>Ga0163150_10002832_pt1 | contig 25626 bp, 27 predicted proteins | sample OliLakLV19P2IB_FD_148628 | JGI IMG/M metagenome (GOLD analysis project Ga0163150, IMG submission 148628) | Freshwater microbial mat bacterial communities from Lake Vanda, McMurdo Dry Valleys, Antarctica - Oligotrophic Lake LV.19.P2.IB | ecosystem: Environmental > Aquatic > Freshwater > Lake >...
TCATCCGGGCGCGCTGGAACATGTCCTGGTGGCCGGCCCGGAGCTGGAAGCGGGCCTTGCCTCGGTCAGCGCCATCGCGCCGGCCGAGCCCACGCGCCCGGATGATGCCGCCTACCTCGTCTACACCTCGGGCACCACCGGATATCCCAAGGGCGTGCTGCACAGCCAGCGCTCCCTCATCGGGCGCATGCCGGCCTCGGAATACTGGTTCGACTTCGACCCCTCGGGCGAGGACCGCATCCTGCATTCCGGGAAATTCAACTGGACCTACGTGCTCGGCTCGGCGCTGATGGATCCTCTTTTCCGCGGCAAGACGGTGATTGCGCACGAAGGCGGCAACGACGCCGCCGCCTGGCCGCGCCTGATCGCCAGACACGGCGCCACCATCTTCATCGGGGTGCCGACGATCTACCGGCAGATCCTGCAGAAGACGGAATTCCGCAGGGCCGACGTGCCGACCCTGCGCCATTGCATGAGCGCGGGCGAACACCTCTCGGACGAAGTGTTCGGCGCCTGGCGTGAGCGCTTCGGCCTCGACATCTACGAAGCGGTCGGCATGAGCGAGTTCAGCTACTACCTGTCGCAATCGCGGCGCCGGCCGATCCGCCCCGGCAGCGCGGGATTTCCGCAACCAGGCCACGGCGTGCGCCTGCTCGATCCCGAAACGCTCGCCGAGGTGCCCGCGGGTGAGGAAGGCATGATCTGCATCCCGGGCGACGATCCCGGCCTCTTCCTGGAATACTGGAAACTGCCGGAGGAAACCGCGAAGGTGAAACGCGGCGGCTGGTTCCTCACCGGCGATTTCGCGCGCTACGACGCCGACGGCTACCTCTGGTTCCTCGGCCGGCGCGACGACATCATCAAGAGCTTCGGCTATCGCGTCTCGCCCTACGAGGTGGAGCGCGTGATGAAGAACCACCCGGCGGTGGCCGATTGCGCGTGTGTCGCCGAGGACGCGGGCAACGACAAGCGGCTCGTCGTGGCCTATGTGATTCCGCAGGAAGGCGCCGCGGTCACGCCCGCGGAGCTGGCCGATTACGGCCGCGAGCACCTTGCCGCCTACAAGGCACCGAAGGTCGTGTATTTCGCGCGCGAGTTTCCGCGCACCCGGAATGGTAAAATTGTGCGTCGGGATATCACGCCCCGGATCGCAGTCGCGCGATCCACCGCCTGAACCCAGATTTCCGGAAAGAACGCATGGACGAACGCGCCAGGATGCGCCCCCTGAGGCCGTTGCCGAACCTCATCTTCATGAGCCGCTGGCTGCAGCTGCCGCTCTACCTCGGCCTGATCGTGGCGCAGGCGATCTACGTCTGGCTCTTCTGGCAGGAGCTGTACTACCTGGTGATGGCGGCTTTCGGCCATGCGAGCGCCCTCACGCACGTGCTCGACGCGGTCACCATCGGCGCCGAGCGCCCGACCAAGCTCAACGAGACGGTGATCATGCTGGTGGTGCTGGGACTCATCGACGTGGTGATGATCTCCAACCTGCTGATCATGGTGATCGTCGGCGGCTACGAAACCTTCGTCTCGCGCATGAACCTGCAGGGGCACCCCGACCAGCCGGAATGGCTGTCGACGGTGAACGCGTCGGTCCTCAAGGTGAAGCTCGCGACCGCCATCATCGGCATCTCCTCGATCCACCTACTGAAGACCTTCATCAACGCCGACCACTACAGCCCGAAGGTATTGATCGCGCAAACGGTCATCCACGTGACCTTCCTGCTTTCGGCCATGGCGATCGCGGCTTCCGACCGCCTCATGCCGCACGGCGCCGCCAAGTCCGACGACCACGCATAAGGAAATCCCATGGGCAGCCCGATCCGCGAGGAAGACTTCATCCAGTCGGTGGCCGACGGCTTCCAGTTCATCAGCTGCTACCACCCGGCCGACTACATTCGCGACCTCCATGACGCCTACCAGCGCGAGGAGTCGCCGGCCGCGAAGGACGCGATGGCGCAGATCCTGGTCAACTCGCGCATGGCCGCGGAGGGGCGCCGCCCCATGTGCCAGGACACCGGCATCGCCATCGCCTTCATCAAGGTCGGCATGGACGTGCGGTGGGATACGAAGAAGTCGCTCGAGGATCTCGTCAACGAAGGCGTGCGCCGTGCCTACACCAACAAGGACAACCCGCTGCGCGCCTCGATGCTCGCGGATCCGGACGGCAAGCGCACCAGCACCGGCGACAACACGCCCGCGGTCACACACGTGGAGCTGGTGCCCGGCGACAAGGTCGAGGTGATCGTCGCGGCCAAGGGTGGCGGCAGCGAGAACAAGTCCAAGTTCGCGATGCTGCTGCCCTCCGACAACATCGTCGACTGGGTGCTGTCCGTGGTGCCGACCATGGGCGCGGACTGGTGCCCGCCCGGCATGCTTTCGCTCGGCATCGGCGGCTCGCCCGAGAAGGCGATGCTGATGGCGAAGTGGGCGATGATGGAGCCGCTCAACATCCACGAACTGAAGGCGCGCGGGGCAAAAACGCGCGCGGAGGAGCTGCGCCTCGAGCTCTACGAGAAGGTGAATGCCCTCGGCATCGGCGCCCAGGGGCTCGGCGGCCTGTCCACCGTCCTGGACGTGAAAGTGGTCGACTACCCGACGCATGCCGCCTCCAAGCCCGTGGCGCTGCTGCCGAACTGCGCGGCCACGCGCCATGTACATTTCACCCTCGACGGCAGCGGCCCCGCGAAGCTCGAGGCGCCCTGCCTCGACGACTGGCCGAAGATCACGTTCGATACCTCTGCCAGCCGGCGCGTGAACCTCGATACGCTTACCAAGGCCCAGATCGCCACCTGGAAAGCCGGGGAACCGCTGCTGCTTTCCGGCAAGCTGCTCACCGGCCGCGACGCTGCGCACAAGCGCCTGGTCGACATGATGGCCAGGGGCGAAAAGCTGCCGGTTGATCTCGCCAACCGCTTCATCTACTACGTGGGCCCCGTCGACGCGGTGCGCGACGAGGTGGTGGGCCCCGCCGGTCCTACCACCAGCTCGCGCATGGACAAGTTTGTTGAACCGGTGCTTGCCAACACGGGTCTCATCGGCATGGTCGGGAAAAGCGAGCGTGGTCCGGTGGCAATCGAGTCGATCAGGAAACACGGCGCGGTATATTGCATCGCCGTGGGCGGGGCCGCCTACCTGGTCTCGAAGGCCATTCGCGGCTCGCGCATGGTCGCCTTCGAGGACCTGGGCATGGAAGCCATCCGCGAATTCGAGGTGAGAGACATGCCCGTGACGGTTGCGGTCGATACAACGGGCAATGCCGTTCACAAGAGCGGCCCCGCGCAATGGCGCGCGAGGATCGGCAAGATCCCCGTCGCCATCGTCTAGGAAACGCCCGGGATGCCGAAGGCCGCGCTCACCTCGAGCGGGTCCTCGGACGCGCTTTGGCTGGCGCGCGACACCGCCGCCCAGCGTCCGCTGCTGATCCTCGCCGCCTCCGCCCAGGATGCCGAACGCCTGCGCGAGGAAATGGCGTGGCTGGACCCCACGCTGCGCGTGCACCGCCTGCCGGACTGGGAGATCCTGCCCTACGACCAGTTCTCGCCGCATCCGGACCTGGTGTCGGAACGGCTCTCCACACTCTGGCAGTTCGCCAACGGCGCATTCGACGCCGGGATCGTGCCGGTGACCACGGCCCTGCAGCGGCTGCCGCCGAAGTCCTACCTCGCCGGGCGCACCTTCCACCTCAAGGCGAAGGCGCGCCTGGACCTGGACGCCTTGCGCGCGCAACTGGTCCTGGCGGGCTACGCACACGTGCAGCAGGTGATGAGCCCGGGCGAATTCTGCGTGCGCGGCGGCCTGATCGACCTCTACCCCACCGGCAGCGCGGTCCCATACCGCGTGGACCTGCTGGGCGACGAGATCGAAACCATCCGCACCTTCGACGTCGACAACCAGCGCTCGATCTACCCGGTGCCCGAAGTGCGCATGTTGCCGGCGCGCGAGTTCCCGCTCGACGAGGAAGGCCGCGCGCAATTCCGCAACAGCTTCCGCGAGCGCTTCGAGGGCGACCCCTCGCGCAGCCGCATCTACAAGGACGTCTCCAACGGCATCGCGCCGGCGGGCGTGGAGTCGTACCTGCCGCTTTTCTTCGGCAAGACCGAAACAATCTTCGACTACCTGCCGCCCGAAACCACGTGTGTGCTCCACGGCGACGTGGCCGAGGCCGCGGAAGGTTTCTGGCGCGACCTCAAGTCGCGCCACGACCTGCTGCGCGGCGACCGCGACCGCCCGCTGCTGGAGCCGCGCGAGCTCTACCTGCCGGTCGAGGACCTGTTCACCGCGTTGAAGGGATTGCGCAAGCTGCAGGTCGCGCGGCCCGTCGAGGCGCTGCCGCTGCCAGCGATCGAGGTGGACCGCCGATCGGTGGAGCCGCTGCGCCTGCTCAAGCGCTTCGTGGAGCCCTTCGAAGGCCGCACCCTGATCGTGGCCGAAGGCGCGGGGCGGCGCGAGACGCTTTCGCAGTTCTTCTCGGAGCACGATTTCCACCCGGTCCTGGTGGACGACTGGGTGCGCTTCCGCGATTCCGCGCACCCCGTGGCGATGACCTACGGTCCGCTGGCCGCGGGCTTCCTGCTTGCGGACGAAAAACTCGCGGTCATCACCGAGGCGGAGCTCTATCCGGGCCAGGTGCGCCAGTCGCGCCGGCGCGACAAACGCGGCAAGAGCAGCGCCGAGGGCATGTTGCGCGACCTGGCGGAGGTCAAGTCCGGGGACCCCGTGGTGCACAGCCAGCACGGTATCGCGCGCTACCTGGGCCTGGTGACGCTCGACCTCGGCGAGGGCGAGATGGAGTTCCTGCACCTCGAATACGAAGGCGGCGACAAGCTCTACGTGCCGGTCTCGCAACTGCACGTGATCAGCCGCTACACCGGGGCCGCGCCGGAAAATGCCCCGCTGCATCGCCTGGGCAGCGGCCAGTGGGAGAAAGCCAAGCGCAAGGCGGCGCGCCAGGTGCGCGACACCGCGGCGGAGCTGCTCGACCTCTACGCCAAGCGCCTCGCGCGCCAGGGCTTCGCCTTCCCGCTCGGGATGCAGGATTACGAGCAGTTTGCATCGACCTTCCCGTTCGAGGAAACGCCCGACCAGGCCGAGGCCATCCAAGCGGTGATCCTCGACATGACGCTCGGCCGTCCCATGGATCGCCTGGTGTGTGGTGACGTGGGCTTCGGCAAGACCGAGGTCGCCATGCGTGCGGCCTATATCGCCGTGGCCGCCGGCAAGCAGGTGGCGATCCTGGTGCCGACCACGCTGCTGGCCGAGCAGCACTTCGGCAATTTCAGCGACCGCTTCTCGAGTTTTCCGGTCAAGATCGCCGAGCTGTCGCGCTTCCGCAGTCCAAAGGAAGTCGCCAAGTCGCTCGAGGGGCTTGCCGACGGCCGCATCGACATCGTGATCGGCACCCACAAGCTGATACAGAAGGACGTGCATTTCAAGAACCTGGGCCTGGTGATCATCGACGAGGAACACCGCTTCGGCGTGCGCCAGAAGGAGGAGCTCAAGCGCCTGCGCGCGGAAGTTGATGTGCTCACCCTCACGGCGACGCCGATCCCGCGCACGCTCGCGATGTCGCTGGAAGGCCTGCGCGATTTCTCCGTGATCGCCACCGCGCCGCAGCGGCGCCTGTCGATCAAGACCTTCGTGAACCGCCTGTCGGACGGCATCGTGCGCGAGGCGGTGTTGCGCGAATTGAAGCGCGGCGGCCAGGCCTACTACCTCTACAACGAGGTCGAGACGATCGAGAACCGCAAGGAGGAGCTCGAGCAGCTGCTGCCGGAGGCGCGCATCGCGGTCGCCCACGGCCAGATGCGCGAGCGCGAGCTGGAAAGCGTGATGCGCGATTTCTACCACCAGCGCTCCAACGTGCTGCTGTGCTCGACCATCATCGAGACCGGCATCGACGTGCCCACCGCCAACACCATCCTGATCCACCGCGCCGACAAGTTCGGCCTCGCCCAGCTGCACCAGCTGCGCGGGCGCGTCGGGCGCTCACACCACCAGGCTTATGCGTACCTGCTGACGCCGCCCGAGGAGGCGCTTTCGCCGGCGGCCAGGAAGCGGCTCGAGGCGATCCAGATGATGGAAGACCTGGGCGCGGGCTTCTACCTGGCGATGCACGACCTCGAGATCCGCGGAGCCGGCGAGGTGCTGGGCGATTCGCAGTCGGGCGGCATCCAGGACATCGGCTTCGCGCTCTACACGGAGATGCTGGAACACGCGGTGAAGTCGCTCAAGAAAGGCGTCGAGCCCGACCTCTCGCGGCCCATCAACGTCGCGACCGAAGTCAACCTGCACGCGCCCGCGCTGCTGCCGGAATCCTATTGCGGCGACGTACACGAGCGCCTGGTGATCTACAAGCGCCTGGCCAACTGCGATACCGACGACGACCTGGAGCGGCTGACCGAGGAGCTGGTCGATCGCTTCGGCGCCCTGCCCGAGCCCACGCGTGTCCTGCTGGAATGCCACCGGCTGCGCATCCAGGGAGCTTCCCTGGGGGTGATGAAAATCGATGCCGCGCCGGGCGCCATCACGATCCAGTTCATCGCCGAACCGCCGGTCGACCCGAAGAAGGTGCTGGCGCTGGTACAGTCTTCGCGCATCTATCGGCTGCCGGGGCCCGACCGGGTGAAGATCGAGATGAAACACGACGACCTGAGGCAGCGCGCCAACGAGGTTCGGCAATTCCTGAAGAAACTCGCTTGAGGGAGCCACCGATGAACCTCGTCATCCAGGGTGAAGAGGTCAGCACGCCCGACTTGAAGGCGCTCCACCGCATCGCGCGCGGCACCGCGATCGAACGCATCGCGCAATCCGCCTTTCGAATCACATCCGCGGACCCGGGCACACGCGATGCCGTCGTCGCCCATTGCGCCGGGACCCGCCTCGACTGGGGCTTCGTGAATGAGGGCGCGAAGCTCGCCGATTTCAGGCTCCTCGCGATGGACATGGATTCCACGCTGATCACGATCGAATGCATCGACGAGATCGCCGATTTCGCCGGACGCAAGGCGCAGGTCGCGGCGGTGACGGAAAGCGCGATGCGCGGCGAGATCGACTGGCCCGAGAGCCTCAGGCGGCGCGTCGCAGCGCTCGAAGGGCTCGAGCAATCGGCGCTGGAGAAGGTCTATGCCGAACGGCTGCGCTTCAACCCGGGCGCCGAACAACTCATCGCCGCGGCACGCAAGGCGGGATTGAAGACGCTGCTGGTCTCGGGCGGCTTCACCTATTTCACCGACCGCGTGCGCGACAGGCTCAGGCTCGACTACGCGTACTCCAACGTGCTCGTGGTCGAGTCAGGAAAACTCGCGGGCCGCACGACGGGGCCGCTGGTGGATGCGCAAGGAAAAGCCGTGCACGTTGCACGACTCAAGGCGCAGCTCGGAATCACCAGCGCGCAGGTGATCGCGATCGGTGATGGAGCCAACGACCTGCCGATGATGGCCGAAGCCGGAGCCAGCATCGCCTACCACGCCAAGCCGGTGGTGAAGGCGAAGGCCGCCTACGTGCTGGACTACGCCGGCCTGGACGGCGTGCTGGCGCTGTTCCCCGGTTCCTGATCCTCCGGGGCCGCGGGAAGGGGAAAATACACATAGGGCGGCTGGGGCACGGCCGATTCCGAGTGTTCCTGCTGGATTTCCAGGTCCTGCGGCTTGTCCCACCAGGTCGCGCGGTTCTTCCTCTGCAACTCGACGATGCCGGGGTTCTTGTCCTTCATCTCGCGGATGAAGCGGGTAATCTCGGATTCGTACATGGGCATCGCGGCGGTCTCCTGCACAAGCAATTGATTCGAAGGGCTTTCAACGGATAATCGGATTCAATGAGGCTGACCTATCCCCGTTCGTTCCTGTCGCTGCTGGTGATTGCCTTCACCATCGTGGCGGCACCCCTGCTGTTTGCCTTGTTCTCCAATGCGCTCGCCTTCGAGCGCCTGGCGGGACTGTCGGAGCAGGCCGTGCATTCCGCTGTCAAGGTCACCCAGGCCAGCCGTTCCCTGGTTGCGACGGTGAGCTCGCTCGAGCGCTCCGCCCGACAGTATGCGGTAGCGGGCGAGGCCACGTACCTGAACGCCTACCAGGGCCATCGCATCGCCTTCCAGGGCCTGCTGCGCCAGCTCAACGGCATGGCCCTTTCGGACAGCCAGCGCTCGGAAGTCGCGACGATCGAACGCCAGGCCGACGCGATGCACCAGTTCATCGCCAGGGCCGGGCCGACGCCGGTCCTGTCCCAATACCTGCAACGCGAGTTCGCCGGCCTTACGGAGCGTGCCCACGCCCTGGTGGCCCTGGGCGACCAGGTGATCGACGAAGGCATCGAACAGCTGCGCACGCAGGCGGTCCAATCGCGCAACAGCGTCTTCTGGCTCATGATCGCCCTCATCCCCACCGCCATCCTGCTGATCGCCTCCTTCACCTACCTGATCGCGCGCCCGATCACGCAGGTGAGCGCAAGCATCCAGGGCCTCGGCGAAGGGCAGTTCGGCAAGCCGATCGTGATCGAGGGCCCGGGCGACATGGTGCGCCTGGGTGAGCAGCTCGACTGGCTGCGCGAGCGCCTGCTCACGCTCGAGGCGCAGAAGACACGTTTCCTCCAGCACATGTCGCACGAACTCAAGACGCCGCTCACCGCGCTGCGCGAAGGATCCGACCTGCTCTCCTCGGGCGTGGTCGGCAACCTCAACGCCGAGCAGCACGAGATCGCGCGCATCCTGCAGGAAAACTCGATCGAGCTGCGCAAGCTGATCGAGGGGCTGCTCAACTACAGCGCGGTGCACGCGCAGGCCTCCTACCTCGACGCCAGGATCGTCGCGCTGCGCGACCTGGTGCGCCGCGTGTTGTACGACCGCAAGCTCGCGATCGTCGCCAAGGGCATCCGCGTCGAGATGAACTGCGAACAGGTCTCGGCGTATTGCGACGAAGACAAGATCCGCGTCGTGCTCGACAACCTGCTGTCCAACGCCATCAAGTATTCACCCGACAAGGGGCTCATCGCGATCAAGCTCTACAAGGAACGCGGCGACGCGGTCTGCGAGGTGCTCGACGAAGGCCCGGGCATCCCGGAGCCGGAACGCGAGAAGGTCTTCGAAGCCTTCTATCGCGGCGCCGACACGCCGATCGCGGCCATCAAGGGCAGCGGCCTGGGCCTGTCGATCGTGAAGGAATACGTGACGCTGCACCGCGGCCGCATCGAGATCCTCGAGGGTCCCGGCGCCCATTTCCGCATCCGCTTCCCGCGCCGCAAATCCGAGGTGGAGGAAGCCGCGTGAGGCCTGCCGCCATCGCGGCTTGCGCGCTGCTGGCGGGAGCCTGCGCCTCGGTCGACCGCAAGCCCGTTTCCCCCTCGGCGGGCGGAAGGGCGGGCGCCGCCACGGCGCTGGCCGAGCTCGCCGAGTTGCGCAGCATGAATGAGGCCGCGCTCGCCGCCCGGGCCGCCAACGAAGAAAGCCCGGCCGAGGTGAGGGATATGGCAAGCTTCTTGCACGTGCAGGCTGTTGACCGCCGCCGGCTCCGGGAGAGCGCCGCCGCGGCGGAAAGGAACCTGCGCGAAGAGCGCAAGGCCACCGAATCCCAGAAGGTGCGCGCCGATGCCCTGCAGGAGCGTGCAGCGCAGCTGCAGCACAAGCTCGACGCCCTGGGCGAAATCGAAAGAAGCCTCTCCGACCGCCAAAGCAAGGCACGCTAATGTCCAAGAACGGAAAAGCATCACTGTTGCTGGTCGACGACGACCCTGATCTGCTGCGCCTGCTGACGATCAGGCTCAAGGCCAACAACTACGGCGTGACCGCCGTGGATAGCGGCCAGCGCGCCCTCGCCTCGATCTCCGCCTCGCGCCCGGACCTCGTGCTCACCGACCTGCGCATGGAAGGCATGGACGGCATGGCGCTCTTCCTCGAGATCCAGGCCTCCTATCCGGGCCTGCCGGTGGTGATCCTCACCGCACACGGCTCGATCCCGGACGCAGTCACCGCGGTCAAGCGTGGCGTCTTCGGCTACCTCACCAAGCCCTACGATCCCGACGAGCTGCTCTCGCAGATCGATCGCGCCCTGACGCTGCACGGCGGCGCCCTGCAGGCCGGCCTTGGCCAGGCCTGGCGCGAAGACATCGTGACGCGCTCGTCCCTCATGGAAGACCTGCTCGCCAAGGCGCAGCGTGTCGCGGCCGGTGATGCCAGCGTGTTGATCCAGGGCGAAAGCGGCAGCGGCAAGGAACTGCTGGCGCGCGCGATCCACCGCGCCAGCCCGCGCGTGAACCAGCCCTTTGTCGCGATCAACTGCGGCGCGATCCCCGAAACGCTGCTCGAAAGCGAGCTCTTCGGCCACATGAAGGGGTCGTTCACCGGCGCCATCGCCGACCAGCGCGGCCTCTTCGTCGCGGCGGACAAGGGCACGCTTTTCCTCGACGAGATCGGCGACATGCCGCTCGCGCTCCAGGTAAAGCTGCTGCGCGTGATCGAGACGCGCGAGGTGCGCCCCATCGGAGCCACGCGTTCCACCCCCTTCGACGTGCGCATCATCTCCGCCACCCACCGCGACCTCGCCAGGGAAAAGGAAAACGGCACCTTCCGCGAGGACCTCTACTACCGCCTCAACGTGGTGACGCTCAAGCTGCCCTCGCTCGACGAGCGTCCCGAGGACGTCTCGATGCTGGCGGACTACTTCCTCATCAAGCTGGCCTCGCGCTACGGGCGCGAGAAGGCGGCGTTTTCACCCGAGGCGCTCGAGCTGCTGGTGAAGGCGAAGTGGCCTGGCAACGTGCGCCAGCTCTTCAACGTGGTCGAGCAATCCATCGCGTTGTGCCCGACGGAGATCATTCCGCTGGCGTTTGTGGAGCAGGCGATACAAGTGGAGATGCACGAGATGACGTCGTTCGAGGACGCGCGCAAGCGCTTCGAGCGCGACTACCTCACGCGCATCCTCAAGCTCACCAAGGGCAGCGTCACGCAGGCCGCGAAGCTCGCGCGCCGCAACCGCACGGAGTTCTACAAGCTGCTGCAGCGCCACGGCATCGAGGCCGCGGTGTTCAAGGCCGACGCCAAGATCTAGCCCGGCCATCCGCGTAGCTCGTCGCCTACGCGGCGTAGCTGTCTCTCTACAACGACATGCAATTTCCACATCAATTCAACGGGTTGCATGTCCATATCCCCTCCACTGTCGCTGGGCAGCGACAGGGCGAGGCCGGCGGGTGGCTAGTGGCCACCCGCACTCTCGTTAAGTACTTGATATTTAAAACGCCGCAAGAGCTGGCATCGTCCTTGCTCTTACCCCTGCGTGCGCCTTGTGGGGTGGGTCTGACCTGCCCCGTTTTTTTTGGCGTTGTTATCGTTCACGTACCCAAGCCCTTTCGGGCGGCGATTCGGCATTAGCGCGGCTCCCAGTCCTTCGGGTCGTCAAACAGTCCCGGCGTCTCAGGGTAGATCGGCGCTACCTGATCAAGAGCGCGCTCGAATTTCTCGTAATCGGTGTGCTGTTTCATGACCGCGATCACCATTCCAAGATGAAGCAGCAATTCGGGAACGCCCACCTCCAGGCTCAGCCATTGGTTTAGCTTGTTGCTCGCGCTTCCGCGCTCGTTCTTGCGCTCTTTGAGTTGCGCGAGCAAGCCGGGCGCTATGCGCCGATAAACGAGATTGTTGGTCAGGTGGCCGAAGTACTGCGGAAGCTTCATATCCGACCGAAGCTCTACGCCACGCAAGCGACACAGGTGCTGGAAATACGATGACGGAAACGTCCGGACCCAACGTCGCAGGGAGTCAGACAGAAAGCGCTTTAACTGCTCTTCGAGTTCCCGGCGCGGACGGTCGTATTGGAAGCCGGTGGCTTCGTCCACCAGCGCAATAATCCCGACCTTTGCAAAGGCCCTGACAAGGGCTTCGCAGCGCTCCGCGATGTGGACCTGCTGGTAGTGCAGCTTGTCCTGTTTCCTAGCCTCCAACACGGCGTCACAAATGTCCGCCAGCACCGTGGCCTCGTAGCCGTAGGCGCGGCTGCCATGCGTGGTTTGGAAGATGATCGGGTCCTTGATCACCTCGACTACAACAAGAAGCCGCGTGGCGAGAAGAAGGGCCGTGGCACCGGGCCACAAATACAAGATCGTTTCGCTGGTGGATCGCGTGAAGGGTCTGTCGCGCTCCATCGTGGTGGACGACCTTAAGACCCAGACCCTCTACACGCTGCTCTCGAAGAACATTTCCGGCGCGGCTCACCTGATGACGGACGAAGCCAGCCAGTATCAAGTTCTGGGCAAGCTGTTCACGGCCCACAGCTACACCAACCATCGTGCCGGTGAGTACGTGAAGATGGACAACCGCTACGTCCACAGCAACACGGTCGAGGGCTTCTTCTCCATCTTCAAACGCGGCATGAAGGGCGTCTACCAGCATTGCGCCCACAACCACCTTCAACGCTACGTGACGGAATTTGATTTCCGGTATAACAACCGCAAGGCCAATGGTGTTGAGGATTTCCAGCGCGCCGAAATCCTGCTTGCTGGCGTGGTGGGGAAGCGCCTCACCTACAGAAGAACTACTGTCTGAGCAGCTATGGCGCAAACGCAAGGTGACCGCTAATGCCAGCAAAGCGAAAGCAGCCCCCAAAGAAGAAGCCAGCACTACGCACCCGGACGACCGACCCGGAGCAATCGGCTCGCTTTTTGGAGTTAGCGAAGAACCTGGGGATTGAAACGGGCGCGGATTTTGAACGGGCCATAGACGCTGTCGTGCCAAGGAAGAAGCCTTAACGGGAGACGCTGTCATGGCTGTTGATGCAATCGTTGGTTTGCTCCAAGCGGCGGCGGGTATCGGCAAGGTAGCTGTTGACCTCACGTCCGCGACCGATGCGACAAAGCGCCAAGGCCAATTGATGGAGTTTCAACAAGCCCTCATTGGCCTTAACTCCATGGTCGCTTCCGTTCAGCAACAAAATGCGACGTTGCTGCACCAGAAAAACGATCTGGAAAGCCAGTTGAAACAGATGAAAGACTGGGAAGCAGAGAAGCAGCGCTATCAGCTTGTATCGCCGTTTCGAGGCGTTCCGGTTTTTGCTTTGAAGGAAGCGATGAGTAATGGCGAGCATGCTCATTACCTTTGTGCCAACTGCTTCCAGAACGGCAAGCGCTCGTTCCTCGCGCACGCAAAGACGAAGGACGGGGGTCGGGTCACGCTGGTTTGCTCCGCCTGCCGCTTCGAGGGAAGAACCGAGTGGCGCGGTGTCGGCGCGGATGTGTACGCGGAGCAGGTGACGCCGGCGAAATAAGCGATCAGCGGGAGCGGTCATTCAGCCCCCGTTTTGCCGCTTGGGTACGGCAAAGCCAATAACGCCTTTTTTTTGGTCGACCGCTACGCGGCCTTGATACCGTCAGTCCGCCTCTTCCATCCACGCGGCCTGGATCGCCTCGAGGATGCGCTCGCCGCTGCGGCTGGGATCGTCGTCGAACCCCTCGAGCGCCATCACCCAGTTGCGAAGGTCGACGAAATTGACGCGTTGCGGATCGACGTCGGGCAACTTGTCCGCGAGCGCCTGCGCGATCTCCCGGGTATCGGTCCATTTCATCAGTGTTTCGCCTCGCTCACCTGGTTGAGGGTGTATTTCGGGATCTCGATCGTGACCGGCGCGGACTTCATGCGCGCCTGGCAGGAAAGGCGCGAGGTGAGCTCCAGGCCCCACGCCTTGTCGAGGAGATCGTCTTCCTTTTCGGTCGCGGGGTCGAGCGAACCGGCGCCCTCGCGCACGATCACGTGGCACGTCGTGCAGGCGCAACTCTTCTCGCACGCGTGCTCGATGTCGATGCCGTGGTCGAGCAGGACGTCGCAGATCGAAACGCCCTCGGGCGCCTCGATCTCGATGCCGGCCGGGCACAGCGTCTCGTGAGGCAACACCTTCAGCTTGCTCATCGCAGGTCTTCCATGCGGCGCCCGGCCAGCGCCCCGGAGATCGCGCGCCGCATGCGGCGCGCGGCAAAGGTCTCGCTCGCGCGGTTGAGGGATTCCACCGCGGCCTTGATCGCGCGGTGGTCGGCGCCTTCGCGCAACTCGCGCAGGGCGCCCATGGGGGCGGCCAGGCCTTCGCGCTCGTGCGCGGACAGCAGGTTGCCGTCCCTGGCAAACGCGGCCTCGAGCGAGACCAGCAGCGCTTCGGCCTCGACGCGTTGTTCCGCAAGCGCGCGCGCATCGCGATCGCCGGCGGCATGCGAGAAGCCCTCCTGCAGCATGCGCGCCACCTCGTCGTCAGAAAGGCCGTAAGACGGCTTGACGACGATCGACGATTCGACGCCGGTGGTTGCTTCGCGCGCGGATACGGAAAGCAGCCCGTCGGCGTCCACCTGGAAGGTCACCTGGATGCGCGCCGCACCCGCGACCATCGGCGGGATGCCGCGCAGCTCGAAGCGCGCAAGCGAGCGGCAGTCGGAGACCAGCTCGCGCTCACCCTGCACCACGTGGATCGCCATCGCGATCTGGCCGTCCTTGAAGGTGGTGAACTCCTGCGCGCGCGCCACCGGAATGGTGGAATTGCGCGGCACCACGCGCTCCACCAGGCCGCCCATGGTCTCGAGCCCGAGCGACAGCGGGATCACGTCGAGCAGCAACCAGTCGTCGCCCCCGCGGTTGCCGGCGAGCACGTTGGCCTGGATCGCCGCGCCGATCGCAACCACCTGGTCGGGGTCGAGGTCGATGAGCGGCGGCTTGCCGAAGAACTGTTGCGCGGCGCGTTGCACCTGCGGCATGCGCGTGGCGCCGCCCACCATCACCACGCCGTCGATCTGCGCCGGCGTGAGCTTCGCATCGCGCAACGCCTTCCGGGTCGGCACCAGCGCCCTCTGCACCAGGGCGGCGGTGAGCTGCTCGAATTCGGCTCGCGTGAGCTGCAGGCGCGCCTTCTGCCCATAGGACAGGGTGACCGTCGCCTCGGCGTGCTGCGCGGTGCTGAGCGCTTCCTTCACGTCGCGCGCGGCGGCCAGCAGGCGGCGCGTGTCGCCGCCCCTGGCGTCGGCGATCTTGTTGCCGACGCGCCAGTGCGTCGCGATTGCCTGGTCGAAATCGTCGCCGCCCAGCGCGGAATCGCCATTGGTCGCGAGCACCTCGAAGACACCGCGCGTGAGCCTGAGGATGGAGATGTCGAAGGTGCCGCCGCCGAGGTCGAAGATCGCGAAGGTGCCTTCGGATCCGTGGTCGAGCCCGTAGGCGATTGCCGCGGCTGTCGGCTCATTGAGCAGGCGCAGGACATTGAGGCCCGCGAGGCGCGCGGCGTCCTTCGTTGCCTGGCGCTGCGAGTCGTCGAAATACGCGGGCACGGTCACGACGGCGCCGAACAGTTCACCGCCGAGCGCGGCCTCGGCGCGGTCGCGCAGCACCTTGAGGATTTCCGCCGAGGCCTGCACCGGCGAGCGCGCGCCGGCCGCGGTTTCGATCGCAACCATGCCGGGCGCCTCGACGAACCGGTACGGCAGCGCGCCGTATTTTGCGACATCGGATACGCCGCGGCCCATGAAGCGCTTGACCGAGACGATGGTGTTGGAAGGATCGTCCGCCTGCGCCGCGCGCGCCTCGTAGCCGACATCGACGCGGCCATCCTCGAAGTAACGCACGATCGAAGGCAGCAGCGCCCGCCCGTGCTCATCGGTGATCACTTCGGCCGAACTGCTGCGCACGGTGGCGACCAGCGAATGGGTGGTGCCGAGGTCGATCCCGACGGCCAGCTTGCCCTGATGCGGATCGGGTGACTCACCCGGTTCGGATATCTGCAGCAGCGCCACGTCAGCAGGCCCGCGCGGGTTCGGCGGCGATGCTCATGCCAGCGCCTCGTCGATCTCTTCTTCCAGCTTCTCGAGGAAACGCAGCTTGCGCACCAGCGAGCATCCGGCGTCGTAGTTGGAATCGCGGTCGATGGCGCGCTCGAGCTGCCTCAGCATGTCCGCGCGCTCGCTGCCCAGCTCATCGCTCAAGGCCTTGAGCCCCGCCGCATCGTGGCTGGCGCGCGAATCGGCGACGCTTTCACGCCATTCCATCTGCTGCATCAGGAAATCCGGGGGCATCGCGGTGTTGCTTTCTTCTCCGGTGTCGAAGCCCTTCAGCCCCAGCAGGTAGCGCGCTCGGTCGACGGGATCGCGCAGCGTGCGGTAGGCCTCGTTGGCCCGCGTGGCCCACTGCATGGCCACGCGCCTTTCCGCCTCGGGAGCCGAGGCGAAGCGGTCAGGATGGACCTGGCCCTGCAGTTCCCGGTAGCGCGACTCGAGCTGCGCGAGGTCCATCGCGTAGCCCGGCGCGAGCCCGAGCAGCTCGAAGTGGTTGCGGGTGAATGCCGAGCTCAAACGTTGAAAGACTCCCCGCAGCCGCAGCGATCCTTCTCGTTGGGGTTGTTGAACTTGAAGCCTTCGTTCAGGCCTTCGCGGGCGAAGTCCAGCTCCGTGCCGTCGAGGTAGGCGAGGCTCTTGGGGTCGATCAGCACCCGGACGCCGTTGCTTTCGAAGCTCACGTCCTCGGGCTTGATGTCGTCGGCGAATTCCAGCTTGTACGCCAGCCCCGAGCAGCCGGTGGTTTTCACGCCCAGGCGAAGGCCTACGCCCTTGCCGCGTTTCTCGATGTAGCGCTGCACGTGTTGCGCCGCGCGATCAGTGAGGGTGACCGCCATGTCAGTCCGCCGCCTTCTTGTCGGCATCCGCGCTGTGTTTCTTGCGGTAGTCCGCGATGGCCGCCTTGATGGCGTCCTCGGCGAGGATCGAGCAGTGGATCTTGACCGGCGGGAGCGCCAGCTCCTCCGCGATCTGCGTGTTCTTGATGCCGGCGGCCTCGTCGATGCTCTTGCCCTTGACCCACTCGGTCACGAGCGACGAGGACGCGATGGCGCTCCCGCAGCCGTAGGTCTTGAATCTGGCGTCCTGGATGATGCCGTCCGGCCCGACCTTGATCTGCAGCTTCATCACGTCGCCGCAGGCCGGCGCGCCGACCATCCCGGTGGCGACACCTTCCTCGCCCTTGCCGAACGATCCGACGTTGCGGGGGTTTTCGTAGTGGTCGATGACTTTTTCGCTGTATGCCATTTGAGTCTCCTAAGGAATTACCCTATCCCCGGCCCTCCCCCAGGGGAGAGGGAGATCTTTAATGTGCGGCCCACTGCACGGTGTTCAAGTCGATGCCGTCCTTGTACATCTCCCACAGCGGGCTCATCTCGCGCAGCTTGGTGATGCGCTCCTTGATGAGGTTCACCGCGAAGTCGATGTCGGCCTCGGTGGTGAAGCGCCCGAGGGTGAAGCGGATGGAGCTGTGCGCCAGCTCGTCATTGCGGCCGAGGGCGCGCAGGACGTACGACGGCTCGAGGCTCGCCGAGGTGCAGGCGGAACCCGAGGACACCGCCAGCTCCTTCATGCCCATGATCAGCGACTCGCCTTCGACGAAGTTGAAGCTCACGTTGAGGTTGTGCGGCACGCGAAGGTCGAGGTCGCCGTTGACGTAGATCTCTTCCATGTCCTTGAAGCCGGCCAGCAGGCGGTCGCGCAGCATGCGGATGCGCTCGCCCTCGGCGGCCATCTCGAGGCGCGCGATGCGAAATGCTTCTCCCATGCCCACGATCTGGTGCGTGGGCAGCGTGCCCGAGCGGAAACCCTTCTCATGCCCGCCACCGTGCATCTGCGCCTCCAGGCGCACGCGCGGCTTGCGGCGCACGTAAAGCGCGCCGACGCCCTTGGGGCCATAGGTCTTGTGGGCCGAGAAACTCATCAGGTCGACCTTCAGACGTTGCAGGTCGATCGGCGCCTTGCCGGTGGACTGCGCGGCATCCACGTGGAAGATGATGCCCTGCGAGCGCAGGATCTCGCCCATCTCGAAGATCGGCTGGATCACGCCGATCTCGTTGTTCACGTGCATCACCGAGGCGATGATCGTGTCCGGGCGAAGCGCCGCCTTGAACTTGTCGAGGTCCACGAGGCCATCGGGCTGCGGATCGAGGTAGGTGACCTCGAAGCCTTCGCGCTCGAGCTCGCGCATGGTGTCCAGCACCGCCTTGTGTTCGGTCTTCACCGTGACCAGGTGCCTGCCCCTGGTCTTGTAGAAATGCGCCGCACCCTTGAGGGCGAGGTTGTTGGATTCGGTTGCACCCGAGGTCCAGATGATCTCCTTCGGGTCGGCATTGACCAGCTTCGCGACTTCGGCGCGCGCATTCTCGACGGCCTCTTCCGCATCCCAGCCGTAGGCGTGGCTGCGCGAGGCGGGGTTGCCGAAATTCTGGGTCAGCCACGGGATCATCTTCTCCGCGACGCGCGGATCAACCGGCGTGGTAGCGGAGTAGTCGAGGTAGATCGGGTGCTTGCGGTCGCTCATGGGTTCCTGGCTCAGGCGGAAACGGGCTGGGTATCGCGCGGCTTGCTCGCGGCGCCGCGCACGAGGGAAACGGTTTTGTTGCGCTGCTTCTGCACCAGGTCCGAAAGCGCCACGCCCGCGAGGAAGCCGTACACCGTGGTGTTCAGCTCCGCCCACAGGTCGTGTGTCATGCATCGCTCGTTGTTGCCCAGGCAGTTCTCGCGCCCGCCGCACTGGGTGGAATCGAGCGGCTCCTCGACGGCGCGAACGATGTCGGCGACCGAAAGCAGAGAGGGATCGCGCGCGAGGTGATAACCGCCGCCCGGGCCGCGCACACTTTCCACCAGTTCGCGGCGGCGCAACTTGCCGAACAGCTGCTCCAGGTACGAAAGCGAAATCTTCTGGCGCTCGCTGATGCCCGAAAGCGTGACCGGGCCCTTGTCGCCATGCAGCGCGAGGTCGAGCATCGCGGTCACCGCAAAACGTCCCTTGGTCGTGAGTCTCATGTGGGCGGCTTTCGTTGTCGGGGAGGAATCCCGAGTAATCCACTCAAGTTTACTCCAATTCCGACTGATTCAGTCAAGTATGGGTGCCGCAAAACCGTAGTGCCGGTCGCCCGCCGGAGACGCCCGCCGATAACTGTTCATTATTAATCAAATGGTTAATGACTGGCACGGCGGTTGCGATACCGGCGGTATGCAAACCTTCTACTGCCCGCTCCTGCTCCTCCTGGCCCTGCCTGCCGCGGCCGCCCCACAGCTATCCGGCTGCCCGGTTTTGCCGGCGGACAACATCTGGAATGTGCCGGTCGATACCCTCCCCCGGCACCCCTCGTCGGACACCTTCGTCGCCACCATCGGCGCAGGCCGCGGATTCCACCCCGATTTCGGCACCGTCTACGAAGGTGCGCCCATCGGCATCCCGTACGTCACCGTCCCGGGCAACCAGCCCAAGGTCGCGGTCACCTTCGACTATGACGACGAGAGCGACCCCGGGCCCTACCCGATCCCCCCGAACCCGCCGATCGAAGGCGGCAGCAATTCGCACGGCGACCGGCACATCCTCATGCTCGACCGCGACAACTGCAGGCTGTACGAGCTGTATTACGCGTTCCCAGACACCAACGGCACCTGGCGCGCGGGCTCCGGCGCGATCTACGACCTGCGCTCCAACGCACTGCGCCCCAGCGGATGGACTTCGGCCGATGCCGCGGGCCTGCCGATCCTGCCGGGCCTCGTGCGCTACGAGGAGGTGGCCTCGGGCGAGATCACGCACGCGCTGCGGTTCACGGTGCCGCAGACGCACCGCTCCTTCGTGTGGCCCGCGCGCCACTTCGCCTCAAGCCTCACCGGGGCGCAATTCCCGCCGATGGGATTGCGCATGCGCCTGAAGGCCGGCTTCGACACCAGCGGCTTCGCCCCCTCGATGCAGGTGATCCTGCGCGCGCTGAAAAAATACGGAATGATCCTCGCCGACAACGGCAGCGCCTGGTACATCTCGGGCGTGCCCGACCCACGCTGGGACGACGACACGCTGGTAAGCCAGTTCTCGCGCATGAAGGGCTCCGACTTCGAGGCCGTGGACGCAAGCTCGCTGATGGTAGAGGCCAATTCGGGCCGGGCGAAGGGTGCAACCACGGCGCCGCCCACAACGCCCGCCGCCGACTGGACCGTGGCCGAGTACTACCACACCGTGATCGACCACTTCTTCATGACCGGGCTCGAGGCCGAGAAGGGTTTCCTCGACGGGGGCGGCGGCGGCGGGTGGCAGCGCACCGGCACGGGCGGCTTCAAGGTCTGGTCGGCCGCTCCCGGCGCGGCGTGGAGCCCGGTGTGCCGCTTCTACGGCAACGAGGCGATCGGCGCCAACGGCAAACGCATCGGGCCGAACTCCCATTTCTATACCATCGAGCCGGGCGAATGCGCGCTGGTCAAGACCGACCCGGGCTGGGTGTACGAAGGGGTCGCCTTCTACGCGCGCAGGCTGGAAAGCGGGGCCTGCCCCGCGCCGCTGCGCGCGCTCCACCGCGCGTACAACAACGGCTACCCGCTCAAGGATTCGAACCACCGCTTCGCGATCGACCGCGCGACGCTGGATGGATTGGTGCGGCTGGGGTGGAGCGTGGAAGGCGCGGTGATGTGCGTCGAGTAGGCGGCTAGCCGCGCCCACCCGCGGCGCGCCGGCCGGGCGATTCCCCGCCGCGTTCGATCTCGTCGAGCCGGCGAAGGATTTCCGCCATGCGACCGTCAATGTCGTCGGTGCGCGTGCCGAGCGTGAGCAGGACCTTGTTGAGTGGATCGTCGATGTCGGCGGTGACCGCGTAGGCGTCGAACGCCGCGCGCGCGACGTCCGGATGGGCCGGGCCCGCTTCAACCTCGCGCGCGGGTATGCCCACCACGGTGGCACCCGCGGCCACCGCCCTTACCACCACCGAGTTGGATCCCACCTTCGCGCCGTCGCCCACCACAAACGGCCCGAGGATCTTGGCGCCCGCGCCGACGACCACGCCTTTGCCGAGCGTCGGATGGCGCTTGCCCTTGTTCCATGAAACGCCGCCGAGCGTGACGCCGTGATAAAGCGTGCAGTCGTCGCCGATTTCCGCCGTCTCCCCGATCACCACACCCATGCCGTGATCGATGAACACGCGGCGGCCGATGACGGCGCCCGGATGGATCTCGATGCCGGTCAGGAACCGTCCGATGTGCGAGGTGAACCGCGCAAGCCAACGCAGGCCCCAGCGCCAGAAGGTGTGCGAGACGCGATGCATCTGGAGGGCATGGAAGCCCGGATAGCAGGTGATGACCTCCCACACCGAACGCGCGGCGGGGTCGCGTTCGAACACGCAGCGGATGTCTTCGCGGATGTGCTTGAACATGGACGCAATATGGCATTCCCGAGTAAAATTATCAACTATTCCCGTGAACCGCATCGCCCGCAAATACGTCGAGTTCATCCGCCAGCCCGACGTCACCCGCCTCCTCCTGACCGCCCTGGTTGCACGCATGCCGGTGGGCATGGTGGGCTTCGCCATGCTCATGTTCCTGCGCGAGGCGATGGGCAACTTTGCCGATGCGGGCGCGACGGTGGGCGCGTCGCTTGTGGCGATGGCGGTTGCGGCGCCGTTCCAGGGACGCTTCATCGACAAACACGGTCCGCGCTCGCTGTTGATGGTGACCGGCGTCGTGCAGCCCGCCGCGCTGCTGGCCACGCTGCTCGCCGCGCACCTGCACCTGCCGTTCGCGGCGATCGTGGCGTGTGCGATGGTCTCGGGCATTTTCGCTTCGCCGATCACCACGCTCACCCGCACGCTCTGGCGCCACCGCTTCGAGCGCGAGGAAGACCGGCGCACCGCCTTCGCGCTCGATTCGGTGACGATAGAGCTCAACTTCACCCTCGGCCCGGCGATCGTCGCCGGCGTGCTGGCGGCCTTCGGCACCACGGTCGCATTCGCCGTGGCGATTGCGATGGTGGTGGTCTCCTTCGTGGTTTTTTTCTTTTCGGGTGTGCTCGGGCTGATGAAGCACCAGCCGTCCGCGGGACGGCGCCACCTGCTGGGACCCCTCACCGAACCCCGGCTGCTGATGGTGTTCGTGACCACCTTCGGCCTCACCCTCTGCTTCGGCCTGCTCGAGGTGGGTTATCCCGCGTTTGCGACGGCCCTGGCATTTCCAGCGCTGGCGGGCGTGTTGCTGGCGATCAACTCGCTTGGCAGCGTGCTGGGTGGCGCGATTTACGGCGGGCTGCACTTCAGGATGCCGGTGGAGCGCCAGTTCGCCTGGACCATCGGCCTCATGGCGATTCCCCTCGCCCTGCACGCGGTGCTCGTCGGCCACCCGGTGGGTTTCACCATCGTTGCGTTCCTGGCCGGCGCGCTGATCGCCCCCTCGATCGCGGCGCAATCGGTGCTGGTCTCGCGCATGGCGCCCGCGCACTACGCCACCGAGGCGTTCACGTGGTCGTCGACCTTCATCGTGAGCGGGCTGGGCGCCGGCATGGCGCTGGGCGGAATCCTGGTGGAGTCGCTCGGCATCGCGGTCGCCTTCGCCGTTGGCAGCGCGGTGACGGCGCTGATGGCGCTGGCGGCGCTGGCGATCCCGCGCCTGCGTGGCCCCGCGCGGGCTACCGCCGCCGACTAGCGCTTCATCCGGCGCTCGAAGGAGGCGAGCATGCCGCGCAGCAGCTTCACCTCTTCCCTTTCGATGCCCGCGCGCGCGAAGAGCCGGCGCATGCGCTCCATGAACCGCCCCGGCTTGCCCGGCTCGAGGTATCCCGAGGCGCCCACCGCCAATTCGAGATGCTCGAAGAGCCCGCTCAGGTCGTCTCCAGTGGCCGGCATCCCGGCGCCAGAAACCGGCAATGCGTGCGCGCCGGCTGAAGTCGCCAGTTCGTAACACGCCACCTGCACCGCCGCCGCGAGGTTGAGCGACGAATACGCCGGGTTCGCGGGAATGTGCACCAGCCGCTGGCAGCGCAGCAGTTCCTCGTTGCTCAGCCCCGAGGTCTCGTTGCCGAACACCAGCGCCACGCGGCCTTGCGCCGTCGCCGCAACAATATCCGGCGCGGCGTCGCGCAACGCCTCGGGCGCATGCGAGAGGTCGCGCCCGCGCGCGCTGAAACCCACGGCGAGCGTGCAGTCGGCGAGTGCTCCATCGAGTGAATCGTGCGCCGCCGCGCTCGTCAGCACGTCGGTCGCGCCGGCGGCCATGGCGGTGGCGTCCGGATCGGGGAAATGGCGCGGCTGCACCAGCGCGAGGTTGGTGAAACCCATGGTTTTCATCGCACGCGCCGCCGCGCCGATGTTGCCCGGATGGCTCGTGCGGGAGAGCACGATGCGGATGCGCGAGGGGGCTGGGGCCGTGTCCATGTAAAATTCTCTCATGCATCCCATGCTCAACACCGCCGTCAAGGCCGCCCGCAGGGCGGGCAGCATCATCACCCGCGCCTCCCACGACCTCGACAAGCTCACGGTTCGCCGCAAGCAGCAGAACGACTTCGTCTCCGAAGTCGACCATGCCGCGGAGGACGCGATCATCTCGACGCTGAAGGAGGCGTATCCCGACCACGGATTCCTCGGTGAGGAAAGCGGCTACCGGGACAAGGAAGCCGAATACCTCTGGATCATCGATCCGCTCGACGGCACCACCAACTTCCTGCACGGCAATCCGCAGTACTGCGTCTCCATCGGCCTGCTGCACAAGGGCGTGCTCACCCAGGGCGTGGTGTTCGACCCCAACCGCGACGAGCTCTTCACCGCCACCAAGGGCGTGGGCGCGTACCTCAACGACCGGCGCATCCGCGTGAGCAAGACCGACAAGATCGAAGACGCGCTCATCGGCACGGGCTTTCCGTTCCGCGAGATCGTCAACGTCGACGACTACCTGCGCATGCTTCGCAACGTGATGAAGACGTGTTCGGGCGTGCGCAGACCGGGCGCCGCGGCGCTCGACCTCGCGTGGGTCGCGGCCGGGCGCTGCGACGGGTTCTGGGAAATCGGCCTGTCGCCGTGGGACATGGCGGCGGGCGCGTTGCTGATCCGCGAAGCCGGTGGGCTCGTGGGCGACCTCGAAGGCGAGGACAAATTCCTCGACAGCGGTCGCATCGTCGCCGCCAACGGCAAGCTCTTCGGCGCGTTCCTCAACCTGCTGAACGCCAGGGCCTGATGCGCGGCCCCCGCCAGGGCTAGTGATGGCCCACCGCATCGTCGTTGTCGGTGGCGGGGCGGGCGGCGCGGAGTTCGCCACCAAGGTCGGCAACCGGTACGGGCACGCGGGCGCCGTGGCCGTCACGCTGGTCGACCGCAGCCGAACGCACCTGTGGAAACCCCTGCTGCACGAGGTCGCCGCGGGCAGCATGGACATGCACGACCACCAGCTCGACTATCTCGCCCAGGCGCGCTGGCACCACTTCACCTTCGCGCTCGGCGCGCTCGCCGGCCTCGACCGCGCCGCGCGCGAGATCATCGTCGCCGCGGTCACCGACGACGAGGGCCAGGAGATCCTTCCCGAGCGCCGCATCGGCTACGACACGCTGGTCATCGCCATCGGCAGCGAATCGAATGACTTCAACACGCCCGGCGTTCGCGACCACGCCTTCACCATCGACAATACGTGGCAGGCGCACCTCTTCCACCGGCGCCTGGTCAACGCATGCTTCCGCGCGAACTACGCGGCCAGGGGCGAGGTGATCGACATCGCGATCGTGGGCGCGGGCGCCACCGGGGTCGAGCTCGCGGCGGAACTGCACAACACGTTGCGCGTGCTCACCGGCTACGGACTGCGCAGCTTCGACCCCGAGAAGCAGATCCACATCACCGTGGTCGAAGCCGGGCCGCGCATCCTGCCGGGATTGCCCGACCATGTCGCCGAGGGCACGCTCAAGGTTCTCTCCGGCCTCGGCGTGGATGTCCTGACCTCCGAAAAGGTGGTCGAGGTGGAAGAGCACGGGCTGAAGACCGCCAGCGGCCGCGAGGTGCGCGGTGATTTCACGGTGTGGGCGGCGGGCATCCGCTGCGCCGAGGTCCTCAGGGAGCTCGGGGGACTCGAGACCAACCGCATCAACCAGCTCGTCGTGAAGCCCACGCTGCAGTGCACGCGCGACGACGACATCTTCGCGATCGGCGACTGCGCCGCGGCGCCGTGGATCGATGGCCGCAACGTGCCGCCCCGCGCCCAGGCCGCGCACCAGCAGTCGAGCCACCTGGTGGCGACCGTCGCGCGCCGCCTCGCGGGCAAGCCCCCGGCGGCGTACCGCTACCGCGATTTCGGCTCGCTGGTATCGCTCGGCCGCTACGACACCGTGGGCCAGCTGATGGGGTTCATCTCGAGCGAGAAATTCCGCGTCGAGGGCTGGGTCGCGAAGTTCTTCTATGTCTCGCTCTACCGCCAGCACATCTGGGCGCTGCACGGGTTCTGGCGCATGGCGCTCGATACCATGGCCCGGATGCTGCGCCGCCGGATCGACCCCAAGGTCAAGCTGCACTAGCGTGCGGCGTATAGTGGGCTCCCCCGGCGACCGGCCGCGAGAAGGAGTCCCCGATGAGCGACACCCCCGATTTTTCGAACGTGCAGGGCGGCAGCAGTTCGACCGCCACCAAGGTCTACGAGGTGAAGTCCGGAGACTCGCTCTCGAAGATCGCCAAGCGCGAGTATGGCGACGCCAACGCGTGGAACCGGATCTTCGAGGCGAACAAGGACATCCTCAAGGACCCGAACAAGATCTTCCCCGGCCAGAAGCTGAAGATTCCGCCCAAGCCGTAATTCGACGGAGAGAACGACATGAACAAGACCATCCGCATCCTTGCCCTGGCCCTGATGGCCGTGGGCCTCGCCGCCTGCAAGAAGGAC
>Ga0163150_10002833_pt1 | contig 25626 bp, 19 predicted proteins | sample OliLakLV19P2IB_FD_148628 | JGI IMG/M metagenome (GOLD analysis project Ga0163150, IMG submission 148628) | Freshwater microbial mat bacterial communities from Lake Vanda, McMurdo Dry Valleys, Antarctica - Oligotrophic Lake LV.19.P2.IB | ecosystem: Environmental > Aquatic > Freshwater > Lake >...
GTATATACGCGAAGTCGAGCCGGGTGAAATTGTGCGCCTCGACCAAAATGGCATCACGTCCTCAGTTGGGCATATGCCCATGAAGCGGGCGCTGTGCAGCTTTGAATACGTGTACTTTGCCCGGCCAGACAGCCTGCTCGAAGGACAGGTCGTGCATGATGTCCGACAGCGCATGGGGCGAGAGCTTGCCCGTGAAGCACCAGCCGATGCGGATATCGTCGTGCCCGTGCCGGACTCCTCGATACCTGCCGCTATCGGCTACAGTCTGGAAAGTGGACTGCCCTTCATCGAAGGTTTAATCAAGAACCGCTATATCGGACGCACGTTCATTCAACCGAACGAGCAGCTCAGGCGCGTAGGCATTCAGCTTAAGTTCAACCCGCTTACGACGAACTTGAAAGGCAAGCGCGTCGTTTTGATCGACGACTCGATTGTGCGCGGCAACACCGCCGCGCCGCTCGTGCAGTTGATCCGCTCGGCAGGCGCGACTGAAGTACATGTGCGCGTCTCGTCGCCGCCTGTGCGCCACCCGTGCTTTATGGGCGTGGATATGGCCACCTACAAGCAGTTGATCGCCCACCGGCTGAACCTCGATGAAATCTGCGAGACCATCGGCGCGGACAGCCTCGGCTATCTGAGCCTGCCGGGGATGCTCAACGCCATCCGTACACCGGAAGACGATCAGGAAAGACACTGTACCGCGTGTTTCTCCGGTAACTACCCCATCAACGTACCTGCATGGCTGTTTGAAGAAGACCGCGACAAGAAGGTTTTTGAAACAACGTGGGGAGAATAGGTTGAATAATCTGAACGTCCTCGTTGTCGGCGGCGGCGGGCGAGAACACGCGCTGGCGTGGTCGCTGGCGCGTTCACCGGAAGTTGGACATGTGTTCGTCGCTCCCGGCAATGCCGGAACCAACTGGCCCGCGAATCCAAGTGCGACAGACTGGCAGACTCGCGCCGGAGCAAGCTGCGTTGCGATTGAGGCCGACAATATTCCCGCGCTGGTCAGCTTCGCGCAGGAGCAAGCGATTGATCTAACCATCATCGGGCCGGAAGGCGCGCTGGCATCAGGCGTGGTCGATGCATTTCAAGCGGCGGAGCTGCGTGTTTTTGGCCCCACTCAGGCGGCGGCACAGCTTGAGTCCTCGAAGGCATTCGCCAAACAGTTCATGATTGAGAATGATATTCCGACGGCGGCATACGGCGCGTTCGAGGATTTCGACGCGGCCCGCCAGTTTGTACGCGACATCGATAAGCCAGTGGTGGTGAAAGCCGATGGTCTCGCCGCAGGCAAAGGTGTCATCGTCTGCGATGATGGCGAACAGGCCGAAGCAGCGCTGCGACGTATCATGGTCGAGCGTGAATTTGGCGAGTCCGGCGTTGTTGTCGTAATCGAAGAACGCCTCACTGGACGCGAGGTTTCGGCGCTGGCTTTCAGCGATGGGCGCAGCGTTGCGCTCATGCCCCTTGCCCGCGATCACAAGCGCATTTTCGACCAAGACTGCGGGCCGAATACAGGCGGCATGGGCGCATTTACTCCACTACCCGACGCCGATGAAGGATTGCACGCCTTTATCAACGAGGTCTTGCAGCGCGCAATCGACGGTTTGGCAAAACGCGGAACGCCCTACATGGGCGTTTTATATGCAGGCTTGATGCTGACACCCAACGGGCCAAAAGTGCTTGAGTTCAACTGCCGCTTCGGTGATCCCGAAACACAGTGTATCGTGCCCATGCTGAACGACAGCCTTGCGCGCATCTTGATCGCCTGTACGGAAAGTCGCCTCGACGAGATACCTGTACGCTGGCATGATGGCGCGTGTATCAGTGTTGTATTGGCATCGGGCGGTTATCCGGGTCGCTATCGCATAGGGCTGCCCATCGATGGGCTGACACAAGCGGCGGATGATGTGGTCGTTTTTCATGCGGGAACATCGCAGCTAGGTGAACAGGTTGTGACGGCGGGCGGGCGCGTACTGGCGATCAGCGCCAAAGGCAGCAGTTTAGCCGATGCCCGACAACGCGCTTACGAACACCTTGAGTGCGTTCAGTTTTCGGGTATGCAGTACCGCCGCGACATTGGCGAGTTTCGCTAGAACACGATTGCGATATAAGTAGGGGCGGCTCGTGAGCCGCCCGTACAAAATCACGCTCTACGAGCAACACGATGCACAGATAGGACAGCGAATGCAGCAAGATGCCTACACCCGTGCGGGTGTGAATATCGCTTCTGGCAATGAGGTTACACGGCGGATCACGCAGGCAGTACGCGCCACCTATGGATCAGAAGTGCTTGCGGGAATTGGTGCTTTCGGCGGGCTGTTCGATGCCGCCGCGCTCAAAAGTATGAACGCGCCTGTGCTGGTTGCTTCGACGGATGGCGTCGGCACAAAAACCAAAGTGGCTTCGCGCCTCAATCGCTGGGATACCATCGGCAACGATCTGGTCAACCACTGCGTCAACGACATCCTTGTACAAGGAGCGCGTCCGCTGTTCTTTCTCGATTATGTGGCATCGTCCAAGCTCGAGCCTGACCATATCGCCGCGTTGGTCATCAGCGTTGCGGATGCCTGCCGTGAGGTCGGTTGTGCGCTGTTGGGCGGCGAAACAGCCGAGATGCCCGGTGTTTACGAGGCGGGCGAAGTCGATTTAGCAGGAACGATTGTGGGTGTCGTTGAACGTGAGCGCATCATCGACGGCTCACAAATTTCCATTGGCGATATTATTCTCGCGCTGCCTTCATCGGGACTGCACACCAACGGCTATTCACTGGCGCGGCGAGTCTTAAGCGAACTTGATTGGAACGAGCCGCATCCGGCGCTAAACACGTCCATCGGTGATGCGCTGCTGGCGACTCATCGCTGCTATCTCAAACCCGTCGATCAACTACAAGCCGCCGGAATCGAGATCAAAGGCTTGGCCCATATCACGGGCGGCGGCGTGGTCGATAATCTGCCGCGTATTTTGCCTGACGACACGAGCGCAGTCATCGAGCGCGGCACATGGCCCGAACCGCCAATCTTCGGGCTGATTCAACGGCTCGGCAGCATTCCCGATGACGAGATGTTCCACGTCTTCAACATGGGTTTAGGCATGATGGTTATTGTCGCGCCGGAGCAGCGCGAACTCGTACTCGAAACGCTGGCGGGCGATGTGTACGAAGTGGGCAGCATCGCCGCCGGAAACCGCGACGTGCTGATTCAGGGAGCAACGTCTTGACGATTAAGCTCGTGGTCTTTGTTTCAGGCTCAGGCACGAATTTGCAGGCGATCATCGATGCCAGCCAACAGGGAACGCTTGACGCAGAAATCGCGCTGGTGGTTTCCAATCGCAAATCCGCTTATGGTCTTGTGCGTGCCGAGCAAGCCGGAATTCCCACATTCTATTTTCCGCTCAAGCCTTATCTTGACGCGGGACACAGCCGCACTGATTATGACCACGACCTAGCAGAACGTATCGCCAACATGCCGCATGACCTGATCGTGCTGGCTGGCTGGATGCACATCCTCAGCGACGTATTTTTAGCGCGGTTCACGAATCGAGTCATCAACCTGCATCCTGCGCTGCCGGGAGCTTTCGCCGGAACAGAGGCCATTCAACGCACGTTTGAGGCTTTTCAACGCGACGAAATTGAAACGGGCGGGTGCATGGTGCATTATGTCGTACCGGAAATTGACGCGGGGCCGGTCATCGTACAAGCGCTCGTCCCCATCGAGCCGAACGACACACTCGACGCATTCGAAGCGCGTATGCACGAAGCCGAGCATCGACTGATTGTCGAAGCCATTAGTACACTGGCGAATGTCCCTGATGATAGTCACGCAAAACTTGATCGGTGAACCATGTGGTACGAGCGCCGCTGATGCCCGTGCTAGGGCACATGCCGATGCCGTTCAGTTCATCGACAATGCTCTGAATCAGCGGTTGATGCACATGCGGCGGGTTATCAATTGGCAGCATTTTCGTTCCCGATTCAGTCGTCAGCAGCAGCGGTTCGGCATCAAACGTCGAGAACCTAACCTCGCCTCGTGTGCCGACGATAGTGGTTTCATCCGTCGCAAACGCGCTTGTTGAGCACCAATCACCCACACCCATCACGCCTGACTCGAAAACGAAACTCGCCACCACATGATCTTCCGCCGCGTATAACCCGCCTTGATTAGCCGCACTCCCCTGTACTGATTTGATCGGCCCAAAAACGTAATCCAGAAAATCCAATGTATGGACGCCCATATCGACAAACTTGCCGCCGCCATTGATGAGTGGGTCGTATTTCCACAGGATTTCGCTGCCGTGCATATTGGGTGGCGGCTGGTACAGTTTGATGACCACTGAACGCACATCACCAATCTCGCCAGAGTCGATGATGTCTTTGATCTTGAGGAAACGCGGCAGCATCCGCCGATAGTAAGCTACCCACAGCGGTACGCCCGCCGTTTGGCAAGCGTCGATCATGTCACTGCATTCAGCAAAGGACATGGCCATCGGCTTTTCGACAAAAACGGGCTTTTTCGCTTGGGCGCACCGCAGCGTATATTCACGGTGAACATGAGGCGGTGTGGCGATGTAAACAGCGTCGACATCGGGGTCGTTGATGAGCGCATCGGCATCAACATACCAGCGCCGAACGCCATGGCGTTCGGCATAATCCTTCGCCAGTTCTGCGTTGCGGCGCATCACGGCCACCAGTGACGAGTTTTGCGCTTTCTGGAAACCGGGGCCGCTCTTAACCTCGGTGACATCACCAACGCCAATTATGCCCCAACGTATTGTTTTCATAGACATCGGGGCATCACCGCTAAATGCTTTTGCTCAACCGATTACGACGCCATACATTGAACGTAATGGCCACCAGCAGCACCAGTCCAAGCACGATCTGCTGGAAGTAGGGCGAGATTTCCAGAATGATCGTCGCGTTTTGCAGCGCGCCCATTATCATAGCGCCGATCAACACGCCGATGATTGACCCCTGCCCACCATACAGGCTCACGCCACCCAGTACGCAGGCGGCAATCGCAATCAACTCCGCGCCATCACCCGCCGACGGATGACCGCTGGTCAAGCGTCCAGCGCTGATGATACCCACCACAGCCGCACAAAATGAACTGATCGCGTAGCACAGAATAATGCGGCGATCTACAGGCACACCCGATAGGCGCGCTGCTTCATTGTTGCCACCCACCGCAAAAATCTGGCGTCCGATGTAAGTGAAGCGCGTGAAGATCAAGGCGATGAATGCGACGACCAACAAAATGATGAACGGCACAGGGATATTGAACAGCGACGATTGAGCAATCGGGGTCAATTCCTGAGGGATGCCGCTGATCGGATAGCCACTGGTGATAGCCACGGCCAGCCCACGAGCGAAAACCAGCGTCACCAGCGTAATCAGGAAGCCGTGCAGCTTCAGCTTGCTCACAAACAGGCCGTGAAACACGCCGAACAACGTGCCAATAATCAGCGTAAGTAAAACCGCAACAGGCACGGGCAGCCCCATTGTCGTAAGCAGTTGGCCGGGGCCAGCAGCCACAGAGAAATAGGCGACCAGTACGCCGCACAACCCATAGACAGACCCCACTGAAAGATCAATGCCGCCGAGAAAGATCGTAAATGCCTGGCCAACGCCGAGAATACCGATGAGCGCAATATCTCTGCCAAGGGTGCCGATGTTGCTGGCTACCATAAAACGCGGATTACGTAGTGTTACGAGAACGCCGCCAACAATCAACAGCGCCAGCAGAGCAAACTCGTTGCTTCTGACGATGGTACGTAGGCGTGTACCCCATACCAATTTTAAAAGCCCAATGATTTTGTTTAGAGCGGATACCAAAGTAGTCAAGGCATACTTCATATGATATATATTCCGTTTCCCCATAAGTATTGATGTTTATCGTCGGATTACGTCGCGCTAAACTGAGTCGCACGAGCGATAATTGCTTCCTGTGCGTTAGGCTGCTGAAGTTCTTGCCGTGTGAATTCGCCCGTGATATGGCCGTTGCACATCACTATCACGCGGTCACTCATGCCCATGATCTCCGGCAGTTCGGACGAGATCATCAGGATACCCATGCCCTGCGCGGCAAGCTGGCTCATCAAGCCGTGAACTTCGGCCTTCGCGCCAATATCAATCCCGCGAGTCGGTTCGTCAAGGATGAGCAGTTTGGGGTTCATACACAACCATTTGGCGATGACAACTTTCTGCTGGTTGCCACCGCTCAAGTTGCGCGTGATTTGCCACAGCCCCGGTGTCTGTATCCCTAATCGGCGGCGATAATCATTGCCAAGTTCACGCTGCTTGGTGCCACTCACCCACCCCAAAAAGCCGCTGATCCACTTGAGTATAGACAGGGTGATGTTCTCTTTTACGTCCATATCGAGCACGAGACCCTGCATTTTTCGGTCTTCTGGTATGAGTCCGATGCCTGCCTTAACCGCGTGGATAGGCGATTCGATCTTCTGTACAACGCCGTCGATCAATATTTGGCCGGTGCTTTTCGGATCGGCGCCGAAGATCATGCGCGCAACTTCGGTACGCCCCGCCCCGATCAACCCCGCAACGCCAACGATCTCGCCGCGCCGGACAGTTAAGTTCACCGACTGAATAAATTTACCATCGCTCAGATTGCGAACTTCCAGAATCGGTGTCGTGATTTCGGCGGCTTGCTTGGGATAGAGTTCGACTTTGCGCCCCACCATCAGCCGGATAATCTGTTCTTCGCTGGCTTCCTCGATTGGCAGTGTTCCAACCCGTTCACCGTCACGCATCACGACGATACGATCCGCGATACCCAGCACTTCTTCCATGCGATGACCGATGAAGATCACCGCAATCCCGCGTTCCTTGAGCCGCTTAATCAATGCGAACAGCACGCCAATATCGCTTGAAGCCAGCGATGATGTCGGCTCGTCCATGATGATGAGTTGGGCAGAACGGGAAATCGCCTTTGCAATTTCGACCATTTGCTGCGCGGCAATCGGCAGCGAATTGAGTTGTCGCGTAACGGGTATCTTTGTACCCAGTTGCGCCAGAAGTTCCTCTGAGTCGCGGTTCATTTTCGAGTAGTTAATGAGGCCCAGCGCCAATCTCGGCTCACGGTTGAGGAATATGTTTTCGGCAACCGTCAAATAAGGAATGAGCGCGAGTTCTTGGTAGATCGTGCTGATGCCCAACGCTTGCGCGTCAGCAGGTGATTGGGGTCGATACGGCTGACCTTTGAGTTCAATCGTGCCAGTATCGAAGGGGTACACCCCTGACATCAGCTTCATCAGGGTCGATTTTCCGGCCCCATTTTCACCGACGAGGCCGATCACCTCACCAGCATACACTTCAAAATCGACGTTCCACAGCGCACGGACACCGGGGAACTGTTTGGAGATACCCGCTGCTTTCAAGAGTAACGGTTGTTCGGTCATCAAAATCTTCTAGTCCAATAAAGACAATTCTCACAAAAATACAGATTGCTCAAGCGGCCCTGTCAATGACAGGGCCGCTTGAGTAGATCACTTATTGCGAAACGATACCAATCGAATCTAGGTATTCGAGGTAAGCATCGATGTTTTCTGGCGTAACAATGTCAGCGCCAGCGTCGAGCAAATCGCCGTTCTCGCCCGACAGATACGGTTCGAGCAACGCCATCGTCTCATCTACGCCAATGGTGGACATTGCGTACAGGATGTACACGGGCAGATAGCCGTAGTAGTACACACGCTGGCCGATAGCGGCAGAAACCACGCCATCACGTAGTCCTTGCATCGTCTCCGTCGCAAGGTCGAACGCGACCAGCTTGACTTCGCCGACGCGGTTGTTAGTACGCAGCGCTTGGATCGCGGCGGGGCCATTGTACGAGTAGATGCCGATCATACCCTTCAGGTCGGGGTAGGTGCTGAGCGCGGCTTCCGAGTTGCTCAACGCGATGCTCGGATCGCCATTGTCCACCAGAACGGTTTCGAGTACGCAGTCGGTTCCTTCAAAGGAAGCTTCGATGCCAGCGATACGGTCAACGGCGTTCTGAGCGGTGATAAAGCCGACAAAACCGACGACCTGACCACAGTCATCTCCAAGCGCGTCAACCATTGCCTGACCTGCCAAGAAGCCGCCAGTGTAGTTGTCAAGCGCAAGGAACAAGGGACGTCCGCTGTCAGCGCTATCAGAGTCCATCGTGATGAAGTTGACGCCCTGCTCCATACCGTTTTCGACAATCGACACAACCGCCGCCGGATCTATGGCGGAGAAAGCAATGCCATTGTAGCCATCCGACACCAGCGCTTCGAGCAGCGATTGTTGAGAGGCGATATCGCCCGCTTGTGCCGGGGCCATAAAGACCACTGCCGTCCCAAGCTCACTGGCTGCGCGCTGCTCACCAATGGCTGCGGCTGTCCAGAAGGGCGACAATACGTTGACAACTACGGCGATCCTTTGGGCAGTCGGGTCGTTGCCCGCTGTCGCTTCGCGGAGAATGTCGGCAATTTCAACCAAGTCCGCCGGGGCGAACGGGTTGGGTTCTTCTTCTGCATCCTGCGCGAATGCAACTGACACAGACATCGTGAGCATGACGGCTATCAACAAAAGAGAAAGAATACGGTTCAGTTTCATTGTGCTTTATCCTGTCTAAGTTGAATACAAAACGAAATACAAGAGTCTAACGGTTTCGAAATTTTGCGAACCCCCTTGCTTGTGCTGCATACGTTTAGGCTTATCGTTTACCCTCAACATTTGCGTGGTGAGTTTAAGTGGATTTAAGGTTGCTGTCAAGTATACTATGATGTGAATAAATATCTTTTTATCCCGTCACCATTGATGTGATCGATCCAGTAAAGTTGGCCCAATATGTCCGTCACCCTTAAAGACATCGCAGATCGAGCCGGAGTATCCATCACAACCGTTTCAAGAGTTCTTAACAGACGCGAATCGGCTGTCCAGATACGCGAAGAAACCCGCCGCAGAATTTTTGCAATCGCAGAAGAAATGGGTTATCGCCCTAACCTTATGGCGCGGGCACTGCGCGGAAGCAAGAGTTTGCTCATCGGGGTGCTTGCCCAAAACATCACCAGTTTGTTTCACAGTCAAATTATTGTGGGCTTGAATGAGGCGGCTGTCGAACGGGGCTATCGAGTGTTTTTAGGCCACGTCCAGCGAGCGGTCAATATTGCTATTGATTACAGTTCGATGTTCGAACAATCACACGCGGACGGCATCCTTATCATTGGCGAACTGACGGGTGATCGAGATGCTTTTGACGTGTTAGCGCGCCAGCATCGTCACATTGTCACCATTAGTGATCGCTTAACGGATCATAATTTTCCGGGCGTTTATTCCGATAGTGCGCTTGGAACACAGTTGGCGATGGATCATTTATGGTCGTTAGGACACCAGCAAATCATCTGTATGACGGATACCAGCCTGCAAGATGGCAAGCTTCGCGCAGAAGCCTATGAGCGTTATATGCACGAACATGGTGCTGGCGATGCAGTGCGGATTATCTATACGTCGCGTTCGTTTCAATCTAGTTTGGAGACGGGGCGGCTGTTCTTCGCAGAGCGCGGCGGTGAACTAAAACCCACTGCCGTTTTTGCCGCCACCGACTCTATTGCTATCGGGCTGCTTCAAGCGGCTTTTCAATCAAGAATTATTATCCCTGACCAGATGTCGATCATCGGCTTTGACGATATTGATTTTGCTGCGTTCACCGTCCCTCCCCTGACGACGGTTCGGCAGGCAGGCATCCAGATGGGGTATGTAGGAGCAAATTTACTGATCGACATGATTGAACAAGAGCGCGACAGTTCCAAAGTGGAAGACATTATCTTGAAACCGTCCTTAGTGGTTCGGGAATCGACGGGCTGGCTTTCGTGAAAATTCATTGTGGGCAATGAATGTGACCACGCATTTCCGTGCTGAACGACTTCCAATAGTTGAGCTGTTACACTGAACATGGTCTGCTCTCTTGATCGAACTTCAAGCGCTCTTAGCCTTAGCCTGCTGTCGCTTTCACCGCAACCATCTTGTCACTGACTTGCCACAGCCGCGTCCAGGTGGACTCGTCATAGGCGGCGCGACCAGATGGCACCGCTTTGCTCTTTTCCCAATATTTTCCGGTCACGTTTTCCACGGCTGGTGAGGTGGCGAGGTAAACAGAGGTTTGTGCGCCTTGATCGGGCGTTAACCCCACAAAACGCATGAAAAAGCCTATAACGGCGGACGGAATCGCACCCAAATTGCCGGCGAACCCAGTTCGCACCAAACCGGGATGCAGCACGTTGACAGTCACACCCGTACCCGACAGTCGGCGCGCCAGTTCATAGCTAAACACGACATTGGCGAGCTTGGAACGACCATAGGCATTGAAGGCGAAACTACTCTTCTCGGACTGCAAATCATCGAAATCGAGATGTTCTCCCTTATGCGCGTCTGAGGAGACGTTGACAATGCGGGCCGGGGCGCTGGCTTTCAGCGTATCCAGAAGTAAACTGGTCAGCAAGAAATAGTTCAGGTGGTTGAGTGCAAAGGTTTTCTCAAACCCTTCGGACGTGACCTGTCGTTTCCCAAATGCGCCGCCAGCATTATTGACGAGAACATGCAATTTCTGGTACTTTGCCTTGAACTGATCTGCTACTTCCCGTACCTCCGCCATGATCGACAGATCAGCGATGAGTGCTTCAACTGCGTCATTACCGCTGATGTGCTTGATCTCGTCCACTACCGCTGCACACTTGACCGGGTTGCGGCCCACAATGACTACTGCTGCGCCCATCTGCGCCAGCGCCTGCGCTGTTGCTTTGCCAATCCCGTTGGTTGCGCCTGTAACTAGGCAGATTTTGCCGTTCATATTATCTTTCAAGTTTTCTTTCATTGGAGTCTCCTTACTTACTTGATCTCTATTCGCCGGTACATGTCAGGTTTTGATGTTACGTTCCAATAGTGATGACCACTTTTCCCCGTGCGTGTCCCTTTTCAAGATACCGGATCGCTTCGGCAGTCTCACTTAAGGGGTAACCTCTATCAATGACAGGTGTGACCTTGCCGGATTCAAGAAGCTCGCTGATAAAAACCAAATCCTGTTGGTTTGGTTTCGCCGTCCCCATCTGACCGATCTTCTTGTTCCCGCTCCGTGAGGCCCATGCTCCCATGAGCATGATCTGGAATAAATGAGCCAAGGTTGTAAATCCAGCAACGACACAAGTTCCACCCGGGCTTAATGCGCGCTCAAAATCCGAAACTGAACGATTTCCCACAGTATCAAATATCAGGTCATAACGCTGCCCGCTTTTGGTGAAATCTTCTTGCGTGTAATCAATAACGTGGTCGGCTCCAATCGAGCGCACCATTTCCAAGTTCCGCGTACTGCACACGCCAGTCACTTCAGCGCCAAACGATTTGGCAATCTGTACCGCAAATGTTCCTATGCCACCGGACGCACCGTTGATGAGAACCTTTTGACCGGGTTGAATCTTTCCAGTATCACGAAGCCCTTGCAAGGCGGTGATGGCTGCTACAGGGACGGCTGCTGCTTGCTCAAATGTCATATTGGTCGGTTTCAGCGCGAATACAGTTTCAGGAACAGATACATACTCGGCAAAAGCGCCAAGACCACACCCGGATAAGTCCCCGAACACCTCATCACCGGGCCGAAACTGCGTTACGTTTTTGCCAATCGCTTCCACGCGCCCTGCGATGTCAGCGCCGAGCATCGGGTTTTTGGGTTTTTGAAGTCCGGCTTCTAAGCGCACAAGGAACGGTGCGGCTCTCATGTGATGCCAGTCCAGTGGATTTGCGGATGCTGCATGAACTTTGACCAGCACTTCATTGTCCTTAGGCGTCGGTTTTTCGACCTCTTTGAAGTGAAGAACATCCGGTGATCCGTATTCTGTGTATACAATTGCTTTCATGAGCTTCCCCCTGAGTGCTTTAATGCCATCATTTTCAATACGACAATACTTCCTGAAAGGTCGCAAACTAACGAAACAGCTCGCCTCAACTTACAGTGTGACATCTGACGTATCCGCCTTGCCGGGTTCAATACGATTGACCGAGATCAATGGCATTCCTAAATCGCGCACCATTCTTAGCACTCCATACAACGCGGCTTGATCGACGACCCGACAGGTTAAAAGCGTATCTCCGTCGTCTTCCAGCGTGATGGTCACGCTCCCAAACCAGTCCGTCCATTGAGAGCCAAGATGCCCCGCCATCTTGATTTGATAGACCATTGGTTGATCTGTATCCGTTTTTGAGGTGAGTATGTTTGCCATTACCGTGTACCTATCCGTGAGACGGACAAGATTTGTAAATTCTTGTCCGTCTCATAACAACTCATTCTAGAACCCCTGTGCCTCATAAGTCACACCGGGGAAATTGACAACACCCGGCGCAAGCGCAGCGGCGGCGTCTGCATCTTGATAGAGTTCCGCCAACAGAAAGGCGGTTGTGAAGTGGTTGATGAGGTCGTGAGCGCGATCCATATCCCAGATGTGATCGGAACACAGTTGATAGAATCCGATTTCTGCGTACAACGGCAGCGCTTCACAGGCGCTGCTAAAGATCATGTGTTCAGCGTTCTCAAAAGCTACCATCGCTTTCGTCGTACTGGAGACATGTTCATACGTAAGAGGCGTTCCCCACATATAAGGTGAGCCAGTGTCGAGTGTAGCTCCCATTGCCATCACCGGCACAGTAATTTGAGCTAAACCCTCTTGGTCAAATTTATAGGCCTCATCCGCCATTGGCACAATTGCGTCTATGCGGGGATCGGCCCAAGCGGGCCACAGTCCTTCTGGAATGGAATCGAGACCTGCCAATTCAGCCATGTCTGCCACATACGGCAAAAGCAGATCACACAGCCAAACGTTGGGATCAGCCACGTCGCGTGCGTTATCGCAGCGTGCTTCCATGGCATCCATGTTGAGTTGTGCGCCCGCTGCCGCGAGTGCTGTGTAGCCACCAGAGGAATGCCCAACCACAGCCACAAGCTCTGGATCGACTAGCCCTTCTAAAGTGCCGCCTGCTCCCACCTGCTCGTCCACATAGGCAAGCACAGTCAGAACTTCTTGCGGGCGAGTGATATCAGCCTGCCACAAGGTGGTCATCGAGGGTTCGTATCGCTCGTGATGCTCGGGTGCGATCACAACGAATCCATGAGAGGCAAGATGTTCCGCCAGCCATGCATAGGCTGTACGTCCCATGGCAAAACCACTGGACAGAATCACGAGTGGATACGGACTCTCTGAGAGATCATAGGGCGCTTCACCGATTGCGTGTCCCGCTATCGTGGCATTTGTGCCCGGAGGAGTATCCATCTTGAGCGTATAAGGGTATATGATTGCCTCTTCGAGGTTATCATCATTCAGCGCGGGATACCATACAGTGATGTCCAATGGGGTTTCGCCGTCGATCACCAAATCGCGGGCCCCAACCGGATGGCTGCCGCGTATGCCGTACTGCGGTGCGTCAGGACGCAAGCCTGTGCGTACCACTGTCTCACCCTCTTGCGCCATTACATCTACCGACACCGCTGACAGCAGCAGCAACATGACGACTGCAAAAATCACCTGTTTACGATATATCATCCTCTGATCCTTTTGTTGAACAATACGATACAAACAGCATATCGTCACTGCGGTATTGCCGTGTAGCTACTAAGGTATTGTTTGAGGTACTGTTTTGGGAGAAACGAGAGGGCTGATGTTGAGGCTATAGCAGATTCAACTCACGGGCGCGGGCAATCGCTTCGGTGCGCCTCTGGACTTGTAGTTTGTCAAAGATTTTTTGATTGTGACCTTTAACCGTACTCAAGGCAAGGAAAAGCCGTTGGCTAATCTCATGATTCGAGAGTCCCTCAGCAATCAGTTGCAGCACTTCTAGCTCGCGCTGGCTCAATGGCTCTAATAGAGACTGAGCAGAGGATTTTTCTTCGTCCGTCCGTACCTCAGCTTCAAACGCGGCCAGCAGCTTACCGATATAGTGTGGCATGAATCCATGAGCAGTCGCTTCGGACAAAAGCTGCGCCATCGGCAATCCTTCGTCTACAAAAATACGGATGAAACCACCCGGCTCTGCCAACGCCAGCGCGTCACTTAGCACCTGCACGGCTTCGTCCTTTTCGCCATCCGCATAGTGGCTCACCGCCTGTAACACCATCACCTTGAGCCGTTCATCCTCCCAGCCCATTAGTTCAACCTGCTGGTGCAATGCCTCTAGCAGCGCCAGTGCTGCGGACAGGTCTCCTTTAGCAAGGTGTATCCGCGCCTGACTGATAGGGAGTTCGTGGTTTTCCGCCAGATGCGCGGCTGCGGTCAGATGACCCTGTTGAAGCAGCGTCAGCACTTGAGCGGCAGCAACCGCAGGCATCTGATGCACAAAGTTGTGCTGGCGCACGAACGCTTCAGCTTCAGCTAAAATGGCAGCTGCACCTGCGGCATCTCTCTGTGCCAGCCTCAGGCGGGCGAGAAACACCGCATACGAAGCGAAAGTGTCGACGCTTTCCATCTGTCGTGTCAGTTGGAGGCATTGCCTCCCGTGCTGTTGGGCGGCATCCAGATCGTTCCATTCATAGTAGATACGGGCCAGACCAAGATACGCTTCGCAGGCAATAGGATCCGGCGGATCACCGGCCAATTCCAGAACGCGCCGGTATGTCCCTGTCGCCAGAGATAGCTGGTTATCCGTTTCCTGTACTTGTCCGAGACTGAGTGTAGCCGCTATGGTGTAGATAGAATCCCCAAACGACTTACTGATAGATATGATTTCGGTATAGGCTTGGCTGGCCGCAGCACGGTCTCCTTGGATTTGATAGGCATGTCCCAGCGTATAAGTAGTGGCAGTGCGAACAAGCAGGTTATCGGGATGCAGATACTCCAGCGCACGGCGCGACTGAGTAATGATGGTTTCTACATCATGCTGAATAACAGCCAATGTAGCCCGCATGGAGGCAATACGTCCGACAAGGTCTCGGGCATTATGGTCTGGCGCGGTGTCCTGTAGCGCTGTCTCAGCCGCCTGTAGTTTCAGTTCGACGGCGGTATGTTGCCCGCCAAACAATAACGTCGAGGCATACGTCACCCATAGCGAAGGTCTGGCATCCAATACTGCTTTGGGCAGCGACTCTAGCCAGTTCAGTACAGGCGCGCCTGCACCCCGAAATTGCAGCGGCATCCCCTTGCCCTCAATCAGGTGCTCGGCGCGCTCAACATCATTGGCCACAGCAGCATGGTGAAAGGCATCAAGCTCCATCCCATTGTCTTCATACCATATGCTGGCACGACGGTGTAATTCGGTCACATCCCCCACCTCATTCTCTGTGGACGAGGCCCTGCTGTGGTGCAGGCGCTGCCGCAGCAAATCAGCAAAGAGATGATGATAGCGATACCAGCGCCGCTCGTTGTCCAGCGGGATGAGGAACAGATTGGAGTGTTCAATATACGCGAGGGTTGCTTGCCCTGAACCAGAAGGGGCAAGCAAAACAGCATCACAAAGAGGGCCACAGAGGCTGTCAAGGATAGACGTGTGCAGCAAAAACGTCTGGACGCTTTCGGACTGCTGCTCCAGGACTTCTTCAACTAAATAGTCCAGCACGAAATGGTGGTTGCCCGTGAACGATTGGATGAAGCTGGTGGCATCTTGATGCCCTTGCATCGAAATCGCGGCTAACTGCAAGCCAGCAATCCAGCCTTCGGTGCGGGTTTCCAGTGTGGCGATGTTTTCCGCTGAAAGATTCAAGCTCATTACATGATTGAGAAATTCGGCGGCTTCGGAGGGGGTAAAACGCAAGTCTGCGACACGCAGTTCGGTCAATTGGCTCCGTGCCCGTAACCGCGCCAGAGGTAGCTGTGGATCCTCACGGGTCGTGATAACTAGGTGCATCTGCGGGGGCAGGTGTTCAAGCAAAAAGGTGAGAGCATTGTCAATCGGTTTGGCATCAATAAGGTGGTAGTCGTCAAGAACGAGGACGAAATTATCCTGTATAGCGCTAAGTTCATTAAGTAAGGTTGTCAGAATCGACTCGACGGGCGGTGGCTGAGGGGATTGGAGCATACCCAGCATTCCTTCTCCAATCGTCGGCGCAATCGTCTGTAAAGCAGCGACGAGATAAGTCAGAAAGCGGGCGGGGTCGTTATCCCCTTCGTCCAGCGACAGCCACGCGGCCAGTCGCTGGCAAGCAGCGACCCATTCGCTGACCAGTGTGGTCTTACCAAAGCCAGCGGGGGCAGAGATGAGGGTCAATTTACCATGCACACCCTCGTTCAGCCGCTCGATCAGGTGCGAGCGAAGCACAACTTTAGGGCGGTGTGGGGGGATATAAAGTTTAGTGGCTAAAATTGGCGTAGACATAGATCAATTATAGAAACCGCAGCACTCCACCGCCAACTACTAGGCATTGAACTTGCCCACTTCAAGGGTAACAAACAGGACGTTTGCCGCCCTTGCTGCGGGCGGCAAACGTCGTTCCATTATGGGATGACCGGGTTGAACTTCCGGGCACGGTACGATCACGTTAGATGCTCAACAATCCTGAAATGCTTCTTTAAAACATACCAGTACAAAAACAAAAAAGCCGTTAGATGCAGGTTCAACTGAGGATGGTACGACAAATTAATCATTGCAGCTATCCTGCATGGCGATTTTACTTGAGGGAAATAAAATGACGCCCATCGACATTGAGGACGCCATTCATTTTACGTTGACCCGACACAGTGGAATGTCAGTTTGAGACTAGTGTCATATCCCCAATGGGTCATGTTTCTCGCGTGAAGTCAGGCGGATGTCTTCGGGCCATGCCAGTTCGAAGCCTAGTTTTTCGACAAGCACCTGCTGAAATGTTTCCAACATAGTCGGCGTATTCCGCACCTGTCGGGGTTCGAGTTTATTTTGTAGACAATGGGCAGCTATCGCACCAGCGGCCTCGCCAATAGTCCACTCAATCGGATGCAAGCGGTAACAACCGTTGGTGATATGTGTTACGCCGAGGTTCTTGTTGCCTGCCAGCAAGTTTTCCACGCGCTGCGGGATCAGCGCGCCCAATGGAATCTGATGTGGATAGTTATTGATGTCCAGATAGTTTCGGCGGTAACTTGGATGCAAGTCAATGCGATAGCTGCCGATGCCAACCGTATCAAAAAACTGCTCTGCGCCGAGCAGACCGCCCCGTGCCTCCACGCCGACATGCTGCTCCAACACTGTGAATTCAGCGCGCAGTCGACGACTCTCACGAATATAAGGTGCCTTTGCCAGCCCATCGCTTGTGCCTACAAGATCACCGCGTGGGCACAGGCTTGGATAGCCATAGCCACCGTCAGGACGTGGCGCTTCCGTTTGCATCCAGTACAGCATCGACAGGCTCAGTTCACGCGAACCAAGCAGATGCTTCTGCGCTTCCGCTTCCGAAACACCAACCAGCGGCCCCAGCCAGTAGTCAATCTGCGGCCAGTTGACAACCACTGCGTCGCTTTTATGGAAGCCATCCGCATAATAGCGTCGGTAAATGATGCGCCGAAAATGCCACAAGTCTGTCCCGTGAGGCGCGTCCGTATCTTCTAAGAAGATAGGGCGCGTAACAGGTTCGAGAGTAATCGGATCAGTAGTTGTCCAGCTTAACAGCTTATCCGGCCAAAAATCTGCCTTGTAGCCGCGCCAGAAGTCATAGTTTGCTGGCTTCTCAATCGTGTGATCTTCGCCCGGATAGTAACTAAGGACAAACACCCACGAATGCGCCTGTTGATCGAGCGGGTCAGCATCCCCCGCAAGCGCACTGGGTTCGCCCGTCTGTGCTTGACTTTCCGCACCGATCACATGCTCGACATTTGCTAGTTCGAGCAAATCGCCGAGTTCAGTCGCATCCACAAAGTAGCGGGCATGGATGACTGTCTGAGTGCCATCGTCTACGGATTGGACTGTCACTGCTGTCAGGCGGTCTCTGTCCGTTTCGGCGGCGACAGGCTTCACGCGATAGAGGATCTGAAGCTGTCGATTTGATAGATACGGCGCGAGCATTTCGTTCATAACTGCCAGTCCGATACGCGGTTCATGGCACAATGGGCTGACATTTCCCCGCCCCGGATTGAGGTACGGATCATCCATCGCTTCACGGACAAGCGGATAATTACGTCGGTAGTACGCCCGAATGCCATCTCGAAATTGACGGTAAGAAGCGGTACAACCGGTTTGCCGTCGGTCAATCCACGGGTTTTCGTCGGGCGGGACTGCCTGCGCGGTAAGCTGCCCGCCTATCCAGTCGGTTTCTTCCGTTAGGATAACGTCTGAGCCAAGCAGAAGCGCGGCCAAAGCCGCCGCTACCCCGCCAGTACCGCCGCCAACAATCAAAATTTGCGTCTGTTTTTCCTGCATGTGGATGGTCTCTTCTCAGATAAGTAAGATGCCGAAAGGGGTTAACCCTTCGTTCCCGATAAGGCAAAACTTTCGACAACGTGGCGCTGCGCCACTGCATAGATAATCAGTACAGGCACAACAGTCAATGCGGTTGCTGCCAGTTGGATGTTCCATAACGACTGACCATATTCGTCCGTGATGCTGCGTAATGCCAGCGGCAGCGTATAGAGGTCGTTGTTGTTGATGAAGACCAGCGGTTCGAGGAATGAATTCCAGCTATACAGAAAGCTGAGAATGGTTACTGCAACCAACGCGGGTTTAGCAACTGGCAGCGCAATCCGCCAGAAAATACCCCACCGTGATAACCCATCGAGAAACCCTGCTTCCTCAAGTTCGAGCGGAATACCAAGAAAATACTGGCGCATGAGGAAACTAGCAACGATGCCATTTGCACCGAGTATCGGCAGGATAATCAACGGAATGTGGGTGTCCGTCAGACGCAGCGTCTGCATGAGTGAGTAATTGGGAACAATCGTCACTTCGGTTGGCATCATCAAAGCACTCAAAAGCAGCAGAAACATCATGTTACTACCGCGAAAACGAATGCGCGCAAAAGCGTAACCCGAAAGCGACGAGATCACTAACGTACCAAGCGTCACGAGAGTAGCGATATACAGGCTGTTGAAGTAGTGCCGCGCAAACGGTTGAAACGTGAATACTTCAACAAAGTTCTCTAGCCGCCAGTTTTGCGGCAGCAGAGTAAGCGGATAGGCGAAAATATCGTTCGGGGGTTTGAACGCGCTGGTAAACATCCACCAGAACGGGAAAATAAACGGAATACTCAACGCAGTGAGCAGCAAATAAAGCAGCAGTTTGTTACCATTTTTGAAGATGAACAACGAAAGCTGTTCACTATGGGTTGTTGTGTTCCCGGTCATGGGCGCGGAGTACACACTACTGTTCATTGTAGATAAACCTCCGGCGCAGCGCCCACTGGATAATGGTCGCCGTCAGTACAATCACGAATAGCACAACGGCTAAAGCACTGGCATAGCCTATATCGAACACCTTGAACGCTTGAAACCAGATGTAGTAGATCAGCACAGCGGTTGCGTTCGCAGGGCCGCCGTTGGTCATCAGCAAGATATGGTCAAACACCTGAAGCGAACCGATTACGGTCAGCACGAGAACTACCAGAATCGTTGGGGCAAGCTGTGGCAAAGTAATGCGAAAGAAAATCTGGGAGAAATTTGCGCCGTCTACGCTGGCGGCTTCGTCATATTCACGCGGCAGATTTTGAATAGCTGACATGAAAATAATCATGTTCAGTCCAACCGTTTTCAGCACCCGCGTGACAATGACGGATGCCATCGCCCAGCCGGGTTCGCGCAGCCAGTTCGGGCCATCAATGCCAATCCCGCTCAATAACTGATTGATCCCCTGATCGCCCTGTAGAAGAAAGCGCCACACAATCGCCCATGCGACTGCCGATGTCACCACCGGAGCGAAAAATAGGGTGCGGAAAAAGATCATGCCGCGCAACTTTCGTGTGAGCAGCATAGCAAGGATCAGCGCAAGAACAATATTGAGTGGAACAAGCCCGCTCGTAAATATCAGACTGTTAGCCAACACCTTCGGAAACAAACGGTCACTCTGAAGCATATACTCAAAGTTAGCAAGTTCAACAGGATTCACCACGCCAGTGAGCAGGTTACGCTCCTGTGTGCTGAATAGAAAGATGGCAAGGATCGGCCCCAGCACAAACACGAAAAATCCGAGCATCTGCGGCGCAACAAACAAATAGCCTATAAGTTCGTCTTTACGCGCAAGGCTCATGCTGTGGTAGCGGCGGATTGGAGATTGCATCGCCCTCAACTTTCTCACGTCATCTAAGGGGCATCACTGTGTGACACCCCTTAGACGAATTCCGACTATCGCGCCAATAGAGGACTGATCGAATCGCAGATGCTGTCGGCTACTGCCTGCACATCGGCCCCTTCTACCCAGATTTCGTCCAGCAGCGGACGTACCATCAGTTCAATGCGGGGAAACTGCGAACTCGAAGGCATGACGCGCCCAACCTGAATTGGTTCGATGACCGCGCTTTGCATCAAATCCGTCGGGACTAGCGGATTGGACTCAATGACCGCATTTGAACTGAGTACGCTCTCGCGGGCAGGCGGGAAAAACTGCGCGATACGGGCAACATTTTCTTCCGTCGTCATGAAGCGAACAAAGTCGATAGCAGCGTCACGGTTCTGGCTGTTGTTGAACACCACCATAGCCGCCTGTCCAACCACTGGCTCATAGCCGCCAGTGCCTTGCGGCAGCGGCGCGATACTCCATTCAAATTCAGCATCCGCCAGACGGTTTACGCGGCTCAACTGTCCGATGGTCATACCTGCACCACCTGCATAAAAGTCCACTTCTGCTCCGGGCGGAACCATGCTTTGATCGGTGAACATCATATCTTGGACGAACTGCAAACCGGCAACCGACTCCGGCGTATTAAACTGGCAGGTGCCGTCTGCTGACCAAGGATCGCCACCGAAGCCGCGCATGATCGGAACAAGCGTCGCCCAGAAGTTCCCGGTGTAGAGCGCCGCATCAACACTCTGAAAGCCGTAGGCATCGGTATTGTCTGCAATCCCCTTTGCCGTTAAAGCAAAATTTTCCCAATTCCACTCGTCAATGCCGATCAATTCATCGGGCGTATGAACACCGGCCTCGACGAATAAGTCACGGTTGTAGAGTACGAGGAAGGGAGAAGTCGAGAATGGAACGCCATAAAGCGCATCACCCTCTGTCCACAACTCCAGCGAGGACTCGCTGAAATCGGCAAGGTTGTAGCTCTCGTCGGCAGTCAGCGCAGGCGCGAGATCGGCCAGCACACCAGACTCAACCCACGAACGCGCCGCCCCTTCAACAATCCAACCCGCATCGGGAGGATTGTTTCCAGCCAATTGCAGTGTGACATCGCTTTGATAATCCGCGAATGGAATCGATTCAAAAGCCACAGTTACATTCGGATTCTGAGCGTTATATTCCGCCGCAAGTTCGTTAAACAGCGCAACCTGCGGGCTGTCAGCCGCAATCCACAGGGTATAACGAAGCGTAACGGGTTCGTCCTGTGCGGAAACACTCACCCCCATAAGCAGAACAAACACACACAGTATGGATACGAAAAAGCCTTTTGGTACACGCATGAAACATTCCTCCTGATTTTTCTAAAATCACGCTGTTGCTAAAGCGCTTTATCAACATAAAAAGGAAGTAGCTCGTTACTCCTTTTTGGCAACCGAAACCGTATTTCCCGGCACAAACTGGCATTGGAGAACACTGCGATATGGGAGTGGGTCATGAGATTTACCTGACAGCATTTTGATGAGCAGGCGCATCGCTTCTGCCCCCATTTCGCGTCGTGGAATCTTAAACGTCGTCCAACTATAGCGCGTCTCCATAATTGACAAGGGATCGCCGAGTACAGCCAGCGAAAAATCTTCCGGGCAGCGTAAATTCAATATCCGGGCGATCTCAAACACACGCAGCGCAATCTGGTCATTTTCAGCAATGAAACCTGTCGCGCCTGCGTGATAAAACTCATGGAACTTCTCTACCGTCAGGCTATCAGCATCGCCGCGCCAGAACAACTCCGGCTGCATTGATATGTGATGCTGCTCATGCGCCTGAACAAACCCCGTAAAGCGATCACGGGTCGCCTCTGTCTGTTCTGATGATCCAAGATATGCGAGGCGTTCGTGTTCATGGGCGAAAAGATATTCGAGAACTTGCCGTGTCGCCTCGACATAATCCCCTGCTGCGTAAGAAATATCATCGCCGCTGGACTCGCGTCGTCCGACATAAACAAAGGGGAAATCCTCGGCAAGGAGTCTGGTGATTTCGCTGCGGTCAACCGCGTGGCCGAGCAGTACGGCCCCGTCGGCCAGCTTGAGGCGATTCGCTCCCCTGCCATAGATGTGCCCGTGCATCTCAGGATCGCTGGCCGCGGTGCTCAGAAGCAGATCGTAGCCCTGCACAGCAGCTTCTTCCTCGATACCAATAAGAAACGGATAGTAGAAGTTGCGCGAATCAATTGGGAAGATGGACTCGAAGGTAAAAACAGCGATGAGATTATTACGTCCGCGTGCCAAATTGCGGGCTGATGGATTAGGAACATAATCCAAAGCGCGCACAGCATCCCAGACACGCTGCTGCGTTTCTTCACTGACGCGGATCGCGTCACCAACCCGGTTGTTCAGTACAACCGAAACGGTTGCTTCAGAAACACCAGCGTGTTTTGCAACATCGGCAATACGGTATCGTTTTTCCTTTTTCATCCACCAAATCTCTTTGATTAACCGCTTTATCAAAATACCCTATATGACTTCGAGTTGTCAAGCAGGAGTTATCGACTGTCTCGCTAGACAAGTTCTTCGCGCAACTGTCCAAGTATTTGGAGACTGCCCATTCACGATGAGATGACTGTGGTATCCTCGTGCTTATCGGGTAGGAACGGTTTGCGAACCGCACCTGCTCAACTAACATTAACGTGAGCATCATCATGGGGCATTTTGGCACACTGCTGACTCAAGGGCTGAAGAGTATCGCCGCCTTAGAGAAAATCGAATTAACCGATCTTCAACATGAAATGGGCAAAGAGATCGGTGTCAGCGTGTGGACGCTGTATAAATGGCGCAATGGCACGTCCATCCCTAACGATGACCGGACGATTGCTCTGTTAGCCCGCGCATGTGTCCGGCGTGGGCGTATGGATCGTCAGTGGCTAATCGACTACCTGCATCCCACGATTTACAGCAATAAGCCAGCGTTGATGGACGAGTTGTTCCCTAATGCCAGCTTACGACAGGTTATCCACAATCTGCCACGTCGCCAGCACCACCGGCTCATCGGACGTGACCGCGAACTCACCGAAATCCGCAATTTTCTGTCGCTGCGCCACCGCGTCGGCGTGGTCTGTATCAGTGGCGGCGGCGGTGTTGGCAAAACGGCACTGGCGCTCGAAATCGCTCATTCATGTTACGAAGACAGCGCCGAGCAGCCGCCCGAAGAGAGCTTCTACGCCGTGATCTGGGTCACGGCCAAGACTGTGGAACTACTCCCGGCGGGGCAGGTACAGCGCCAACCAACGTTTAGCGATTTGGACGGCATTTATCGGGCGATAGCTGGTCTGCTGGACATCCCGTTGATCTTCCGTACAGCGACCCAAGCCGAGAAAAATATCATCGTGACGCGCCTGCTGGCCGAGAAACGTATCCTGCTGGCGCTCGACAATCTGGAAAACGTAGACGATCAGGAATTGATGATCTTCCTGCGCGACCTACCAGCCCCAAGTAAAGCGATTGTCACGACCCGCCATCGGATTGATATGGCTGCGCCGGTCTATCTGCATTCGCTGGATGAGGCCACAGCACATGAACTGGTGGCGATGGAGTGCCAGCAGCATCATCTGGCAATGGACGATGAACAAATCAAGACGCTCCTACACCGTACTGGCGGACTGCCCTTGGGTATCATCCGCACGATTGGACGGATGGCTTGGCGCGGCAGCAACGTTGAAACGGAAATCCGCCATCTTGACGATCCCAACAATGAGATTTACGACTTCTGCTTCGCCAAGACTATCGCCCTTATTCAGCCCGGAGCCGCCTACTGGCTGTTCTTGACTCTAGCCGTCTTCGCCGCCGATACCAGCCGCGACGCGCTGGTGTTCGTGTCTGACTTAGGTCGACTGCCCGCTGACGAGGGATTGAGCGACTTAGAAGTGCTGTCGCTGTGTCACAAGAATGGGGATCACTTCGGGCTGGAACCGTTGACCCGGACGCAAGCCCTGTCCGAACTGCGCCGTCAGCCTGACTTTGCAGCCGAAGCGCGTGAACGCTGGCTGAAATGGTATCTGAACTTCACGGCTCGTTATGGCGGGCGTGATGGGCTGGAAATGCACCTGCACTACGATTATCTTGAGCAGGATTGGAGTAATATCCTCGCCGCTATGCACTGGTGTATTGAGCAAGGTCGCTACGATGACCTGATCGTCTTCTGGAATAACGTGCGTGACTTCACCCATATCTATAGTTTCTGGGCGGATCGCCTCAACCTGCTCAATTGGATGATCTTGCAGGCCGACAACCAGCGCGACTACCCAGCGGCGATACAGTTTATGTATGATCGGGCATTCACGTTGACGCTTACTGGCCCGGCTACCCGACTGGAAGAGGCCGATGCGCTGCTTCAACGCTGTTGGACGCTCCGGCAGTATGCGTCCCCCGCTTTGCAGGCCAGAGTCGCCGCTCTCATGGCATCGGTGTGCATTAAGCACGGGAAACATGAACAGGCGCATCAGTGGCTTGACACAGGCGAGGAACTGCTGCAAAGTTCCGACCTCGAACCGATTGAGCTTGCTCGTGAGCGTACTTCACTGCTGTTTGATCGAGGCGAGAACTGGCTGACAATGGGCGACTATGCGCGGGCGCAAGCTGTTTTCGAGGAAATGCTTGAGCAGGCCGAAATCAGCGGCTGGCAGCGGAGTATCGTCCATGCACAGAACTGGCTGGCCTATACGGCGCTCATGCAAAATAACCCCGATGCCAGCAAGGATTCTCTGTGGAATGGGTGGCCAGTTGCTATCCGCATCAAAGAACGCCGCTTGAGCACTTATTTCAAGCGCACGTTCGCCTATTATTATCAGCAAATAGGCAATCAGGCAGACGCGCTCAAATGGGCAGAAGACGCTCTTGATTCGTTCGAGCGACTCGGAATGTCACCTGATATACGTGGGATGCTGGCGCTGATCGAGCAATTACAAGCGACCTAAAACACCCTATTCAAACAGATACGTTTGCACCCAGCCGACCATCCGCTGCAACAGGTCGATCTGATGCGCCCGTTCTTGGAAGCCATGCGGCTCTCGCGGGTAAATCACAAGCTGCGTCGGCACACTGAAATGCTTGAGGGCCGTGTAGAATTCGATGGCCTGCTGCATTGGTGCAAGCGGGTCTTTTTCGCCATGTACGAGCAGAGTTGGCGTCTTCACACGGCTGACATGGGCTATCGGTGAACGCGAACGATGCAGCTCATAATCATCATAGACGTTCGAGCCGAACATAGTTGTTTGCCATTCACGGTTGCTGACTACCCCATAATTCGATTCATAGCTGGTGATGGATGCACCAGCGATGGCGCAGCGAAAACGCTCCGTCTGCGTGACAGCCCAAGCGACCAGATAACCACCGTAGCTCCAACCGCCGATGGCCAGCCGTTCAGGGTCGACCAGCCCTTCGTCAATC
>Ga0163150_10002834_pt1 | contig 25605 bp, 41 predicted proteins | sample OliLakLV19P2IB_FD_148628 | JGI IMG/M metagenome (GOLD analysis project Ga0163150, IMG submission 148628) | Freshwater microbial mat bacterial communities from Lake Vanda, McMurdo Dry Valleys, Antarctica - Oligotrophic Lake LV.19.P2.IB | ecosystem: Environmental > Aquatic > Freshwater > Lake >...
TGAGTGGTCTCAGCGTCGTCAAAGTCCTCTTGCCCAAAGCCCCTTCCGTGTCCGCCAAACGCCACCTTCTCGTAGATTTATACGAAGCCTTATTTTTGAACTTAGGCCGGGAGCAGTTTATCCCCGCCGTAAAGGCCATGATTTTAAAAGCACCTGAAAGCCATATCGATTTGGAGTGGAGCACGTTAGAAAACGGCACCTTCCAAGAAGTTGTAGCCACCATGATCCGCTACGAGCTGGACAACGAAGACCAGCAGCACCTCTTTCGTCTTTACCAAGGTGTGTTCGCGCCTTACGCCCAGCACCAAGAAGAGATCCCCAGGGAAGACATGGAGTTTGCCTACGAGGAAATTCTTAAGTTTACCCGTAAAATTAGACGCAAAGGCCAGCTCAAGCCGTCGATTACCGAATCTGAGTACAAGCTCCTCCACAAGATCGCCCCGGCCCTTCTGCCGCCTAAAGACCAAGTTGAGAAAGACAACGAGAAAGTCGAAAGTAGCTTTGCAAAGAAGGTCACAGCTAGGTATAAGCTGGTGGCTAAACAAGCAAAGCCTGCCTTCGGCAAAGACGGCAAGTTTCAGTACGCGGTACAGATCGATGGTCTTGAAGACAACGGGTTTTTCAAGAAGTCTTTTGGCCAGCAACTAGCCGACCTGAAGAAGGTCGATCTTTTTAAGGCTCAAGCTAAGCAGGAGCATGTAGCTGCTAAGGGCAAGGCTACCCTGCCTGCTGTGAAAGCTTGGGTCAAGAAAAACAAACCAAAGCAGTTCTACGCTAGGTGGCAGGAAGACTCCGATAATTTTAAGGACGACACGGTAACGCTGTGGGTTGCTTTTTAAGTTTAGGGTTAAATATGCGCTTTCTCAAAAAAATAGCCCAGGCCAAGACTGTTCTCCCTAAGCTTAAGTTTGGGAAAAATTCCCCAGAAATGCACAACGCGGGGTTAGTAGCGGAACTAAAATAACTTCGCTACCCATCGGCCTTAAAGTAAGTGGGGACCTGCGTTTACGTAGAACTAAAATAACTTCGCTACCTGCTGGTCTTGAGGTAGGTGGGGATCTGGGATCTTAAAGTAGGTGGAGGGTTGTATTTAAGCGGAACTGAAATCACCGCACTACCCGCTGGTCTTGAGGTAGGTGGGGATTTGAATTTAAGCGGAACTAAAATCACCTCACTACCCGAAGACCTCAAGGTAGCGGGTGTAATTTATGTTAAGGACCCTAGTAAAATAAAAGGACTTACTAATTTGTTAAAGAAACTAAAAAAGGGTTAATGATGCGGTTTTTAAAGCAAGTCAACAGACGCCCCATCTGTGCCAGGAACGTCGTGAACGTGGACGAGATCGAAAAAGAAATCCAAGAGTTCGTTAAGAAGGTTAAGGATGACGGGGAGGTTCTGGAGAAAGTAGATACAGCTAAAAAGATCGAACAATGGCTGACGTCAACTTTTAGAAAATACCTGATCAACCAGCACGACGAGCTTCAACCTGTCAGAACCATACCGGCTGACGCGCCTGACTGGATGAAAAAAGCCAAGGAAGAGGGTAAGGAGCTAGACCGCGTTATGTTGGGCTCGAAGCTCAAAAATCAAATAGGTCACCTTTTGGATTGGATGTTCGCGGAAGGTGTCCCAAACCGTTTGTCGGTCCCAGATGCTTTGAAGCACGCCGACGAGTGGACCATAAGAAAAGAACCTAAAGTCCTCAAGACCGACGATGGCGAAGAGATTGCTTTAACAGGTAAAGACGGCCCTAGGGACGTTGAGCTGCAAATGAAGCTCTCTGACGGCCACTACGTTGTGCTCTTTACTTCCGAGAAGGGCGTCTTCCGCGAAGGCGAGCAGATGGACAACTGCATGAAGAAAGACCGTGCGGGGAAAGACTACTGGAAGAAAGCCCAAGCCGGTAAGATTCATCTCATGTCCATCAGGCAGGCAGACGGCAAATCCATCGGGTCGTTTGAGATCGCAGCCGACGGGGAGATTCTCCAGATGAAGGGCTACAATAACGCACCTATGGCCGCAGAGTTCCACAAGTACCTTATCGAGTTTCTACGTAAATCTGGTGCAGTTGATTAAACTTTAAGGAGTCCCCCGATGAAGTTACTTTGGCTAGTCCTTGTTCTACTTGTTGCTACGTCTTGCACCACCACTAACGAAGAAACCCCTCCAGTTGAGGGATTGGCCACCACGGTACCTAAAGCCCCTTGCCCCCCGCCTGCTTCAAAAGGCTACATGCTGTCTGCGACTAACGCGCAGATAAAAGATACGAAGAACCGTTTGCCTGAAATTTCGGGCGTTGTAGCATCTACGCAGCACGCTGGCCTTTTGTGGGTCCACAACGATTCAGGTGGTGCCGCTGAAGTTTACGGTGTTGGCATGGACGGTACTGTCCAGTCACGAGTGCAGATCGAAACTCAGGCTAAAGACTGGGAAGACATCACCTACGGCCCTTGCGAGACGGGCGCACTCTCTTGCATCTATGTAGGTGACATCGGTAACAACGGCATGAGCCGTAGGGATCTAGCGGTCGTCGTACTCGAAGAGCCTCGCTCTATCGTGGCCGAAGCCTATTCGTCGGCACGTCGCTATGAGTTCAGCTACAGCGACGGCCAAAGCTACAACTCAGAAGGCATGGCCTACAACCCAGGCGACGGGCAGATTTATCTGATCACCAAAGGCGGCAACGCTGAACTGTTCCGCTTGCCTAAAGTTTTGAAGAACAAAATGGTAGCTGAAAAAGTCTGCACCTTGAGCGACGTGAACGGGGTGGTCACAGCCTTTGACATCAAAAAGGGTGAGTTCCTTGTGCGCACCTACGGTGAAGTCTACGAATACGCTGTACGCAAACCTGAGTTGGAATGTACCGGCTTGATCCGAAGATCTGGCTACAACAACGAAGGCTACAACGAGAAGCAAGGTGAAGCAGTAGGCTACCTCCCAACGGGCGGGTTCGTCTCAATCTCGGAAGGCGACAACCCGAAGATCTACGTCTTCAAAGCGAAATAAGGAGTTAAGAAGTGAAGTTTTCCGACCGTATCAAAAAAATTACCGCAGCCTCGGGTTCATTGCATGTCAAAGCTACCTTGAATATAACTTATGATATCGCAGCTTACGACGATGAATCCGAAGCTCTGTTCAAAGAGCACGAATCCTTCCCCTACGGGCTGATCAGAGACTTGGTTGAGTTGCAGCGCGGTGAGGCTAAGCGCGGCAACCAGCTTGACGTCAAGAAGTGGGCGAAGTGGTTGCCGCTGCTGCCTAAAGGTAAGCAACACGCCACGCTTTATCGCAACGTGTTCCTACCTGGCAAGCAGCTCTTCCTACTTCTTAAAGGCAAGGGGTTGTTAAAACCCGATCACGACTTTGAAGCTTGGACCTATGACAAGACGGACGCGGACACAGGTGGGGTGCTCTTTGCCAAAGACATGCCTCTTAAAGACCGCATCGTTTCTTTTAACGAGCTGCTCGACCCCAAGTCGAAGCACAAGCCCGACAGCAATATGCACCACGACGAGCACGAAATCCTCTGTTACTCGAAGCCCTTAAACCGCGACGAAATCGTTAGCCTACCAAAGATCAACTTTGTGCAGCTCTTCGCTGAGCCCCCGCAGACGATCCTGGGAGTTATGGACTGGCTCTTTGCCCACAAGGACCTCTTTCGTAACGAACAAGATTTAGCCGACGCCTTGATCGAGATGAAGCCAGGCAGTCTACAGGCTAAACTCCTGAAGGCAGTAAGCGTCAACAGCGATTTTGTAGGCTTTATGCTAGAAGAGGTATTACGACGCACAGCATTAAAACTAACCGGCAAGAAAGTTGTAGAGCTTTGGAACCTAGTCAAACTCCTAGGAGCCGAGAAAAGGTTCGAGCGCTTCTTGGGGACGCGCATTCATACGAAGGCAGACGCCTTGAAGCTTATGCCGCTTGTCTACCTCAAGGTGCCACTTACAGACTACGACGACAAGCTTGACGAAGACATAGTCACACGGCTCTACAAGGTGGCTATGAAAAGAGCAGGAGAAAAAGTCTGATGCGTTTTACAAACAAAGCCAAGACGATCTTACCTCCGCTCAAGCTGGGTCGTCGGACGGAAGACGCTGACGACTACATCGTAAAGATCGATGGCAAATCTTTTCCCGTTTCTGAGTACCTCATCGCCGATGTTAAGTATTTCGACGAAGACGGTGGGGACTACGGACTCGAAGATTTTGAGTACGATGAAAAAGAGTTTGAATCCCCTATGGATGCTTTCTTCCAAGCTGACATAAAAAAGCAGGTTGAGATTTTAGCCCAATGGGACCAAGGCGATTACCACCAATTTTACGAACTAAATAAAGCGCCTTGGGGTAGCCCCGATGCTTTGCATGTTGTTAAGCATGACGGAGCCCAGTACGTGTTGGCTGTAGAGTCGCGCATGGGCAATAGCTCTCTGCACCTTTACTTACTAGTTCCACGCAAAGACTACGAAGACCAATTATGAGCCTATTTAAAAGTTGGAGCACAGGTCATTGGACCCGAAAGAACAAAGGAGATGCCATGAAGCATTTGAAGCGTATTTTAATTATAGACGATCAGATCGAATCGTTTGAGAGCATCATCCAGCAACTTGAGCTAGCCGGTAAAACCCAAGACGAGGTAAACCTAATTTGGGTTCCTATGGTTATGACGGCAGCAACCTTAGTTGGCTTAAAATGTTATCCTATCGACCATGTTTACTGCGACGTGCCATCCTGATCTCACGCTCATGTCCAACGTCTTGAAGCCGATGCACCTCACCCACAGATTCTTGTCAAAAGATGATGTTGTAGCTGATATACTCGCCAAGCTTTAGTCTCTAAATTAAACTGAGTGGTACTGACACATGTGGCTGTCATCGTGGTTTGATTATTCTCTTTCGCATTTTATGCCGCACGGACACTGCTTCCTATGGCAACCAGATATCCTATGGCTGCATGTTATTTCGGACGCACTGGTTGCCTTAGCTTATTTCTCCATTCCTATCATGCTGATCTTTTTTATAAGAAGATCGAAGAGCATTCCATATCATGGGCATCATCACCGTCTGGTGGCCGCTCTACATGGCCGAGGGGCTCGTTAAGGCCGCCACCGCAGCCATCTCTATATTCACCGCCATCAAGCTGTTTCAAATCATCCCGGCTTTTCTCCAAGACGTCACCGAACGCAAAAACTCAGAAAAAGAACTGATCAAACGAGAAGAAATGTTCCGCGCCATCATCTCGGGCGCTAAAGCCTACGGTATCTTTATGTTGGATACCAAGGGTCATATTCTGACCTGGAACGAAGGTGCGCATAAAATAAACGAGTACACCGAGGATGAGGTTTTAGGTAAGCACTTCTCTATTTTCTTCCTGAAGAAAGACCTAGCTGCGAAAAAGCCCCAACGAGAGTTAGAGATCGCTAGAGCCTTAGGTCAATACGAAGAAGAAGGCGAAAGGGTTCGGAAGGATGGGACCACCTACTACGCTCATATTGGGATAACGGCTATCAAAGATCTTGAGGGCAACCTCTCAGGCTTCAGCAAGATCGTGCGAGACATTACTCCGCAGCGCAGGTTCATAGAAGAAATGACCTTTAAGACAGCCCAGCTTGAACGCACCATAGGCGAGCGCAACGAACTTTTGCGCAACACCGAGGCGCAACTCAAGCTCTTTGTCGAGAACGGCACGTCGGCAATTGTGATGCTTGACGAGGAGTTAAAAGTAATTGCATCTAGCCGAGCCTTTACCCTCATGAACCAACTCAATGCCCACATCACGGGGAAACATTTGTACGAACTTTTCCCTGTAATAAAAGAATCAGTAAAGGAACAACATACTCAGTGCGTTAGGGACGGTCGGGTTTTTAAGGAAGACAACTACCCTACCAATACTGATCCTAACAGATTCGTAAACTACGAGATGCGCCCGTGGCATAAAGCGGACGGGAAGATTGGTGGTATCATTATCAGCACCACCGACGTTACCGAAGCGGTTGTCCAGAAACGGCACATTCAGGAAGCTTCAAGCCCAGGCCACGCAGCTTAAGAGGTCCAACCACGACCTTAGCCACTTTGCCTATTCGGTGAGCCACGATCTCAAATCAAACCTACACCAAGCTGCTCGGGTCGCGGTACGCATCATCGTTTGATACGGCTAGCTACATGCCGCAGGATCGTAGACCGACACAACGGCAAAATCTGGGTTGAGTCCGAGGTTGGCGTCGGGGCTACCTTCTTCTTCACCATAGGCCATCAAAAGTAAGCTACCGCTAAGATTAAGTGGGCAAGGTACGGGCAGACTTGGCTTTTTGTAGAGTAAGCAAAAAGAAGTTTGTCCTCCCACTTGGAGCTATGGATGCGGTTTCTGCAAAAGGTACAAGCCAAACAACTCAACTACGCCACCATTGCTAAAGAGCTAGCCCACGAGTTCTTTCCCGATCTCCGTATACCGGGAATCAAAATCGTAGACCGGCTTAGGTCTACCTGGCTAGGGCGCTGCGAGACCAAGTGGAACCGGCAAACTGGCGAGCGGCTGCTGACTACGATTCTCATTCAAAAATCAATCATGGACGACGAGACCACTTTGAAGCGCATCCTAGCCCACGAGCTAGTCCACGCCTGGGAGAACCAAGTAACCCCCCATAGCCAAACTACGAGGGGCCGACGGCCACGGCAAGTTCTTCCAAGAGCAAGCGGCTATCATAAACGCTAAGTACGGTGCTGGTTATGTTTCCAAAACCTCCGACGAGGCCATGGTCGTAAAAGAAACTAGACCCTACTACTTAGTCATTAGGCCCTGGAAGGGCGGCTACGCGGTGAACAGCTTCATGCGGCCTACCGATAAAACCAAATCGTTTATAAAAAGGCTGATCACAGAACACCAAGCGCACGTAGTGCAGACCACCGACGTGCGCTTTGTAGATTCAGCAACTTTATCGGGGGGAAAGATTTCCGTTCATAAAGACCAAGCCCGGCAAGAAGCCCTTAAGAAGCTTTACGAGGGCAGCAACCTAGATTCTAAATTTCTGTAGGAGGGGGATGTGCGGTTCCTAACTAAAATTGAGGCCCAGGTTAATCCGATAAAATTTGATAAATCCTATGGAGGTATGGTCGAAGATAAAGCCCTTCTTAAGTTAATCCCTAAAACGGATAGCCTTCGCAATTATGTTTTTGATGACGGTAAAACTCTAGGGGGAGTTATTGCTAGATCGAACGGTAAGCCTATTGGATTTTCCACGTATCACTCAACTGTTATTGAAATCGGTCCCCCTAGCAGTGAACTGTATGCGATTGTCCAGATAAGCGTAGATTCTAAATACCAGGGGCAAGGCTTGGGTGAAAATCTTCTAAAGCAAACCCTGACGATGGCTAAGGGGGAAGGTTACAAGTACTTTATAGGTTACACGAATCATAGCCCAGGTTTCAAAAGGCTTGCGAGCAAATACAAAATTATCGACATCGATGATGCAAGTAGCCGCATTGGGTGGGACCAAATTCAAGATAACGTCCCCCTGAGAGAAGCCTTAAAAAATACTAAGAATGGTGAATAGAACATGAGGTTTCTTACTCAATTAAAGACGCGCATAGAAGCTAAAACCTCCACCCTGACTCTTTACCGTGGGGTCCAAGATATCTACCCTGCCCAGGTAACCCCGACCTACCATGGAGACGGAGTGTTTGGTCGCGGCACTTATTTCGGTTTAGATTACGAAACAGCCGAAGGCTATGCCAAAGGGTATGTAGATAGTTTTGAGCAGTTCGCTTTAGTTTTGGAGTACAAGGCAAGCTTTAAAAACTTGCTGACTATTTCAGAGGAGCACCTCGAAGGATTGGAAAGCGGTGGTTATAAAAATTGGTTGGAAATGACCGATGAAGGCCTTGACGTGTTTCAATACGAAGAGCCTGTAAGCTTCCCCGCAGACGAGCTAACGAGCATAATGGCTCAAGATGGCTATGACGGGATTCGTTTACTTGCCGATAATCTAGGTGTCCCCGATGGCGGAGTACAGCTCATCCTACCCCCGGACACGAACGCAACATTAAATTTGGTTAGCATTACCTTCCTACTTGAAGATATCAAAGGCTTTGCTAAGAAGCTGGGGATAGAGCCCATGGATGAACAATCTGTTAAAGTACCAAAAAATAAAATAAAGTCGGCTGAAAAATTGTTAAAAGAGTTTTTGTAATTTTGTCAAAAAGGAAGTTGTTTATGAAAATGTTTTATGTGGTTTCGTTAATGCTCGCGTTGAGCGGTTGCAACCAGGGTCAGAACAAAGCCCAAAGCGATGCGGCTGACGCAGAACTAAAGGCTCTTAAAACCGAGCTTGAGCAAACAAAAGTCGAGTATCTTTTGAAGCTCTCGGAGTTGGAGAAAGCTAACGCATCTTTGAAAGAAGACGCCCTAAAGCATGAGCATGACTTGGTGGATTGTAAGAAGGCCTTAGCGTCTAAGCCAGCAGCAGTAAAACCAAAAGCTGCTAATAAGGTCGAAGCGCAGGACAAAGAAACTGAAACGGAAGAGTTGGAAAAATCGGTCACAGGAGGCAGTGGTTCAAAATGAAAAACTTAATTTTATTAGCAGTTTTAGGATTGGTGGGTTGCGGTGGCGATAGTGAACCAAACGAGGGCGAGGCACCTCCGACAGTAATTGGGGGCGGCACGGGCGACGTCTTTGCTTTGGAAAATGGCGTTTACTTCTTTAGCAACGTCACAAGCCTTAACGACGGCTGCGGACGTAATCCGCTTGACCCCAAAGACCCTCTTACTGCTGTGCCCTTCAATTTGAAGAACGACGGGCACGGTCAAGTCACTATTGATCGTTGCATCTACCAAGGGGCTTCGGCCACTGGGCACGTTCAAGACAACAACGGGTCGCTTCAGGTACTTCACAACAACAGGCGGGATGGGAACGGCGCGGTCGTGGCCGAGTACCTCCAAGAGTGCCAGCTCGACGTTAAGGTGACCGCAGACAACACTCTTAAAGGCAGCTCTTCCGAAAGCCAACGCAACAGGAATGCTGCGATGAAGAAGGCTTCTGGCGTTAACGCTAGCGAGTGTACGACGTCGTATCAGTTTGTATTAACTAAGCGATAAAAGGTTACGGCATGAGGTTCCTGACCAAACTTGAAGCAGCTCAAGGTAGCCACTTAGTTCTGTGGCATGGTGGGAACCTCGATGCCCTGGAAGATAATGTCTCGCATAAAAAAGGTAGATGGGAGGCTGGGCCAGGGCTCTACCTTACAACCCACTACGACACCGCAAAGAAGTACGCTAAGGGCTCTAGGAAACTCTACCAGGTGACCATTCGCAAAGGTACGGACATAAAAGATGTTCTGGTCCCAACGGAAGAAGCCAAAGATTTTATAAACAGTTTTGTTATTAAAAAGAAACGAGCCGACATCCTGGGGCGCGTTGATAAGCATAGCCGTGATGGAAAACTTAGCGCGGACATTTTTAACAACGTGATGATCAACGAGGACGCCTTGAATTCGAGTAACACCAACGAGCTTAGAAAGTTCTTGGTAGAAAAAGGTGGAGACTACTCGGTGCAAGATGGAATGTTCGGTTGGCGAGAACGAGTCGTTGTGGTTTTTAACACGAACGTGATCGTGCCAAAGATAAAATCGAAGTCTACGACCTGCCAACAGAGTGGAGCTAGAATGAGATTTCTAAGCAAAGTACAAGCCGCTCTAACCGAAGACGAATTTAAAAAGTACCGCAAAGCGTATAATAAAAAGGACGGCGACCAGGCCTTCACCCGAGAGGCTGAGGCGGTCATAAAAGAACTCAACAAGCTACCCGACCCTTTTCCTATTTATCGAGCCATCTGTGTGGCTAGTCCTGCCAAGATCAATAAGAGCTTAGGTGTGCACTGGACGTATAAAAAAGAAGCTTATGATTGTGTTGGCGAGTCTACCCCTAAGTTTCACCTCGAAGCCCAAGCCCACAAAAGCCAGTTGGACTGGAACCGCACGGTAGCTCGCGGCATAGACTACGACGACGAAAAAGAAGTCAACTTCACGCAGCCCTTCAAAGCTACCGTTAAGGTTTACGACGCAAAGTGGAAGCTTGTGGATACCATCGAAGGCGTCATCGGGGAAAAAGGAAAACGATAATTTCATTTTTTTAACTAGGGGACCATCATGTCATTTGTAAAACGGGTATCGAAAATCGTAGCTGAGCGAGACGAAGAATATGACGACAACAGCGAAGTCATGAAGGCTTTTATGGCGAAGCATAAAGCCGAGCTGGTTGATATAGGTCAGAAATTTAAAGCCATGAGTAAAGAGTTTGATAGCAAAATAGCAGCTAATGGAAAAAACGAGGAAGACGTTTGGCACGTTGTTGATAATTTAAGCGCGGTTATTTTCAGCCTAGGTTCTTTGGATTTACCAAGATTAAGAAAATCCGTCACACACTTAGAACGTGGAATAACTAAACCCGAGTAAACTAAAACACCCCTGCACTAAAGGGATAATTAATGGTCCACGATAAGACGATGAGTAAACTAGAAGAACTATCCAGATCGATCAGCGAGACCTTCACCTTCTTGGACGGGCTCTTTAGTTCGTCAAGTATGCTGATAGCCATCGCTAACACGAGCGGGCTGTTTGTAAAGGTATCGCAGTCTTGGGGGGTCCTAGGCTGGACACCTCAAGAACTATGCTTGCGGCCCTACATGGAGTTTGTCCACCCCGACGACGTAGCTAACACTAATGCTGTTTGGCTAAGCATCACTGAGCACGGCAGAAGTGTTGATTCCTTCCGCAACCGTTACCGCCATAAAGACGGCAGGTACTCGTGGTTACGCTGGTGCACCAACTCCACAGCCTCCGATAACCACGTCTATTCTCTAGCCGAGTACGAAGGGATTGCCGAATGAGATTTCTCTCCAAGATAGCCCAACCAAGTCTTCCCGCGCTCCGCTCGTTCCGGGGTAAGCTTGTTCTAGCAGGTAGGTTTGCCCGTTACCTGGAGATGTTTAAGAAAACTGTCAATCACCCCACCCAACCCTAGCGGGTATGGGTAGGGCTTGGAAGAAAGGAAACAATTTTCCAAGCTCTTGATTGATTAGACTCAGCCCTGGCAACAGGGCTACGTTACTGGCGAATGACATAGGCACCTTGGGATACTTCTCTAGTCCCAGGCTCTGCGCGAGACGGCTAAACAGTTCTGATGGGTAGGAACAGTGCTTTCTCGAAAAACCGCCGGATAACTTTGTCGAAGAGAATCCACAGCCGAAAGGCTGCCTTACAGGAACCCCTAACGGGGAAGAAAGAAATAGATGGTTTATGTCTTATCAAAATCAGGAAAGGCGCTCATGCCCACCGAAAGGCATGGATGGGTGCGCCGCTCTATACGGGGTGGGCAAGTCAAAGTCGTCAAGAGGTTCCCCTTCACGATTCAATTGACTTACGAATCTGAAGACGCAGTTCAGCCTTTGACTCTAGGTCAGGATATTGGATTTGGGACGGTTGGAGTCAGCGTAACTTCCGAACTAAAGGAAGTCTTTGCTGCCGAGTACAAAATCCGCACCGACGTTTCAGAAAAAGTAACTGAAAGAAGATCCTACCGCAGAACTAGGCGAGGCAATAAGACCCGTTACAGGCCAGCGAGGTTTGACAATCGAAAGAGAAAAGCGTTGCAGCCTTCGATCAAGCAAAAAGTCGAGAGTCATGAGCAGATAATCAAAAATTTGCAAACGATCCTGCCAATCTCAAATGTGATTATCGAAGCCAATAACTTTGATATGGCCAAAATCAATAAGCCCAACATATCAGGACGAGATTATCAGAATGGTGAACAAAAAGGCTTCTATAATGTCAAACAGTATGTTCTCGCCAGAGATGGCTATACCTGTCAGGCAGGGAAAAAAGGCTGCGTGGACAAACTTCACGTCCACCATCTCACATTCAAAAGCCAGGGCGGAAGCGATGCCCCTTCCAACCTCTTGACGCTTTGTGAAAAACATCATGCCGATCTTCATGCTGGCAAGCTTCAAGTTACCATCAAAAAGCATAAGACACTCAAAACCGCCACCATGATGAATATCGTGCGCAGCCAGCTACTCATACGGAATCCAGGTTTTACGGAAACTTTTGGATATGAGACAAAATTTGAACGAGAACTGCTTGAACTGCAAAAAACCCATCACAATGATGCCTTCGTCATAGCTGGCGGCAGATGTCAAAGGCGAGCCAGGGTCCATTTCATCACGCAAAAGCGCAAGAATAATCGGGCAATTCAGATGAACCGAAAAGGCCAAGCACCAGCCATAAGGAGGCAAAGATACAAAATTCAGCCCAAGGACATCATCCAATGGCGAGGAAAAAAGTATTTTGCTGGGGGTATGCAAAACAAAGGGGCTTACCTCATGTTTTGGAGTGATTGTAAGGAAAAGTATGTTAAACCGATTGCGCAGATCAAAATCATTTTTCATCAAAGAAGCTATGTTCTCGACGCGATCTAAGTCAAAAACATCTCCGATATGGGAGATAGCGGCAGCCCTTATATCTCCACCCAAACCCGTTTATTTCCTCGCTGGCTCGGAACGGGCTATGGATGGAGTATTACGGTCTGACCTGATAAATTTCCTATCTATCGAATGCTCTACAGCTCAAGACATAGACCTCGCAAGCCTAGGTGATCATTGGAGCTACGATAAAGAAATGGCTCAATGCTACAACAATGGAAACCATAAGCTTCCTCGCTTTCTTCTAAAGCTGACGATTTCTAAGTCTCAAATCGATTGGCCACAAACGCTGGCGCGGCAAGTAGGCGAGGTCAACGGCTGGGAGGAAGGTCTCGAAAAGGAAGTTAACCCCAAAAAGGGAAGCTACCCGTTTGAGGTTTACTTAGACGATAAACTAGTTGCTAAACTTAAGGGCTCCATTTGAGCTTTAAAATTCACTTCAAAAAATAAATCCAATATAAATAACCATTTACCAATTTATCGTTGCAGGACTGTGCGTATTACTGCACTTATTGCCGCTCATTCTTTAGGAGGTAAGACATGCAGAAGTTTGAAGTGCAAGTGGATGATGGAGTTTTCAAAGTTTCCGAAGACGGCAAGATGGGGACCTTGGTGCTTTCGGTGCAGAGCAAGCAAGAGGTGCCGACCGATAAGTTGTCCTACAAAGCTACTCGTAATTTGTTTAAAGGGTGGTTGGTGCTCCAAGTGCTAGAGGCCAAAGAGCGCGGTGTCGTGTCGTTCACGTTGGCGGAACTCTTAGGCACCGAGTGGACGGAAGAAGCCAAGCCGTTCTACTCACTTTATGAGAGCTACAAAACGGCAGGTAGAGAAGCTGGCAAGCTCCTCGGACAACTAGCACCGCTCTTAAGGCTTAACGGTAATTCTGAGCCGAAGCACGGCCACAGGGTAGGGATCACACGCTACACGTTCCAACCAACACGCGACTTGCACGACTGGGAGATTAGCCCGCTCGGTAGCTTGACACAACCAGACCCTCAGACCGCTGAGGATCTGCTACACCTAGCAGCTCGACACTGACGCTCACCGGGCTAGCAGGCCAGTCACGTCGCAGCCACCAGGGCAGTTTGCGAGCCGACGCTTTGTCCATCCAACCCCCAGCGCGAGCGTCCCAAAACGTGTCGGGGTCTGGGTGGATAAGCCTAGCCGCATCCTCGTCTCTAGCTACAACCACAGCCGATTTGTAGGTATCGACCTCAGACTCTTTTTGCGTCAGTAAATAAATATTCAAGACCCGCCCCCGCTTTCAGTTTTGGCTGAATTAGCACAGGAGACACCCATATTCAAGGTTAGCTGGCTTGGGCTTTCTTCATTTACCTTCTTTTTTGACGCTTCGGTCCTTGCTTACCTTTCTTTAACTTTATCTTTCAGGTGGGGCGGACCCTGAATTTTAGCTGGATCATCAACCCAAATAGTACCCTTAACCCGTAAATTTTCGGTAAGAACCGTAATGCCTGTTCTACTTATATCTAAGTCCCCGGATACGTCGAAATCTTGAGGAAGGGCAGTGATCCCAGTGCCCCTTAAAACCATACTACCGACCTTGAGGCCTTCGGGCAAGGTTCACGGTATTTTACGTGACAAAGCGATTGACGGCGTGATGCGCGTGTTCACAGAAATAGAGGTTATCGTGGCAGGCGACTACGTGACCTTTAAGGATTCTGCAGGCGAAGAGGAGTTGGTGCTTGAGCGGCGTCAGGCGTGTGAGATCGCGACCTGGATTCTTGATATGTATAAGCCGGTTGAGGGTACGGTGGCGGTGCCTTACGATTTGATGAAATAGGGCTCTAAATGATCTGCCACAAATGCAAAACCCAAAACCAAGAAAGCCGCGTTCATTCACTCGGCGGCTTCAAGACGCTCATGGGTCATCAGCCCTACTACGATCTCAACACGATCACCATGGGCTATAGGTGTACGAGTGGTCACTGCTGGTCCACCAAGTCTAAGGTCAAGTGTCTTAACTGTGCCTATGGTGCAGAAGAGCCTGTGATTGAAGATCACGACGATAACCATTTTTAGAGGATTTTATGATGAGTGAAGTTTCAGTAGATCACTATGTGCTAGAGATAGAGCGCTTGCGCAAGTTATTCACCCATCATCCAGGTGAGAAGGGCGACGAGGGGTACATCACCATTGATGGCTCAGACGAGGACTCGAAAAAACTCCGCGAGTATCATGATGGGTTTTTAGCCTATTACGAACCAGCAGACGGTAGGTATGCGTCAGAAATCGTAGATAGTGTGGGCGATGGCTTAAGCGAGCTATTCGGGATTGATGACACTAACTTTGTACTTAGCTTGAACTTTTTTCAAAAATCGCACGTGCTGCTCCTAAGTTTAGAAATCTCCGCCACCTATATTTTGGCTGTCGTTCCAACCATGCTTCTTGGCAATCGCAATTAGTTTGTCAAAAAACTTGGGGTACACGTTGCCCTGTAAACTTTTGTCTCCGTAAAAAACAAGGTTAGCCCCTTCGGGAGTTTTTACCTCTAACCACTCTTGGCCTGCTTTTCCACGTATTTTTGGCCAAACCTTTTCTCCGAAAGCAGACTCCACGTCAGATACAATTTTTTTAAAGTCGGCCACGGCATCTGCTTTTATTGAATACTTAGCTTGTATCTTGCTCAAAAATCGCATCGGTTAACCCCTTTAAAATTTTGCAAGAAACTCTTGCGCTGCTTCTTGGCCTAGCTTCTTCGGCAACAGTTTCAAAGCAGCCGCTGCCCGACGCTGCGCTTTGTCGAGCTTCGTGACCGACTTCGCCATAGCGCGAATAAGCTGCATAATCTTCGCAGGGTCGCCGTTCGCCTTGTCCATGATGTCCTGAATGCGGCCCAGGTCCTTGTCGCCTGGCTTGATGCCTTTGATGTCGCCAAAGCCCGCTGCGTGGCCGTCGTAGGCCGTAGCTTCTTGGCCTGCTGCGACTGAATATTTAGCTCGTACCTTGTTTAGAAAACGCATAGCTTATACCTTTTTAAGTTTAGCAAGTAGGTGAGACCTACTTTAAGCCCAGCGGGCAGCTCGGTTATTTTAGTCCAACTTACATTTAAGTCCCCACCAACTTCGAGCCCGGCAGGTAGCTCGGTGATGCTAGAGCTGTTTACATCAATTCTCCGATTTCCGTTTAAAGAGAGCTTGTCGTAGACTTGAGGTTCTGGCTAAGAACCTCATTCACACACCCCCAAGCTCCCTGTGAACCACTAAATCTTTAACATCGCGAGTAAGATTAAAGAGTAAGGGCCTAAACCACCCGCTTAATTAGCCGAAGAACGTAATTAGTAACCAGAACCAAAACGCAATTAGTCGAAGACGTAATCAAAGTTACCCGTTCGTAATTACTCATTCGCAATTAGTCGAAGACCTTTTAGTCAGACTCCTAGTTCGAAACCAAATCAAGGGACTCTCAAGGTGGCCAGAAGTACCGTAATTAATCAGTGTTCACACCCACACGAGGGGCAGAACAAATACCCAACCACCATAATTATTTCCAAACAGGTCAACCCCCGAGAGAACAGACCCTCGTAATTATTCTAATCGAACTAACGTGCGCAAAAACCGCACTAACTCCAATAAGGAACTAGGAACAATGCGTAGATCAACACAACCAGCTAATCGGTACTCGTACCGCCAGCCGGTCCCCGTTTCGGAATTCCGCCCTAAAGGCCGTACCGAGCGTCTCGGTACCCGCGAAGGCGAAATCAACGCATCAAGTGATCGTGACTTGATGAGCCAAATCGGAACCATGATCCAAGCTGCTCAAGGCGGCCAAATCATGCGCGACACCGAAATCACCGCCGCTGAAGAAAAGCGAATGGTAGCCGCTGAGCGACGTCTAGTTCTAGACGAAGCCCTAGCCGACAAGTCCGGCGAAAAGTGGTTGGCCCTCGGTGAAACGATCTCTGACGAAATCTACGAAGCCCTAGGCCGAGAAGGTTTTACTCGTAAAGTTCTAGGCTTCAAACCTATCAAGCGCGGTGACATTGGTCGCATCGCTGTTCGCAGGAAAGACGTTATCGCGTATTTCATCGCGGGCGGAGATCATCCAACTGTTGTAGCTAACTTGGTTCGCCAAAACTACATCCACCCTCAAGATGCTTACCTCCTGGCACGCATCCTGATCGATGACCTTGAACTCGAATTGGCCGACACCGACCTCCTTGAGCACAAGTACAACGACGGCCTTGAGCAAATCCTTCGTCAAGAAGACTTGCGAACTAAGGCTCTGTTCGACGCTTCTGCTAACACGTTCAACGATCTGGTGTTCTTCAACGCATTTACACCAAGCGTGTTTCAGTCGATGAGAACACAAATCGCACGATGGACTATCCCGGTAGCACACGCATTAATTTCCGTTAACCAAAAAATGGCGGCTTAGATTGTGAGTAATCACCTAAGAAAATCGGGGAATAACGGTGGACGCTGCGATGCCAACACCGTGGTGACATCTAGGGGTAACGCCCTACATGGCTCCGTAACGCATACCGAGGTGAACCTGCGCGAGCAGAATAAAACCCACGGCACGAGTCTCCGACACCCCACCTCGCAAGAGAGGGTGAAAATGTATGCTGAGCTTAGAGGAAACAAGAACTCTAAGATGTGCGGGATAAAAAACCCACACGATAACACAACCTGTGACATTTGGGACGACATCTTGGCTAAACCAACATTGGCCCCTAACTTACAGCAGGTGGCTGCATGAGTAAGGAAAACCCCGTGAACTCAGTGGATACCGACGAGACGCGGAACGATCTCGGCGACAATACTGAGCCAAGCCTTGGACGAAAGACCAAGGAAGGTGCAACGACTAGGCAAAGCCTAAAGTCTTCGGACTATGGTGATAATTGCCACCCGCTGAGAGCAATCTCTGAGGGAAGCGCGGGGGTTCAGGTTTACGGACTTGAACATGATATAGTCTGGTCTTTGTGGCAACACAAAGAGGTTGGCAGAAATGTCCAGCCCGGCTCTAACGAGCTAGTAACAACATCGGATACCGAGTTCGCAAGTTACTACGATCCGGTTTCAAAACATCAAATCATCATGGAAGGCGTTCTCGGCTCGTTCTACGGCGTGACCCTTCTTACTGACGGTTTCCGTTTTGATACCCTTCAAGTTCTAAACCCAGGCGAAGTTTACTTCCTTGGTACCCCAAAAGCGTTGGGCGTTGTTATGGAGCGTAAGCCCCTGACAGTTGAAAACGTAATTGGCGCGACAATCGGCCAACCGAATCGCGGCTGGTTCATGCAGCAGATTGAAAGTCAGGTAAACAGATTGCCGTTCAGCCTGGGAAACCCGCTGAATTATCACTGGGGAATATCGGTGAACCCTGAGAGCCGTAAGGCGGCCTAACAAGGCTGGGAATACCGAGGTGGTGGTAGCACCTCAAGAGGCTACTAACTCCGTAACGCATAGGTCTTGATCCTCCTTATGGAGACTATAATAGGCCCACGAGTCCCCGGCACCCCACCTCGCAAGAGAGGGTGAAAATGTATGCTGAGCTTACGGGAACTAGAACCGTAAGATGTGCGGGATAAAAAGCCCACACGGTAACAAAACTGAGTTGTTAACGCTCGTTCCGTAGTTCGAGCACAACGCGTCTAAAGTTCTCTGTTTAGCTAAACAATTTGAGAGCAATCCTTTCGAGGGTTGCTCTCTTTTTTTTCACCAAATGATGTTGACATCCTCCCCTACCTAAGCCCGCTTGTGCAGTCTTTGAGGAAGGGGATTCCCGATTGGCGTCTGATGTCCCAGACGGAGAATATTAGTAGAAGCGTTGACGTCTCTGTCGTGAAGACTTTGACATACGCTACACTCCCATTCCCTCACGACTAACCCACTCAGTCCACTCGGTCCCGTCCTTGACAGACAGGTCGAGCAAGTTACGGTTGTCCCACTTTCATTTATTTCTCGGTAGTCGAACTGGTGCCTAATGGCTTTATACGCCAGCATCGACTTTATTTGTGCAAACCCAGCATCCGCGACGGACTTTGCCATCTTGGTACGCATCAAACTCTTGGAATTTATGTCGCCTACCACCACGACCTTGCTCGTTCTAGCAATCTCGGTAGTGGTTTTGTGCGCCCAATCTTTTCTCTTGTTGGCGATTTTGGCGTGAATGGTGCGTGTCTGCTTTAGGCGTCCGGCTCTCTGCGCCTTAGCTAACTTTTCTTGGTACGCGCGCGTAAGGTTTGCTCGGCTGTATTTGACACCATCGGAGCACGTAGCTTGGTCTTTACAGCCGAGGTCGATGCCGATAACGCGAGTGCCGCCGAGAGCCTTTTCCGCCACTTCACACTGAAAGTTGACGTACCAGCGTCCCCTAGCGTCCTGGTTGAAAGATCCGGTTTTTACTGGCCCAGGCAGCTCTTGCGACTTCCAGAAAGCAAAAGTTTTCCCACAGTATTTCACTGTATCGCCATGGACCTTGACGCCGACATTCTTAAATGGAATCCATCCTAAAGATTTTATCCCGCGCCAACGAAGACGTAGCTTTTTAAATTGCTTTCGTCTCGTTACATACTCGGCCGCTATCGATTGGATGGTCTGGCTATGTAGGCCAAGGTCTTTGGAAGCGCCTTTAGTCAGCGGGTGGAAGTCGTATTCGCTGAGCCACTCCGACCTGTCACGCACCGCCTTGACCGATGTCTCGTTACAAAAGTTCCAGACGAAATTGACTGTCCGTGCCATGCGAGCCAATTGGTTAGAAACTGAGCCAGAGTCTTTTATGCGGTATTGGTAGGTCAAGATCATTTCGCTTCACCTGGCCCTGACTGCTGCTCAATATAGCGTTTCAAGACTTCGATAGGAGCGCCACCAACTGAGATCAGGCAGTAGGACTGCGACCAGAAGTTTTCTTTCCAGAGCTTTTTCCTGACTTCCGGAAACTCCTTCTTGAGGACTCGACTAGTCGCTGACTTCATGGAGTTTATGTACTTAGAGAGGTCGCAGTTAGGCTTGGTTCTCAGAAGAAAATGGACGTGGTCAGGCTCGCCGTTCATCTCTTGAACCGTGATGTTATGGCCTTGACCTATGTGTTCTGCCATCTCACGCAACCTAGAGAGCAAGGCTTGCGATGAAAAAACCCTGCGCCTGTACTTGGTCACTAGGACCAAGTGGTAGCTAAGACTGAATACGGAATGATTGTTAGAGTCTAGATTCATCATAGGTTTCACACTATACGACTGAATTTATTTTAACGCAACCAAAATTCATCCCCGCCCTTAGAGGACGGGGTCTTCTTTCGGAATCAGATAAAACTGGATGGAGAAGCCCAGAAGCATTGCAAACGGGGGAGATCTTTGGACGTCTTACGGTTTTAAAGGAAGATGAGTATTATGTCAGCGAGGGGAAACGGCAGCGACGACGTTTTCTTTGGCGATGTAGATGCGAATGTGGAACGGAAGTTTCGGTTTTAATGCCAAACCTACGAAGTGGCGCTACTAGATCTTGCGGCTGCTTACGGAAGGAGTTACAGCTTCTATCCGTAACTAAACACGGTCATACGAGCAGCAGCAAAAAGAGTAGAACTTATGGCAGTTGGGCGGCAATGATTTCGCGCTGCTATGATAAAAATCACGAGGCTTATAAGCATTACGGTGCTAGAGGTATTACTGTTTGCGACGAATGGCTTGGCGCAGGATCTGAGTTAGAATCGGGTTTCGTTAATTTTTTAAATGATATGGGGGAGCGTCTAATTTGCTGGCTGGCAGTTAGAAGTGGACGGTGAGTTCCACAGCGTGGTACCTGGGAGCGGCGAGTTCCGGGTGGACGGTTTGAGCTTAGACGTTCATCATTTTAGGTTTACTGAGATTAGGGGGTAGCTGAAAATAATGGATGAAGATGGGGTTAATGTTCGCGATATAATTTATGCTGCTTTACATAACAATGTCGAAAAGGTTCTCTTCCAAGACGAAGACTGGTTTATGGTTGAGATTAGCCCAGGCTTCCCTAACTTTGGGCGAACAAGAGAGCGAGCACTTGCCTTTGCTCTACAAGAACAGGCTGAACGCTTATTAAGCGGCGAGTTGATATTCGGACACATGGTTGAAAAGCCTGCGGAGTGTAGCTTATTGGATAAGCACTAAATCGAACGGTGCAAAAAATAAAATCCCCGACGATGACGAGTAGCAAGTTTGAAAAAAGTATCTAAGGGCTGAGCCTATGGGAGAGATGAGGAAAAAGGGGTTATTGCTAGTACTAGCTCTGGCTGGTTTATTAGCCATAATTGGCTACGTGGTGACCAAGAAGGGAAGGCGTAGTGTAGCCGATGACGAAAATTTGTATCGGTTGAAAACCCTTCGTCAACAACAGCGAGAAGATGCGATGTTGGATGCCGAAAATTTGTATCAGTTGGAACGCCTCCGTAAGGAGGCCCTGAACAAAGCCCTATGAAGTTCGAGCCAGTAACCGCCCAGGAGATCCTTGCCTCGGGGAGCCTAGGCGCGATCTACGGGCAGGGGCTAATTATCCACTACGGCTATCGCATGTTTAGGCGTGTTAAGTCGGCTAGGTTGCGAAAGAAAGTTATAAAAAGCCCAGGCCGTTATCGCAAATACGTCAGGTCGGTATATGATTCGCAGGAATGGGCGCGTGCTATTGCTGCTAGCCGAGCTATAAGGTTTTGCGGCGGATCATTCAAATAGGCAACGCCGGTAACCAGTTTAAGCACATGAGCGTAGACGATCAGGGGCTATACGGTTTTGCCGTCGAGTGCTTACGCCATGGGAAAAAAGTAAAAGTGTTCTATACCGAAAAATCTTTTCTTCAAGTAGGCTTAGAAGACACGGATTACTTAGTCAATAAAATCGAACTTACCAACGATATCTAGTTAGCCTTCATTTGGCTGGTGACGGGTCCAACTTTCGTTTCTTCTTAGCCAGCCAAACGTGAGCTAGTGCGGATCAGTTGTTTGATAATTTCCTCTTTGGTCATGCTGCTCAAAATTTCTTTCGCCTCTTCTTCCGAGCCAGCGTTTACAAAAATCGAAAGGACTTGTGTCTCTTGGGGGGCAGCCTTTTTAATAGGGGACACTTTGCTTTTGCGGGCTGGCTTGAACGGGTCTTGCTTGGTCGGTGCTTGCTCTTGCACGACCGCAGGCGCGGCCTGTACTTGCTCATGCCGGTCAGAGACTTGGAGCAGCATAGGCAGCATCGCGGTAAGGTGCTTGCAGCCGCGTGGCTTACCTGGCTTTTTGAAAATCCAACCTGGGCAAGAGCACTGCCACTCACCTGATTTTTTTGCCTGAGCAACGATGTAGAGATTATTGGAGCTTTCTGAGCGGATCTCCATGCGGTAGGTATGCGTCTTGTTGTCTGGCAAAGTTACGGCACCTGTGTTCTCTACTACGTTGGCTAGTGCGTTGCTCATGAGCTGCCCTTGCTGCCCACATAACTACTTATCGGAAACTATCGGAAAATCCTTGAGCTTTTATTTTTAAGCTGTTGATAGGACTAGGTTTTTAGGGGGTGAATTTGTTTCACAAAAGCTTAGTGTCTAAAGATTTGACAGGGGCTTAGCCCATTAAGATTTAATATAAACTTGGGGGTGGTTATGTTTCTAGAGAAGGTCAGGCAGCATTACGTTTTAGCTGGCATATCCGACATCGTTTACCATTACACCTCGTTGTCCTCTGCTATGGGCATTCTTAAAGAAAATCAGTTTGCCCTTACGTTTATATTCGGTGCGGACGACACGTTAAAACCAGGCGATAAATACTATTACCTATCCACCACACAAGAAGCAGGCGTGGCAGTTACCATGAGGGCTCTAGGGTTCACGTTCTTCTGGTCTTGGATGGGAAGAAGCTGCAAGCTAACTTTATTGGCAACCCTGTGGACTATTGGGGGCGAGAGTTTAGAAAAGTAGCGCCTGCTAAAAACGAGATGGAAGACCGAATTTGGAGCGACAAGCCCTACATAAAAAACGCCAGTAAATATATTAAAGAGATCCATGTTTCTTTTGTTGACCCTGGCTACGAGGCTTACAAAAGACAGGTAAGATCCCTTTTGATCGAAGCCAAAAAGAAGGGCATACCCACTTTCGTTTACACCGATAAAAAAGCAGCGGCGAACTTAGACAAGAGAAAAGCGGTTAAGCTCTCGGAGCTTGATCTCAAGACAGAGCCCAAAGAACCTTCCAGAAGTTTTGGACGACGGGATGATATGGCCCCTTGGCTTGAGCTTTATGAGAAAAATGACAAGGCGCATTTGAGCACCGAGCCGTTTGGTGGAGCCCAGCGCCGTCTACAGGGTTTTCGCTATTCCGACGGCATCAAGTTATTCGAAGCCGAGGTCCACTATAGTAAAAAAGGTACGCCAGCGTTGCATAAAATCGTGCAGGTGCTCAAAACTAAAAAATGGGATATGAAGGCCTTCTATAAGCATCTTCAGACTAAATGGCTGGAACTGGCCTAAGCACGAATTCGTTCTCGTTGTCGTAGAAATTTTGAGCAGTAAAAGGGTTAGTATCAGCAATCAAATTTTATAATCAAATCTATCTAAAATTGGTAGTCATCCAATGGAAAGTGATTTTAACCCAGCTTCGGAGGTTTATCATGAATATTTCCATCGGTGAGGCTGCAGCGCTTTTAGGTGTTTCTCTTTCGACCATGCGAAGGTGGGAAAAATCAGGACAGCTTGCTCCTGATTTTCGCACCATCGGTGGGCATCGACGCTATCACTTTGAAAAAATAAGTAAACTGGCGAATCGATCCGAAGCTAAATCTTCTGCTTCTGGCGATGTGGTAGCCTATTCAAGGGTATCTGGCCATGATCAGCTCGCTGACCGAAAGCGGCAGACAGCAAAGCTTGTAGCATACTGTGAGAGTCGCGGGTGGACGCCGCTCGTCATAGAAGATTTAGGCAGCGGTCTAAACTATAAGAAAAAAGGATTTCGCAAGCTGTTTAAAATGATTTTGAAAGGAGAAGTTTCCACCTTGGTTTTAACTCATAAGGACAGACTGCTTAGCTTCGGTAGTGACATGGTGTTCGATCTCTGCGAGATGATGGGGACCAAGGTGATCATCGTGGAAGACGATCCAAACCTATCAGATAACGAGCATTTGGTGAACGACGTGGTAGAACTCATGACGGTATTTTCGGCGCGACTCCATGGACGCCGCAGTCACGCCCACAAGTCACCGCATGCTGCCTAGAGTTGGCCCAATTTAGAACTATGCGACCATGATATTTTGAGTTAGGCTCCGGTCCGCTATGGGAATTTCTTTTTTCTAAAGCTGGACCAAATGCCAATCCCTCCCGAGCCATCCTTAGAATTTCGTACCGCATCGTTTCGGATCACGAAAACTCGCGATAAACGGTGTCTTAGCCGGTTATTGGAACTGGCACTGCATTTTCAAAATTTGATCATTCTCCTTTATTCACAGGCTATCGAAGTCGGGAAACAAAGCGAAGACGCCGAGATGCTAAAGCTTGCCAAATATTTTCTCGACAAAGGCATCATGCGTGCCATCGCTTGGGGGCAGTCTGGTGGTAAGCGCGCTGGGATCATTGCCGCCTTAAAGGCCAAGTTTGGTGACTGGGAGTTATTTCGCTCATTGCAAGCTACGGGGCAAAAGCTTAAAGACAAAAATGTCTATCAACTTGTTGGCAAAATCGCTGCTGCCTATAAGAGTTTTTGGACCAAACGGGCAAAGAAAAATTCTGCTCCCGAGTTTGCCCATGCTAGACCCCCAAGGCCTCGGAAACTTAAAACCCTGCAGAGCGAATCGTTCTTCATCCCTATAGATTTGGCCTGTCTCTCCTTTAAAACCGCTGATGTCCTTGCCATCAATCTGAGGCCGGGCGAAGCGATCGCGATCGATTTGCCATTTCAGCCGCTCTTGCATATAGTTGAATCCTTTGATCAAATTAGGCAACTAGAGATTGGCATACGCCATGGCGAGATTTACTTAAATTTTAATTACTTAAAGGCTACACCAGTCAAAGAACAGGGTACCCATGCGGCAGGCCTTGATCTTGGCATCAACAATATTGCGGCGATCTACTTAGATGACAACAACCTAGACACACCCTCCCTCGTGATCAGTGGACAAAAATATTCGTCCTATAACGCCGAAGCCAACCGCAAGATTGCCAAACTTAAGTCAAAGCAAAGTGCCATGAGCAAGGACGCCAACATTCATCAAGCAAAAGACCTCCAAAAATCCATCAATAAAGCCTTTCGAAAGCGAAAAGATTACTTTGATACCAATATGGCAAAACTCGCCAAACGAACATGCGAATGCTTATCGGAGTGCAATGTCGGGACGCTCGTGACTTCAAACAACCTGACCTTTCTGAAAAACAACCGAGATAAAAAATCGATGGGTAGACAGCAAAACCAGCGGTTTTATCAGATGCCACTCGGCAAATTTTTGGACTATTTGCAGCTAAATGGCCGCCGTTATGGCATCGGAGTGCAAATGGTGGATGAGGCCTACACCTCAAAAACCAGTGCGATCAGCGGTGACCCTAGCCTCGCTCAAAAAGAAGACAACCTATTAAAACTACTAGATAAAAATAAACCTCGATCTGAGGAAGTTGCGGCCAAATCTGACAAAACACGACTTGTTGATGCTCTAAAGGGAAGGCGAGTAAGTCGGTCGAGATTTCGCGACGGTCCTACGGGAATTGTCTATCACGCTGATGTCGGAGCTGCGTTTAACCATTTGCGGATATTTGCGAATGGAACCATGCAACCTCATTCGCCTTCGATGCGGCCAAAGCTCGTCAATCCCCGAAAAGTCCATCCCCATGCCTTGAACAGCTTCCTCGATACTGGGCAAATAGGTATCGATAGCTCGAAAAGGGAACAGGCACGGGATTCTCATGTGAGGATCCGAAGCCATGCCGTGAGTTCATCCAATGAGCTTACGGCGACGCTCTAAAGTTGATGTGCAGATTTGCACAGGTTTTATAGAGCGGTATCGAGAATAAAGGCGTCGATGTATGCACCTTGATTGAGGCTTGCGACGAGCGAGGCATTCCCTACTACGTTACGACGGTTAGTGCTGAGGCTCAGAAAGAAATTTCCCAGAAATACCCTAAAAGTCGTTTTGTATCTAAGAGCGCTTTTATTAAATTATCAGAGCAGCACTTGCGAAAAGTGGTAGTAAGCGC
>Ga0163150_10002835_pt1 | contig 25605 bp, 18 predicted proteins | sample OliLakLV19P2IB_FD_148628 | JGI IMG/M metagenome (GOLD analysis project Ga0163150, IMG submission 148628) | Freshwater microbial mat bacterial communities from Lake Vanda, McMurdo Dry Valleys, Antarctica - Oligotrophic Lake LV.19.P2.IB | ecosystem: Environmental > Aquatic > Freshwater > Lake >...
ATCTGGAACCCTCCCTGCGAGTGCATGAATGACGTTCCAGGTTCGATATTGGCAACGACGGGTATTGCACTTGCGCCTGGGAGCCTGCCGGTCCTTCGCACTCTTTCCCGATTCACTAAACTCCCAGCCGGGCCAGGTGCCGTAAGGCCCCGGAAATTCTGCCAGAATCACGCCAGCGGCCCTGCCCGAAGTGCAAGGGCGAGTTGGCGTTACTGCGAAGCGAACCTCGTCCATCCTGGCGGACCGTCTTTGAACAAGTGGTTTACAAAATCGACGACTGTTTGCCCGTTCACCAGATTGGGATCGCGCGCGCTCCGCCGGGGAGATCGCCCTGAATGATGGAAAAAAACGACCACCGACGAAAACACCCCGTTCAAAACCTGCGCTCTTCAAGCGTTCCGATCGGCGCTGCGCCGTTCATGAAAGGGGCCGTGAAAATCGGGCCAACGAATCTGCCAGTGGCCCTGGCAAACCGCCCCACGGCCAGAAAAAAGCTCGACGCCCCAGTCGTCATCGGCTAGAATCATTCTGCATCCAGCCGCCTTCGGACCGCAAACCGCATACACGCGAAGACGGCTCAGTTCAACGCAAAATCTATCCGTCTCTCCATCCATGAAGAGCCGGATAGATTCCAATACGTTATCCCGCTTGCCAATCGGAAGTTGAAGTGAAGAACCGCAGCGTTTCGAGTCCAAAACTTCTTTTTGTTGCCGTATTGATCGTTGGTTCTTTTTTTGGCGGGTTCTTGACATTCGAACGTCACGTCCAACTTGCCCGGATCGGCGAAGATCTTGCTGCACAACGTGAAACTATCGTCCATGGTTTGGAATTCAGAGCCCCTCGAGATCTGAACGGCTTGGCTCGCCGGGACTGGGCTAACAACGAATACCAATCATTGTATCGCTGGAATGTTACGGACCCATTCCGATGGGTATACTTTTTCTGGCTCCTGGTGTTTTCGTTTTTTGCAATTGCAATTACGGTGATGTTTCGAAAACAAAAGAACAACCAAATCAAGGACTTCCGAAAGAGACCCATCGCGGGAAACCAACAAGAATTTGACATTGCGTAGTGAGCGGTAGGCGTTGAGTCGGGTTGGAACTGGACCGGACACCAACCGATGCTCAAATTCTCTGTTCAAGAAGCCCGGTGAGGGGCTGTGACTTTCCCCGCAGTCGAGTCGGGTGTGGCATGATTCCGCTGAGTGCAACGGTTTGGGTCCCGGTGGCGACTTCCAGTTCGACGATCAGGTGCAGCAGGTAACGGCGAACGTCCTGCTCGCGAATCTGGTCGGGGCATTTTCGGCAGAAGTCAGCCAGTTTCCGGACCGCCCGCAGGTATCCATAGACCGTCCGTTTGGCTTTTCCTGCCAGCCGCAGGTCATCGACCATTTTCCGGAAGAGATTTCCGTTGAAGTATGGTGATTCAGCGGGTAGACTTTCACAAGTTGGCATGATGTTGTTCCTTGTTGGTGTGAACTGAAAAGAAGAACATGTCACACAATTGCGTGAACCGAAGCGGCGATTCACGCGGAATCTGAAGTCAACGTCAACCGTCGCCGCCCGATTACGCCAGACGTTCGGCGAGGAGAGTTTTCGTATGCCTGTGATCTCAATGTTTTACGGCATCACGATCTCGCTATATTATCTGGACAATCGACGCCACCATCGTCCGCACATCCATGCAAAATTCCAAGGTGATTAGGCGGTCATCTCAATTCCCGAAGGTGAGTTGTTGGAGGGCCACCTTCCGCAAGGTAAAATGAAGATGGCTCTGGCATGGGTGGAAATCCATCGCGAAGACCTGATGGTGGATTGGGAACTTGCGGTGAATGGTCAACAGCCGTTTAGAATCGAACCTTTGAGATGACGATGAATCCCCGGGTCAAGTCCGTTGTCGCAACTGATGACTATCGTCTCAGACTTATTTTCACGAATGGTGAGGTTGGGACATTTGATTGCAGCCATCTATTGGAATTTGGAGTCTTTCGAGAGTTTCAGAATATCGCTTACTTCCTCAGTGGCTCTGTGGCTGATGGCACGGTGGCATGGCCAAACGAACAAGACATTTGTCCCGACACCTTGTACGAAGACTCGATTCGACACTGGCCCAATAACGCCGAACCAACGGTTGCAGTGGAGCCGCGTAACGGTCCGCTTTCGGATGGGGAATCAACACACGCGGCCCACTGAACCGTTTCGTTCTGTTTCGCAGTCCACGCTGATGCAATTCCTGGCAATTATCGTTCTCTCGATCCTCGCCTGCATCACCTTCGGTGTCGTCCACGACCAAATCACTGCCAGAATCTGCGTTGAATACTTCACGATTGGACATCCGCGAGTCATCCCAACAGACGGTCCAACAATTCCTGGCTTCGTTTGGGGCATCAACGCAACTTGGTGGGTCGGCGCAATTCCCGGAATTCCACTTGCCACCATCGCACGAATCGGTGCACGACCAAAGAGGACTGCCGGTTCATTGATTCGCCCAATGGCTGCACTGTTCGGCTGCAATGCCATGCTTGCCCTACTCGCAGGATTCATTGGCTACATTGCCGCGTCCAACGGATGGGTTTGGCTCGTCGGATCAATAGCGGAAATGTGACGGAATAGTCATAGGGAACCGTCGGCATACCCGGCGCGAATACTCCGTATCCCCACAGGTTTGCTCCCGCAGGTTGGTACTGGTTCCCGCGAGTAACGCTGCGATGGCCAGCAGGAACAATTGCGAACCAGGGTACACAAGGATTCGTTTGGTCATGGTATTTACTTTCTCAAAACGGCTTTACCGGAATTCCCCCTCACCCTAACCATTTCCCCCAATATTTTGGAGGGTGCCGGTTTGAATAGCAAATCGTTTTCCAAAATTATTGGGGGAGAGGGGACTCGAAAAATCGCTTTGCCGGAATTTGCGCTTCCGCCAGGTCGTCCTCATAGAACCACCGGTCTATTTTTTGTTTTCCGTTTTGGATTGAAAAGTGAGTTCCGCCAGAACCGGGCGGTGGTCGGAGGCGACGGGTTCGTCGATGACTTGCGTGCTTTGGATTTTCCAGGACTCAGCGGGGGCGGCGAAGATGAAATCGATCTCCCGGTCGGGCTCCGTCGACGAAAATGTGAAACGGTCGTCCGCCGGTTTTTTTGCTTCCAGCCGGTTCTGGCTGAGCAGATCGAGGGTTCGCGAGCCAGGCCGGTCATTGAAATCACCCAGCAGGATGTAGGGCATCTTCAGTTCCTTAAGGAAACCGTCCAGCCGCGACGCCTGGTCAAAACGGAACGTGTCGTCGCCGACCCAGTCGAAATGAAGGTTAACCAGCATCATCGGATCGCCCCCCGGCATGCGGACTTCCACGCCCAGGGCCATTCGGGGTTCGTTCCCCTTGGGGAGTGAAAAATGGTGAATCCGCCTTATCGGGTAGCGCGAAAGGACGGCCAATCCATATTGGCCCCCCTGCAAATCCATAAAAGAGCCAAAGGCGGCGTGCAAGCCGAGTTGCCGGCCCAGTTCTGCAGGTTCATTGATGGTGCCGCTGCGGGTTACCCGGTTGTCGACTTCCTGAAGGCCCACGAAATCGGGCTGAAGCTTTTTGAGGACTTCAGCGGTCCGGTTCAGGTCGACAACGTCATCCATTCCGCGACCATGCTTGATGTTGTAACTGACGACACGCAGACCGGTCTCAGCCGGGGGTGAAGCAGTTTCCTGAAATACGGTCAGCAACGCGGCGTGGTCGGACGGAAACTTCTCCGCTTGACTGGCGATGACGCGGGATTCGGTTGCCTGCCAGGAATTGCTGCGATAATAGACATAGTCGATCCGGTCCTGTTCCTGTTCCGGGAACCGGGGAGTCCAGGTGCGGTCCCCTACCCTGTCGACGAACGGGTTGACTTCGCGAAACGAATCGCGAAACCCGGCATCGACCAGAACGTGGCTGGTGGGCCAGTCGATAACCGCTCCGAACTGGTCCGGATTGACGGCGGACCAGTCGAGATGGGACATCGAATTGAAATCACCGGCGATGACGATGGGGATGTCTTTGTATTGGGGACCGGCCAGTCGCCCGTTGATGGCCGAGTGAATTTTTTCCAAATCGGTGGCGGACGATTTGCAGGCATCCAACATCGACTGTGGATTGGACGTGTCCCGGGTTCCGGCTTCCCAAATCTCGGCGTTATAGGGAAGCCAGATCGAATAAAACGCGATCCGCCGATTGCCAGGCAACTCGACAATCGCTCCAACGCATTTGAATTCCTCGAAGACCGAAATGTCTTCGACCACCGGATACCGGCTGAGGATTGAAACGTTGGTGCCGCGCGGTTGAAAGTGAAATCCAAGGGCCATGGCGATCCGTTCGCCGGACCCGTACGTCTCCTGCATTGCTACGATATCGGCTCCGCTGTCCCGGATTACCTCGACCACCCGCCTGGGCCCGGCTTCATCGCCATCCTGCTTGCCCCCGTGCCAAATGTTCCAGGACATGGCGCGCAATTCCTGGGGCGCATTCTCCCCGGTTTGTGCCGATGCTGTGGCCAGGGCCGTAACGCACCAAACCGCAATGCAACCGGCAATCAGTTTCCGGAACATGATGGTTGTCCTTCCATGAAGTTTCGTGATTCGAAGGAATTCGTTGGCCTCCTGTCCGATGACCAACCCGGGCGATTACTTTATGTTTCTCGACCGGATGGGAAACGCTGGCTTGCGGTATTCCTTGGGCGGGTCTTCTTCCAGCTGTTTCAGCACGATCTCGATCGCCTTTTCCAGCTGGGGATCGTGACCGGCAATGACCTCGGCCGGCAACTGTTCGACTTCGATATCCGGAGGCACGCCGACATTTTCGACGATGAAACCTTCTTCGGTCCAGATTGCCAGGTTGGGCGCCGTCACCGTTCCGCCATCCATCAGGACGGGGAAGCCGAGAACGCCTACCAGTCCGCCCCATGTTCGCCTGCCGACCAGCGTTCCCAGCTGGAGCTTGTGGAACATCCATGGCAACAGGTCTCCACCGGATCCGGCTGTCTCGTCGATCAGCATGACTTTCGGGCCGGGGATTGCGCTGGTCGGCGTGCGAATGTCCTGGCCATATCGGGTCGCCCAGTGGCTGATGTAGGGACGTCGCAGATGATCGATGTAATAATCGGCCACCTGACCGCCCCCGTTGAACCGCTCATCCACAATGATCGCCTGTCGGTCGGCCTGCGGGAAGAAGTAACGTTTGAAGTACGTATGGCCGCCACCTCCAGTATTTGGTACGTAGACATAGGCCACCCGTCCGTTGGTTGCCTCCGTGACTCTTCGCAGATTGCCTTCGACCCAGTCGCGATTGCGCATCTCGTTTTCGCTGGCAACCGGAACAACGCTGACCGTTCGGGAACCGGACCCATCGGCGTTCGGTCCGACTTTCAGTTCCACGATCCGTCCCGAGGTGTTTTCGAAATGGCGATAGACATTGTCGCTCGCAACCAGATCGGCGCCGTTGACGGCCAGGAGGTATTCGCCATTGGCAACGCGAACGCCGGGCTCGGTCAGTGGAGCCCGCAGCGAGCCGTTGTAGTTCAGCCCGCCGAAAACCTTTTTGAACCGGTAACGTCCGTCGGCGATCTCAAAATCGGCACCCAGCAAGCCACCGGGAACCGAGATGGTCTCCAGTCGTTCATCACCACCACCGACGCGATGGTGCCCGACCGCAATCTCGCTGCACATCCACATCAGGACGCGGTTCAGGTCATCCCGGGTGGCACAATCCGCAACAAACGGCTGATACCGCGCCCTCATGGCGTCCCAGTTGGACCCGTGCATATTGGGGTCGTAGAAGAAATCACGGTTGATCCGCCAGACTTCGTCGAAAATCTGTTGCCATTCGGCAGGTGGATCGATCCGGACCTGGATCCTGTCGACGGGCAGGCTTCCCTTGCCCGGTTCTATTTTGCCGACCGGAGCAATTCCAAAACCCTGGCCGAGGTTGTAAAGCAGTTTTTTGCCATCGGCCGAAAGCGTGAAGCCATTTGCTTTGGGCAGCAACGTTGACGATTCACGGGATTTCAGCGAGTAACTGCCCAATTCCGAATCGCCGTCGCGGTTCCGCTTGATGAAATAGATCGTACCGTCCGGTCCGGATTGCAGTCCGGAATATTGGGCGGTGGACAGTGGAATCGAAATGATTCGCTGGTCCAGGCCTGCGAAATCGATTTCGACCTTTGCGATCTTCGGCTTGCTGTCGGATTTTTCATCCCCTTCGTCACCAGTTTTCTCTTCTTTTGGGGAGTCACTCTTTTCTCCGTCGGTTTTTTCAGCTGCCGTTTCTTCTTCGTCACTTTCGGCTTTCAGCGGGTTTTCTTCGCTGTCGCGAAGAACCGCCAGATAAACCTGGTTGGACAGTTCCATGTCATTGTTGGACATCGCGAACCAGTCTTTGACCGGTCCGGCGTCGGTCGAGGCGAGAAAGTAAATGTATTTGCCATTGCGGTCAAAAACCGGCTCGGCCACTTCGCTCATTCCGTCGGTGACCGGAGTCGATTCGGCCGAATCGACGTTGTAGACAAAGGCCCTTTGAATCATCGCGCCGGTGTTGTTGGTGTAGACGATCCAGCGGGAATCGGGGGACCAGTTATGGCTCATGCCACGGACACCGGTCGGGCCGTAAAAGGGAGCGTTGCAGATTTTGTTGGAGGTTTTTTTGGCGATGTCAAAAACGTACAGGCTCCACGAATTGTCGCGGTAGCTGATTTTGGTGCCGTCGGGGGACCATTTCGGATCTTCGAAAAATCCGTTCCCCTGCAGGTCATACTGTGCAACATCCCCTTTGCCATCCTGCGGGGCGATATGCAATTTGTATTCTCCATCCGCATCGGAAAACCAGGCGATAGACTTGCCGTCCGGGGACCAGACCGGGGACCGTTCGTGGGCTCCCACCGTATTGGTCAGGTTGCGCATGTTCCCTTTGCTGGCCGGCAACGTCACGATCTCGCCGCGGAACTCCAGCACTGCCCGGGCTCCGGTCGGTGAAATATCGGCGTTGCGAATCCATCGTGCCCCCGAGTCATACCTTGCCCTGCGCTCGGTCAAGTCACTGGTCACTCCGATTTTCAGCTGGCTGTGCTGGCCTGATTTTGGTGCGAAGACATGCAGGTAACCGCTTTGTTCAAAAATGATCGAGTCGCGACTTTCCGTCAGGCGGTTGACCGGGAATTCGTCAAAGGTGGTCAGTTGTTCGATGGCTTCGGTTTTCGGGTCAAAGGAAAAAAGATTGAATTCACCGTTTCGGTCGGAGCGGAAATACAGCAGGTCGCCGACGAAAACCGGGTCGGTATCGTTGCACCGTCCCTCGGGCTGGCGAACCATTTGCACTGAATGGTCGGCGGTGTCGTAGATCCAGATGCGGGTAACCGTCCCGCCCCGATAGTTTTTCCACTGGCTGAACCGTTCACCGATCGGGTTGTAGGCGATCTTGCTGCCGTCCGCCGAGTAGGATGCGTTCAAGCCGTTGGGAATGGGCAATTCAGTCGGGAATCCCCCTTCGGTCGAAACCGTAAGCAGTTTTCGGTATCGTGTCGTGAACGTGTTTCGCATGGAGGAGAACAGGACAGCCGATCCGTCTGGCGTGAAGGCCTCGACATAGTCCGGGGACGGGTGATACGTCAGTCGTTTGGGCGCACCACCGGTGATGGGCATGATGTAGACGTCCAGGTTGCCGTCATATTGGGCGCTGAAGGCGATCGACTTCCCGTCCGGAGAAAACCTCGGTGCCGATTCCGCTCCCTCGTGCGAAGTTAGCCGGTGGGAATTGCTTCCGTCCCGGTTGGCAATCCACAGGTCGCCGTCCCAGGCGAACGCGATATGGCTGTCGCTGATTGCCGGCTGGGCCAGCATGCGGGTATTGGTTGGGTCGATATCCAGACCGGCAGAGCCAGAAACGAAGATTCCCAACACGGCCAGGGCCGAAAGTCCAGATTTGCAAAACATGATGCGGTTCCCAGGTCCAATCGATGGATAAATCACGGACTTTCAGTATAGACGGCGGGCAGGGCGGCCAAAAGCAATCCGGTGCTGGACGGCCCACAATGTTCCGTATTGTTGAGGGAACAGTCGCCCAGGCTTGAGCCGGGACCACCGCAAATTTAGAATCAGGTGAAAGTGCCTGATTCCGTTGACTGGAGTAAACGATGATTCATTCGAAGCGGTTGCTGGTGGTATTGCTGTTTGTAGCGGTGTTGGGATGCGACAAAGGCGGGTCCAGTGCACCCGCTCCGGTCGTCGCCAGTGGCGATCCGGCCAAAACTCCCAAGGTCGCTTTTGTCACCAACGGGATCGCCAATTTCTGGAAGATTGCCGAGACGGGAGCCCTCAAGGCGGGCAAGGATTTCAAATGTGAGGTCGAAGTCATTATGCCGCCCAGCGAAGGCGGCCGCGCGGCGAACCAAAAAAGATTGCTGGAACAGACCATCGCCAAAGGAATCGAAGGTGTTGCAGTTAGCCCGGTCGATCCGGCCAACCAGACTGACATCCTGAATCAGGTTGGCGACGCTGCGTTTTTTATCACTCACGATTCCGACGCTCCCGATACCAACCGGCTGTTGTACATCGGCATGTCCAACTATGACGCCGGAAGAATGTGCGGACAGCTCGTTCGCGACTCGATTCCGGATGGCGGCAAGATTGTGATCTTTATCGGATCCCTGGAGCAACACAACGCCAGGCTGCGCCGCCAGGGGGTGATCGATGAAGTCCTGGGTCGCTCGCACGATGATACACGGTATGACCAGCCGGGCAACGAAATCAAGGATGACAAGTACACATTCCTTGACACCTTTGTTGACGACTTTAACGATACGCGGAAAAAGGAGATGCCCGAGCAGGCCCTGGCCAAGTTCGAAAAAATCGACTGCATGGTAGGACTGTTCGAATACAATCCGCCGTTCATTCTGGATGCGTTGCAGAGTGCCGGAAAACTGGGGCAGGTCAAGGTCGTTGGTTTTGACGAAAACGAACGAACACTGGAAGAAATCAAAACGGGCAATTGCGTCGGAACGGTCGTTCAGAATCCGTACATGTACGGGTACCGTTCGGTCGAAGTACTTTCGCAACTTTGTCGCGGTGACCGGACAATTCTGGAATCGGAGTTTATTGACATTCCGGCCAGGAAGATCGTCAAGGGCAATGTCGCCGATTTTCAAAAAGAGCTGGCCGCGATGATTGCCGGCGAATAGTACCGGGCAACAACCCCGGTTGCTGACCGCTCGCCGGATCGATTCGATCGGGCGAATTTCCAGGACCCGACAACAAACGAATTCGAATGAAAACCGGCCAGACGCCCGTGTTGCAGGTCGAACGGATTTCGAAGCGGTTCCCGGGAGTAATCGCGCTGCGACAGGTTTCCCTGCAGTTGTTTCCCGGAGAAGTGCTCGCCGTAATCGGCGAAAACGGTGCGGGGAAAAGCACGCTGATGAAAATTCTGGCGGGGATTCAGCTTCCTGACGAGGGGCAAATCCTCCTGGACGGACAGGTTCAGCGAATCGGATCGGTGGACCGGGCCCGGCAATTGGGGATCGCCCTGATTCACCAGGAACTGAATCTCTGCACGAATCTGGATGTTGGAGCGAATATTTTTCTCGGTCGTGAGCCCCGGCGGTTTGGCTTCTTCGACCGGAAAAGGATTCGGGACGGGTCGCAGAGAGTGCTCGATTCGATTGGGCTGGATACGTCTCCCGATACGCTGGCCGGGGATCTGTCGATTGGACGGCAGCAGATGGTGGAAATCGCCAAAGCGGTTTCGTCGGATGCCCGGATCGTGATTATGGACGAGCCGACCTCCAGCCTGTCCCAGCGCGAGGCGGGGAGGTTATTCGACATTATCCGGGATCTGAAATCGCGGGGTGTTTGTGTGATCTATATTTCGCACCGGCTGGGCGAAGTCGAAGAGCTGGCGGACCGGGTTGTTGTTCTGCGCGACGGTGAAAATGCCGGCGAGTTGGCAGGCGACTCGATCAACCACGAGCAAATGGTCCGGCACATGGTCGGCCGCGAGCTGTCTTCGTTTTACGTTCGGCATCCTGGACCAGTCGGCAAACCGGTACTGGTGGCAGACCGGCTGCAAACCCAGGCCTTTCCCCGTTGTCCGGTCAGTCTGAAAGTATCTGCTGGCGAGATCGTCGGCATGGCTGGTCTGGTTGGTGCAGGCCGCACGGAGTTGCTGACAACCCTATTCGGGATCACGCCGCCGGTCGGAGGCAGGATTCAAATCGCCGGACGCGACGTGGAAATCAGTAATTGTCGGGTTGCGATCCGCCAGGGAATCGGACTGGTTCCGGAAGACCGGAAATTGCAGGGCGTCATTCTGGAAATGGCGATTCGGGAAAACATTACGCTCCCCACTCTGGACCGGCAGTCGCGGATGGGGTTTATCAATTCGCGAAAGGACGTCAGACAGGCCAACTCGTTGCAGCAGCGGCTGGGGATCAAATCCTCGTCGGTCGAAGTTCCTGCGAAACAGTTGTCGGGTGGCAATCAGCAGAAAATCGTGATTGCGAAATGGCTTGCATTACAGCCGGCGCTGCTGTTGATGGATGAGCCGACCCGGGGAGTCGACGTGGGAGCCAAGCAGGAGATTTACCGGTTGATGGATGAATTGGCCCAGTCGGGCGTGGCGATCCTGTTCGTTTCAAGTGACATGGAAGAGGTTTTGGGAATGTCGGACCGGATGCTGGTTATGCACGAAGGCCGTTTGACGGGCGAGTTGCAGCGGAGCGAATTCAGTGAGGAAGCGGTTATGAATCTTGCAACCGGCCTGGTCCGGAGCGGTCCGGAAGGTGAACAGGGGAACGGTCTTCATTCGGCAGATCATTCATCGGGGAGCGGTGGCGGATGAAATCGAAGAAGATTTTCGGGATTCTGTTGTTGCTGATTTATGTTTGCGTTGCCACGGCAATGCTGAACGACAACTTTATCAAGCCGTTCAATCTGCAAAACATGCTCCGTTCCAGTTCGATGTTTGCGATCATCGGAATCGGTGCAGTCTTTGTCATCGTTACCGGCGGGATCGATCTGTCGATTGGTTCGTTGATCGGACTGGTTGGTTGCACGATGACCCTTACGACCAGGGCGTGGCTGGAACATCCGCCGGCGGAAAACGGCAGTTTTCTGTTTCGCCTGGTTGCGATGGAGTTGATGCTGATTGCCGTGGGGATGGTTGTCTGGAACCGTTTCCGGAAAGGGAGTGCGCAGATCAATATGCGGACACTTGCCTGGATTGGGGCGGGCAGTGCCCTGATGTTTCTGGTCAGTGTCTGGGTCCGGCAGCAGGACCTCAGTGCCTGGGCCACGGTGGCATCCGCAGTAATTGCGGCGCTGTTGCTTTCCCTGCACATTGGCTGGTTGCACGGGATTTTGATTACCAAGCTCCGGCTGCAGCCCTTCATCGTGACGCTATGCGGATTGATGTGTTATCGCGGGCTGACCCGGTTCTTTGCTGATGACAAGACGCAGGGACTGGGTACCGAATACAACGATTCGCTACGTCTGCTGGCGACGGGCCGTCCCTGTACGATTACGTTTGTACTGATGGTTGGGGCCGCGGTGGTGGTAGTTGCCGGGATCTGGAAGTTGATTTCGGGGATCCGGAATAACCGGGACCGTCCGGCCGTCGTCAACGGATTGACTGCGATTGTTTGCGGACTCTTTCTGTTTGCGGTAACCAGTTCCCGGTACTGGGACGGTTGGGAAACCGAATATGGCAATACGCTCTGTACGGTTGGTCCCACCGAGTTCCGGTTCTTTGAATTGACGATCGATCCTGTTGCGGTCGAGCGGCCCGCCCGGCTGATGGAATACAGCTGGTTGCCGATGGCTGGCTTTTTGCTCGCGCTCGGTGCAATGAATATTCGTCGGCGCTTGGGTCTGGCCGGATCGGGCACCAACAACGCAGGCAGCTGGTTGGGACTGTTGTTGCCGTTTGCGGTGGTTGTCGCGGCGGCGGTTGGCCTGTTTTTGACCCAGCGCTGGATTGCTGGCGAGGCGATTTCCGTGCCGCGAATCATGCCGTGGAAATCCGGTGCCGACTTGGTGGTGTGGGGCAAGATTGGTTCGGTCTTTGGCCTGATGGCTGTTGTGATGCTGGGTGTTGTCCGGATGGGAAAGTCGTGGACAAAAGAGACGGGTTGCGAAGGTCGTGCGCTCTGGCTGGGGACAGGTTTTTTTGCAGTCCTGTGGCTGTTAAGTCACACGGCGATCAATGAAACCCGGGTCCAGACTCCTTTCTTTTTCCTGGTGGCGATCGGGTTCGTTGCGGCTGTGTTTCTGAACAGGACCGTTCACGGGCGATATCTGCTGGCGTTGGGAAACAATGAAGAAGCGGCCCGTTTCAGCGGCATCGACATCGACCGGATGAAGATTATTGCCTATGTGATTTGCGCGGGCTGTGCTGGCGTCGGGGGAATACTGTTTACGCTCGATTCGAACAACGTCGAGCCATCGTCGCATGGCAATTTTTATGAACTGTACGCTATCGCCGCAGCCGTTTTGGGGGGATGTTCGCTGCGCGGGGGTGAGGGATCAGTTTTGGGCGTAATCATCGGCGCTGCGATCATGCGGGTTCTGCAAAATGCACCGAACATGATTGGAATCCCCATGCAGCTGGAACTGTTTACGATGGGAATCGTGATTCTGATTGGAGTGATTGCGGATGAATCTGCCCGGAGGATGAACGCCCGCAGGGACAAGCGAATGGGGGATTCGGCCCCGGATATGGAAACTGTGCCCTAGCATCTGGATTCGTTGCATGTTGCCCGGTGGTGTAGAATGAATTTGGCCAAACACACCTGAATTCAGGGCTGGGCAAATCATGAATTCCAACTTCTCCCGCACCAGATTGACGTATCGCGAATACGTCAGTTTTCCCGATGACGGGAACCGGCATGAAGTCATTGACGGGGACCATTACATGAACCCTGCACCGACACCCAATCATCAATCGGTACTGGCTGAAATCCATTTTCAGCTATTTTCGCAAGTCAACCGAACCGGTTTGGGGCGGGTGTTGTTTGCCCCTATCGATGTTCATCTGACGGAGTTTGACGTTGTCCAGCCCGATCTGGTCGTGGTTCTCAAAGCCAACCGGATTATTACGCCGGTCAAGATCAAGGGTTCCCCGGACCATGTGATCGAAATTCTATCCTCTTCAACCCGCAAGAATGACCTGGAATTGAAACGGTTGCTATACGAAAAGACTGGCGTAAAAGAATACTGGATTGTCGATCCGGAAGAACAGGCGTTGCAACAACTGGTATTGAGTGACGGTAAATATCAGGAACGTGAGCATGGTGATATCGTGAGCGTCACTTACCTCACGGGTGTTTCGGTTGATTTGCGAGAAGTCTGGTAGTGAGGTGGGGGAGCCCGGTTTCATCACGGCGGAGCGTGATGACTTCGTTGGCGGGATGACTACGTTGGCGTGATGACTACGTTGGGGCAAAATCGAAGACTGCTTTGATGCAGCCGTCTTTCTGGTGGGCGAAAATATCGTAGGCGTTGATGCAGTCTGCCGGATCGAAACGGTGCGTGATCATCGTGTCGATGGGGATGTCGCCGCGGGCGATGCGACCGGTCAGTTTGTCCATGTAGTGGCGGGCCGGGCAACGGCCGGTGCGGTAGGTGAGATTCTTGTCGTAGGCATCGACGGGGGAAAACGTGAAGTTTGTCGAGGTGTGACAGCCGATGACGGACATGACTCCGCCTGGCCGGATCAGCTGAAAGGCCAGTTCCTGGGCGGCGGGCAATCCGACCAGTTCCATCACGCTGTCGGCCCCGCGCCCTTCGGTCAAATCCTGAACCAGTGCCAGTGCCTCGGGTCCGGGAGTAACCGGTTGGGCTCCGTGCGATCCGGCCATCGCGCGCCGTTCGGCAACTTTGTCGATCGCAACGATCAATTCAGCTCCCAGAAGTCGGGCGGCGATGATGGAAAGAATGCCGACGGATCCACAGCCGATCACGACCGTGACCCCTGCCGGATCGATGGCGGCCATTTCGGCGCAATAATAGCCGGTGCTGAAATTGTCACCGAGCAACAGGGCGGACCCGGCATTCAATCCGTCGGGGACTTTGGCGAGCGTTCCGTCGGCCTGGGGGACCCGGACAAATTCTGCCTGGCCGCCATGCAGGCCCCTACCCTTGCTGCGCCAGCCGAACAGCTGGCTGTGAACGCAGCGGCTGGTCAGGCCCCGCGTGCAATAAAAACATTCGCCGCAGCTGGTGGAAAACGGAGCGTAAACCCGGTCACCGGTCGCCAGCTTCCGGACGCTGGATCCGGTTTCAACAACCCGCCCGACAAACTCGTGACCCATCACGGTTCCCGCTTGCAGGCCCGGCTCGCGACCGAAAAACGGATGCAAGTCCGAACCGCACATCCCGGCGACTTCAACCTGGACAACCGCGTCGCGCGAATCTTCGATCACCGCGTCCGGCAAATCCATGCAGGCGATTTTTTGGACGGCCTGAAAACAAACACCCTTCATCGGTTTCCTCTCGGCAGCAGTTGGACATCAAGTAGGGTCCGCTGTGCGGACCGGTTTTTGTACAAAAAATTGTTAAATGTTTTTGCGGTTGGTCCGCACAGCGGACCCTACTTTGAGAGCCCGTTCAAGGCAGGTTTCCCAGGGTTCGACGTATTCCAGCGGGTCACTGCGGCTGATGGCGTGGAAAGCGAGGATCCGTTCGACGTCGCTGCCGGTCATGCCGTGGCTTCGGCCATCCGCATCCGGACTGTAGCTGGTGCAAGTGTTCCGAAAGACGGTATCAAAATCGAGTCCGAGTTTTTTGATGGCTGTTTCTGCGTCCCGGAGAATCGTGGCCTTGTCGGAATTCAGCCAGGGAAGATACAGCTGCACGAGCTCGCTGTCCCAGTTGCCGCTGGAAAACGCAGCCATCAGTTTTTCATAAAACTGCGGGCGGCAATCGGGGTAAATCGCATGGTCGCCGGAATGAACGCCCAGTCCCAGCAGCACCGGCTCGTGATTCTGTTGTGCCAGGGACAACGCCCAGGCCCAGGCCATCGATGCGAATATCGCATTGCGGTTGGGTACAACAGTCTCCTTCATGTTGGCTTGTTCGTAGTGGCCGGTCGGAACGCTCCAGTCACTGGTCGTTAGCGAAGAATGAAGCATGTCTTTCAGGGACGAGATGTCCACCAGTCGCCAGTCGACTTCGAAACCGTTTTTCCGAAGGTACTCGAGGTTGGCGTTCAGCCGTTCCAGCTCGAGCCGGTGTTTCTGGCCGTAGTCGAAGGAAACCCCGTGAACCGTGACGCCCTGTGCCAACAGGACCATCAGCATGCTGGTCGAATCCATCCCGCCACTGAGTGAAATGACGGCGCGGCGGGTCGGCGTTTTGATCGGTGACTGTTCCATGGCTGTATCTTGAAACCGGATGGACCTTCCGACAAGCCGGTGGCGATGTTGCTCTAATGGGGAGGTTTGCGAACAATCGGTGAGACACGGGTTTGCCCCGGTTCGAGTCAACGATACGGGACAGACCACCTGGATACGAAATGAACTGTTTGGCTCACGCATACCGATTTCTGGACGACGGCCATTTTGCTGCCGGGACGTGCATTCCCGACTGGCTGGGGATGATCGACCGGTCGGTTCGCGTCCGGAAAAAGAGCACGGCGGTGTTTCTGGAAAACGAAGCGTTGGACCCGTTCACCGTTTCCATTGCGACCGGAATCGCACAGCATCTGAACGATGACGACTTGTTTCATGGTTCCCGGGCGTTTGTGGAATCGAGCCTGCAGGCCGCCCGGATGATTGGCGGGTTTTTGGACAATGAATCGGGGCACCGGACCGGATTCCTGGGGCATATAGTTGTCGAGTTGCTGCTGGATGCCGAAATTGAGCGGAGAAATCCAGGCACGATCCAGGAGTACTACCGGGTGATTGGCCAGGTTCCGCCGGCCAGGCTCCAGTCGACGATTAACCGGATTGCAGCTCGACCTACGACCGAAATCGGCCGGTTTATGGAGCGATACCTGAACGAGCGGTTTTTATTTGATTACCTGGATGATGGCCGGCTGTTGTACCGGCTGAACCGGATTATGGGTCGCGTTGGGCTGGAACCTTTGCCCGCCGACATCGTCCTGTTGATGCCGGAGATTCGGGACCTGGTCGATTCCCGGTTCGACGATTTGCTGCAGCCCGTAATTCAGAACGGTGAACCGGGTTTGGGCCAGGCGACCGTTCCCAGCAAGGCTTGAATGTTGCCGGTTTTGGGTTGATTACCACCAATTGTTGGGTCGCGGGTATTGGCCGGTTTCGTGTTGTTCTGATAGACTTTCCGGGGCAATTGTGTCGCATGCAGGATCGTGACAGAGTTTGCCAGCGTAGCTTCAATTGGCAGAGCACCGCTTTCGTAAAGCGGGGGTTGCGGGTTCGACTCCCGCCGCTGGCTTCCAGAAAATCAGGCCTTGCCGGAGTGCTCCGGTGGCAGGCACGGCAAGGAAACTTGCCGTCATTGAACATTTCGACGCGTTTTGGCATAATTTCGGGGCGAATCTTGCCCGTGCAGGCACCCGACGAGCCGGTTTTCCGGCTGGATTTTCTTTTTGTTCCAGAGGTGATTCTTTAATGACCGAAGTTCTCCAGTTTTCGCTCAGGGAATTTGTATCATCCAACAATTCGTTCGGGCCATCCGATGTAACGACGATTGCCAGGGCAATCTGTGATGACTATTCACAGTTTCCCGTGCTGCGTGATTTGACCGCAGAGATGGAAGTTCACACGACCCGCACTCCTGCCTCGTCCGTTCGTCTGGGTGTATGCCAGTATTTGCTGGGGCGATACCGGATTGCGGCCGAAACGTTGGCAAACGCCGATGGGGGTGCGCTGGCGTTTTATTATCAGGGCAAGTGCCATGTCGCTTTGGAAGCATTTGAGCGGGCGGCCGAGTGTTTTGAATCAGCACGCCGGGCCGGTTACAACGGAGACGCCTGCAGTGTGGCTGCAGCAGAAGTCAAGCGACTGAAAGGTGACCTCGAGGGATCGATGTCGATACTGGACAACTTGTTTGGTCCAATCGAACAGACTGCCGAGTATCTTTACCAGCGTGCGGCGACCATTGCCGCTCTCGGAACAAATCCGGACGAAGTTGTCGCGTTGTATTCCCGCGCTGTCGAGTGCGATGGCAAGCATGCTGGGGCCCTGTTTGGTTTGGGCCTGGAAAACGATCGTCGTGGCAACGATGACAAGGCCATGGAGCTGTACCAGCGTGCAACCGGAGTCTTTCCTGCCAACGTCGGTGCTCTGCTGAATTTGGGAATCCTGTACGAAGATCACGGGCAATATCAGCGGGCTGTTCGCTGTTATGACAGGGTCCTGGAATCGTTTCCGGCCCACGAACGTGCCCGTTTGTATCGCAGGGACGCGGCTGAGAGTCTGGACGGTGGTGAGCGTTGGGACGAAGACGCCGACCGGTTGCAACGTCGTATGCAGACCGTAATGAACATTCCGATCGCCCAGTTCGAACTGTCGGTCCGCAGCAGGAATTGCCTGCAGAAAATGGGGATCATGACGCTGGGGGACCTGACCCGCACTTCGGAAATGGATTTGCTGGCGAGCAAGAATTTTGGTGAAACTTCATTGACCGAAATTCGCGAGATGCTGGACAACCGCGGATTGTCGATTGGCCAGTTCGCAGCTGCCGGCGTTGTCGAGCCGGAGCCGGTTGATACGTCCAGCCTGACCCCGGACGAGCAGGCCCTGATGGAACGGCCGATTGCCGATCTGAGCCTGTCGGTTCGCGCCCGAAAGTGCATGACGCGTTTGGGGCTGACCACGATTGGCGAACTGGTTCGCAAATCGCAGGACGATCTGCTGGAATGCAAAAACTTTGGCGTGACCAGTCTGACCGAAGTCAGGGAAAAGTTGACACAGGCGGGATTGAAACTGCGCGGCGAGTAGCCGGAACCAGGAACTGCTGCGGCAGCCTACAAAGCCCGGTTCATGGACAAGCCAGGATTTCAATTCGAACTGCTGCACGTTGACCGGCACTGTGGTGCGCGTCTGGGCCGGTTGACGACGCCACGTGGGGCGATCGATCTGCCCGCTTTCATGCCGGTCGGGACGGCTGCAACAGTCAAAGGAGTAACCTTTGACCTGGTCGAGCAGACGGGCGCGCAAATTGTTCTGGCCAACACCTATCATCTGGCCCTCCGCCCCGGCGCCGATGTTATCGGGGAATTGGGTGGCCTGCACCAGTTCAGCGGATGGAAACGCCCGATTCTTACGGATAGTGGCGGGTTTCAGCTGTTCAGTCTGGCCAGCCGCGTTCGCATCACGGAAGAACGCGCGACGTTTCAGTCACATATCGACGGACGAACGCTGGAATTGTCACCCGAGGACAGCGTGCGAATCCAGGAGCAGCTGGGTTCCGACATTGCCATGGTGCTGGATCATCTGGTCCAGTTGCCGGCCAGCCGCGCAGTGATCGAAGACGCGGCGGACCGGACCGTCCGTTGGGCCAAAAGGTGTCAGGATGCGCATCAACGACCGGACCAGATCCAGTTTGCGATCGTCCAGGGGGGACTGGATGCGGAGCTGAGAAAAAAGAATGCAGGCGAGCTGGTGCAGTTGGGTTTTCCAGGATATGCGATTGGCGGGTTGAGTGTCGGTGAGCGTCCGGAAGAAATGGTTGAAGCGGTCGAGTTGACGACCCCCTGTTTGCCCGAAACTTGCCCAAGGTACCTGATGGGCGTGGGGCGGCCGCAGGATATTCTGGAATCGATTCGGCGCGGCGTCGACATGTTCGACTGTGTGATGCCCACAAGAAATGGCCGGAATGCGTGGGCTTTTACCGATGACGGGCCGGTCAAACTGCGAAACAGCCGGTATCGGACCGATCCGTTGCCGGTTCAGGCAGACGTAGTTACCCCCTGGTCCCATCTTAGCCGGGCCTATTTGCGACATTTGTTCATGGCGGATGAAATGCTGGGTCCGACGTTGTTGTCATTGCACAACCTGGCGTATTACCAGCGGCTGACCCGCCAGTCGCGGGAGGCGATTGCCAATGACAGTTTTCTGGACTTTTACCGGGAAAGAATGGCCGGCTGGAACCGTGACCCGGCAGAGCTGGGTGAGGAAAAGCCGGCGACCGGCGATTAATGGACTGTGGAGCAGGATGAATTGGTGAGCCGTTTTGCCGGTTCAAGGGTATGGGACCGGGTTGGGGATTGGCTGGATTTGGCGGATTCATTTCCGGACAAAACGGGCAATAGACCTTGTGAGGAAATGCCGCAAATTTTAGGATATTCGGTTGGTTTTTCCCCAGGCGAGTCTGGCCGGCACGAATGTCGGCTGGCAGGTCACCGGTATGTTCTGCGCCGGCCAGCTGTTTTCCTGTGGTTGCTACAAGGGTGGAGTCTGAAAACCCTGCCCGTCTGTCCAGCCGGTTTTGCAGAACCGGGCGGCTGGAGCAATTGGAGCCAATTCGATTGGCTCATGAAGAATGAATGCATTTTATTTGATGATGGTCTGGCTGGCAGGTGGCGGCATGATCGCCCAGCTTGGTAGCCCACCCCGTCCCGGAGGCGAGACCGCCGCAGAGACTGTTGCCGGCCCTTCGGCGGCAAGCAGCCCTGCGTCGGATGGCTTTGGAAGTCTTTGGACATTTCTCCCGATGATGTTGGGAGTGATGTTGATTTTCATGCTGATTTCCGGCCGGCCCCAACAGAAGGAGCAGGCCCGGGTCAAGAAACTCCTTTCGAGCCTGAAGAAAAACGACCGGGTAGTTACTGCCGGCGGAATCATAGGCTCGATCGTCAATGCTCCTGGTGAAGGAGATTACGTTTCGATCCGGATCGACGAAACCAACAACACCAAGATCCAGGTGTTACGGCAGTCGATTGTGCGGGTCATCGACGAAGAACCAGCCAAATCCGGCGCGTAGCCTGTCGATGATCATTTTTCCCCGGGCCCAGGCAGGTTTCGTTCGAATCCATTGCCAGGGCCAGGGTGAATTGTCAAACCCGTAAACCCAGACACATACACACATCCATTCGGAATCTGATTCATGTTCTCCGGAATTCTCTTTACTGATTTTCCTCAGGCGCTGGTGGCCCAGGCAGCGGTTGTTTCCAACGACCCTTGGTACGTGACTTTTTTGCCATTGCTGATGCTGGTCGCCGCCTTTGTGCTTTGTATTTTTGGCGGAAACGCGCTGGCCAGATCGTTGCGGTTGCCCGATTACGGCACCCGGCTGTCGATCATCTTTGCCGCTACGCTTTGCGCAATTCTGGTGATTGCCACGAATTGGCCACCCAGGTTTGGTGTCGATTTGCGGGGCGGTATCAATTACGTCGGCCAGTTGGACCTGGCTGCTTTTACCAGCAAAGACGATGCGTTTACCGGCCGCAAGCCACCGGAAGCCAAAGACATTATTCCGAACCTTCGAAATCGCGTTGACCCGTCGGGGACGCGCGAAATCATTATTCGGCCGCTTGGTGCGGACAAAATCGAAGTCATCATGCCACAGGTCGACGAGGCCGAGGCCGACGCGATCTGGAACCGGCTGGCCCAGACCGGGCACTTGTTGTTCCGGATTGTCGCCGACCAGAAATTCCACAGCCGCGAAATGAATCTGGCTTCGGAACAGGCAGCGGCTGGCAACCGCGGGCGAGGCGTAACGGCCAGCGGAAGCGACGGGAAAATCACGACGATGGCGCGCTGGTACGATCTGGCGAGGGAGACGCCCGAAGGGGATCCCGACCCGAACCGCGTGTTGCCGATCAAGTTTGTCCCCGGGTCAAACCATTTGGTTCGCAACCGGGAAACCGGCCAGTTGATCGATATGAACATGGTCCCGTTTGGCAATGGCGATCCGGGTACGGTTTTTGCCAACTGGCTGAAGTCCAACGATATCCGCTCGCCGCAGATCCTGATGGTCGAACCACGGGGTGACCGGAACAATGTCGAAGGCGAACATCTTTCCAACGTGATGGATACCTTTGACGAACGGGGAAGGCCTTGCGTTACCTTTGGTTTAACGACCGAAGGTGCCAAACGGATGGGTGCCCTGACCACGGAGCACAAGCCCCGCGGCAACGACCAGTTTCTGCTGGGGATCGTTCTGGATGATGCCCTGCACTCGGCGCCGTCGATCGAAGAACCGATTTTCGGAAACGGCCGGATCACCGGCAGTTTTACCCGTCAGGAAGTCCAGGATTTGCGGATCAATCTGGAAGCCGGAAAGATCTCGGTGGCTCTGGTCAAAACGCCGATCAGCAAACAGTATCTCGAATCGACCCTGGGAGCGGAACTGAAAAACGAAGGCCTGATCGCCATCGGAATTTCGATGGGGGCCGTACTGTTGTTCATGCTGTTCTACTATCGGGCCTTTGCCGGATCGATTTCCTGTTTGGCCTTGTTGCTGAACCTGGTTTTGACCCTTTCGTTGATCATGGCGATCAAACAGCCGCTTACATTGACCGGGCTGGCAGGTCTGGTTTTGACAATCGGTATGAGCGTTGACGCCAACGTGCTGATTTTCGAACGGATTCGGGAAGAAATGGGGCGGGGCGCGTCGCTTCGGATTGCGATCCAGAACGGTTTTGAACGGGCCTTTGGCACCATTATTGACTCGAACGTGACGACCCTGCTGACGGCGATTGTGCTGTACGTTCTGGGAACGGACCAGATCAAGGGCTTCTCGGTGACGCTGATCATCGGAATTCTGACCAGTATGTTTACAGCGGTTTTTGTGTCTCGGACGATTTTTGACATTGCCGAAAAGAAACATTGGCTCACGAAACTTTCGATGACAAAGATGTTCCCCGACGTCGAATGGAATTTCATGAGCAAGTTCCGCATCACCTCCGTTGTCTCCATCGTCCTGATCGTGATCGGAATGGTTTCGCTTTGGTCACTCGGCTCTCGCGTGCTGGATATTGACCTGCGTGGAGGATCGACTGCCCAGGTAATTTTCAACCAGCCGACGACGCGGGCAGACGTGGAAAAGGCTTTGGCGGCTGGCGCGATCAGGCACAACGACGAGCCGGTGGACTTTGTCGTTTCCGAGTTGCGAAGCGATGACGGATCCACAGGCAAGGAGTTCAAGATCGACAGCAGCATTCCCAGCTACGACGAAACAGCCGGGCCACGTTGGGCTGAACTGGACGAAGTCCTGTCCAATGTTTTTGCCGGAAAGCTGAGGCAACGCAAGGTTACGTTTGATCCGTCGCAGATCATCGTGACACCCAAGGCCACGCGGACATCCTCGCGGGGCCAGGGAGATTTGGGGGCTGTTCCTGTCCGTGACTCTGACCGATTGGCACTTTCTGCTGGTCCTTCGATTGACGGAGGACTGTTGCGTATTCAGGACCAGAGTCCTGTGATCAACCAGGAGCAGACTGGTGCAGGCGGCGCGGCGACTGCGGGCGATGCCCAGGCGGCAGGTCAGGAACCTCCAGCACAGGAACCTCCAGCACAGGAACCTCCAGCACAGGAAACACCGCCCGTTCAGGCAGGTGGCGAAGCGGCCCAGGCTCCGGCAGATTTGCCTGGCCAGATGTATTCCGCCGTATTCACACTCGAATTCGACAACCCGATTTCGGCCAAGTCGATTGTGACCCAGTTGGTGGAAGCGTCACGGACTGCAGACCGGCTGGTTGAAGAAGGGCAATTCACTTTGGCGCCGGTAGGTGCAAATACGGACGAGCTGATTGAAAATCTCCACTTGAACAAATGGCAGGTAACGATGGAGACTCCGGCCAGAGATGACGCCGCCAAAATTCTGGAAGCGTGGTCAACCGGGTTCAACCAGCTGGCCTATTTCAAAACGTCCAGTGGAGTCGGATCGCAGATTGCAAGCAGCATGCAGATGAAAGCCTTTGCGGCGATTCTTGCCAGCCTGCTGGGAATCATCGCCTACATCTGGGTTCGTTTCCAGAACGTCGCCTTTGGAATTGCTGCGGTTGTCGCTCTGATTCACGACGTCCTGATCGTGCTGGGTGCGATTGCGATCAGCCATTACGTGGCCGGTGCACTCGGATTCCTGATGGTTGACAAGTTCAAAATCAGTTTGCAGATCGTGGCAGCATTGCTGACCGTGATTGGTTATTCGTTGAACGATACCATCGTGATTTTTGACCGGATCCGGGAGGTTCGCGGGAAGCGGATTGAAATGACTGGAGAAATGGTCAACCGAAGCGTATCGCAAACACTCAGCCGTACGATATTGACTTCGTTGACCACGCTGGTGGTGGTTGTGTTGCTGTACTTCATTGGCGGACCGGCAATTCACGGATTTGCTTTCTCGCTGGTGATTGGCGTCATCGCCGGAACCTACAGCACGGTCTTTGTCGCTTCGCCGATCCTGGTTTGGCTGATGAACCGGTTCGGTTTGAACGCCGAGTTGAATGCGGAACTGATGGCTGCCAAGACCTGATGAGTCAGTCCGGTTGCCGGAATTGAAGAACCCGAAAATGGGCTGGTCCGTTGGGACCAGTCTTTTTTTTGCGCATCGGCAAGACGGGTCGAAGGCCCAAATTTCCTCCCGGAAGGCCGGGGCGCGCACCCGAAAAGTTTGCCAGACCCGGAAAAACGGCAAATCGATCCGGCAAATCGACCCAAAAAAGGACTTCTTTCGTACAGTTCGGACCCCGACAGTCCGGACCAGGTGCAATAATTGACCGACGATGCCGGATTCGGCCAGAAACCGCAGAGCCAAGAAAACGAATATGAGCAAACGACCAGTCAACAAGAACGTTATCCAGATTGCCATCGGTGGAGTCTGTCTGGCGGGAGCATGGTATTACGGCCAGGTATCGTCGGCAGGAAGCAGCCCCGTGCTGGATGCCGGCCGCGTGTCGTTGAAAGCGGAGGATCTGGTTTGGGACGACCGGTCTGCCAATGCACCGCCCCTGGCACCGGGTTCGATGTCAAATCTGTCGGAACATATGAATGTATCCGCGCCTGATCTGGCGGCCGATCGCAATGCCTCCCAATTTGAGTCTTCGTCGTCCGGCCTGGCACCGGGTGTGGGCCCGATGATCGTCGAACCGGATTTCTCCGGCATGGAAAAGGGTTTGGACAGAAACCTGGCTGGCAACCAATTGGCGAAAGTTGTCAGGAATCCGGCGCCGTCACCGGATACCCAAAGCGGTAGCTATCAAATCTTGCCAGGCAATCCGGTGGCGAGTGACCAGTCTCCACCGGGACTTGCCGACAGTTTCGACAACGGGCAGACCACTGTCCTCGCCAAGCCCGCATTGCCTGCGCCCGGCGTTACGACTCACGGACTGGCTCCCATTAGTTCGCGGGTTGCGTCGGCGATTGATTTGAATGCGGGTGGATTCCGCATGCATGTTGTCCGGCCGGGTGAATCGCTTCAATCGCTGTCGCGGGAATATTTTGGCAACCCCGACTACTATCTCGATATCTATGTCGCCAACCAGGATGTGCTGACCAGTCCCGGCGCGGTCCGTAACGGAATGTCGCTGCGAATCCCGTTGGCGGACCGGTAAGAAAAAAACCGGGACCCTGGTTTTATCCGGAGTCGATCACGACAATCGTCCAGCCGTATTCGGCGGCCATCTTTCGGAACGACTTGTCCTTCTACGCCCCGTTCGACCACGTTTATCATCGCGGTCAGGACACCTGCACCAGGCAATGACAAGTTGATCAGTTTGCCACAATAATTGACTTCAAAGCGTTTTATACTGGTATCGTCGGTTCGGGACTGGAAAACCGTAGTCTGGTATGGGTGGCAGGGAAACTTACGGGTTTGAAAGGCCGAATTGGACCTTGGGTGGCCCGGGCGTGGGAGTCGGGGCCGGAAAAACTCCGGAAAAGAGGAGGTTCCGCCAGGTTCCAGGTTGAATGGTACCGGTTAGTACGCGACAATTAAGGAATGTGACCATGCGGTGCGTCGATCCGCCAGGTTGGGGCAGTTGGGAAATTGCCCCGGTTCGGGTGGGTCGTTGTCCGCATGTCAAAGACCCGCTGTACGGAACAGGCACGGCGGAAGCGGAACAGATTTCCAAAGAGGCCGGGAATGTTGACTGCAGTTCGCAAATGGTGGCAACTCAGGACTGGCAGGGTTGATACACCTGTCGTGATGGACGTCCCCTGGTGGATTGCCAGTCTGGTTCTGCACGTGGCCGTATTGGTCGCATTGGCAAAAATTCTCCTGCCACCTGACAACGACCGGAATATTCGTCTGGTTGCCGATACCCAGGAGACTGTGAAACTGGACGAAGTCGAGCCGGAGGTCCGGTTTGACGAGATCAAGCCGGTTTCGGTCGGCGAAAACGCGCTGGACGATTTCAAGTTCAGTGAAACGGCGGTGGCCTTGCTGGAAATGGAGCGGGATGATTTTCTCGAAAACATCCAGCCGCAATCCGACATCGGCGAGTTGATGATCGAACAGTCCTTTGAGCTGGCGTCGGCCGACCGGATTTCGACGGTGCCAGTCAAGGGTTCGGTTGGCAACGCCGTTGCCTCGGCTTCGGGTGCCGTCGACCGGATTACCGAAGAGATCATCATTTCCCTGGAACAACGGGATACGCTGGTTGTCTGGCTGTTCGACCGGTCACCCAGCATGATGGAACAGCGCGAGGAGATTGCCACGCGACTGGAA
>Ga0163150_10002840_pt1 | contig 25557 bp, 20 predicted proteins | sample OliLakLV19P2IB_FD_148628 | JGI IMG/M metagenome (GOLD analysis project Ga0163150, IMG submission 148628) | Freshwater microbial mat bacterial communities from Lake Vanda, McMurdo Dry Valleys, Antarctica - Oligotrophic Lake LV.19.P2.IB | ecosystem: Environmental > Aquatic > Freshwater > Lake >...
TTCACCCATCGCGTGATCTCCTGGGGGTCCGTGGAATGCCACTCACACTCCATGAAACCCCGCGAATCACGCGATGTTTTTCACGCTTTTAAAACGGCAGGGTGAATAAGACGGGTTGATGCACATGCAATCCCAAAGATGAGAGAGATAACATGCGCTCGTTTGAGCGGATCATTTCTTCCATGACTTTGAATCGAGGTCATTTTTTGTAATCCAATCGTATGCGTCAATTGTACCAAGGCGTTGATCTAGCGCACCCAGATTTTCTCCGATGAAAGCCGCCCAGTTACCTGCAGTCGTAAACGTCGTAAACTCAGGGAAGAAAACGGGCCAGTAGCCGTAGGTCATCGCACCCCCGTGCGTGACACGGTGGCGGGTTAGGCGTGGATTTGGGCAGGCGGGCGGAATGGGACGTCGGCGCCGCTGCTTGTCACGCACGGGGGTGCGATGACCTACCCCGCGGGCCATTGCCGGCAGTATTCGTACAACGCCATCGCCGTGGCCGTGGCCACGTTGTGGGCGTAGGGCAGGCCATAGACGGGGATCTCGACGACGCGATCGACCCACCGCAGTATTTCATCGTCCAGGCCGTTTCGCTCGTTGCCGATGACCAGCGCTGTCCGGCGATCGAACGGAAACGTGTACAGGCTGTGCGATCCCGAGGTCTGCTCCAGGCCCACCAGTTGATAGCCGTCACGTTTTAACTCTCGCAAGACCGGCGGCAGCGTGCGATGGACTTCGATCTGCAGGCCGCTGATGCCGGGATCGCGCGGTTCATCGCGCGGGGTTGGGCGGCCCTCGTCCGGATCGGATTGCACGCTGTCGCGGGCGATCTTATCGATCACCTTGGCGGTCCCGCAGGCGATCAAGCGGCGCACGCCACAGCAGCCCGCGGCCCGCGCGATCCGCGAGAGATTTACGTTGCTCCGCAAGGGCGCGCAGGCGATCACGAGCTCGCGCGGTTGCGCGAGCTGCGTGGGAGGCTTGTGACGCTGCTGGTCAAAGTCCGGCATGCATGCGAATCGCTTTGGGCTGGGGCAAGTTGGCGATCCCTAGCATACCCCGGTGCGCGAGTCGCTGGCCAGTCGATGCGGACCTGCCTAAACTAAACGCCATGAAATCGCACACCGAGTATCTCACTTTCAACGTGCCCGCGCGGATGGACTTCGTCAACATCACGCCGCGGATCGAAGAGGCCGTTCGCACGAGCGGCGTGCAAGAGGGCCTGTGCCTGGTCAATGCCATGCACATCACGGCCAGCGTGTTCATCAACGACGACGAGCCGGGCCTGCACGAGGATTACAAGCGATGGCTCGAGGAATTAGCCCCCTTCGACGCCTCGCCCCAGCGCTACCACCACAACCGCACGGGCGAGGACAACGCCGACGCCCACCACAAGCGGCAAATCATGGGCCGCGAAGTGGTCGTGGCAATTACCAAGGGAAAGCTCGACTTTGGGCCCTGGGAGCAGATATTCTATGGAGAGTTCGATGGCCGCCGGGCGAAACGCGTGCTGGTGAAGGTGATTGGGGAGTGATCGCGGAAAGCGGAAAGCGGAAAGCGGAAGGCATGTCGCAACGCGTGCCACATGCTCGCGTGGGCGTGGATTTCATTCAGCTACAAGTACAGGCTCGATCACACAAATTGGAGGTCTAATCGCCATGTTGAAGTACAAGCTGCTGGTCGCCGCCTGGATATCGCTGATCGCAATCGCCGGAGCGCTCGCGCTCGCAGACCCAAGCCTCGCCGCCGCGCGCAAACCCAACATTGTCGTGATCGTCGGCGACGACATGGGCTACGCCGATGTCGGCTTTCAGGGCTGCAAGGACATTCCTACGCCGAACCTGGATGCTTTGGCCCGCGCGGGCGTCCGCTGCACGAACGGTTATGTTTCGTGTCCCGTGTGCAGTCCAACGCGCGCGGGGTTGCTCACGGGGCGGTACCAGCAGCGATTCGGTCACGAGTTCAATCCCGGACCCGGGCGGCAGGATGAGGTCTTCGGACTGCCGGTTTCGCAGGTCACGCTGGCCGACCGGCTGAAGGCCGCGGGCTATGCCACGGGCGCGGTCGGCAAGTGGCACTTGGGTTTCGCGCCCAAGTTCCTGCCGCAAAAGCGGAGATTCGACGAGTTCTATGGATTCCTCGGCGGAGCGCACACGTACTTGAACCTGAAGGCCAGCATGCCTCAACCGATCTATCGCGGCACGGAACCGATCGACGAGACGGACTACCTGACCGACGCGATCGCCCGCGAGGCCGTGAATTTTGTCGAGCGGCATCATGAGTCGCCGTTCTTTTTGTATCTGACGTTCAACGCGGTTCACAATCCGCAGCATACGACACCCAAGTACATCGGCCGCTTTGCTTCTATTACTGATCCCAAGCGGCAGAACTACGCCGCCATGATGAGCGCCCTGGACGACGGCATTGGCCGCGTGCTCACCAAGATCCATGAGTTGAAGCTCGATGATGACACGGTCGTGTTCTTCATCAGCGACAATGGAGGCCCCACGCAAGCCACCACCGCGCGAAACGATCCGTTGCGCGCGACCAAAGCCACCGTGTACGAAGGCGGCATCCGCGTGCCGTACGTCATTCGCTGGACGGGCCATATCAAAGCCGACAGCGTGTACAACGAGCCGGTGATCAGCCTCGACATCGTGCCCACGGCGCTGGCCGCGGCGGGCGTTGCGGCGGACCAATCGAAGGAGCACTCGCTGGATGGCGTCGACTTGCTTCCGTTCGTCACGGGAAAAGACAAGCAGCCGCCGCACGGCAAGCTGTTCTGGCGATTCGGCCAGCAGCACGCGGTGCGCAAGGGCAACTACAAGCTGGTGAAAACCGGTGCCGGCGGGGATGAATTGTACGACCTGTCGGCCGACATTTCCGAAAGCAAAGACCTGGCCGCGGCCAAGCCCGAGGTGGTAGCCGAATTGAACAAGGACTACGCCGCCTGGAACGAGCAACTGGTCGAACCGGGCTGGTGGCCTCCGTCGCGCCGGCAAGAACAGCAAAAGTTGCAGCCGCGGAAGCAACAACAAAAAGAGCGCCGGCAGCCAGCGACGCAGAAGCAAAGGTAGTCCCGCTTCGGGCTTTTGCAGGGCAATACGCGGTGGCTCCTCACAGCTTCCGGCCGATCTCAAAAATCTCTTCCGCATCTAGCACGAGGCTATTGCTCTCGAAGAGCGCCTGCACGGCCGCGCGATGGATTTTCATCTTCGTGCCGCCCACGCCGATCGCGCCGTAGCAGATCAGTCCGTCGCGCTCGGCCGCTTTGTCCGCGACCTGAATTCCGGCGATGCCCAAGGGCGGAACGGCGTTCAAGTCGATCGCGACTTGGAGACTCTTGGCCCCCGCGCGCGCCGCGGCGGAAAGCAACTCGATGCCCGCGGCGCCGGCCGCAAAAACGACCTGCACGCCTCGCAGGGCTTCGGCCGCTTGTTCTTCGTTGTGCGTGCCGTGAGCCGAGACGCGGGCCCCCTCGACCCGCTTCGCCACTGCCTCGCACACGGCGCGGGCCCTGTCCTGACTGCGCGAGGCGGCACGCACCGTCGCGCCTTGCCGCGCGAGCAACCTCACGACGCGCTGGCCGACTGGCCCGGTCGAGGCCAGCACCAACGCGGTCGCACCGTCGAGCTTGACGTGTCGCGCGGCGGCCAGCACTGCGGCCGCCGCGGTCGTATTGGCTCCGCCCGAATCGATCATGACGCTGGTGCGCAGCGGTCCGATGAACGACCGCTGAATCTCGGCCAGTACCCCTTCGCCGGCGGCTACGTCTGAACCGCCCACGAACAGCGCCGTGTTCTTCAGGTCGTCGGGCCCGCGCGTGAAGATCGCGCCGTGGACGCGCTCGCGAACGTTGCTGGGCAGCACGTCGGCATACCGCAGCAAGTGCTCGACGCCCGCGTCGATGGCCACGACGCTGTCGAAAACGCTGGCTTGCGCGTCGGTATCCAACTGAACGAGAATTCGCGGTTTGCTCATGGAAACGTCGGCATTCCGTCGGGTGGCACACTCGTTACGGCGTGCCACCCGATTGTTATTGCAGAATCGGTGGTCTCGTCAGAAGCCCCGGAACGGGTGCTTGGCCGAATCCTTGCCGGCGATCATTTCGTCGGCAGTCGGCTTGCCGGCCATGGCGCTGGCGATGGCCAACTTCGTGGCCTCGTAGTTGTAGTCGTAGATCTTCTTGTCGTCCTCGGCGGCCGGGTGAATGAAGACGCCGCACACGATCACGAGTTGTTCGGCTTGGTTCTTCGGGATCACGCCGTCGGCGACGGAATCGGCCACGGCCTTGGCCACCGCGGCCTGCGCGGGGCCAAACATCTGCACGGCCTGCTTCATGCCCTTGATCGTGACCTTGGTGATCAGCACGGTCGCCGGCTTGACGGCCAAATTGGGCGTGAGCACGGCCAGCAGATTGCTGTGGCCTTCGCTCTGCCGCGCCAGCGCGTTGGCGAAGGCGGCGCCCACGGGCCCGTCCTTGCTGCCAATCAGCAGATCAATGTGCGCGATCTCGTTGCCGTCGCCGGCCAGGGCCTCTCCGATGTACATCGACATGGTTTTCTCTCCGTGAAATTGCAATACGCGAAATTGGAATACGTGTGGTGGCGCGAGTTTTCGTGGCGACCGAGCTCGTTGTTCGTGCGCGGAAATCAGCGCGCTAACTTGCGCAGCGCTACCTTCGCGGCAGCGTGTCACATCTCGAGCCTCGCCGAATCCGCCACCATAGCAAAGCACGGCCCGATTGCAAGAATGCCGCGTGCGCGCGACGGAAAATCTTGCGCATTCTCGGCGATCTACTTGAAACCCTCGGATTGACGGCTATCCTAAGGGCCTCGCCACGGAATAGTCCCCGCAATTTACCCGCCTTAAATCTCCCCGTCCTCAGGCCAGGGAGATACCCCAAACATTCCGCGCAGCTTGCTAGCGAGCAGCGGCGGGGGCAATTGGACTCTCGAACGACTCCGGCATGGAGTGGAGCTGCAGCCGAGAGGGCTTGTGCATCCCAGCGGGCAGTGCATCCCAGCGGGCAGGGAAACCGAGTGGGCAGGGAAACCGAGTGGGCACTGGAATCGAGTACGAAAGGACCAACTATGTTTGCATCGTTTGTCGCCGCCGCTCTGATGATGGGCTTTGTCGATACGGCATCAACTAACTCTGCCGCGGCCGTTGCCGCCAAGACTGTCAGCTTGCACCCCATCGAGAGTCAACTGATCGAAAAGACCAATGCCGAGCGGACTCGGCGCGGTCTGCCGGCGCTGTCCATTGACCTGCGACTGGTCAAATCGGCCCGCGACCACGCGGCGTGGATGACGCGCAGTCGCACCCTCCGCCACACCAATCGAGCGGTGGCCGAGAACATCGCCATGGGACAGAGCAGCACGGCCGGGGCCATGCGCTCGTGGATGAACTCATCGGGCCATCGAGCAAACATCCTTCGCGGCAGCCACACGCGGATCGGAGTCGCGGCCTACACGACGCCCGGCGGCACGATCTATTGGTGCCAGCAGTTCGAGTAGGCAGCGATTGTTGATCGCGCGGACGGCCGACGCACGATCGGAGTTCGCACGTTTAAAACACGGCGAGCGGTGAGTTGCGAAGAGTTTTTGGCTCCCCACCGTTCACCGCTCGCGCGTTGGGCCTCGGCCGAGGCCCAACTCAGTACGTCCGCCGGGGCAAATCCCCGTGCGTGGCCTTAGTTGACCAATTGTGGTCCACCGACCAATTTCAACGGCTTCTTGTCGGCCACCTGCTTCCAAATGGCGTTGAGTTGCGCCTCGTACGCCGCGGCCGACTGGCCACCGGGGATGTTGAAGAAGACTCCGCCCGTGATGTCGGCCACTTGCTGCATCAGCGAGGTATCGGCCCCCGATCCCAGTGCGATGCAGACCACGGGAATCTTGGCCGCCGCCGCTGCGTTGGCCTCTTGAATAACCTTCGTAGTCGGGTTCGAGCCTGAGCCAGGAAGGTTCGGCAATCCGTCGGTCATCAGGACGATCATCTTGAAGGCGCCGACCCGAGCGTTGTTCTGCAGCTCCAACCGCGCGGCCCGCAAGCCATCGTAGATGTTCGTCTGAGAATGATAATGGCCAGCCTGACGATGACGAATCGTGTTGGCAAACGTCGTGAAATCGGTCGACATTTGGTTTTCGACCAATGCGGTCGCATTGGCGGCCGTATAGAGGGCCCAGCCGACTCGGTCACCCGTGTAGTCTTCCAGCAGATAGTTCAAGAACATTTCGACCGAGTCCTTGAGGGCCGAGATCGGCTGCTCGCTGGTCTTCCACAGGTCGGGCGTCTGGCTATACAGGCCACGGCTCTCCTGCAGGTAGTTGACCCACGTCATGTATCCGTACATCTTGCGGTAGTTGGCGCCCGAGACGGAGGAGTTGGTCTTGACGTAGTTAAAGTAGTTGTCCCATGTATCCCCGGAATAAGGATACGGCACGTTGGTCAGACCGAACTTGGCCTTGAGCGCGGTTGCCGTATCGGCGAACCGCTCGCCGGCGCCGGCCGGATTGTTGCTGTCATTGGTGCCCGACTTCACCCACACGATGTCAACCTGCTTGTTCAAATTCGAACCAGAGCCCTTCCAGTTGCCGCTGGTGCCGCTGGCGGCAAATGTTTGCTGGTTGCCATTGGAAAACTGCAGTTTGACCTGGGTGATCGCCTTGGTGGACGTGACCGTCGCCGAATGGTTGTTCTTGAACTCGACGTTGATCTGCGCCATGTTGACGTTCGTCGGCGTCATGCCCGCAAAGCTGGCCGTCTGGGGCGCAAACGTCAGCGTGCCGTAGGAAGGCGATCCCAGTTCCTGATGGATCTGATTCAGCAGGCCCTCGATGTAGGACTTCCCCAAGACGGGAATCGACTTCAGCTCGCTGTCGTCGCTCATCGAGCCGGAAAAATCGAGCGCCAGCATGATGTCGCGGGGTTGATACATCGCCACCGCGGTGGCCTTGGTGTCGAAATCGTTGTTCTTAATGGCGCGGGCGAAGAAGAGCGGCTCGTTGTACAGATTGAGCACAACCTTGACGGCCGACGGAAGATTGTCGTTTTGCGTGAAGGTCTTGTTCGTGGCGTCCCATTGTCCAAACTGAATGCCAATTCCTTCCGCGGGAACCGTGTGACCTGCGCAGGCGTTCAGCGCGACGTACTCCTCGATGGCCAGCGTCGCGGCGGCGGTGCCATCGACGAGCGCGCCGGCGCCCGCCAGCGCCGCGGCGTCGCACGTGCGACACAATTCGGTGTTGGTTGTGGCCACATAGCCCACATCCAGTGCGAAAGCGACCATGCCCAGCATGGCAATCATGAAGATCGCCGCCAAGACGATGATGGCGCCGCGGCGGCTCTTGGCCTCGGGCTGCGCGCCCTTGACCGTTCGGTCCGTGGAAGAATTCTTGTCGCGCATAGTAGCCCTACCTTTCGCACAGAGATGCGGATACGCCCGTTGTGATGTGAACCATCGTGGATGTGCGACATACCAGAATATGTCGTATCTGAACCATATCCCACGAACTGGCCTCGTGCGGAAAAAATATCAGATTACCCCCAGACGTTAGCCTTCCCGCAGGCGTCAGACGCCCTTACCGCGCGCATCGGCGACGCAATCGGAAGCTACGAGCGGCACATTCGTCATGACCGGTGAGAGCTCGCAACCCCATTGGAACACTTATCGTTGTGATCGCATGCGTCCGAGGTGTTACGTTGGAGGGGTCTACTTTATCGCCATTCCCGCGCAGGCGGGAATCCAGGGACTCGGTGCGGGTGTGGCGAAATTGACTTGTGCGAGGCGGTTGTAAGCATCGTGGTGCAGGGCCGCCTTGTGGTTCACTGGATTCCCGCCTGCGCGGGAATGACGTCCGATTCGTCCAGTTAGCGGTCCTAAGACTGTCATGCTTCGGCAGTCGAGTCCACACGCCACGGTTGAGTCCAGAAGCGACCGATGACTAGCGACATGAGCGACAGCATTCTCATCGTAGGCGCGAGCGTTCGCGCGGCCGCCTTTTCGGCGCTCGCGGCCGGACTGCGACCCGTGTGTGGCGACCTTTTCGCCGACGCCGACCTGGCGGCACGTGCCGCGGTCACGGCGGTTCGGCCGTATCCGGCGGGGTTCGTGGACTTTGCGCGTACTGCTCCGCCAGGCCCTTGGATGTACACCGGCGCGTTGGAGAATGAACCCGAACTGGTCGATCGCATCAGCCGCAATCGACCCCTATTGGGAAACTCAGGCGAAGTGCTCAAGCGGGTCCGCGATCCCGCGGGCGTTCACAGAACGTTGGTACGAGCCGGCTTAGTCGCTCCTGAATGTCGGGCCACTTCCGCGGGACTGCCGCGCAATGGCACGTGGTTGTGCAAACCGCTCAAATCCAGTGGTGGCCGACGCGTCCATCCCCTGGACGCGGAAACAGCGACTGTCCGGCGCGATTCCGCTGCTTATTTCCAGCAACGAATAGAAGGCCTGGCCTGTGCGGCCGTTTACCTGGCAGCCGGCGGTGAATCGCGGCTGCTGGGCGTGACCGAGCAACTGCTGCGATCGGCACATCCACGCGAATCTGAATTCTGCTACACCGGGTCCATTGGCCCGCTGAGAATGTCCGAGCAAGCCGCCGCCACATTCGACCGGATCGGCCGGGTGCTCAGCGGCGAATTTGAACTGCAGGGTATTTTTGGCGTCGATGCAGTTTTGGCCGGTGAAACGGTCTGGCCCGTGGAAGTGAATCCCCGCTATACCGCGTCGGTCGAAGTGGTCGAGCGGGCGCTGCGGATTTCAGTCGTCGACTTGCATGTGGCGGCATGTCGCGACCGGCAATTGCCGTCAATTGTGGAAATTCCCATCATCTCGCCAAGCAGTGGAAAGTGGTTCGGCAAGCAGATTCTGTTTGCCACGGCTGACATCGAAGTTACGCCGCGGTTTACCGAGCAAGCGCTGCGGCACAACCGCCGCCCGGAGCAACCAGAAGTCGCCGATATTCCCCGGCCCGGAACGCGACTTACCGTAGGCCAGCCCGTGCTCACCGTGCTTGCCCACGGAGATTCTGACGCCGAGATGAGGCAAGTGCTCAATGATCGGTCTCGCCAATGGGCCGACTTGCTCTACGCGGGCACGTCGGCAGCACAATAAGCTCGATCACTGGCCGTTTTCGCCGACGGCGACGGGCTCGGCCCCTGTTTTCCAGTTTCGACCCGCGACCTCGGCCGGGTAGTTATCAACACCGGCCAGCCGCGCGATTTCGACCAGGAAGCGCTTGGTGAGCTCTTCGAGGACTTCCTTGTCGGCTTCCCGATCGTAGTAGTCGGAAATGTCGATGGGTTGGCCGATGATGAGCCGCGCTCGGGCCGGCATGACCAGGCAGCCGAACGACGTGCCGTCGTAAGGAGACCCGCTCAAAAAGCACGGAATGACGGGCACGCGGGCCTTGACCGCGATGAGCGCCGCGCCGGGCCGACCGGGCAGCAGCAGCTTGTCGGTGGTGTTGATACGACCCTCGAGAAACAGCCCCACCAGGTCGCCGTTTTGTGCGTATCGAATGGCGAGCTTGGTCGAGGCCGTGTCGACGCCGCCACGATTGACCGGAATGGCCTGCATGATGCGAAAGAACCAGGACATCGCCGGATGCGAACAAAACTCGCGTGCCACCATCCAGTGGACGATGCGGTCGCTAGCCAGCGCGATGAAGGCCGGATCGATCGGTCCGATGTGATTGCAAACGATCACCGCGCCCTGGTCCGGACCGACGGCCAGGCGGCCGACCACTTCCGCCCGCCAGAGGACGCGGGCCATGACGATGTTGTACGGATAGAAAAAGGGAATCTGCGCCAGCGAATAGCGCGTTTGTCGGGACAGCGAAACGAGCCACGCCAACAGCCACAGGCCCAAGGCGGCAAGGACCAACGTGGCCAGCAATTGTGTTTGAATGTCGGAAAGCATGCGGGCGGGCAAAGAAGGCTGGAAGGGATGGCCGAGCGACGAGCGTTATTCCCGAACGCGCCGATTGCGTGAAATTAGGGGCACGGCGCCGGACTGACAACTATAACTTGCCGGAACCCCTTTGGGCGAGCGGCCAATTGCCGGCCGGGGCAAATCCGCGTAGGGTTCGAGGGGCCAGCCGACCGGACCGCGGCGAAGAATCCGCAGGTTTTGCCCAAGCGGGGCGAAAAAATAACCTCTACCAATTGGTGCTGGTGATCGTTGCGGAAGATGCGATCGCCATGTCCAGTACCGCACCCTGCGCCTGCACGGATGCAGAACGTACGGTTGCACTTAGCCGTGGACAGCACGAGTCCGACGGATGAAAACGACTCCCGGACTCATTTTGTTCCGACACCCTTGCCGGTGACGGCGATTTTCGGCGGATCGCGGAAGAAGACGAGGAACACCACCAATACCGCCGTCGCACCCCAAGCCGGATAGATCCAGATTCCGTACCAGTCATGGGCGATTAGTCCCTCGGGGTGCGCGAGGGTGTGGAACGCCTGCGATTTGCCGGCCAGCGTACTGCCGACAAAATTGCCCACACCCCACAGAATGAAGGCGATGAAGCCCTGCGCCGCTCCGCGCATCCGCTCGTTCGCCTCGTCATCCACATAGAGCTGACCGGCGATAAACAGAAAATCGTAGCACACGCCGTGCAGCAGAATGGCTACGAAAATGAAGACCGTTGCCATGTCGACGTGGTTCGCGCTGAACGCCAGCAGGAAGTATCGAATCACCCAGGCGAGAATTCCGATGAAGATCGTCTTCTTGTAGCCCAGGGTCGGCAGCATCAACGGCAGCAGAAACAGGAAGACGACATCCGAGACCTGGGCCAAGGACATGATTGCCGCCGTATAGTTCCAGCCCAACTCGGTGAGGTACATATTCATGTTCACGAAGTAAAAATAGAGCGGAATGCAGATCAGAAACATGCATGCGATGAAGATCGCGAAGGAGGGCTTCTTTAAGAGCCCGAGAGCGTCGAGGCCGAGAATCTCGCCAAGGCGAACGTCTTTGCCGGTCTTCTTCGGCGGCGTGTGCGGCAGCGTGAGCGAGAACAACCCCAGCGCGAGTGAGACGGCGCCGGCCAGATAGAACTGCACCGCCGACTGCTCTCCCTTCAGCACCAGACTGAGCGTGACGCCGCCGGCGATCCAGCCGACTGAGGCGAGTATTTTGACGATGGGAAAGTCGCGTTTGGGGTTGGCCAGATGGTGCAGCGACAGCGAATTGCCCAGCGCCAGCGTGGGCGCAAAGGAAGCGCAGTAGATAATCAGCATGGGATAGAACGTGCTGAACGTCGTCAGTTGTGGCAGCGCGAACATCAACGCAGCGCCGAGGATCCCCAGAAACGCGAGTAACTTCTCCGAGGCGAAATAGCGGTCCGCGATCAACCCGACAATAAACGGGGAGATCATCGCGCCAATGGCGAATGCGCCGTAGGCCAGCCCAATCTGGCCGCCTTCGAAGCCGAGCGTCTTTCCGAGATACGTGGCCATGCTCACGTACCACGAACCCCAAATGAAGTATTGGAGGAACATGAAGATGCTGAGCTTGATCTTGAGCGTAGTTTGCATCAGTTCCTGAGCTACTATTGGTGGGGCCTGCTGCGAGGCTTGGCGGGACGGGGCGACGCAGGCGGAGTATATGTTGCACACGATTGCGCATGATCATGGTCGAGGAGGACGCTTTACTCAAGGCGCGAACGAAACTTGACCTTGAAACGACCCGCCTTGCACGTGAAGGGCCGACAACCCTCTCGCGAACCAAACCAGCATTCCGTGCCGCTGACTGCGAAACATTTCACCCGTGGTACGCCAGCGGCGCGTGTGGACAGCGCGCAGGGCATCTGGCTCGATCGCTGCTTTCTGGCGCGCCTCGAACCCAGGATCGCTCCCCGCCCCTGGGCGCTCGGCCACTCGCACCACCTTGGTCCGATATTCCACCAAGAACTTGGAACTTGCGGCGCCTTTTGCAACGAGTTGAAAGGATCGCCCCGTCGCGGTAAACTCCGACCGTTCCGTGGCTTTCAAGGTTTTTCGGTAACGGCGGATGACTCATTCGCAGCGCAGACGTCGAGGGTTCGACTCCCTTCCACCCCATTTGTGCAACCCGTTGACGGGCGCCGTCATTCCGGCGCTGCCAGCGGGTTGATTTGTTGCTGGGCAGGGCGTCGTACGCCGAAACCGGCGGCTGAATCCAAAGGAGAACACGTATTCACGCTTTTGAGATGGCGGTCGGCGCCGTGCTGGTCACGATGGTGCTGTTCGACGTGTTCCAATCGATTCTCATGCCGCGCCGCAGCGGCAGCATCCTGCGATTGGCGCCGCACCTGCTTGTCTTCATTTGGCCCCTGTGGCGCTGGATTGGAGTGCGGCTGCGGCCGGCCTGGCGGCGCGAGGATTTCTTGGGCACATTCGCACCCTTTGCGATCGTGCTGCTGCTCGTGGCCTGGTTCGCGACTTTGATCGTCGGATTCGGCCTGATGCTGTACGCCCTGCAAGATCAATTTCAACCCACGATCGTCGATTACGAAACGGCCTTTTATGTCGCGGGCACGTCGCTCTTCACGATCGGCTTCGGCGACATCGTGGCCACGGCGGCGCCGGCTCGAACTTTCGTGTTGCTGTCAGGCGCCGCGGGATTGACGATCGTGGGGCTCGTAATCGCACTGACCTTCAATTTGTATGGGTCGTTTGCACGTCGCGAGGTGTTGGTGCTCGTGCTCGATTCGCGCGCCGGAGTGCCCCCCTCGGGCGTGAGGTTGCTGGAGACTTACGGCCGGGCGAATATCGTCGACGAGCTGGCCACGATGTTCTTGCAGTTCGAGCTGTGGACGGCCGAAATGCTCGATAGCCATTTGGCCTATCCGATTCTGCCCTACTTTCGTTCGTCGCACGACGGCCAGTCGTGGGTCAGCGCGCTGGGCGCGGTGCTCGACGCGGCCACGCTCTTAACGACGGCCATTCCAGAACACGCCGCCCAACACAACGACCTGCTGCGTAAGGGCCGCGCCGGCGCGGAGATGATCTACAGCATTGGCTGCCACGCGATCGTCGACCTGACGCACTTTCAGATCTTTCGCCATCGCTTTACGAATACCAGCCAGGGGCCAGGCATCGAGCGGGCCGAGTTCGAGGCCGCTTGCCGACAATTGGCCGATGCCGGTTACCCAACCCTATGCAGTGAGAAATCGTGGCGCGCCTTTGCCGAAAGTCGGGCAGCCTACGCGACGCGACTGAATCTGCTGGCCCGCTACTTCGCCAGCCCTCCTTCACAATGGATCGGCGATCGTTCGGTCTTGGCGCATGTACGTGCCGACCATATCCACGCTTGATTGCCGCGCCCTCTCGCCGCGCCGCCAATGAATCAGCGCGGCCCCCCGCGTCAATTCGAGCATTCGTGAAGGAACCGGTTCCGGGACGAATCTGGTCTCACGACGCTCACGTTGGTTGCTGGGAAACCGAAATCAGTACTGGCATAGCCGCAAAGTCCTACCCTAGTCTCGTCAGAATGCCTGGAATTACGGCCGGAAGCGCCCTGAGAGTTGATTTACATGGTCTAATAGAGGGCAGGCAGTATCCTCGCCTGCCCATCTGGCCGGCTCTCGGCACGCGAATCGCACTAGCAGGATCACCCGACACAAGAGATCCTCTCGATGCCAACGGTGATGTATGGTCTTAAGAATTGCAGCGCGTGGCATTGTGGTTTTTGGTGGGTTTGCCGCAGCCATCGTCCTGTTCGGCAGTCTTGCCAGCGCCGCGCCCGCTCCGGCGGCTGAAACTCCGCCATTTTGGGACCCGCGGGGCGACGTCGATTTGTCGCTGCGGCGAATCGAGTCAGCAAAGCCGGCCGCCGATTGGACTCCTTGGACCGAGTTGTTCGCGCGGACCCATTTGCGCGCAATGCTCACGGGCGAGGTCAAACCCGATGTGTCAGCCCTAGAAAAACTGCTAAGCAAATTGCGAGCGCGCGAAGCCGATGGGACGACGGAGCTCGTGCTGCTGGCGGATGCCGTGGAAGATTGGATCGCGGAGCTCTCGTCGCCCGCACGCGCCGATCTCATCGCCAAGATCCGAGCCGCTGGAGATGAATTTCGGCGGATCGAGCCCGATCAACTTGCGCAAATGCGGATTGCCGCACAATCCGCCGCGCGGCGAGCGATCGCTGCGCAGACTCAAACGAAGGTCGATCCCAACAGCGATGCGTCGCAATTGCAGAAAACGCTCAAGGACATCGATCGCGCCCTCGACGTGGAGTCACCCGGCCGACTGCCGTTGCGACTGCTTTCTTGGCGGTTAAACCGATTTCTCGCCCGAGGCGGTCATCGGGCACTCATTCCCCTGCAAGCGGGACTGGCGTCGTATGTTGACCGACTCGACGCCGCCGGCACGACCGACGGCGTGCAGGTCTATCGCGACCACTTGCAAACGCTGGCGCGTGTTCTCGAAGGCTCGGAAAACATCGGCGACGACGATGCCCAGCAGGCAGCCAAGGCGATCGCGTGGCTCGACTCAGCCGGTCAGCAGCGGCAGATCGTGTATGCCGTTCGCAGACATTTGGCGAAACCAAACGTTCAAGTGGAAGTAACTGCAAGCTTTCTGCAGCGCGAGTTGACGCAGACAAAGGTGAATACGGGCAAGGTCGACGACGTCGTCCTTGGCGCCCAGGTCGGTGGCAGGCAGGTTACCACCAGCGTCCTCAGCGTGGAGCTCGTTCCCGACGCACGCTACGCGTGCTTCGACTTGCTCGTCAGAGGGACCTGCAAATTGGAAACGGAAGCTCACCGTGGTCGCGTGACGGTTTCTGGCGATGGAAAGGCCTCGTTCGCGGGCCGGAAACGCGTGTACATCACGCCCGAAGGAATCCTCTCACTGCCCGCGGCCGTGAATTGCCGATTGGACGCACAATCGAACTCGGTCGATGTCGACGTACCGCCCGCATTGGAAGGCATCGCCACGCGGTTGGCGGAACGCGCCGTTGCCGATCAGCAAGGCGAAGCCGATGCAATTACGGTGGCGCATCTCCGCACGGCGATTGCGAAACAAATAGAAGCCGAAGTCAATCCGCTTCTGGATGCCGTCGATGTTGCTTTCCGGCAGCGAGTGGTTGTCCCTTTGATCGTCCAGCGAAACGTCTTGCAGCGAATCCGCCTGCACAGCACGGCCAACGAGATCGTGGCTCGCGGAATAACTGACGGTCAATACGGCTTGGGCGCTAGTGGCCCCTGCCCTGTGCAAGCCGCGCGAAAGGCGGGCCAAGACGTCCGTCTGTCGATCCACGAGACGGCCCTGAACCATGCTTGGGATGAGCTGGCGGGAAAACTCTGGCCCGACATCAACCTTGCGCAAGGGATGTTCGCCTATCACGACGACGAAGCCGAGTCGAAGCAAGCGGGAGCGGACTCGATCGGCTTCGGCGCGTCGCCATTGCGGTGGACGCTGGGGGATAACAACATCAACGTGCGGGTGATGGTCGACGAACATCGCGGCGAAAAAAACGAAAGCCATGTCTTGCAGGCCAGCTATGCACTGCCAGCGGCAGGAGAGGCTTGGACCTTGGTTCGCAACGACGGGCTGAAGGATTGGGTCGAAAAAGCGGCCGATGAGAAACGTCAACTCCTCAGGCAGCAGGCCGCCGGGCTGTTGTTTCCGACCAACCTAAGTTTGTTGCAACTCTTTCCAGGCACGCGACAAACGGCCGATCAGCCAGGATCTCTGACGATCTCGGATCAATTCGCCTCGCAGGGCTGGATGGTTGTCCACTGGAAATCGCCCGTCATTGACAAAAAGGTCGCAGGTGAAGCAAAGGCGTCTTCGGGCTCGAAGTCGGCTCAAGATTAACCGGCGCGTCACAATTCCCCGCTCTGGCGAGCCAGCTAGCAACACCACTTGCACGGCCTCGTAAGTCACGATTTTTCAGTGATTTGCGATCCATTCTCGGGTTGGCAATCGCGGGCGGCACTGCAAACGGGCCGTCGTGCCGATAATAATCAGGGCCTGCCTGCACACCATTCGTTAGCAGGCAGTGATTTGACTCAGTAAGGGCGACAGCACAATGTTTTGCTCCGAGTGCGGAAAGCCGGCCCACGGCAAGTTTTGCTCCCATTGTGGCGAGCCGCTGTGCGGAGAGCCGCTGTGCGGAGAGCCGCTGGCGGTGTCTGATGGGTCGCACGAATTGATCGCCGTTGAAGAAACGCCGGCCGAACTGGTTACGGTCGAGTTCGTACCCGAGTGGGACCGCGAGGTGCAGTACGAAACGATCCTCAAGTTTCCGGGCGTGCGCGACACGATCGAGCGACATGCCCGGCAGGCGCCCAAGCGGATGACGGGCGAACAGTTTCTCGCGCTCGCCGACAAGCTAGTGCCGCTGGGCGTTCCGCTCGAGGGATTGGTCGGTGTGGTGCAGCCGCTGTACGCTCGGCTGGGTATCAAGACCGGCAAGCAGCGGGCGCATAACATTCCCGCGCCGATCGGCCGAGTCATCGTTCGCGCGTTGTGCTCGCTCGCGCGGCACGGCCAAACGCTGCGGGGTGTCACGCAAGCGGCCGACGGTTGCCTGCTCGAGGCTTCCTTGCCTTCGGATTTGTTCTCGCTGGAGGGCGATTTGCTCGTGACCGTGCGCCGCAACGGATCGCAAGCGGAAGTCAGCGGCGCCACGCGTATTAGCGGACAGTTCTTCGACTGGGGTAAGAGCAACCGTTGCTTGGATCAGCTCTTCAACGATCTGGCGCGCGAAGCGGCGTAGTATTCCTATCCGGTAGCGAGGATTGTGCCGGGGTTGAACCTCGAATACGCACGGCCTGCAGAACCGGATCGGAGCCCAGAAATACCCAAAAATGAGGCCGCTTGGCTGACAGCAGTCCGTTTGGAGTGCCTGCACGCCACGCCGATTCTGACCACAAAAAGCTGGCGAACTCCGTGGCGCCAAGCTACCCTTAATGCTGTTGACACATGTCAACAAGGCCATAGAATCCCTTGGATGACTCGCCCCCGGCATTCCGACAAGCACATCGAAAAGGCGTCCGGTACGCGGAAGGGAAGGGCTGGGCTGGACCGCGGTTCTATCGAAGAAGGGCCATGCGTGGGGGCGGCACTTTTGCCCGCACCGCAAGCCGGATGGCTGTATCGTCGGCGTCTATTCAACACCGCGAAACCCTGAGAATCACTCTCGCCACCTTCGGCGTGAGGTAGACCTTTGTCCCCATTGTGGTTCAAACACGGCTTCCGAAGAAAAAAGCACTCCAGATGACGCAAACGGCTGAAACTTGTAATCGCGAGTACGATTTCACGCTCGTCTTGACGGGCGTCAGAAAGCTTGGCGACAGAAAGCTTGGCGACAGTGAGCTTACTGACGACCTGCAAAATGCGCTGTTGGAGGCCGGTTGTGACGATGCGACCCCCGCGGTTCGCTCGGGCCGCATATTTCTAACTTTCTCGCGTACTGCGCCCTCACTCAAGCAAGCGATCCTGAGTGCGATCGAACAGGTCTGGAATACAAAGACTGGGGCCGACGTTTTGCGAGTGGACGACTGCAACTTGGTGACGCAGGCTGACATTGGGTATCGGCTTCGCCGATCGCGCCAGCAGATACATCAATACGTGACCGGGGTCCGTGGCCCTGGCGGATTTCCGCCGCCGGCGTGCAGTATTGCCGACGATTCTCCGCTTTGGTACTGGTGCGAGGTGGCCTATTGGCTTTGGGAAAACGACTTAATCAAAGAGGACGTTCTCGAAGACGCGGAAGACGTTGCTGCCATCAATAACATGCTGGAAATGAAGCATCAGAAACGGCGCAAGCCTGCGCTGTTTCAGGAATTGACCAAATTCTTGCGATCATTTCGCCCCGTTAGTGCGCGACGAATTAAGCCCTCTCGCCCCGCGCGATCTCGATAGCCGCATGAATCGCGTGAACCTTTCCGCGACCGATTGCGGCCGCGACAGGCTAACGCACGGGCTAACTTCCTGAGGCATTTTGCCTCGAATCCCGACGATTGGCCGCGACCGTTGCGGATGCTTTATCCAACCGGCACGGGCGGCACCAACCGCGTGAGTGTGTCGCGGAATTCGCCGATCTTGACCGGCAGCGGTACGACGACGCGGTGGTCCGACAAGTTCGGCTGGGCCTTCTTTTTCCAGTCGGACCGCTTTTCATCCAAGAGTAGCACGGCCGGAATCTGCGCTGTCTCAAGAGCGACGGCGAAGTCATTGAAGGCGTCCAATGCACTTTCGCCCAATTGGCCCGTGCTAAAGACCACGCCGTCGGCGGCGTGGTCTTTATCTCGAAATCGATTGAGGGCCCGTTCCGGATCGCTCGTCACCAGCACGCGGTAGCCCACCTTCTTCAGGGCGTCGCGAAACACATCTTGCCACTGCGTGTTCGATTCGACGACCATCAGCGCGCGGCGTTGGCTGTCGGGCAGGTAGCGGGCCGCCAGGCGTTCGTTTCGAGCCGCGGTTCTGGCCAACTCGGCCTCGTCCGCGGCGGTATCGACTTCCAAGCAGGAAGCCGTTTCCCCAGCGGCCAGCCGGTCGGCGGCAACTTTAAGATCGACGAGCATATGACCGGGCGACTGGTAACGCCGTTCGGGGTCGAGCACCATGGCCTTGTTGACCACATTGGCAACGATGCGCGGCGTCGAAGGATCGACCAGGTGAATCGGTTCGACGCTGGCGTAGCGAGATTTGGACAGCCGCTGGATGCGGTCGCGCGTCTCTTGCAAAGGCGACTTGCCCGTGAGGATGTGATAGTAGATGCAACCGATGAAGTAGATGTCGCTGCGGGCATCATCCTTGCGGGCGCCGGTGGCCCGTTCGAGACCGGCATAGTCGATGGTCCGCTGATTCAGGCCCTCGCCGAGGGACTCGTCGGCGACCGCGTTGTCGGTGCCGGCCAAGCCGAAATCGACGAGCCTGGCCTGGCCACGGCTCGAGACGAGGACATTGGTCAGCTTCAGATCTCGGTGCGAGATGCCGCGTTCGAAGGCGTACTGCAAACCGGCGGAAATGTCGACCGCGATTTTCGTGGCCTCGATGGGGCTGAGCTTTTTGCGAATCTTCATGTGCTCGCGCAGGTTGTGCCCTTCGACGAACTCCATGACCAGGTAGTGCGTCGAGCCCTGCGAGTAGGCCTCGAAGATCGGCACGATGTTCGGGTGCCGCAGCGAGACGCCCATTTGGCCCTCGCGGTAGAAGTGGTCAGTCTGCTCCGGATTGTCGCTGTAACGGCGGCGGAGGACCTTGAGCGCGACGACCTTGGCGGTGTCCCTATGCACTGCGCGGTAGACGCGGGCGAAACTGCCGCCGGCGACCAGGTACAGAACCTTGTACGCGCCGTAGAAATAGCCGCCCCGTTCGCCCCGGAGCAACCGCTCCATCTGGTACTTGGTGAGAAACTCGCGGCCGAGCAGGAGCTGCACAAAATCGTCGACGGCCACGTTCCGACGGCCGAACTCACCCCAGACCTCTTGCAACTGGCGGTCGTCGAGAAGGTTCAAGTCGAACGCTCGCTGAGCGACGCCTTCAGCGGTAAGTTCGGCCATAAGGGCGGTCTCTCCCAACCGCGACCAACCGTCTCCTAACTCGATGACGGAGGAAGCCCGCGGCACGTTGTCACATCCCAACTTGCCATCCTACGCTAGGCGGCAATCAGTCGCAACGACTGGGCACCCGCGGCCAGGGCCGTTCGCCAAGCGATCCAGGTCGGGGCGACGTCCTGGCGCCCTGAAACCGGCGCCCAGGAATTCGTCGAACCCCCGAATTTGCGTCGAGAAACAACGCAGCACTCGGGTCCCCCGGGGGGAGGTTAGGACCCGAGTGCTTCGTTCAGTCGGAATGGTTCGGACTGGGCCGTGATTCGAGAGGAACCGTGGTAGCAGCCGCGTGGCAGCCCGATTTCAATTCTGGTCAATTTGCCGGCGATACTCGTCTCGCTCGCGGCGGGTGGCTTCCAGGTCGAACATCAGATACTTCATGTCCAATCGCAATTGGCCCAAAGCGTCTTGAACGAGGTTGAGGATCCGCCGTCGTCGCACGGTGCTTTCCAGCACGCGCTCCAACAGCGGGGCCAACTTTGCTCGGCTGTCGCTGGGCAACTGCTCGATGGCAGCACGCAGTTCGAGCATGTCGTGCGGAAGGTCCGAGGTCTCGGGGGTCGTGCTGCTCGTCGGTTGGCTCATGGTTGTCCCTTGCTGCGGGTGTCGGAATGCTCCTTTCCCTATGAGCAGTCGCTGTGCCAGGCCCCGAATGCATCGAATACGAATCGCATAACTCCTTTGTTCGCAGAGTTTTATGAGAATCGTCGAGTCTCGCGCCCCAATCCCGATTGTTCCAAAACGCCACGCCTGATCTGGAGGCGATTCGCAAATCCTGTTACAAGCCCGGTTTACGGAGAATCTTCCGGTTCGCGGACGGGTGGTGAATTGACCACACCGCTGGCCATTTCGTGTTGGCGAACGGCTAGATGCCGCGAATTCAGGGCTAGGATGGACCCAAACTGATCAATGCGTACGCCAATCCGCATTGCCGCCGTCGCGTGCGCCGGCTGGATGTTGTTGTCCCTCGCCGCCCTGGCGCGCGGTCAGGCTTCCGTGCGCGAAGACTTCGAGGGACCCGACCCAAGCTGGCGAGACTTGTTTGGCAGTGCCCGCTCGCGGATCGAGGCCCAGGACCGCTCGCCTCAAGACCCCCACGGCGGCGTCCGTTGCGAATACGTGCAGCTTGCGGCCGGAAACGTCGGCGCCTACGTCTTACTGATCCACGACATCCAACAGGCGCCGGTCATCGCCGAGTTGCGGCCGAGCCTTTGGGTGCGGGCCGATCGTGCGGCAGTTCAGCTCAAGGCGCGCGTCGTTTTTCCGCGCGCTAAGGACCCCAAAACGGGAAATCCCGCCACGGCCGTCGTCGACGGTACGAGCTACACGCGGGTTGGCAATTGGCAGCAACTAAGCATCGACAACCTGCCCAAGCTTGTGTCCGCACAGGTCGGAATTCTGCGAGTCCAGTTTCGCGCTGACGTCGACGCACGCGAGGCCTATATCGATCGTCTGATGCTGGGTGTCTACAGCGGCGAAGGCAAAACGCGGCTTTGGATCGACGACTTGGACTTGGCCGGCGCGGTCCGCACGGTAACGGCCGCCGATGTACCCAACGAGACCGTGTTGCCCGACGAACCGCGCGAAACGAACGCCATCCGGCCCGATCGGCCGGCTCGCGGTGGAGGTCAAGTATCGGGTTCGACGTTGCTGGCTGGAGGTCGGCCTACCTTCCCGCGAATCATCGAGCATCGAGGCGAACCGCTGGAGTTCCTCAAAGCGCGGGGATTCAACGCGGTTCGCGTGACCTCGCTCCCCACGGCGGAGTTTCTGGCCGAAGCCCGCCGCGTTGGACTGTGGCTCGTCTGTCCTCCGCCGCAACCCGCCGGCCTCGACGATGACGGCCAGCGTGCGGAGCTCGAAGAAATCGGCCCGCACTATGATGGCGTGCTCGCCTGGCACCTGGGCCAAGGATTGACGGGCCGCGACGTAGCGCGGACGAAACGCTGGGCCGAGGCCTTGCGGCAAGCCGACCGCGGCAGCACGCGCCGGCCCCTGGTGTGCAGCGCAAGCTCCGAGCTGTTGGCCTTCAGTCGCAAAGTCGACGTGCTGCTGCTCGATCGCATGCCGCTGGGCACGAGTTTCGAGATCACCGCTTATCGCAATTGGCTCTTGGAGCGTCCGCGGCTGGCGCTGCCGAATACGCACATTTGGGCGACGATTCAAACTGAGCCCGCGGCAGAGCAGGTCCAGCAGGTGATGGCGCTCTCCGCCGGGCGTGCGCCGCCGCTAGGAGTGGGGAACGAGGGGCCGCGGTTGCTTGTATTCTCGGCGCTGGCGGCCGGGGTTCGCGGTGTGTACTTCGCATCGCAGTCGCGGCTGGATGGCGACGACCCGCAGGCGCGTTGGCGGGCCCTCTTGTTGGAATCGATCAATCTCGAACTGGAAATGGTCGAGCCCTGGGCCGCGGGCGGCGCGCTGATGGCCGTGGTTCGAGGCAGCGATCCCAACCCCGACGTCGTTGCCGCCGTGCTACGAACCGAGCGGGCGCATCTCCTGCTGCCGATCTGGTCCGGCAGCGGTGGACAGTGTGTGCCCGGCCCCGCGGCTGCCGGCGATTTGACATTTGTCGTTCCGGGGATTCCGGGCAGCAGCAAGGCTTATGAGTTGACGCCCCATGGCCTGCGTCTGCTCGGAGATCACCGGACAACGGGCGGCACCGCTATCACGCTCGACGACTTCGGACTGTCTTCGATCATCGTGATTACGCAGGATCCGCTCGCGCTGGCCAACGCGACACAGCGGGCAACGTCCACCCCGCGGGCCGCGAAGTTGGAGCGCGAGATCGCCGCACTCAAGTTACAGACCGATGCCGTCACGGCCGGCCGGCTGGTGCGTTTCACGCGCCCCTCGCCGCGTACCGAGACTTCGCTGGCCGCCGCGCGAACGTCGTTGCAAATCGCCGACACCCAGCTCTCCGGCGGCAATTATCAAGAAGCCTACGCCCAGGCCCGCCGCGCTTTGCGCTCGTTGCGGGTCTTGGAACGGGCCGAGTGGCAAGCGGCGATCGGACCGCTGGGCTCGACCGTTACCAGTCCCTTCGCCATCGGCTTCACGACGCTGCCCGAGCACCTGGCGCTGATCGCCGATATTGAATCTTCGCGGCGACTTCCCAATATCTTGTTCGACGGCAACTTTGAGGACCTCGACCGCATGCTGCGGGCAGGTTGGCGCAACTACGAACATGCTCAAGCCGGCGTGCGGACTCGAGTCGATCTGTCGCGGTCGACACGATTCGAGGGCGCATCGAGCCTGCACCTGGCGGTCACACCTGAAGATCCGAAGACAGCGCCAGGGCTGATCGAGACGCCGCCGATGTGGATCACCAGCCCCGCCGTGACACTGACGGCCGGGCAATGGGTCCGCATTCACGGCCGCGTCCAAGTACCGAAGCCGATCACCGGCAGTACGGACGGCCTGTTGATCATCGATTCGTTGGGTGGCGAGCCGCTGGCCGAACGGATCGAAAAAGCCGAGCAATGGAAAGAGTTCACGCTGTACCGCGCGGCAACCGGCTCCGGAGCCGTCAGCGTCACTTTTGCCATGACGGGTTACGGTGAGGCCTGGATCGACGACGTAACAATCGAACCGCTCGTACGTGCCACGCAGGGTCCCACGGGGCCGGCCCTTTCCAGCGGATCGTTGCCTCGCCGACTGCCGGCGGTGCGGTGAATGTTTCCAACGACCTCATTGACTGATTCCAGAACTCCATCCGAAGCGGTATCTACCGCCAGCGTCTGCGGGCCATCGAAGCGAATGTCAGCAACGCTATAAGGGCGAGTACGACACTGCTCGGCTCGGGAACCGTGGCAATCCAGGCTTCGGATTGACCTGCCGGATTCCTGCCGTAGCCGACGATCGTATTGCCGTTGGCCGAAATGCCCTGCGCGGCTGTCAGCGTCCAGCCGGTCAGATTCGTGGTGCCATGTTCGGTGAGAAAGTCCTTTAAATTGACCATTCCCCCTTCGCTCGTCCACAGGAATGCAACCTGGCCCGAAGGGCTATCGCTAAAACCAACCACCCGTTCTCCGTTCGCCGAGACCGCGAGCGCGCGAACGCGTCCGTCAACCCATGAACTGCTGCCGAGACTTCCCAGGTCGACCATCCCACTGGCACTTGTCCAGCGAAATGCCCTGTCGCCCTTGCCGCCGGACTGGCTCTGTCCCACGACGACCGAACCATCGGCTGAAGTCGCATAGGCAACACTGAACGAGCCTATTTCGCCAGGCAATTTGCCTAGGCTTTGTATGCCCCCTGCGCTTGTCCAACGGAATGCTCCGCTACTCTGTCCAACTAAGACCAATCCGTCCGCGGAGACGCCGTAGGCTATTCCGCCGTCTCCCCCGAGGTGCGCCATTCCGTTGGGACTGGTCCAACGAGTGGGCTGGTCTTGACGGATCGAACCTCCCCCAGGAAAGCCCATGTAGGTGAATCCGTTTCCCGCAATGACCGAGCCGTCGGCGGAGATTCCATAGGCGAGACTTCCAGTCCCCCCCGTAAGAGTCCCCAGGGAAACCATGCTCTCACTTGCCGTCCAACGAAAGCCACGATCAGCAATTGGGAAACCGCCTGAAGGCCTGAACATCGTCCTGGATGAGCCAGTAACTACCGAACCATCGGCGGACACTCCATAGGCAAAGCTCCACCGGTCTCCGCCGGGAAGATCACCTAGACCAACCATACCGCCTGCGCTTGTCCAACGGAACGCTTCGGACCCAAAGGCCGACAATGCGCCACCGACGACCACCGAACCATCCGCTGAGATGGCACTGGCGTTGCTCAGCGCGCCCCCACCCGGCAAGAACCCCAGTCCCGAGAAGCTACTGGAGGGACTAGGGGGCGCGGCGCTCGCCCACGTGGCGAAAATGAAGACGACAACTGAAGTTGTCGCCGCGCGGAAAAAGTTTGATGCCGCGCTGTAGCAATGTGATGGTTCTACGCGAGTGCGATTCATGAGCGTTCTCCCCTAGTCCTTGAAGTTTCTTTTCGGCCGACGACTCGCCAATCGCAGGATTAACCGCAATCGTAGCCCGACCGATGGCCTGTTACAATACTCAGGGGAGCGGCTGCGGAAACCTGGACAGGCGGAATGACACCAGTCGCGCGATGACAACCCGCGTCGGACCAATCCATGTTACTCGCACAAGAAATCGCCGCCCCAGAACTTCCGCAGTGGGTAGTTCCCGCAGCGGTTGCGCTGGCCGCGTTCGTGGCCGTGTCGATCGCCTTTCGCATGTGGCTGGCTGCGCGCCGCCGGCGACCCAAGGGCGCGCCGATTTCGCTGGAAATCGACGTTAATGATCTTGGGAATGCGGGACCGCCGGCCGGTGGGCCGGCGCTTTCGGTGCATCACGTGCCGGTGCGAATGGCGCTGTTGGTGCTCGCGCCGGTCGGTCGAGGCCGCGAGCTGCCCCGAGCCGATGAATTGCCCCACTTGCTCGACAACGCCGTACCTGGATTGGGCCAGTTGTTGGTGGCGCATGGCACAAGGATCAAGCTCTGGCCTCCGCAGTTGAGCACGCAGGGCTTTATCGCAGCGTTATTTGCGAATGTAAAATTGCCCGGCGATCGCGGCAAGGGGACGCCTTGGTGTACGGTCGTCGGCAAGTTCACGGCACGCGAGCGCGGATACCTGGCCGGACTCATTCTGTGCGCTGCCGCACCGAACAGCTTGGGACAAGTGACGCTCCAGCGCGACACCGACTGGCTCGACGTGCTCCAGGTAAAAGCGTGACGCGTTCCCGTGCCATGCCTTCACGAAATTCAGTTCGGGTAGGCATGCCGCCCGATGTGGAGAGTATACTCGCATGCATAAGGCATCGCGCGGAAATAAGTTGATCGCTTTTCAGCCACGGATTGAACCCAGCCCGGCGGAGCCGGAACCAACGAAAAGGGGTCGGCGAGTCGTTGTCGGAAGCCGGTCCTGCGAACGGCCGAGTCGCGCCGGCGACAACGAGTCCCGACCCCCTCGGCGTCCATTGAAATC
>Ga0163150_10002843_pt1 | contig 25543 bp, 36 predicted proteins | sample OliLakLV19P2IB_FD_148628 | JGI IMG/M metagenome (GOLD analysis project Ga0163150, IMG submission 148628) | Freshwater microbial mat bacterial communities from Lake Vanda, McMurdo Dry Valleys, Antarctica - Oligotrophic Lake LV.19.P2.IB | ecosystem: Environmental > Aquatic > Freshwater > Lake >...
CCGTGAATTCTTCACAGGCTCTGAGAGCCCGTGAAGAAATCAATCGTACGGGCTCTCTGATCCCGTTGGCGCCGCTCCGCGGCGCGAGAGCCCGTGAATTCTTCACAGGCTCTGAGAGCCCGTGAAGAAATCGATCGTACGGGCTCTCTGATCCCGTTGGCGCCGCTCCGCGGCGCGAGAGCCCGTGAATTCTTCACAGGCTCTGAGCCCGCGTCGCGGCGGCTGCGCGGCGATGCTCGCCCTAGTGCGTACGCACAAAAGAGCAGCATCGCATGCGCGTACAATGCCGCGTGCGACATGCACCCCTCGACCCTCCTGGCTTCCGTGCGCGCACGCGCGAACCGTGCGTGCACGAGGTCCATCCCGCCAAGAGTCCTTCTCACCAGCGTCTGTCGTCCCCTCGGCCCCGCGTATGGCGACGCGGAGAGCGTCGGCTACGAGCTGTTGCACCGCCAGGTCACCCGCGCGCAGGGCATCTTCAGCCCGCGCGCGACGCACCGCACGTTCGCCCTCGACTACATCGCGACGAACCTCGACGCGCCGGCGGTCGCGCTCCACTACCCGTCGAAGCGCGAGCTCGCGCGCGAGCTGCGCCGCGCGCCGGAGTTCGTCGGCATCTCGTTCGTCCTCGCGACCTTCCACAGGATGAAGGAGGTCGTCGCGCTCGTCCGCGAGCACGCGCCGCGCGCGAAGATCGTCCTCGGCGGATACGGGACGGTGCTCGACGACGCTACGCTCGCGCCGCTTTGCGACCACGTGTGTCGCGAGGAAGGCGTCGCGTTCTTCCGCGCGCTGCTCGGCGAGACGCCGCGGCCGATGCCGTACGACCACCCGCTCGTCGTCAGCACGTTGCGCGTCCTGTCGACGCCGGTCGGACGCACGGGGATGATCTTCGCCGGCCTCGGGTGCCCGCACGGCTGCGATTTCTGCTCGACGTCGCACTACTTCCGCCGGCGGCACATCCGGCTGCTTCCGACGGGCGACGACGTGTTCCGCGTGATCGAGCGCTACCACGAGATCGACCCGACGCTGAGCTTCACGATCCTCGACGAGGACTTCCTCGTCGCGCGCGACCGCGCCGTTCGGCTGCGCGAGCTCGTGCAGGCGCGCGGCCGGCCCGTTTCGATCTTCGCGTTCGCGACGGTCAAGTCGCTCAGCCGGCTCACGCCGCGCGAGCTGCTCGAAACCGGCATCGACGGCGTGTGGATGGGCTACGAGGGCACGCGCTCGGGCTTCGCGAAGCAGCACGGCCGCGCCGTCGACGAGCTGATCCCCGAGCTGCGCTCGCACGGGATCAGCGTGCTGGCGTCGATGATCCTGGGATTCGATTACCAGACGCCCGAGATCGTGCGCGCGGAGCTCGCCGGACTGCTCGCGCTGCGCCCGACGCTCGCGCAGTTCCTGATCTACGGCCCGACCCCCGGGACGCCGTTCTTCGAGCGCGTCGTCGCCGAGCGCCGCCTGCACCGCGACCTCGAGGTCGACCGCGAGGCCTACTATCGCGAGTGCGACGGCTTCAAGGCGATGGTGCGCCACCCCACGCTCGCCGCGAGCGAGATCGAGGCGCTGCAGCACGAGTGCTTCGAGCGAGACTACCGCGAGCTCGGGCCGTCCGTCGTCCGCTCGCTCGAGGTCTGGTTCGCGGGCTGGAAGCGCTACCACGACAGCGATTCGGCGTACCTGCGCGCGAAGGCGCAGCGCTGGGCCGACGAGGTGCGGGGCGCCTATCCCCTGCTGCGCGTCGCGCGCGCGCACGCGCCGACGCGCGCGGCGGTGATCGCGCTCGAAGAGGAGATCCGGACGCGGCTCGGTGCCCCGACGCTCCGACAGCGCGCGCTCGCGCTCGCCGGTCCGGCGGCGGCCGCGTGGACCCGCTTCACGCTCGGGCGCGACCGCTTCCAGCATCCGGCGGTCCGCCGCAACGCGTACCGCTGCGAATCGACGGCGCTGCGCGAGGGCCAGCTCGGCGCGCTGCGCGTACGATTCGAGCGCGCGGTCCATGGGCTCGTCGTCTCGCTCGAGGGCACGCTCGACTCGCGCAGCGCGAAGCGCCTCGCGGCGGGGATCGCGGCGCACCTGCGCGGGACGCAGACCTCCGTCGAGATCGTCGTCGCCGAGGGCACGGGCGCCGGCCGCGCGCAGCTCGCGATCCTCGCACGCCGCCTGAGGCGCCTGCGGCACCGCGTGTCGGTCGTGCCGCCGCCGACGCCGAGCTCGTGGAACCTGCTCGCGCAGTGGCTCCAGAGCGGTTAGGCGCCGGCCTGGACGTAGGACACCGGTAGCGAAGACGTGCGCCCCGAGAGCCCGTGAAGAAATCGGTCGTACGGGCTCTCTGATCCCGTTGGCGCCGCTCCGCGGCGCGAGAGCCCGTGAATTCTTCACAGGCTCCGAGCGCGGGCGGGGCTCCGTCCATCGGCATACGCGGAAGTTCGGAGCCGACTGCGGCATTTGGCGTATGCGCGGTCCGCTCGCGGCTCGACGACGATGGCGGGAGCGGGTTCTCCGACGCCAGCCGAATGGACCGCGTGTCGGCCGGCAAGCCCCAGGATCCCCATGCGCACGATCATCGAGCCCTTCCGCATCAAGAGCGTCGAGCCGATCCGCCGCACAACGCGCCTCGAGCGCGAGAAGGCCCTGGAGCTCGCGCACCTGAACCTCTTCGGGCTGCACACCGACGACGTGCTGATCGACCTCCTGACCGACAGCGGCACCGGCGCCATGTCGAGCGAGCAGTGGGCGGGGATCATGCGCGGCGACGAAACCTACGCCGGCGCGAAGAGCTTCGACCGCTTCCAGGCTTCGGTGCGCGACGTCACGGGCTTCGAGCACGTGATCCCGACGCACCAGGGGCGGTCGGCCGAACACCTGCTGTTCGGCCTGGTGGGCGGGAACGGGCGCACGATCCCGAACAACACGCACTTCGACACCACGCGCGCCAACATCGAGCTCAGCGGGGCTCGCGCGCTGGACCTGCCCTGCGTGGAATCGTCCGACCTGAGCTCGGACGCGCCCTTCAAGGGCGACATCGACCTCGTCGCGCTCGAGCGCCTGCTCGCCTCCGAGAGCGGTCGCGTGCCGCTCGCGATGGTCACGATCACGAACAACGCGGGGGGCGGCCAGCCGGTGAGCTACGCCAACCTGCTCGCCGCGCGCGACCTGTGCCGCCGCTTCCGCGTGCCGCTCTTCCTCGACGCCTGCCGCTTCGCGGAGAACGCCTGGCTCGTCCGGCAGCGCGAGCCGGGCATGGAGCAACGCTCGCCGCGCGAGATCGCGCGCATGTTCTTCGACCTCGCCGACGGCTGCACGATGAGCGCCAAGAAGGACGGCCTGGCCAACATCGGCGGCTTCGTCGCGTTGCGCGACGCGAGCATGGCCGAGGAGCTGTGCACGCGGCTCGTCGTCACCGAGGGCTTCCCGACCTACGGCGGTCTGGCCGGACGCGACCTCGAGGCGATCGCCATCGGGCTGCAGGAGGTGCTCGACCCTGACTACCTCGAGTACCGGCAGGCCAGCATCCACTACGTCGTCGAACGCCTGCGCGCGCGCGGTGTGCCCGTCGTCCGACCGGCCGGAGGGCACGCGATCTTCCTCGACGCCAAGTCGTTCCTGCGCCATGTCGGGCCACACGAGTACCCGGGCCAGGCGCTGGCGATCGAGCTCTACCTCGAGGGCGGCGTCCGCAGCTGCGAGATCGGCAGCGTGATGCTCGGTCGCGTCGACCCGGGCACGCGCGCGCTCGTGCCGGCACGACACGAGCTCGTGCGTCTGGCGATTCCGCGCCGCACCTACACGCAGAGCCACATGGACTACCTGCTCGAGGTCGTCGATGCCGTGTGGAGCCGCCGCGACGGCATCGCGGGCGTGCGTATCTCGAAGTGCCCCGCCGTGCTGCGCCACTTCCGGGCGGAGTTCGAGCGCGTGGCGGTTCGGGACGGGGCCGCGCGATGAGTCGCAGCGGCGTCGTGCGCGGCCCGGTCGGCATCGGCGCGCGCGAGACGCAGCGCCGCTTCGCCGAGCTGCACGGCATGGTCGGCAACACACCGTTGCTCGGCTTGGACATCCGCGCCGGGGGACGCGAGTTCCGCATCTGGGCCAAGGACGAGAGCCGGAACCTCACCGGCAGCATCAAGGACCGCATGGCGCTCTTCATCCTCGAAGAGGCCTGGAACGAGGGCACGTGGCGCCCCGGCGACATGATCGTCGAAGCGACCAGCGGCAACACCGGCATCGCCTTCGCTGCCTTGGGCCGGCGCTTCGGCTCACCCGTGCGCATCTTCATGCCCGACTGGATGAGCCCCGAACGCACGCTGCTCCTATCCAGCCTGGGCGCGACCCTGGTACCGATCACGCGCGCGGAAGGTGGCTTCCTGGGCTCGATCGCCTGGGCCGACGAGTGGGCTCGAACGCATCCACGCGCATTCCGTCCGCAGCAGTTCTCCAACCGTGCCAACGTCGAGGCGCACCGGTGGACTACGGGGCCGGAGATCGCGAAACAGCTCGCGCGCCGCGGCATCGCCCCCACTGCGTTCGTGGCGGGGGTCGGCACCGGAGGAACGGTGATGGGCGTCGGTCAGGCCTTGCGCGAGCGCTACGGGTGCGTCGCCGTGCATGCGCTCGAGCCAGCGAACTCCCCGACGCTGCGAACCGGTCGGCGCGAGGGCGTGCACCGCATCCAGGGCATCAGCGACGAGTTCATCCCCTCGATCCTGGACCTCTCCGCGATCGATCGCGTGGTCGACGTGTGGGACGGCGATGCGATCCTGATGGCGCAGCGGCTCTCGCGCGAGCTCGGTCTCACCTTCGGCATCAGCTCCGGGGCGAACCTGCTCGGGGCGATCGAGATCGCGATCGAGCAGGGCCTCGACTCGGTGGTGGCAACCGTCTTCCCAGACTGCAGCCGCAAGTACCTGAGCGGCGCTCTGGGCGGAGTCGAGCCGCTGCGGCCGGAGTACGTGACGCCGGGCGTGGAGCTCCGGGGCTTCGAGCGCATCCAGGCCTGAGAGCGCGCGAAGAGATCGAGCCTACGCGCTCTCGGAATCCAGTGGCGCCGCTCCGCGGCGCGAGAGCGCGTGAAGAAATCGATCGTACGAGCTCTCTGATCCCGTTGGCGCCGCTCCGCGGCGCGAGAGCCCGTGAATTCTTCGCAGGCTCTGAGCGCCCGTGAAGAAATCGATCGTACGGGCTCTCTGATCCCGTTGGCGCCGCTCCGCGGCGCGAGAGCCCGTGAATTCTTCGCAGGCTCTGGGGCCCCGCGCCGCGCGCCGCTCATCCTCGTCGAGGCTGGTCCCTCCTCGTCCGCTCCGTGAGCGCACGCCAGCAACCGTCGAGGCCCACAGCGAGCGGCACCTGCGGCGTGAACCCCAGCGCGCGCAACCGCGCGACGTCGGGGACACGACGATCGACCGATCCGACGGGCGCTGCGCGCACCTCGATGCGTGCGCCGTGAGCGCTCGTGCGCCGGCACAGCTCGGCCAGATCACCGATCCGCACCTCCTCGTCCCAACCGACGTTCCAGATCCCGCCATCGCAGCGCAGCCCGGCGTTCAGGACGAGGCGCAGCGCGCGCGCGGCGTCGTCGACGTGGAGGAAGCTGCGCGTCTGGTCGTGACCGGGCACGAGCAGCGGGTCTTCGCGCCGCAGACAGCGCTCGAGCAGTTCCGGGATCACGTGCGTCGCGGGCATCCGCGGTCCGTAGACGTTGTGGATGCGCGCGACGACCGGTGCGAACCCGAACTGCCGCGCGGCCGCGAACACGGCTGCCTCGCCCGCGAGCTTGCTCGCCGCGTAGGACCAGCGCGGCAGGGCTGGATCGAGGATTCCGAGCGGCACGTTTTCGGGTGTCGGCAGCGGCAGCCAGCCCTCCTCGATGCCGAAGGCGTAGGCCTCGCTGGACGACGCGAAGAGGAACGCGCGCGCGCGCGCGGCGCCGGCGGCCTCGAGCACGAACAGCGTGCTGCGCAGGTTCTCGGCGATCGTCTGCCAGGGATGATCGGTCACGTGCCGCACGCCGAGCACGGCGGCGAAGTGAGCCACGACGTCGATTCCGCCGACGTCGGGGAGCGGCGCCGCGGCGAGGTCGGCGCGCACGACCTCGAGCCGTCCCGGGTGGCGCGCCCCGAGATCGGCGAGATCCTCGAGCCCGCCCTTGCGTCCGTCGTCGACGCCCACCACCGAGTCGCCCGACTCGAGGCAGAGCCCGGTGTACGCGTACCCGACGAGTCCGGCCGCCCCCGTGACGAGGTGTCGGGTGCTCACGCTCCCCCCCGACGAGGCTTGGGGAGGTCGCCGCGACCGTAGACGAACGTGGCGACGCCGCGCGCGCCGAGCGGCCCGGCGGCTACGTCGGCGACCGCGTTCCACGCGTCGATCAACAGTCCGCCGCTCGGCAGCCGCCGGGCGAGCAGCGGTGCGAGGCTCGCGGCGTAGGGCGCATCCGGCAGACACACGACGGCCAGCACGGCGCCGTCGAGCGCGTCGTCCGGCGTCGACGTCAAGGGCACGTCGGGAAGCTCGGGCCAGACGCGCGCGAGAGGGTCGTGGGCCCGCACGCGCACGCCGCGCGCGATGAGCGCCCGGGCCAGGATCTCGGTCGGCGAGCTGCGCGTGTCTTCGACACCGGCGCGGTACGTGATCCCGAAGAGCGCCGCAGTCGAGCCGCGCAGGCGGTCCCCGAAGTGCGCCTCGGCGGCGTGCACAGCGCGCAACGGCATGGCTTCGTTGACCAGGATCGCGCGACGCGAGAACGGCAGCTCCGCCGGCCCGTCCAGCAGGCTCTCGACGCCCCAGGCCGCGAGCAGCGCGTCCTTCGTCAGGCAGTAGCCGCCGACGCCCAGGCCGGGCAGCATCAGGTTGTCGTGCGTGCCTTTGCGGACTCGAATCGAACGCACGATGTCGAAGAGGTCCACGCCGACCTGCTCGGCCACCCGCGCCCACTCGTCGACGAAGGCGATGTTCGTGGCGCGATAGGCGTTCTCGAGCAGCTTGGCGAGCTCGGCGGCGCGCGTGGATCGATGCTCCCACGCCGGGTAGCGCTCGAAATCGATCAGGCCGCCCAGGAAGCCTCGGGCGCGCGCGGCGCTGCGCGCATCGATCCCCGCGAACGAGCGCGGCGTCCGGTGCACGGAAGCGAGGTAGTCCGGACCGGGCGTGACGCGCTCGTAGCAGTACGCGTAGAGGGGCGGGTCCGAGGCCACATCGCGCCCGCTGCGCGCCGCGCCGGTGCACAGCGCGGGGTAGAGCACGAGGTCGCTCGCTCCCACGGGCAGCGTGCTCTCGACGATCACGAGAGCGTCGGGCCGAAGGTGCTCGCCGATCGTCTCGAGCGCGCTGCGCACGCCCTCGAGGCGGACCTCGAGCTGCTCCGTCTGGCCGCTCGCGCGCACGAGGTCGACGTTCGTGCACACGAGCACGACATCGGCGAAGCGCACGACGCCGGGATCGGTCGTCGCGCACAGCCGGCGCGGATCGCTCGCCGCAGCCGACAGCGCGTCGTCCACGGCGCGGTCCTGGCTCGCGAAGGGCGCGCGTCCCGCGTGCAGCGCTTCGACCTTCCGCCGGCCGTCGGGCGTGTCGCGCTCCACGCCGATGACGAAGAACCGGCCCGCGCCCCTGGCCGTGAAGAGCGAGGCCGCGACGGCCGTGCCGACGAATCCGAGGCCCACGATCACGGCGACTTCGCGCCCCTCGCGCCGGGCCTCCTCGACGAGCGGTTGCAGTTCCTCGGAGTTCACGGTTCGACGAGGCCCAGCCTCAACCCCAGGCCGAACCGGATCTTGAACCAGGCGACGCGCACGCCGTCGATGGGCCGCGCGCCAGGCACGGCGAAGGGCACCGTGATCGGCACCTCGACGATCCGCAGCCGGCGACGCAGGGCGCGCATCATGATCTCGCTCTCGACTTCGTAGTGATTTGCGCGGAGGGGCATCGCGAACAGCACGGGCGCGCGGAAGGCCCGGAAGCCGGTCTCGGTGTCGGTGATCCACCGGCCGGTGATCAGGCACGAGAGTACGCGCAGCACATGGTTGCCGAGTACGTTGATCGGCGAGGTGCGCAGCGTACCCAGCATCCGCGAGCCCGACACGACATCGGCCGCCCCGCTCGCGATCGGCGCCACGAGCTTCGGAATCTCCTCGGGCAGGTGCTGTCCGTCGGCATCGAGCAGGACGACGACATCCGGGGCGTACTCCCGCGCCGCATCGATGCCGCGCCTCAGCGCGACGCCCTTGCCGCGCCGGGTCGTGGGCTCGGGCACGATCGCCCCGGCGGCTCGCGCGGCCGCCGCGGTGCCGTCCCGCGAGCCGTCGGCCGCGACGATCACGACGTCGGCGTGCGCGCGGACGCGGTTTACGATGCCGGCGATGCTGGTCTCGAGCTGATACGCAGGCAGCACGGCCACGACGCACAGCCGCAGCCGCGCCGCCGGAGCATCGACGAAGTCAGCCGGGGCCGTGGCCATGCCGGCGGCCCCCATCACGCGGCACCCACCGCACCGACGAGCGCGCTGGGTGCCGTTCCTCCCCGTCCGCTGCGCACGGCTCCATTCACGGGCAGTGGGATCCGTAGCGCTGCAGGTAGATGGCCCAATCCTCGGTTCCGACGCGGTGATCGCCGTCGAGGTCGGCGGCGGGAACGAACGCCGGCTGGCTCCAATCCGTGCCCAGGGCGGCGATGAGGACCCAGCCGTCGGAGCGCCCCACGACGCAGTCGCCGTCGACGTCTCCGAAGAGGAACCGGTGCACGGCCTCCGTTGCGCGCGCCATCACGATCGGCGCGCCCTTGCCCGTGCGCTCCCACAGATCGAACAGCCTGCGGCCTCGATCATCCGTGACGTTGCCGTCGCGCAGGTGCTCGATGTACTCCCGCGGCAGGCATTGGTAGGAAAGCTCGACCTCGACGCGGGCCGCCCCGAGGGGAACGGCGAACCACGCATTGTCCCAGTGTTGGCCGTCCAGGTACGGGGCACCCACGATCGGCGCGCCACCGTCCGCGAACGCCGCCACGTCATAGCCGCGCGGCGGGATCCGCGTGTCCTTGACGACCGTGTCGGCCAGCGACATGTGACCGGTGGGCCCGGGCGGCAGGCCGGTCACGGACGCAGCGGACTCGCTGAGGCCCACCGTCATCTCGTACACGCGCGTCGTGGAAGCATCCAGGTCGGCATGCGTGGCGTCGTAGTGGCCGTACTCGCGCAGGAGTTGCCCCTGCGCGTCGAGGAAACGCACGGTGAGGAACACGCGCCGGCCTTCGATGTGGCCGGTCGGGAGCTTGTGCCCGCTCTCGTTGACCACACGGACCAGCAGATTGCCGTGAGTTTGGCTCAACTGCAGCGTCGCGGCGCGTTCCAGCATCGAGGTGGCCTTGGCGATGCCGCGCCTCAGCGCCGCTTGATCGACTTCCGGATTGCCGCGCTCTGCCTCGGCGATCAACCGCAGGACCGGGGCCGTCGCCCCGGCGAAATCGTGCTTGCGCAGGTCCGTCCTCTCCGGCCCCATCGAAGCGGCGCGGCCGGTCGCGAGAGGCATGTGGCAGTCCTGACAGCTCGAGACCACCGTGGCGCCGTCTCCCCCGAAGCGCCCGCCCATGTCGACGCCGCCGCTGGCGAAGGCCGAGAGCTTCCACTCCGTGTAGGTGCGCTCGAGCGGGAATTGCGCATGCGGGTCCGCAGAGCGCGGAGCCTGCCCGAGCGTGTTGTAGCGATAGGTCCCGTCAGGCTGCCGGTTCGTCGCCACGTTGCCGACGTCGTGACAGGTCCCGCACATCTCGCTGCGGCGATGGAAAGGCGACTGGATCAGCTCGTGCAGGGGCGCCGCATCGGCGCGCGGGCCGCGGCGTGAGCCGCTGGGATCGAGCACGAACATCGCGTTGCCGTACTGACGAGGCACGTCGACCAGGGATCGCAGGATGTCCGCGTCTTCCGGGGGGCTGACGCCGGGCGCGTAGACCGGATCGACGACCGAGTGGCAGAAGTGGCAACCCACTCCGTCCTTGTCCTGGGCATCCAACGTGCTGCCGTCGCTCTGGTACGCGTGCCCCGTGGCGAAGGACATCGGCACGTGGCAGCGCAGGCAGAAGTACCCGACGTCCGCGACGTCCTGGTTCGCGTTCGTCATCTGCGCCAGGAACAGTGGATCGCGTCCAGCCTGGGCCATGAGGCTGCCCGACCACGTCGACCACGGATCCGACGCAGGCTCGTAGTCGCCGTGACAGGTCCGGCAGTCGCTCGAGATCTGATACGCCCCGGGTTGAACGTCTCCGATCTGCGTGCCCGGCAGATGGAAGTCGGCGAGCGTGGTCGGGATCTGGATGGCCCAGGCCATCGTGAGCCCCGTGAGTCCGGCCAGCGCAACCAAGAACAACCTCGCGCCCCTGGCGCCACGGCCGCTGCGTCGATCCGCTTCCATGACCGTCCTCCCGCCAGGCGGCGCCCGGCCCCCCGCCTCGCGGCATGCGGGACGGAGTCGGCCGTCGACCGACGAATTGCTTCAGTCACCCAACCTATTGGCAGAGGCGGATCCGACAATGGGCCCTTCTGCGTACGCCGCCGGGGGCGCTCCATGGGGCAGCGCAGCCCGTGGATCGCGTCGTCGATGGGATCGAGCTCACAGCGGAGTGGCTCGCCAGCACCCCAGGCATGGCGAGCGTCCCTGGAAACGAGCACGCCGGGGTGAGCGGAGAGCCCACCACGGCGTGTTCCTCGTGCGCGCGCGCGCTGCGCGGCACAGAAAGGCCGGGTCAGGCCTCGGCCTTCTTCTCCTTCGGCGTGCGCTCCACGAACTCCACGATCGAGCGCTAACCGTTGTCGCCCAGCCGCGGCTTGGCGAGGTGCAACACGCGGCAGTAGCCGCCGGGCCGCGTCTTGAAGCGCGGGCCGATCCTGATGAAGAGCTTGTCGACCGTCACCTTGTCGCGCAGCGCCGCGAAGGCCATGCGCCGATGGTGCAGAGTGTCCTCCTTGGCCAGCGTGACGACCTTCTCCACGAACGACTTGATCGCCTTCGCCGTGGGCGTCGTGGTGATGATGCGTTCGTGAAGGATGATCGACAACCTTCGTGCGCCTGACGCTCCTCGCTCTGTCCGCATGCTATCCGAGGGCACGCGAGGATGGAGCGAGGGCGGGATTCGACTAGCTGAGGTCCGGATCCCCGCGTTCGCGAATCGCTTCCGCGATCTCTTCGGTGGTCGCGGTCCGACGGCTCCCATGCCGGATGTGCAGCACGAAGACCACGCGCTCTCGCACGGTGAAGAGCACGCGGTAGAGCCCGACGATCAAGTGTCGGACCTCGAACGCTTCGACCTCGTCGTTCTCAGGCGCGACGGCACATCGCTCGGGGCTCACGTCGAGGCCATGGATCGCGGCTTCGAGTACCGCCACCCAACGCACCGCGTTGACTGGAGAGTTCTCTGCGATCCAGAGGTAGATTTCGAAGAGGTCGGACTTGGCTTGGTCGGCGAGCTCGACGCGATACTTCATGCGCTCCGCGGAATGTCCAACTTCCGCCGGAGCTCTTCAAAGGCCTCGGTCGCGGGTGTCGTGCGACCAGACTTCACGTCGTCCAGGCCCTGGCGGATCTTCGCCACCGTGTCCGACCGTTCCGCGAGTTCAGCCATGCGCTCGAAGGCCTCGACCCCCATGACGACGACCTTGGGGGCGCCCTCGACCGTGAGCACCTGCGGGCGCCCGGTAGCCACGAGCTTCTCGATCAGTTCCGTCGACTTCCGCTTGAAGTCGGTGAGCGTGAAGATGTCGCTGGGTTGGATCATGGTGGGCGCCGGGCTCCGCATCACTGAAGCACTCCAGGTGATGCTAACGCAAGTCCCTGTCGGCTGCAAGGATGGGCCTCCTTGAGGCCTCCTCCGCGCCGAACGGGGCGATCGAGTCGGCCGCAAGAGCTCCGTGTCTGCCATCGATAGCATCGCGTATGGTTCGCCGCCTCGATCGGGGCTTGGGAGACCTTGGACCCTGGAAAGCGAACGGCCACGGCGGGCTGGTCAGCCGGCCGTGGCGCGCGTTGGATCAGGCGAAGTCCAGCTTCGCCCGCCGTGTCAGAAGATCAGGCCTCGGCCTTCTTCTCCTTCGGGGTGCGCTCCACGAACTCCAGGATCGAGCGCTGGCCGTTGTCGCCCAGCCGCGGCTTGGCGAGGTGCAGGATGCGGCAGTAGCCGCCGGGCCGCGTCTTGAAGCGCGGGCCGATCGTGGTGAAGAGCTTGTCGACCGTCACCTTGTCGCGCAGCGCCGCGAAGGCCATGCGCCGGTGGTGCAGCGTGTCCTCCCTGGCCAGCGTGACGAGCTTCTCGACGAACGGCTTGATGGCCTTCGCCTTGGGCGTCGTCGTGATGATGCGTTCGTGCAGGATCAGCGAGTTGGCCATGTTCTTCGTCATGGCAATGCGGTGTTCCGTGGTCCGGCCGAGCCGGTTCCCTGCGCAACGGTGTCTCATGGGTTCATCCTCGGGTTGACCGCGATCGGCCGTCCTACACGTTCATCCCGAGCGAGAGCCCACGCTCGGCCAGCTTGTTCTTGATCTCGGTCAGGCTCGTCTTCCCGAGGTTCTTCAGGTTCATGACCTCGTTCTCGCTCATGCGCACGAGGTCGGCCAGGGTCTGGATGTTCGCACCATCCAGGCAGTTGCGCGCCCGCACCGACAGCTCGAGGTCGACGATCGGCTCCGAGAGGATGACGTGGAGTTCCGTCGTCTCGCGGTTGCGCTGGTTGTACTCGCTCGAATCCGGGCTGTCGGGGACCAGCTCGCGGTCCTTGCTCGTGCCGTAGAGCACGAACGGGTTCAGGTGCTTGCGGTAGATCTTGGCCGACTCGACCAGCGCCAGCTCGGGCGTGATCGTGCCGTCGGTCCAGATCTCGAGAATGAGGCGGTCGTAGTTCGTCAGCTTGCCGACGCGCGTCGCCTCGATCGAGTAGCGCACGCGGTGGACCGGCGAGAAGATCGCGTCGACCGGGATCGTGCCGAGCTGCTGCAGCTCGGTCGAGCTCTCCTCGGCCGCCACGTAGCCGCGACCGCGCTTGACGCGCAGATCGACGCGGAACGGACGGTCCTTCGTCATCGTCGCGATGTGCAGCTCGGGGTTCGACACGCGCGCGTCGCCCGGGCAGAGCACGTCCGCGCCGGTCACCACGCCCTTGCCGGTCTTCTCGATGCGGCAGTTGACCTCGTCGCCGCCGTCGAAGGCGATGCGCAGGCGCTTGAGGTTCAGAATGACGTCGGTGACGTCTTCCATGATCCCCTCGAGCGAGTCGAACTCGTGCTGCGCGCCCTCGATACGGACCGACACCACGGCCGTGCCCTCGATCGACGAGAGCAGGACGCGGCGCAGACCGTTCCCGATCGTGTGGCCGAAGCCGCGCTCGAACGGCTCGATCGCGAAGCGGCCGAACGTCTTGCTGAGTGTCTCGGAATCGGGCTGCACCTTGCTGGGCAGCTCGAAGTTACGCCAACGGATACGCATGACTGGGATTCTCCGGTGAGGCCTGAAGCCGGGTGGGTTCCCGGCGCGCTCGTCCCCGCCCCTTTCGAGTCCCTCCCGTCCGCCTCGGCCTCGCGGGCGTCGGAAGGGCTCCTCTGGATGGCGGGCACGTCGGGGCGCTGAGCCCCGCCGCGCGCCGGCGTTCGATTACTTCGAGCAGAGCTCGATGATGAGCTGCTCCTGGATCGGGTGCGGCACGTCCTCGCGGCGCGGGACGCCGACGACCTTGGCGGTCAGCGCGTCCCCCTGCACTTCGAGCCAGGCCGGGATCGTCTGCGACTTGTTCACCTCGATCGCCTCGCCGACCATCTTGCGCGTGTTCTCGCGCGTGCCTGGCTGGACGGAGTCACCCGGCCGCACCTGGAACGAGCAGATGTCGACCTTGCGGCCGTTGACGCGGAAGTGGCCGTGGTTGATCAACTGGCGCGCGTGGTTGCGCGACAGCGCGAAGCCGCTCGCCAGGACGACGTTGTCGAGACGGCGCTCGAGCAGCACCATCAGGTTCTCGCCGGTGTTCCCGCGCAGGCGCTCGGCCTCGTGGAAGTACAGCTTGAACTGGCGCTCGCCGACGCCGTAGATGCGCTTCAGCTTCTGCTTCTCGCGCAAGCGGACGCCGTATTCGGTGACCTTGGCGCGCTTCTGCGCGTGGACGCCCGGCGGGTAGTCCCGGCGGGACACGGCGCACTTCTCCGTGAAGCAACGCTGGCCCTTCAGAAAGAGCTTCATGCCCTCTCGGCGGCAGAGTCTGCACTTGGGATCGATGATGCGGGACATGCTCTTCTCTAGGCTCGACTTGGTCTGTGTGGTGCTGCGGAACTAGACGCGGCGCTTCTTGCGCGCGCGGCAACCGTTGTGCGGCAGCGGGGTGATGTCCTCGATCGTCATGACCTTCAGGCCCGTGTTCGACAGGGCCCGGATGGCCGACTCGCGGCCCGAACCGGCGCCCCGGACGCGGACCTCGACCTCTTTGACGCCCAGGCGCATCGCGCCCGCGGCGGCCCGTTCCCCGGCGCGCTGCGCGGCGAAGGGCGTGCTCTTGCGAGTCCCCTTGAATCCGACGCAACCGGCGGAGCCCGTCGAAACCACCTCGCCATTCGGCGTGGTGATCGTCACGTGCGTGTTGTTGAACGTCGCCTTCACGTGCGCGACGCCGCGCGACGCGATCCGACGGACCTTCTTCTTGGCAGCCTTGGCCATGGATTACTTCATCCCCTTCACGGACTTCTTGCCGGCCACAGTCTTGCGCGGACCCTTGCGGGTGCGGGCGTTCGTGCGCGTGCGCTGGCCGCGGACCGGCAGCCCGCGGCGGTGCCGCAGGCCGCGGTAGCAGCCGATGTCACGCAGGCGTGTGATCGCGGAAGCGACCTGCCGGCGGAGCGTGCCCTCGACGGGGTACTCCTTCTGCAGGTAGTTCGCGAGCATCGCGATCTGCTCCTCGGTCAGGTCGCGGGACCTCATCCCGCGATCGAGCTTGAGGTGGTCGCAGACCTTGTGCGACGTCGTCTGACCGACGCCGTACAGGTACTGAAGCGCGATTTCGAGGCGCTTGTTCGGGGGAATATCGACACCGATGACACGCGGCATCTTGTGGGTGGCTCCGTCTGTTCCGTTTCGTGGTGTGCTGAGGCGCGAAAACGCGCTACTTGCCCTGGCGCTGCTTGTGGCGCGGGTCCGTGCAGATCACACGCACCACGCCGCGACGCCGGACGATCTTGCAGTGGACGCACATGCGCCGGACGCTGCTCCTGACCTTCATCGGTTCTCCTTCTTCCTGCGCTCGCCGCGGCAGATGATGCGGCCCTTGGTCAAGTCGTAGGGCGACATCTCTACGGTGATCTTGTCGCCGGGCAGGATGCGGATGTAGTGCATGCGCATCTTCCCGCTGACGTGGGCCAGGATCTCGTGGCCCGAATCGAGGCGCGCCCGGAAGCGCGCGTTGGGGAGTGACTCCGTCACGATGGCTTCGACCGTGATCGGTTCTTCCTTGGCCATCACGCGGCCTCCATCCCGGCCGCAGCCTGGCGCAGGGAACGGAAGACCTCGTCCGGCGAACGCTCACCGTCGATCTCCTGCCGGAGACCGCGTTTCGAGTAGTAGCCCTGGAGGGGCTGCGTCTGATCGCGGTAGACGACCAGGCGCTTCTGCACGGTGGCGGGCTCGTCGTCGGTGCGCGTGTAGAGCTCGCCCGCGCAGCGATCGCAGCGGCCGGCCGTCTTGGGCGCCGACGTCTGGACGTGGTGGATATGTCCGCAGCCCTTGCACGTGCGGCGACCGGTCAGGCGCTCGACGAGCACCTTGTCGCCGACGCGCAGGTCGAGCACGCGCACCTGGGCGCCCGTGCCGAGCCGCTTCTCGAGAGCCTCGGCCTGCGGCAGCGTGCGCGGGAAGCCGTCGAGCAGGAAGCCGCGCGCCGCGTCGGGCTGGGCGACGCGCTCGAAGAGCATGTCGAGCACGAGGTCGTCGGGCACGAGGCGCCCGCTGTCCATGTACTCCTGCGCCCGCTTGCCGAGCTCCGTGCCCTGCTTGCGGTGCTCGCGGAACAGGTCGCCGGTCGACACGTGCGGCAGCCCCAGCTCGGCGCTGAGCCGGCTGGCCTGGGTGCCCTTCCCCGCACCCGGGGGGCCGAGCAGGATGAGGATCCTGCGGCTCACTTCTTGTTGTCCTTGCCGCGGTCTCCGCCGCGGGTCCAGCCCGGGCCGGAGCCCTTCATGAAGCCCTCGTAGTTGCGCATGACGAGGGCCGCGTTCAGCCGGTCGACGAGATCGAGCGCCACGCCCACCGTGATCAGCACGGACGTGCCGCCCAGGAAGTAGCGCATGTCCATCGGGATGCTGCTGCCGCTGGTCACGAACGCCGGCAGGATTGCGATGAGCGCCAGGAACGCCGCGCCGGCCAACGTGATGCGGGTCAGGACGTTGTCGAGATACTCGGCCGTCTTCGCGCCCGGGCGGATGCCGGGGATGAACGAGCCGTGCTCGCGCAGGTTGTCGGCGATCTCTGTCGGCTGGAACATCAGCCGGTTCCAGAAGAAGCAGAAGAAGAACACGAGCGCCACGTAGCTCGAGACGTGGATGAACCCCGTCGGCGAGCTGAAGACGTCCTTCAGCTTCGACAGCCCGATCCAGTCGAAGATCAGGGCCGGGATGATGAACACGACCGAGGCGAACACGATCGGCATGACGCCGGCCATGTTGACCTTGAGCGGCAGGTAGTGGCGCTGGCCGCCGTAGGCGACGTTCCCGCGCGACAGGCGCGCGTACTGGATTGGCACGCGCCGCGCGCCCTTGTGGATGAACACCACGACCACGACGGTGACGGCCCAGATCAGCCCCAGCGTGAGCAGCGTCTGCCAGAACTCGGTCTCGTCGACCGTCTTGAGCTGGTAGAGCGCGATCGGCACCTGGGCCACGATGCCCGCCATGATGATCAGCGAGGCGCCGTTCCCGACGCCGAACTCGGTGATCAGCTCGCCGATCCACATGACCAGCAGCGCGCCCGCCATGAGCGAGAGGATCACCACGAGGCCCAGCACGAAGTGGTTGCTGCGCATGTTCTCGGCCAGCAGCTCGGGCTTCTGCAGGAACACGCCGGTGTATATGAACAGGGCCTGGATCAGCGCGATCGGCACGACCGCCAGGCGCGTCCACTGGTTGATCTTCTTCTGGCCGGCCGCGCCTTCCTTCTGGATCGCCTCGATCGCCGGCGAGACCTTCCCGAGCATCGAGAAGATGATCGACGCCGAGATGTACGGCATGATCCCGAGCGCGAAGAGGTTCGTGTTCCCGATGTCGCCGCCCGAGAAGGCGCTCATCAGCCCGAACAGGGAGCCTTGATCCTGGTGCTGCTTCAGGAACGCCGGGTTCATCCCCGGGATGGGGATGTGGAACCCGACCCGGTACGCGAGCAGCAAGAGCAGGGTGACCCAGATCTTGTTGCGTGTCTCGGGGATCTTGAAGAGCTGGAAGAAGGAGTTCTGCACGGGCGGTTCCGGATCAGGCCTTCGGCGGCGGCGGGGTTTCGCCCTTCGCCGGCGGGGTCTTACCGTCCGGCGGGGTCTTACCGTCCGGCGGGGTCTTACCGTCCGGCGGGGTCTTACCGCCCGGCGCGGTCTTGCCGCCCGGCGCGGTCTTGCCGCCCGGCGCGGTCTTGCCGTCCGGCGGGGTCTTGCGAGCCTTGGCGGTCTTCGTGGACGGTTCCGTCGAGGCGTCGCCACCCTCGGCCGGCGGGCTCTCGCGACCTTGTGCATCCAGGACGACCGCAGTGCCGCCGGCGGCCTGGATCTTCTCGATGGCCGAAGCGGTGAACTTCTGCGCGCGGACCGTGAGCTTGCGCTCGAGCTTGCCGTTGCCGAGCACCTTGAAGAAGCCGCTCACGCGGCTGGTCAGGCCTGCGGTCAGCACCGCCTCGAGGTCCACGGTCGAGCCGTCCGCGAACGAGCTCAGGTCGTCCACGTTGATCACGGTGTAGGCCGTGTGGAAGCGCGCGTTCGTGAAGCCGCGCTTGGGCACGCGGCGGTAGATCGGCATCTGACCGCCTTCGTAACCCGGACGGCGGCTCGCGCCCGAGCGCTGGCCCCAGCCCTTGTGACCGCGGCCGGAGGTCTTGCCCAGGCCGCTGCCGGGCCCGCGGCCAACGCGCCGGCGGTCCTCGTAGCGGACGCCCTTGGCTGTGACGGAGTGGAGGTCCATGTGTCTGGGTGCCCTAGATCGAGGAGATGCCGCGCAGGGCCGCGACCTGCTCGGACGTGCGCAGTTGCGAAAGCGCGTGGAGGGTCGCCTTGACCAGGTTGACCGGATTCGTGGACCCGTACGACTTGGTCAGGATGTCCTTGATGCCGGCCATCTCGCAGACGGCGCGCACCGAGGGGCACGCGATGATGCCCGTGCCGGGCGAGGCCGGCAGGATGCGCACCATCGCGCTGCAGAAGAAGCCTTCGACCTCGTGCGGGATCGTGCCGGTCTTCGAGAGCGGCACGCGCATGAGGTGCTTGCGTCCGTCGCGCGCCGACTTCTCGATCGCACCGGGGACCTGGCGGGCCTTGCCGAAGCCGTAGCCCACCACGCCCCCCTTGTTGCCGATCACTTGGAGCGCGGAGAAGGAGAAGCGGCGGCCGCCCTTCACCACGCAGGCAGAGCGGTTCACCTTCACGAGGGATTCGGAGAGGCCTTGGACCTCCTGCGTTTCCATCCCGTCGAGATATCGGATCTTGGGCTTCATCGTGTGGCTGTGTCTCGCTGCGGATTCAGAACTTCAGGCCGCCTTCGCGCGCGGCTTCGGCCAGGGCCTTGACGCGCCCGTGGAAGCGCGCGAACCCGCGGTCGAACACGACGGCCTCGACGCCGGCCTCGCGCGCCTTGCGCGCGAGCTCGACGCCGACGGCCTTGGCGCGTTCGGTCTTGGTCTTGCCCTTCAGGGCGTCGATCATCGACTTCGACGTGGTGGTGGCGTGCGCGAGCGTGCGGCCGCTCGCGTCGTCGATCACCTGCGCCGAGATGTGCTTGAGCGAACGGCTGACGGTCAGCCGCGGCAGGGTCGTGGTCCGCCGGATGCGGTTGCGCACGTGGTTCACACGGCGCGCGCGGCGGTTCTTCTTGAGTGAGATCGCGTCCATCCAGGTCAGCTCCCGAAGCTCTTGCCGGCCTTGCGGCGGACGACCTCGTCCTTGTAGCGCACGCCCTTGCCCTTGTAGGGCTCGGGCGGACGGCGCGCTCGGATCGAGGCGGCGAGGTGGCCAACGGCCTGCTTGTCCGCGCCGGTGATGATGATGTTCACGGGGTCGGGCGTGACGACCGTGATGCCCTTGGGGATCTCGAGAACGACCGGCTTGTTGAAGCCGATGTTCAGCGAGATCTTGTTGCCCTGCACTGCGGCGTTCCAACCGACGCCTTGGATCTCGAGGCGCTTCTCGAAACCCTTGGTCACGCCCACGACCATGTTGCTCAGGATCGCGCGCGTCATGCCGTGGTAGGCGCGCACCGTGCGCTCGACCTCGGTCTCGTCGTTGACGGCCACCGAGACCGCGCCCTTGTCGACGGTGACGTCGACTTCGGGACGCAGGTCGAGCGAGAGCTCGCCCTTGGGACCCTTGACCGAGACCTTGCGCTCGGAGCGGGTGACCGTGACTCCGGAGGGAACGGTGATGGGCTGTCTGCCGATGCGCGACATGGGATCAGTACACCTTGCAGAGCACTTCGCCGCCGACGCGTTCGCGGCGCGCGACGCGGTCGGAGACGATGCCCATGGGCGTGGAGAGGATCTGGATGCCCTGGCCGCGGATGATCGGGCGCAGATCCGAGAACGGTGAGTAGACGCGGCACCCCGGCTTGCTCACCCGCTCGATCGTGCGGATGACGAACTCGCCCATCTCGCCGTACTTCAGCGTGAGGGAGAGCTGCGCGGCGGGTTTGGCGGGCTCGACGGAGTAGTCGGCGATGAAGCCCTCCTCCTTCAGGACCGCGGCGATGCCCTGCTTCATCTTCGAAGCGGGCATGACGACGGTCTTCTTGTGAACCCGCGTGGCATTGCGGATCCGCGTGAGCATGTCAGCGATCGGGTCGGTCATGGCCATGGGCTGTACTCCGTCCTCACCACGAGGCCTTGCGCATGCCCGGGATCTCGCCCTTGTGGGCCAGATCGCGCAGGCAGATGCGGCAGATGCCGAACTTCTGATAAACGGCGCGACGGCGCCCACACATCGTGCAGCGCGTGTAGGCGCGCACCTTGAACTTGGGCTTGCGGGCGCACTTCACGATCCAGCTGGTCTTGGCCATGCGCTATTCCTTCTTCTTGCCCTTGGTTTCGCGAACCTGGAAGGGCATCCCGAGTTCCTTGAGCAGCGCGTAGCCGCGCTCGTCGGTGCCGGCGGAGGTCACGAACGTGATGTGCATCCCCTGCTGGAACTCGACCTTGTCGAAATCGATCTCGGGGAACACGGTCTGCTCCGAGAGACCCAAGCTGAAGTTGCCGCGCCCGTCCAGCTTGTCCTTCACGCCGCGGAAGTCGCGGATACGCGGAAGGACGACGTTGATCAGGCGGTCGGCGAACTCCCACATGCGTTGCCGGCGCAGCGTGACCATGCAGGCGATCGGCATGTTCTCGCGCAGCTTGAAGGCCGAGATGGCCTTCTTGGACTTCTTGATGACGGCCTTCTGGCCGCTGATCGTGGCCAGGTCGCGAGCGGCCTGGTCGACGCGCGACTTGTTCTCGACGGCGCCCTTGACGCCCATGTCGATCACGATCTTGACGAGGTGCGGGACCGCGTTCGGGTTGACGATCGCGAAGCGCTCCTTGAGCCGCCCCTTGATCTCGTCTTCGTAGCGCGTCTTGAGGCGCGGCACGATCCGCTCGAGCGGAGCGCCGGGCTCGCCCTTCGGCGCCTTCTCGGCCTTCTCGCCCTTTTCGACCTTGGCAGCCTTCTCGGCACGCGGGACCTTCGGCTGCGCCTTGTCGCCCTTCGGCTGGGGCTTGTTGCCGCCTTCGGCGTTGTCTTTCTTCGCCATGGCTACTTACGCCCCTTGCTCTTGGCCTTCTTGGCCTTCTGCTGATTCTTCTCGACGCGCTCGGGCGCAGTGCGCGTGCCCTTGCCGCTCTTCTCGTCGAGGTGCATCACGTTGCTGGCGTGGATCGCGATCTCCATCTGCACGCGCTCGCCCTTGGGATTCTTCTGGCTGGGCTTCTTGTGCTTCCAGCGCATGTTGATGCCTTCCACCACCACGCGGCCGGCCTCGCGGTCGACCTGCTTGACGGTCCCGGTGCGGCCCTTGTCGTTGCCCGCGATCACGATCACGGAGTCGCCGGTGCGCAGGGCCATCACACCACCTCCTGCGCCAGGGAGATGATCTTCATGAAGTCGCGGTCGCGCAGCTCGCGCGCCACGGCGCCGAAGATGCGCGTGCCCTTGGGGTTGTTGTCGGCGTCGACGAAGACGAGCGCGTTCTGGTCGAAGCGCACGTACGAGCCGTCGGCGCGGCGCGTGTTCTTGCGGCAGCGCACGACCACGCCCTTGGCGACCGAGCCGGGCTTCAACTCCGAGCCGGGCAACGCCTTCTTCACGCTGACGACGATGATGTCGCCCAGGCCGGCGTAACGGCGGTGCGTGCCGCCCAGCACCTTGATGCACTGGACCAGCTTGGCGCCGGTGTTGTCGGCGACATCCAGGTAGGTCTGCATCTGGATCATGCGACACCCCCATCGACCGCGAACTCGATCCGTCCGGCGGCCTTGGCCTTCTCGACCACGCGCACGAGGCGCCAGCGCTTCAGGCGGCTGGTCGGACGGCACTCCACGATCTCGACGCGGTCGCCCATCTGGGCGACACCGTCCTCGTCATGGGCGTGGTACTTGACCTGCTTGCGCAGGAACTTGCCGTACTTGGCGTGCCGGTAGGTGCGGCCGACGAGAACCGTGATGGTTTTGGCCATCTTGGTGCTCGTGACCTCGCCTTCGACGGTCCGGCGGCGGTTGCGGGGAGTGTCCATGGTTTCGAGGGCGCTCAACGCGACTTCTGGCCGCGCAGGCCGGCCTGGCGTTCTTTCGAGATGGTGAGGATGCGCGCGATGTCGCGCTTCAGGGCGCGCATGCGCGAAGGGCTCTGGATGGCCTGCGTGGCGGACTTGAACCGCAGGTCGAACAGCGCCCTGCGCATGTTGGCGATCTCGAAATCGAGCTCACCGTCCGTCTTGCCGCGAATCTCGTCGATCTTCATGGTCGTTGCTGGGTGTCTTTACGACTCAGGTGGTCGGGAGACGGCGGATCATCTTGACCTTGACCGGCATCTTGTGCGCCACGCGCTTGAAGACCAGACGGGCCTTGTCCTCGGTCACGCCGCCGATCTCGTAGATGACGGTGCCGGGCTTCAGCTCGGCGGCCCAGAACTCGACTTCGCCCTTGCCGGAGCCCATGCGGACCTCGGCCGGCTTCGACGTGACGGGCTTGTGTGGGAACACGCGGATCCAGACACGCGCAGCGCCGCCGGAGGCGCGGCTGGCGGCGACACGTCCGGCTTCCAGCGTCTTGGCGGGCAGCCAGGCGTAGTCCATCGACTGCAGGCCGAAGTCGCCGAACGCCACGCGGTGACCGCGCGTCGCTTCGCCCTTCATCTTGCCCCGGTGGACTTTGCGGAACTTCGTCCGCTTAGGCATCAGAGACATTGCGGCCCTCCTTGTTCTGTTGCGGCGGGCGTGCGGACGCGCGCTTCGCGCGCTCGGCTCGCGACGAGGAACCCGTGGTGGAGCGGAAATCGATCATCTTCCCGCGCTCGATCTCGCCCTTGTAGATCCAGACCTTGACGCCGATGACGCCGTAGGTCGTGCGCGCGAGCGCGGTGCCGTAGTCGAGGTGCGCCTGCAGCGTCGAGAGCGGCACGCGGCCTTCGCGCTCCTTGGACTGGCGCGACATCTCGCCGCCGCCGAGGCGACCGTTGAGCTCGATCTTCATGCCGCGCGCGCCGGCCTGCATCGTCGTCTGCATCGCGCGCTTCGTGGCTCGGCGGAAGGCCATGCGCTTCTCGAGCGCCTCGGCCACGCCTTCGGCGACCAGCTTGGACTCGAGCTCGGGGCGCTTGACCTCGTGCAGGGTCAGGTGGACGGTCGTGCCGGTGATCTTCTGGAGCTCCTTCTTGAGCTCCTCGACGCGCACGCCCTTGCGGCCGACGAGCACGCCGGGCCGCGCGGTGTAGATGATCACGTGCACGGCTTCCGAAGTGCGCTCGATCTCGATGCGGGGGATGCCCGACGAGCCGAACTCCTTGGCGACGTGGTCACGGATCTTGCGGTCCTCCAGGAGGAGGCGGGCGAAGTCCTTCTTCTTGGCATACCAGCGGGAACGCCAGGGCTCGACGACGCCGAGCCGGAAGCCGAGCGGGTGGATCTTTTGTCCCATGTTCGTGGAGCCTCGCGGCTCAGCCCTTCTTGTCCTTCTGAGCCTTCTGGGCCTTGGGAGCAGCGGGGGCCTTCTCGGCCTTCGTGGCCTTGTCCGACTTGGAGGAAGCCTTCTTGCCCTTCTTGGGGCCGGCCTTGGTCGCGGCCTTCGAGGCGCTCGAGAGCTTCCTCTTGTGCTTCGTGGCCTTCTTCTTCGTGCCCTTGACCGGACCGGTACTGGTGGTCGCGCCTTCGGCCGCGACGGGGTCCTCCGGTCCCATGTCCATCTCGACCTCGCGCACCTTGATCGTCAGGTGACTCAGACGCTTCGAGAACGGCATCGCGCGGCCTTGCGGGCCCGGGCGGAAGCGCATCCGGTCGTTGAGCAGCGGGCCGACGTCGGCGCGCGCGTCGGAGATGTAGAGACGGTTGACGTTGACGTCCTCGTCCTGGCTGGCGTTCGCGACCGCCGACTTGAGCACCTTCATGTAGAAGGAGGCGCCGCGGTTGGGCGTGAACTGCAGGGTCTCGATCGCGTCGTTGACGCTGCGGCCCCGGATCAGGTTCGCGATCAAGCCGGCCTTGCGCGACGTGATGCGCGCGAAGCGGTGCTTGGCGGTGAACTCGCGGGTCGTGCTCATGTCGGCATGACCCCCGACTTCGTCTCTTCCTTCTTGTTCGTGTGGCCGCGGAACACGCGCGTGGGCGAGAACTCGCCCAGCTTGTGGCCGACCATGTCCTCGGTCACCTGCACGCGCAGGTGGTTCCGGCCGTTGTGCACGAGGAAGATGTGCCCGATGAAATCGGGCGGGATCGTGCTGCGCCGCGACCACGTCGTGATCGGATCGCGCTTGCCGCTCTTCTTCTGCACTTCCACCTTCTTGGCCAGGTGGTCGTCGATGAAGGGGCCCTTCTTGAGGCTGCGTCCCATGGTTCTGTGTGGTGCTGGTGGGTCCGGGTTATGCGCGGTTCGAATCAGGCGCGGTGCGGATCAAGCGTGGTGCGGACCCGGCTTGCGGCGTCGCAGGATGAACTTGTCCGTCGGGTGGCTCGGACGGCGCGTCTTGCCGCCCTTGGCCAGCACGCCCGAGGGCGAGCAGGGGTGACGACCGCCGGCCGTGCGGCCTTCGCCGCCGCCCATGGGGTGGTCGACCGGGTTCATGGCCGTGCCGCGCACGACCGGGCGGTGGCCCATGTGGCGCTTGCGACCGGCCTTGCCCAGCTTGACGTTCTGGTGGTCCGTGTTGCCGATGCGGCCGATCGTCGCGCGGCACTCGACGTGGATCTTGCGCAGCTCGCCCGAGCTGAGCGTGACGATCGCGTACGAGCCCTCGCGCGCCGTGAGCTGCGCGACCGAGCCGGCCGAGCGGCACATCTGCGCGCCCTTGCCCATGTGCAGCTCGATGTTGTGGATCTCCATCCCGACCGGGATCTCGGAGAGCTTCATCGAGTTGCCCGGCGTGGGGTCCGAGCCCGGGCCCGAGCGCAGCACGGTGCCGACCTGCAGGCCCAGCGGCGCGATGATGTAGCGCTTCTCGCCGTCGGCGTAGTGCAAGAGCGCCAGGTTGGCCGTGCGGTTGGGGTCGTACTCGATCGAGAACACTCTAGCCGGGACGCCATCCTTGTCACGACGGAAGTCGATGACGCGGTACATGCGCTTGTTGCCGCCGCCGCGGTGACGGCGCGTCTGGTGACCGTGGTTGTTGCGGCCGCCGGTCTTGCGCAGCGGGCGCAGTAGGCTCTCCTCCGGACCCACGCGCGTGATCTCGGCGTAGTCCAGGACGGTGCCGTGGCGGCGCCCTGCGGATGTCGGTCGGTAGATCTTGATGCCCATGGTTTCCTCAGAGGATCTCGATCGTGTCGCCCTCGTGGAGCGTCACCATGGCCTTCTTCCAATCCGGCGTCTGTCCCGCGACCCAGCCGCGGCGGCGCATCTTCGGCGTCACGCGCAGCGTGTTCACGTTCGAGACCTTGACCTTGAACAGCTTCTGCACGGCCTCGCGGATCTCGACCTTGTTGGCCGAGACGGGCACGCGGAACGTGTAGGAGTTGCGCTTCAACTGGTCGTCGGTGGCCTTCTCGGTCACGACCGGCGCCTTGATGATCTGGTAGAAGAGCTCGACGTTCGTCACTCGGCACCTGCCTTCGTCTTCTTGCCGGCCCGCGCGGTATCGGTCTTCTTGGTGTCGGCCTTCTTGGTGTCGGCC
>Ga0163150_10002847_pt1 | contig 25525 bp, 32 predicted proteins | sample OliLakLV19P2IB_FD_148628 | JGI IMG/M metagenome (GOLD analysis project Ga0163150, IMG submission 148628) | Freshwater microbial mat bacterial communities from Lake Vanda, McMurdo Dry Valleys, Antarctica - Oligotrophic Lake LV.19.P2.IB | ecosystem: Environmental > Aquatic > Freshwater > Lake >...
TTCTTACATTGGTTCAACGCATTCCAACAAATATCACCGCCTGGGCTGCGCGCAAATTGGAAAAATCAAAGCGCAGGATTTCGTGATTTTTGGAAGTGAAGCAAGTGCACGCAAGCATGGTTATGTGCCGTGTCCGATATGTCGTCCTGACAAAAAAGAAGCGAGAGCAAACGCAACGCATCTAAATCAGCCTGAAACGGCACAGACGGCGATTCCAAATAAAAGCAAAACAGCATGAGAAAACGAGACGCCGTCCGGCAGGGAGGGGTTAATTGAGGCTAGGGTTGTTGAGCAATTTACTTTTAGCTGGAGCGATTTATCTTTTTCTAATTTCATCGGCACATTTTTTAAGTTTTAAAGTTCCCATGCTTTATATTTATTTTGATGTTCCATCGAATGTTTATCAGGACCGTATTATCTCAGCAATGAGTTTTGCGGTTGCGGTTTTATTGTATGGTTGCCACAGAACCGTTGTCTTTTTTCCGGGAATGGTGCCTTATGCTGTTACGGCGGGGGTTGGAGTGACTCTGCTGCTAGCGGCGAATAATTATTTTATGGATAGTGCAGCCAGAACAAATCCAATCTATTGGATTGAAATCTTTCTTGTAGCAGTTTATGTATCTGCGCTTGGTGTAACTGGGCGTCGTCTGGCGGGGAAGGGTTAAGGTAATACTGTGGATTCTCAGTTTTGGATTAAATCTTGGACAGATGGGAGGACGGCTTTTAATCAGCAGCAGTATCACGATAAGTTGATGCAATTCTTTCCGCAGTTAAATCCTCAGTCGGGTCAAAGCGTGCTTGTTCCTTTATGCGGAAAAACCATCGATATGGTTTGGCTTGCGGGTTTGGGCCTGCATGTTCATGGCGTGGAATTGTTTTCCGGAGCAGTTGAAGATTTCTTTTCCGAAAACAAGCTGCAGCCGGTTGAAAAGTCTCAAGAGCACAATTTTGTTAAATATTTCTTTCAGAATATTTTGATCAGCTGTGGTGATTTTTTTAAGCTGAAGAAAGACAACGGTTATGATTTTATTTATGACAGAGCGGCGCTTGTGGCCCTGCCCGCCTCAATGCGAAAAAATTACGCGCAGGTGATTAAACAATCTCTCAAGCGCGGAGGAAAATATCTTCTGATTATTTATGAATATGATCAATCAAAAATGGATGGTCCGCCTTTTAGCATTCGTGATGATGAAATTCAGAGTCTTTACGCGGATCAATTTTCGATTAAACTTATGGAAATCAAGAAGCCAAGCAATGAAGGCTCTCGACTTGCCGCGATAGAAAGTTTGCACCAGAAAGTCTATATTCTCGAAAAGATCCGTTAACAAAGATCGGAACATTTCTCCTAAAGGATTCTCTTCGGTATAAAAGTGCCGGGTTGAATAAATGCAAAAAAGGTACCGTTTATCAAGGGGCAGATAACTAATTGACAACTCAAAATCCAGTCGCAAAAGCGAAAATGCTGATTCGAAAATCTGTTGCGGAGGTATTGGAAACTTTTGTAAATCCCGCAATCACTTTCAATTTTTGTTCATGAGCGCAGGGTTTACGCTTGTGCTTGCTGGCGCCGAAGCGTTTCTTAAGCATCGTGTCGCTCTCAATTGAGATTCTGACCGTTTTTTTCTCTCAGTTTCAGCAAAAGCCTGATATTCAATCTTTTCGTCCGCCTATACAGTGTTCACACAACTGAAATAGGTGAAATATGTTTAAAAATATTCTGCTCGTGGCTTTAATCGGTTTGATGATTTTAGAGGGAGCGCAAGCTATGGCAAAACAGATGCCGATTCGTACGGAATCCAGCGTTGATTTAAACCGTTATGCGGGTGACTGGTATGTGATTGCGGCGATTCCGCTTTCAGCGGAAAAAGACGCTTATAACGCGATGGAAAACTATCGCATCGACGAAAAAGGTACGATTCCCACAACTTTTACTTTCAACAAAGGCGCTTTCGACGGTAAAAAGAAAACCTACCACTCGCGCGCATTTGTACGCGATAAAAATTCCAATGCGGTATGGGGTGTCCAGTTCATTTGGCCGTTCAAAGCCGAATACCGCATCATGTATTTAAATAACGACTATTCGCAGACAATTGTCGGGCGCACGAAGCGTGATTATGTCTGGCTGATGGCACGGACGCCTTCTATTTCTGAGGCCGATTATCAAAGCCGGCTGAAGCTGATCCAGGATGAAGGTTATGACATTTCCAAAATCAGAAAAGTTCCTCAGCAAAAACGTTAGCAGAGAAGTAATAAAAAAAGCCGGTGATTGTGCATCCTCGGGTGATCAAGGATAGCCGTCACCGGCCTTTTTAATAAAGAAACTCTCGATTTAATTTGTCGCGTCTTTAATGTTGTCGCCTACTTTTTCAATGTCTTCACCGGCGCCATGGAACATATTGCATCCGCTCAGTCCGCTGGAAATCGCAACAAAAAATATCATCATTCCTATTTTCCACATAAAATGTCCTTTGTTTAGATTTAATTAATCTCAATCTATAATAGAACGGAATTTGACGCTGTCAGGCGCTTGCTCAAATTGCTCTAGTGAAGAGGTGGAAATGAAGCGTTCCGTACGAATGAGATTGAGGTCAGTTGAAAAGTTAAATCTAAAAAGTAAGTTGCTGGGCTTTTCCGCCTGAGGCGGACCCGTCCTTCGGCGGAAAGTTATGGTTTTAAGATTTTAATTTTAAATTTCGAGTTATATCGAGGTAAGCATGAAAAATAAAATAATAGTAACGGCATTCTTGGTTCTGCTTGTGGGCTGTGGAAAGTTAAACAAGGATTCACAGACTTCTGATCAGAAATTAATGAAAATGGAATCCGATATTCAAATGTTGCAACAGTCGGTTGAAATGCAGAGCAAGTCGATCATTCTTTTGAAGTCTGAAACGGCACTCCTCAAAGCGCAACTTGCTCAGAGTGAAGTAAGCTCAAAAGCGATCGATGCTTTGAAAACGCGCATGGAAATGCTCGAAGATGATCCGAACGGTTTCGCAAAATAAAAAACGGAGGTTCAAGTGAAGAAGATATTTTTAGTTGTTCTTATGGCGACGTTGATGTTGGGTTCGCGGGGTTATGCCCAAGATGACATGAAGGGCATGGGCGAGAGTTCGCAACAGGGTCAGAGCGGCGGCATGATGGGCGGAAAAGGCAAGATGATGGGCATGCAAAATGATTCGATGGTTGCGACATCTGATGGCGGCATTGTTTTGAAGCATGGTCCGCGTTTGATTAAGTACGATAAGGATTTGAATTTGGTCAAAGAAGTTGAGCTTCCGCGTCCTAAAAAGCTGGCTGCAGCTGCTCAACCGGAAAGTGAAACAGCTCTGCAATAAATAACACTGGGTCAATCGCCAAACGCCGTGAAGACGCGGTATGGCGAAGAGAATATTTTTTGGGTGGATTTGATTTTACTCATCACAAGATAAAGAGGCAGCTTGATTAAGGGCTACATTCCTTTTCTCCTTCCTGGTGTTTTTTTGTTTTGGATGCTGCCGGAAATATTTTTGAATCAGTTAAGTGCGGAGTCAACGCCGTCACAGATTATCATTGAACACCATTTTTTAAGCATCCCGACTACAAGATCTGTTTATATTCGCAATCAAGTTCAGGCAATCGGTGTTCGTTATCACAAAACTTATTTTGATTTCAAAATGCGCGGAATCTATCGTATTGGAATTATTCTGTCTGATGGTGAGTTTATTGTTTTGAAACAACTGAGCACGACGCTGCAAAATGAATTAAGTCTGGCTTACGCGCCCGACCTTCAAATTAAACATAACCAAGCGCTTGCCACGGCTCGCAAAATTGCCAAGCAGCTTAATTTGCCGATAAAAGATAAGGCCGAGGATGTTAAGGGCTATTTAAGCAGCCTGAATTAGTTATAATTCGAAGCGCTGCGCAGAAGGCTGTCGAGAATTTGTTTATTCGTTTTCCAACCGCTAGTATTGTTGGATCTGATTTTGATTAGCTGCTCCCGAGCCTTCGATTGGAGTGATATTAACGTCTGTGCATCTTTCTGAGCGTAGCCCCAGTTTTTATTCCCCGCGTTTTCAAATTTTTTAATTTTATAATCAAGGGCATTAATTTGGCTTTGTGCAGAAGATTCGTAGATGCGCTTTTCAGAAAGTGAAGAAGCCGTTTCTTTTGAGCGCGGGCTATTTTCAAGCGCATCGGATTTTTCAGCGTCAGCAGAAGAGCCGAGTCGTGACTCAATTTCAGAATGAGATTTTTTTAAGGCGGCTTTCAGTTCGGCCGCGGACATGTCTTCAAGCTTCGGATTCTTCTTTGAGTTCGTTTCGGCATGAAGCGTGACCGGAGTCATTAAAAAGATGACGGAGAGTACTTTGAGCCAACAGGTATGTTTCATCAGGTTTATTGTACCAAATGAAAGGATCAATTGGTTTTGATTTAAGGCGAATAAAATGGTCGAAACTTTGCGTCCTGAGGATTAATCTTCGCTGGGAATAGTCGATAATCATCCAGCGGTTGTTTGTTTTTATGTTTTTCGAGCTGAGACGCCAAAGTGAAATATTTTATAGGGATTATTTTTGGGATGGTTTTAGGCTGTACGGCTATGAAAAGTCCGTTGCTTTTGAAATATAAAAATGAAGTGATGGCGGTAGACCAAAAGGTATCGCGCGGAGAAATAACCGCATTCGAAGCAGATAATCTTAAATTGCAAGCTCAGCAAAATTATCTCGAGGCTCGGCGGAACGAGGAAAAACTATTTGCAAGTGATGTTGATCGTCAAATTAAGTCTCAAAATCAGGAAATTAGTTCTGCTTTGAGGCAAAATCGTTAATTGGTTGTTTGCGTAATGAAATAGCTTAATCAGTCGAGACAGTATCTGTCTGTATTCAATCACTTTTAACTAAAAGCGTTTTTTTCTTAACTCTTATGCCGAAAAAAAAGTTTCCGATTTACTGGGTGCTGAGGGTAGCCGGTATTTTATTTTCAATTGCGCTTATCGCGTATATTGATTTTTGGATTTCCTATCGAATTGCTTTTTCACTGCTCTATCTAATTCCCGTTGCGATGGCAACGGGTAGTCTTGGTTTTCGCGCAGGCTTTGTCGCTGCATTTTTGTCGGCTTTTGTCGGATTGGTCATCGATCTATTAACTTATAATGGATACGCTGCCGCAACCTTCTGGACGGGCACACCTTATATCAACTCATTTTTAAGATTTCTTACTTATGCATTCATGATTTTAATGCAACGCCGTTATCATCACGAAAGCATGGCTGCTCGTGTTGATAGTTTGACGGGCCTGTTAAATCGCGGGGCATTTTGGGAATTGATGGCCGTTGAGGTTGAGCGTTGTAAGCGTTATCACCGCCCCATCTCGATTGCTTATTTAGATGTCGACGATTTTAAAGCGATTAATGATCGATATGGACATAGTACCGGAGATCGCTTTTTGAAAACGCTTGCAAAAACGCTTGTCAAAGGCGCTCGCACAACAGATAAAGTTGCCCGAGTTGGTGGGGATGAGTTTGCGATTTTGATGACTGAGACGGATGAGCATGGAGCAACCGTCGCAATTTCACGTTTGCGGCAATTGACGCAAATTATGAATCAGCATTTGTTTTCTATTACCGTGAGTATCGGAGTCGCAACATTTATTAAGCCGCCTATCACAGCGGAAGCAATGATTAGTGAAGCAGATCGCTTGATGTATTCATGCAAACAAAGTGGTAAAAACCACATTGAGAGCCATGTTATTCGCTGAAAAGGGAGAGCCTTTTTAAAAGTGACCAGAAGGTTTGTTGTATCAGGATGTTTTTTTTAGTAGAGTACGAGAACGGCATTAAAAAAATAAGAGCCGGCAGGTGTCGAGCTCTTAATCAACTGAGGGGATAAAAATGAAGAAAATTTTTGGATTGTTACTTATGCTTGTAGTGATGTTCACGCCAGTAAGCGCGTTTGCAACAGACTCATATTCGGATAATGTTACAGATAAGCTTTCAAGTGGTTTTACAAACACCCTATTGAGTTGGACAAAAATTTTCTCTGTCCCTCATCAATATCAATCGCAAAATAAAAATCCGTGGGCAGGAGCTGGTACAGGGCTTATTCAAGCTATTCAATGTACGGCAACGGGCGCATTTGATTTGCTGACTTTTCCGTTGAATGGAAAGTTGTCAGATGAAAATTGTGTTGATTTATCCGGGGAAGCAGCACAGGGTTCAGATTGGGAAGGTTCAACTCAGGCTCCTCAAGTTGTCGCGCCCGCAGCAACTCCGGCAGCTGACGCGGCAGTCTCGAAGTAAAAGTTTAATTCGAGGAGATTTTGCTCCGTGAGCTTGGGTCCTTTAGTAAGTTTGAGCTTTGTTAATCATTTCAACAAACTCAAGCTTGCTGAAGGAACTCTTGTTGGTATTTTCTTTTATCCGTCTCAATGTCCTCAGTAAAATTTTCCATCAGATTTAGACTTTAGTTTTTTGAAATGAAGACGTTAATTATAGGGAAGTACAACTGTCAGAAAGCTTCAATTTTTAAAAAGAGTTGAATTGTTTTTTAGACGAAGAAGTGTTGCATTAACCATTAATTTTGGTTAAATTACACTTGTTAGCAATTAAAAAAATTAGGGGCGTGACATCGGTTGCGTTCTTAATCAACATTAGGGGATAAAAATGAAGAAAGTATTTGGACTGATGCTCGTGTTAGCTGTTATGTTGACTCCAGTAAGTGCGTTTGCAACTGACTCTTATTCAGATGCAGTTACAAGCAAGCTTTCAAGCGGTTTGACAAACACTCTTTTGGGCTGGACCAAGATTTTCTCGGTTCCTCATGACTACGCTGCAGCCAAGAAGAATCCTTGGGCAGGTGTTGGTAAGGGGCTTACGGATGGCCTTATTTGCACCGTTGGTGGCGCTTTCAACTTGCTTACTTTCCCGATCCCAGCAGAAATGACGCTCCCAGATGGCGGCGTTAATTTGAATGGCTAATTAAACTCGTTTCGTGAGTTTAAAGAGGGGGCTCAGAAAGCCCCCTCTTTTTTTGTCTCTGTTCGCGGTTTCCTTGAGCTCGAATCTGTTTGTCCAATCGATATGAAAAGCAGCAGCGGCAATTCTTTTTGTCGTGCTCATTGCAGCAAATATGTCTCCAGCGCATTGCGCAGAATGGAAGACATATCATTAAGCAGATACATATCAAATCAAATATCCTGACAATGGGTCTGCCCAGTCTTTCATGGAAGATGACACAGTTATTACTGTGCCTCCGAGCAAGGCCGACTTTAGAGTCACTTTAAGCGTTGCAAAAAATCCGGAGTCTCGTCAGTGGGTGTATTCCGGTTTGATTTTAGATCAGATTTGTATTCCCCAGATTGAACAAGTGCCTGTCAATGAGATTTTAGAAAAATGGCAGGCGAAGGTCGCGGGTCATAAAAGCAGCACAGTTCTTTATACCTTTACCGAAAAAACCAATGGCAAAATGAGATTTAAAGCTTATGCTTTTGAGATAGGCGCTCAATATTATTGGTTTGCCCTTGGAGGCAAGGATAGCACCTTCGTAAATTATTCTGACGCTGCGGAAGTCATTATGAATTCATTCAAGCTTTTGCAGTAAAAGCACGTAGAGATATTCATGAATGAAAAGAAAACAAATGATTTGCTTTGGCTCGACGCAATTCGCATTTTTGCATCAATCGGTGTTGTGTTGATTCATATTGCCGCGGATGTGATTACTGAATTTAAAGTCGTGCCGATGGGGCAATGGTGGGTGGCGCATATTTATGATTCGCTTGCGCGCGGATGCGTCTCGCTTTTTGTAATGGTCAGTGGCGCCTTGCTTTTGATGCCAACCGAACAAGGCACACGAGATTTTTTTAAGAAGCGTATCAGTCGAATTTTAATTCCTTTTATTATTTGGACTGCGCTTTATCTTGTTTGGAAGAAAATCTTGTTTCAGCCCGACCTTGGTTTAGCGGAAGCTTTGCGCCGTGCCGCAAGCAATCAGGTTCATTTTCACCTTTGGTTTTTTTATGCGTTAATCGGTATTTATCTTGCCACGCCCATTTTTAGACTTTTTGTGAGGCAGGCCAAGCCGAAGGATTTGATTTACTTCATAGGTTTGTGGTTTTGTTTTGCGTCGCTATTACCTTTTGTAGAAGGGTTGCTTAATAGTGTTTGGAATATGAATTTTCATCTTAAAATTCCCGTGAATATTGCAATGGGGCTCGGCGGATATTTTGTGCTCGGATACTATCTGCGGGTTGATGAGACAGAAAAGACAAAGCAATTCGCTTGGTATTTATGGGCGGGGAGTTTGGCGACGTGCTTGCTTGGATCCTATCTTCTGAATTTAAAATTAGGCCATTATGATAGCCTTTTTTACGAAAATACCGCACCCAACGTAGCTGTTTATGTTGCGGCTGTGTTTTTGATCGCAAAAAGTTTTTCAGCTAAATTAGCGAGCCTTTCTGAAAGAGCGCAAAGCAGAATCAAACTTTTTTCAAAAGCAAGTTTTGGCATTTATTTGATTCATCCCATGATTATGGAAGCCGTTGAAAAAGGTCGTTGGGGGTTCACGCTTGCGCCACGCATGCATCCGCCTGCGCTTATGATTTTAGAAACGACAGCTGTTGTTTATTTGATCTCTTTGGTCGCTGTGCTGCTTATTCAGCGGATCCCTTATTTGCGGCGAATTGTTTAACACTTTTTAGCGTTCCTGAAAAATAGAGTATGTTTTGATCCCAAAAAAAAGAGCGCCCATTTCCTGCCTCCAATCGCGGATCGTCTTTCGGGTGATCAAGCCAACTCATTTTTATAAAAAAATGTTAAGCAAAATCAGCAAGACGGCTTACAATTATCTTATGAAAATCCTCCCGAGTTTCATTTTCGTCGCCATGAGTTTATTTTTTTGTTTAAATAGTTTGCACGCGGAAAGTTCAGACGCAACCTTGCTGCAAATTTTATCTGATCCCGTGAAGTATCATAAAAAAATGGTGCGCGTGGTCGGCTATTTGCATTTGAAGCGTTATGATGATGCCATTTATTTGCATGAAGAAGATTTTCGACACGCGCTTTATGGCAATAGTCTCTGGGTGGATGTGACGGATGACATGCGCAATCACGAGGAAAATCTAACCGATCGTTATGTGATTCTCGAAGGGCTTTTTGATGCCGAGAGTCGCGGAACGATGGGGGCTTTTACCGGGACTATCAAAAACGTGAGGCGGTGCGAGGCCTGGTCATCCGAGACAAGGCCGGCAAATCCTTATTCCGGAGCGGACAATATTGTTATGACAAGCGGCGACGCAAAGGGGGGGAAGTCATGATTGAATTTATCGTTGGATTATTAGTGATTGCGATGATCGCGGTTGCAGCCCTGTTTGGATCATTACTGTTTCCACTATTGCTTTTACTTGGGTTTTTTCTCAGATTCTTTATTGCGATTTTTATTTGCCTTTTCGTGATTTGGCTGATCGGCAAGATTACTTTAATGGCGATTGAGCAACTTCGTAAACCCAAAGAATAGAGTGTGAAAAAAACACATCATTTTCACTTTTGGCAAAATCGCGCCCTTTATGCGTTGGCGTTAATTTTTTTTGTGATGGTCATTGGAACCGTGGGAATGCATGCGCTTGAGAAAATGACTTGGATGGATGCTTTTTATTTTATGACGATGATTGCGACAGCCCAAGGTTCCGCCTTCACGCCAGCAACGGATGGCGGAAAAATATTTGCGTCGCTGATGGCGTTTGTTTCCGTGGGTTTTGTGCTTGCCGCGCTTGGTTTTTTAATCGGGCCGTTGATGGGAAAGCTTTTTAAAGTTGGTTTTGAAAAATTTGAGGATGATCTTGATCCAAAGAATCCGAAATAGCGCTTTATTTTTTTTAGCTTGTGCGGTTTTGTGTGCCTGCGAACTTTATGCCAAGCCCATCCAGAAACGCGGTCTTTTTGTTTCGCTGATCCAAACTCCGCCTGTTCTGACAAGTCGCGCTGACATTCAAAGGTTGGTTGATTTTGCTCACGCGCAACATGTGCATGTTTTGTTTGTCCAGATTTATCGTTCCGGCCAAGCTTGGTTTCCTTCGGCGCATGCCGATTCTAGTCCCTATGAAAAAGCGAAGAAAGATATAGGTGAAGATCCCCTTGAGATTTTGATTCGTGCGGCGCATGCCCGGGGAATCGAAGTTCACGCCTGGCTTAACCTTCTCACTTTGAGTGCGAACGCCGATGCGCCCATTCTTAAGAAATATGGGATTGAAATTTTAACGCAAAAACCAGGCCCTGAAAAAAAGACACTCTCCGATTATAAAATTGATAATCAATATTTTTTGGAGCCCGGAGATTTGCGCGTCAGGGATGAGCTTGCGCAAATAGTGGAAGAGATTACAAGAAATTATTCTGCGCTGGATGGAATTCAACTCGATTATATTCGCTATCCCGATGCAAAACCGTTTTATGGATATACGCCTCAAAATATTGCGCGGTTTAAAGCCGCAAAGGGTGAGGCGGTACTTGCCCAAGAATCCAATTTAGCGTGGAAAGACTGGCGTCGTGATCAAGTGACTGAACTTGTTGCGCTTTTGCGGCAGCGTGCGCTGAAAATGAATCCTAAATTGCAATTTTCAACGACGGGTTGCGCGCCTTACATTCGTGCGCTGGAAGAAGCTTTTCAAGATTGGCCGAAGTGGCAGAAAGAAGGTTTGGCTGATTTTGTGACGGTGATGACTTATCCGAAAACCGTGGCGGAGTTTAAGAAACAGTTAGAAGGTTTGAAGAGGCGCGGTATTGATTTTAGTAAATTGAATATTGCGATTGGCGCTTACAAACTTTTGGAGCAGCCGAAGATTTTTAAAAACCAATTTAAAGTTTGCGAGGCTTCTGGGGCTCGTGGGTGCGTTGTTTTTCACTATGGTAATTTGCTTGAGCAACCCAAACTTGTTTCGGCGCTTAAGCGGCGAAAACTCTTTTTCTTTTTTTAGCTGCTTTGAAAAACTGAGTGTGGGAGGTTGTTTTTAGAAAGATCCCCTCGACTCTCTATCTCATCGTGGACTGTCTGAGCAGGAGGGCTTCAAATTTTGCACCGCAAACCAATTTGATTTTAAAGATACTTCCAGTCATTAAAAGTTGCAGCTTGTCCGACGAATTTTCCATTGGTATCGACCAAATTCCACACCGTTGCATTTTCGATTTTGAAACGCTTGCCCGTGCTTGAAATGCGGATGCCGGAATAATTTTCAATAAAACCATTCTTTTGCACGACATCCAGAAACTTCTGCCGTTCTTCGCGATGCATAGGTTCAGCTGTGTCACGACCTGGTGTTTTTGTTAGGATTTCCCAGGTCATCTCCCAAAGGTCGAGGCCTTTTTGATTTCCATAATTAAGAATAGGATCTGACGCGCTATTGGAAGTAACGAGAACAAACGGTGCGTAAAACAGCTGCTGCATGGATGTTTCCGGATCGGGGCAGTGAGGGATCAACTCTTTGCCCGTCCATTTTTTATAAGAGTGCAGAATACAATAAGTATGGGGTAGCGCAAAGTTTAGCGGAATGTCGCGAGGCAGATTGTTTGGCATCGTGGTAAAATAGCACTGTCTTCTTTATTTATCAAATAGCAAAGTAGGTTTTTATGAAAAACACACAAATTTGGATTATCCTTTTTTTTGCGGCGGTGATTGGGATTAAAATTTGGGCCGGTTTCCATGGCCAAACAACAAGGGCGGACCAGTTCTCTGAAATTGCCGGTTTTGTGTGTTTATTGACCGGAGCGGTGATGTGTTTTCTTTTTGGGGAAATCAACAAACGCAGATTTAACCGGCTCGGGCTTGAAGTTACGGCCGCAGAGTTGGCGCGAAATAACTATCTCGCGATTCTTTTTCAGGGAATTTTATTTTTTATCGTTGGAATTCTGGCATTTTTTTTAAAATGGTTCATTGCAGCCGTGGTGACCGCGCCGTTTCTATTATTAATTTTGATGCTTTTTTTTCGAGGTTGGCCAAGTTTTCATCTGGATCGTGATGCCGTGGATCGGTCTGTTAAAAGAACATGGCCTGAGCACATTACGTGATAATTCTTCTTCACAAGCCCTACGGCGTTCTTTCCCAGTTCACGCCGGATCAGCCCGGACAAAAAACGCTCGCCGAATTTAAATTTCCACCGAATGTTTATCCGGTTGGGCGATTGGATATGGACAGCGAAGGGTTGTTGCTTTTAAGCGACGAAAAGGTGTGGAATGACAAGCTTCTTAATCCGGAGCAGGCTCACGAGCGGACTTATTATGTGCAGGTCGAGGGCAAAGCGACGCGGGACGCCACGATCCGTCTTGAAAAGGGCGTGGTTATTCAGGGGTATCAAACCAAACCATGTAAGGCTAAAAGACTTGATCCCGCACCGATTTATCCGCCGCGCCTTCCGCCGATCAGGGAACGCAAAAATATCCCGACCAGCTGGATTGAAATTAAACTGATTGAAGGGAAAAACAGGCAAGTGCGGAAGATGACTGCTGCGGTGGGTTTCCCGACTTTGCGTTTGATTCGTGTCGCGATCGCGAGGTTGGAGCTCGGAGGTTTGGAAGTGGGCAAGTGGCGTGAAATAAAAGCAGAAGAGTTGCTTGCGTGAAAATTTCATTAGATGAAAACTGGGTACATGTTTAGCGCTTTGAAGTGCATCCATTCTGATATGCTGCCTTGATTTCAGGAAAGATATGTCCCCTGATCCGGTATTTTTGAATGAACGATTTCATTCAAAAATACATGCCTCTTAACAAACAAACGATATATTTTTCGTTTTGTCTGTTGCGAGATGCCGCAGGGGGGGCATGTCTTTCCTGAAATCAAGCTGGGGCTGCGCTTGCCTGGGGTGGTAGGGTTGGACAAGGAAAAACGTTTGGCAGCATTTTCGGGTTTGAATTTTCTTTTGCTGCGAAACGAATCAAAAGAAAAAAGGAAGCTGTGAAAAAAATAGTTTTGCTTTTGATGATGGGATTTTTTTGTCAGTTGGCGTATTCAGCGACTTTTGAGAGCTCCGCGCGGCAGGTGACGTTGCTTGAGCTTTACAGCTCGGAAGGTTGCAGCAGTTGTCCGCCGGCGGATGAATGGGTGCGTGAATTCGGCAAATCATCTGCGCTTTGGAAAGATTTTGTGCCGGTTGTTTTTCATGTGGATTATTGGGATGGGCTCGGTTGGAAGGATCCGTTTGGTTCGGAGCGGTTTACGCAGCGGCAACAAGAGTATGTTCGGTTTTGGCATGGTTCCAGTTTGTATACGCCCAATGTGGTGATTAACGGAAAAGATTGGAAACACTGGTATCGTCTTAAAACTTTGCCTTCGTTTAAAGCCAGCCCCGGTATTTTAAAGGCAGAGGTTTCTCCCGATGGGAAAGTGCGAGTTGTTTTTCAGCCAAAAGAAAAGAGTGAAAGTAAGTATTTAGCGCATGCCGCTTTGCTTGGAATTGACGTTGAGTCGATTGTCACGCGGGGCGAAAATTCCGGAAAAAATTTAAAGCATGATTTCGTAGCGCTGGATTATCAGCGCGCAAACATGGAAGGCGCGGCTGTATTCAACTCAGTGATTCATTTAAAAAAGGATGATTCTCGCGCGAAGAAATTTGGCATAGCGGTTTGGGTTACGTTAGGGGAGAGCCCGGTGTCAATTCAGGCAACCGGTGGTTATTTATAGGCCAGATGCAAAACTTCGCGATGCAGCGCGGTCATTTTGAGTTAAAATTGCTAAAAATAAATTTATGGATCACATGATTTTCTTACAAGACTTGGCGATTGTGATGGCGGTAAGTGCCGCGATTATGATCATTTTTCGACGCATTCAACTGCCGGTGGTGCTGGGTTATATTTTGGCGGGACTACTTATTGGCCCCAATACGCCTCCGTATGCCTTTGTGAAAGATATTCAACATATTCATACGCTTTCTGAGCTTGGAATTATTTTCCTTTTATTTTCAATCGGCTTGGAATTTAGCCTGTCGAAACTTGCAAAAGTTGGATTTGTTTCTTTTATTGCAGCGACGCTTGAGATCATTTTGATGATTTGGATCGGTTATTCGCTGGGTAGGTTGTTTGGCTGGAAATTTATGGACAGCCTTTTTCTCGGAGCCATTCTCGCGATTTCAAGCACCACGATTATTGCCAAAGTCCTAATGGATATGAAAAAAGTAAAAGAGAGATTTGCGCAACTGATTCTTGGCATTCTTATCATTGAAGATTTGCTCGCGATCGTGATCATTGCTTTGCTCTCGGGGATCGCTTCAACAGGTTCGGTAGAAATGCGTGAAGTTGGGTTTGCGACACTTCGCGTATTTTCATTTGTTGGCGTAGTTTTGCTTGCCGGATATTTGCTTGTTCCAAGGCTTCTGCGTTATGTCGCAAAGTTTGAAAATGAAGAGATGCTCGTTATCACTGTGCTTGGACTTTGCTTTGGTGTTTCACTGGCTGCGGCGAGGTTTGGTTTCTCGGTGGCACTAGGTGCTTTTTTAATCGGCGCTGTGATTGCAGAAACAAAGCAAGGTCGTGAAATTACACATAAAATTGAACCCATCAAAGATATGTTTACGGCAATTTTTTTCGTTTCAGTTGGAATGATGCTTTCACCGGAAATTATCGGACAGTATTGGCTGCCGATTTTAGTGTTAACGATCGCTACGATTCTTGGAAAAGTAATCAGCTGTTCTTCCGCGACATTTTTAATGGGATACAACTCTGAGACTGCTTTTAAAGTTGGTTTAGGGCTGGCTCAGATCGGCGAATTTTCATTTATTATTGCCAAGCTGGGTGAATCTTCAGGTGTGACCAGCCCCTTTCTTTATCCCATCGCGGTTTCTGTTTCAGGCATTACTACTTTTACAACGCCGTTTTTAATGCGTAATACCGCTCCGATTCTCCGCGGGCTTACCGCGATAACTCCCAGGCCGGTTGCGACTTTTCTCGGTTTTTATACGGGCTGGTTTGAAAAGATCGGCGGGGGGCGGTCTGAGAGAAAACGCATGATTCGGAAGGGGCTTCAGATTTATTTGCCGCGGCTTTTGATTTATATTGCCGGAGCTTTCGTGGTTTTTTGCAGCGTCGCTTGGCTTTCGACGCGCTTTCAATTTTCTTCGACGATTTATTTTATTATCCTTACCGTCGGATTGATGCCTTGTTTGATTGGAGCGGCTTATGCGCTTGACCGTATCTTATGGAATGTCTTATTTCTTAATTTGATCAAATCACGCGATGAGATCGAACAGGCAAAAGACGTGCATCAGGCTTTGCATTATGCACTGCGCTTTGTAATGGTTTCGGTTGTTTGTATTATTTTGCTCGGCGCGGGATCAAATTTTTTTCCGCGAATTCCTTTGATGATTGCTGTTGCCACAATTGTCTCGATCGCCGGACTTTTTCTGTGGGATTCTGCACGAAAACTGCACGAACGAATCGAAAAAACGGTCATTGGAATTTTTGACAATGAAGACAGCCCGGAAAAAGAGGGGCAGGACTCAAATGCAAACATTCATCAGGAGTTGGTAAAACTGATTCGCGAAGAATATCCGCTTGATGTTGTCACCGAAGACTTTCTTTTGCCTTATCAGGCTTCCGGTGCTAATCAAACTTTGCGTGATTTGCGGCTGCGTGCGGAAACAGGCGCCACGATTGTTGCAATTTACCGTAATGACGATTCGATTCCAAATCCTGCGCCGGACACGAAACTAGAGCCGGGCGATGTTTTGCTTTTGATGGGAGATCAGGGTCAAGTTCGCAGTGCGATTCAGTTTTTAAACAAAAAAATCAAAGAACCGTTTAAAGCGCCCCAGAAAAGGGAAGGCGTTCCTAAGACCCAATCTTTTGAAATTCCCAATGACTCTGTCTTTATCGGTAAGACACTGGGTGAAATCCGTTTGCGCCGCAAAACCGGTGCGACTGTTTTTGGACTTCAAAAAGCTGGTTTTTCAGTCAACAGCCCCGGCCCGGACACGATGATTGACTCCGGCGATATTTTGATTTTATTCGGCTGGCCGGACCAGATTCAGTCTGCGCTTGAATACTTGGGTCGCACTAATCTTTCCTAACTCTTCTTGTTGAAAGCCGCGGCATGTACCTCTATAATTTGCGGACTTTTCAGGACATGTTTTTTTATCAATGATCAAAAAGCCAGCCTACCGGCAGGCAGGGAACAATAGACCATGAGCAAGATTGCAAAAATTATTGCGCGCGAAATTTTAGATTCACGCGGCAATCCGACCATTGAAGCGGATGTTATTTTACAAAATGGAATCCTGGGCCGTGCGGCTGTTCCAAGTGGCGCGTCAACTGGTGAATACGAAGCGGTTGAGTTGCGTGACGGCGACAAAAAAGTTTATCATGGAAAAAGCGTTCGAAAAGCGGTTAAAAATGTGAACACGACGATTGCCAAGGCTCTTTTTGGCAAAGATGTTCTGAATCAAAAAGGTCTCGATGATTTAATGATCAAAATTGACGGCACGCCGAACAAAGCCAAGCTCGGAGCGAACGCAATTTTAGCGGTTTCGATGGCGGTTTGTCGCGCGGCAGCGGCTTCGCAAAAGATTTCGCTTTGGAAACACATCGGAAAACTTCACGGCAACAAGCGTTTTACTTTGCCGCTTCCGATGGCAAATATTATTAACGGCGGTAAGCACGCTGACAACAAAATCGACTTTCAAGAGTTTATGATCGCGCCAGTGGGTGCGAAGACTTTTTCGGAAGGTTTGCGTTGGATCACGGAAATTTTTCATGTTTTGAAATCGATTTTAAAAAAGAAAGGTCACGTGACCGCGGTTGGTGATGAAGGTGGGTTCGCGCCAAACCTTGGCAACGAAGAAGCGCTCGAAGTCATTATGGAAGCCATTCAGGCCGCGGGTTATAAGCCTGGTAGCCAAATTCAAATTGCTTTGGATTGCGCGTCATCGGAACTTTTTGATGAAGGCGGACGTAAAGGCTACAAGTTTTGGAAATCCAATCCCAATGAGCTTTTCACTGCGGATGAAATGATTGCGATGTATGCCGGATGGTCAAAAAAATATCCAATCTATTCCATCGAAGACGGACTGGACCAAAATGATTGGGATGGATATGTTTCGTTTACGAAGCAGCTCGGAAAAAAAATCCAAATCGTGGGCGATGATTTTTTTGTAACAAACCCTGAGCGTTTGACAAAGGGCATTAAGATCAAAGCCGCGAATTCGATTTTGATCAAAGTGAATCAAATCGGAACCGTCACCGAAACTTTAGAAGCCATTAAAGTGGCTCAGAAGGCAGGCTATGGCGTGATTTCGTCGCATCGTTCGGGCGAAACCGAAGACGCATTTATCGCGGATCTTGCGGTTGGGACTGGCGCGGGTCAAATCAAGACGGGTTCACTTTCGCGTACGGATCGCATGGCAAAATACAATCAACTTCTTCGCATTGAAGAAGAGCTTGGTAATAAAGCAATTTACGACAGCAAAGCTGCCGCGCGGTAATTTTTTGTGCGCTCGCTAAAGCTTGCGCAAGAAGAAAACAATAAAATGACCCAAACTTTGAATGGTTTTGTGTGAAGGTTTTAAGTTTTGACTTTAAACCTTTAAGTTGGTAAAGATGCCGCGGTTTAAAATTTCAAAACCCGTACTGATCGGCCTTTTGATTTTAACCGCGGCATTTTTATTTTATTTTCCTTCCTATTCTCGTTATCGCGAGCTGAAAATTGAGGCCGAAAAACTCGAGGCTCAGCTTCAGGTGATGCAGGAACAGATTCAGGCGCTGCAGAAAGAAAAGCAACTGATGCGTAACGATCAGAATTATCTTGAGTCCGTGATTCGAAAAGAACTGGGCTTGGTCGAGCCGGGCGAAGTGGTTTATGAGTTTGAAAAGAAGCCCAGCACTAAGGCCTTAGCAAATAGCCTACAGCCCAAAGCCCCTAGACGAATAGCGCCAATTACGAGCAAGTCCGATAAAACTACATCTTAAGCTCTCGGCTATTAGCTCTAGGCCATGGGCTTTCGGCAAGGCTAACACGCGTTGACAAGCCCAGGTCCCAAGCTATAATACACAGCTTTTTAAGATCGGGTGCTTTCGTTTATTTCCAGAAAGCCTGTGTGATTCGACTTTTAATACATAACGCAAACTAAGCGGAATCAGTCATGTCGATTATTTTTCGCCGTCGGAAGAAAATAAAAACTTTCGCGGCTTTTTTAATTTTGGCGCATCTTTTGAATATGAGTGCTTTTGCTCAAATGAGCCCCGTGGTGGCTCCTTCAGAGCCAGGTAGCCCCTCAGACGTTGGCTCGATTAAAGAAACTGAAAAGCCAAAACGCGATTTGCCAACGGGATTGCTGGAGTTAACAGGTTTTAAAGACCCCGTTTTTTTATATGTTCCGGAAGGTTTAGAGAAGGATAAAAAATATCCATTACTGTTTATGACTCCGGGTGAATCCGCTACGGCCGAAAGCTCGTTAGAATATATTCTTCCCACGGCGAAAAGTTTGGAGTGTTTTGTTTTGGCCACAGGCAGTCTTTTGCCAAGGCAGGGAATTCCATTTGAGCTTGATCGCTGGCTTTTGAAAATCAAAAATGATTTGATGCAGCGTTTTCCGATTGACCCATCAAAAATTTATGCGATTGGTCGTAATAGTGGTGGGCATTATGCGGCTTATTTGATTACGGCGTATCCCGGAGATTTCTCTGGGGCGGCATTGGTTGGAGAAGCTTGGTCGGGTCTTTTTGAAGATGTGCTTAAGCCACGCGTTTCAGCGGGTGATCAAATGCCTGTTGTGGTGGCCTTCGCCACAGACCAACAAGACACAAAAATAAAAAATGAAAAATGGGTTCTCGAGTATCAGCAAAAGGGGTATCCCGTTGAGGTGATGGTCCCGCCGGCGGGACAAGATTTGAATTCGCCTGATTTTACGGTGACTCTGCTGGAATGGCTTGATAAAAAAAGCCAAGCTTGGAAGCTTATTCGTGAGGAACAAAATAAGACTTTTAAACAGCGTCTTAAAAAAGGCGTTAAAGAATTTTTCGAGATCTAGCGCTTCATTAAAATTAAAATGACGAACTCGTCATTTTAAAGTAATGCTCAGCGCTGTGCCGGATCTACTGAAAAAATAAGTAGTGATTCGGCCGGGTGAGTAAATGAAAAGCAAAATGTAATAAAAAAGGATTAAATATTATGAAATTAACGGGTGCGCAAATTTTAATTAAATCTCTGGAGTTGGAAGGTGTTGATTGTGTGTTTGGTTTGCCCGGCGGCGCCATCCTACCGACTTTTGACGCAATTTATGATTCCAAGCAAATTAAGTTTCATTTGGTTCGCCATGAACAGGGTGCGTCACATATGGCGGATGCTTATGGGCGCGCAACGGGTAAGCCAGGCGTTTGTATCGTGACTTCAGGGCCAGCGGCAACCAACACCATTACGGGTTTGGCGACAGCTTATATGGATTCTGCACCGATGGTTTGTATTACGGGCCAAGTTGCAACAACCGCAATTGGTAGTGATGCTTTTCAGGAGGCGGATGTCATTGGTGTTTCACGTCCGGTGACCAAGCATAATTATTTAATTAAAAATGCAAGCGACATCGCGCGTGTTGTGAAAGAAGCTTTTTACATTGCGCGCACAGGTCGTCCTGGACCTGTATTGATTGATTTTCCTGTCGATGTCAGTCGAGCTTTGACTGAATATGTGCCCTCCGGATCAGTCAAGTTGCGTGGATACAATCCTGAAAAAGCGGCAGATCCCGTTGATTTGAATCAGCTGAATAAGGCCGCAGAGCTGATTAACAATGCAAAACGCCCTTGTCTTTATGTGGGCGGCGGCGCGGTGAGCTCGGGCGCGGTCAAAGAAGTGATGGAGTTGGTTGAGAAAACCGGAATTCCAATTACGACTACCGTTTTAGGCCTAGGAATTTTTCCTGAAACCCACCCTCTTTCTTTGCGAATGCTTGGAATGCACGGAACGGTTTACGCGAATTACTCGGTCCAGAAATCAGACGTTTTGATTGCTGTCGGCGCGCGTTTTGATGACCGCGTGACGGGACATATTCCACGTTTTGCACCGAATGCAAAAATTATTCACATTGATATTGATCCGTCTTCGATTTCAAAGACGATTAAAGTCGATGTTGCGATCATGGGCGATGTTAAGAAAGCATTGCTCAAATTAAATAAACTTGTCAAAGATCGCCGCGCCGACACGCAAGAGTGGACGGCGCAGATTGAAGAGTGGAAGAAAAAACATCCGCTTAAATACAAGCAGGTGGGTAATGAAATTCGTCAAGAATATGTGATTGAGCAAGTTGGAAAATTGACCGATCACAAAGCGCTTGTAGCGACGGGCGTGGGTCAACATCAAATGTGGGCCGCGCAGTGGTATGGCTTTTCTGAGCCACGCAGTATGTTGACCTCAGGCGGATTGGGAACAATGGGTTATGGTTTGCCCGCAGCGATTGGCGCGCAGTGTGGACGTCCCGACAAAACCGTGGTGTGCTTTGACGGAGACGGTTCTTTTCAGATGACGATGTGTGAGTTAGTCACAGCGTCACACTATAAAATTCCGGTGAAGCTTTTCTTGCTTGATAATGGATGGCACGGTATGGTGCGTCAGTGGCAGGAGCTTTTTTACAAAGAGCGTTATTCCGCGTCGCAGCTTGGGTCATCGAATCCTGACTTTCCCAAGCTGGTCGAAGCTTGTGGCGTGAGAGCGATTCAGTGCAAAACGCGCGACGAAGTGATCCCTGCAATCAAAGAAGCCTTGAAACACAAGGGGCCAGTTGTGGTTCATTGTATTGTTGAAAAAGCTGACAATGTTTATCCGATGGTGCCTGCCGGCCACGCACTTGACCAAGTTATGGACATGGCATGAAATTCGTGAAAAAGTCCGTTCGCTGCGTTGAACGCGTCGCTCCCTTGTGCGGCGTATTTACGAATACGCCTCCGCGGTCGCTAGCGTTCGCCTTGCGACCGGATCTTTTTGACGAATTCCAATATTTAAATTTTAGGAAATAATTTATGCAAAAACATACGATAGCAGTTTTAGTTGAAAATCAGTTTGGTGTTTTGTGCCGTGTTGCGGGGCTTTTCTCCGCGCGCGGATTTAATATCGACAGTTTGACCGTAGGTGAGACACAAGACTCGGATGTTTCACGCATGACGGTTGTTGCCCGTGGCGATGAGCGCGTGGTTCAGCAAGTTGTGCGCCAGCTTGATAAGCTGATCGATGTGATTGCGATTGAGATTTTAACAGCGCAAGACTCGATTGATCGCGAGCTTGTTTTGATCAAAGTGAAGTCGGATATTTCTAACCGCAATGACATGATGCAGGTTGTGAATAATTTTCGCGGTAAAATCGTAGATGTTCAGGAAGATTCCATGACTTTGGAAGTGACTGGAACGGAAGCGAAAATCGACGCAATGCTTGAGCTTCTCAAAGGTTTTGGCCTGATTGAAGTTGTACGTACCGGAAAAATTTCGATTTCTCGCAAAGCGCCATTGCTTGCGCCTGAGGCAAAAGAAGTGGAAGTGGTCAAACTTAAGAAAACTTCCAAAAGTGCTAAGGCCGCGCCTACAAAGATCGGTGCTAAAAAAGCAAAGATGGAAGCAGGCACTGATACTTGGATGTAGTTTTGTTTGTCATTCCGCGCTAGCGCAGAATGACATTTTAAAGTCATTTTCATGTTGGTGGCGTTAAAGCAAATTTAAAGCGACGGATGATTTAAATTAATTTTTAAAACAAAAAGAAAAAGGGAGAATGTCGGTTGTGCCGTTTTTGCGGTTGCGTTAATAACGCAGAGCTGAAAATAACAGTGCAGAGGCAAAAGAAAACAGATGGCAAAGATTTATTACGACAAAGATGCAGATTTGGGATTTTTAAAAGGGAAGACTGTCGCGATTGTTGGTTATGGAATTCAAGGCCGTGGCCAGGCGCTTAACTTGCGTGACTCAGGTGTTAAAGTCATTGTTGCTCAGCGCCCGGGCGGAAAGAATTATGATCTCGCGGTTCAAGACGGATTCAAGCCTGTTTCAGCTGAAGAAGCTGCGCAAAAAGCGGACATTATTCAGATTTTGACTCAGGATCATTTACAGGCGCAGATTTATAAAGAAAGCATCGCGCCGAATCTGAAACCCGGCAAATCGATTTTGTTTTCACACGGTTTTAATATTCACTTCGGATATATCAAAGCTCCGAAGAATATTGACGTTTTTATGGTTGCTCCCAAAGGGCCGGGCGCATTGGTTCGCACACAGTACCTCGAAGGAGGCGGTGTTCCTGCGCTTGTCGCGATTCATCAGAATGCCAGCGGCAAGGCATTGAAATTGGCTTTGGCTTATGCAAAAGCAATTGGCGGAACTCGCGCAGGCGTGATACAAACCAATTTCAAAGAAGAAACAGAAACGGATTTGTTTGGTGAACAAGCTGTTTTGTGCGGCGGTTTGAGCGAGCTGATTCGCCAGGGTTATGAAACTTTGGTGGAAGCAGGCTATCAACCCGAGATGGCTTATTTTGAATGTTTGCACGAAGTAAAGTTGATTACCGACGCTATTTTTATCGAAGGTATCAGCGGAATGCATCGCCGCGTTTCTGACACGGCAGAGTACGGTGATTATTCACGTGGAAAACGTGTGATCCCGGCTTCTTCGAAGAAAGAGATGAAAAAGATTTTAAAAGAAATCCAAACTGGAAAATTTGCGAAAGAGTGGATGGAGGAAAATCGCACAGGCCGTAAAAAGTATAATAAGTATCGCGCGGAATGCGACAGCCATGACATTGAAAAAGTCGGAGCTCAGCTTCGTGGCATGATGGGTTGGATTAAGAACTCAAGCGCCCTAGCTCAGACGAAGAAGGCGGGAGGCGCAAAGCGTAAACGAGCGCTTGCAGCCAAATAAACTCAAAAGTTTGTTTTTGAAAACCGCCTCTTCGCAATGAGAGGCGGTTTTCTTTTTTCAGGCTGAGATAATAGCGATTTTTAATTTGAGGAATTTTTATGAAAAAGACAAATAAAAGAAAAATTTATATTTTTGATACGACTTTGCGCGATGGCGAACAATCACCCGGAGCTTCTTTGGCGCCGGATGAAAAGTTAAAGATCGCGAAGCAGTTAGAACGTTTAGGTGTCGATGTGATTGAAGCGGGTTTTCCGGCTTCTTCACCGGGTGAAATGCAAGCGGTCGATATGATTGCGCGGACTTTAACCAAGCCCGTGATCTGTGGTTTGGCACGTATGATGCCGCGCGATATTGATGCTGCGCGAAAAGCTTTGGAAAATGCTAAGAAAAAACGTCTGCACGTTTTTTTGGCGACATCGCAAATTCACCGTGAATTCAAGCTCAAGAAAGATAAGAAAGAAATCTTAAAAATGATCACCGATCAAATTCGGTCGGCAAAAAAAGATTTTAAACAAATCGAATTTTCTCCGGAAGATGCGTCGCGCACCGAGCGTGATTTTTTGCATCAGGTCGTGCGTGCCGCGATTGACGCGGGAGCCACTTCGATCAATGTTCCTGACACGGTCGGTTATACCGTACCGCATGAATTTAACGAAGTCATTCATGGTTTGGTGAAGAGAATGCCGGAATTAGGCAAAAGCGTTGTTTTGTCTGTGCATTGCCATAACGACTTGGGATTAGCGGTAGCGAATTCACTTGCAGCCGTGCAAGCGGGCGCGAATCAAATTGAATGTACGGTGAATGGAATTGGTGAGCGCGCTGGGAATGCGTCACTTGAAGAAGTGGTGATGGCGATGGATACGCGGCGCGATTTTTTTGATTGTTATACCGATATTAAAACAACCGAAATTATGAAGTCATCTCGCCTTGTGTCTCATTTGACGGGGATGGTGGTGCAGCCCAACAAGGCGATTGTTGGACGCAATGCCTTTTGGCACGCATCGGGTATTCATCAGGATGGTGTTCTGAAGAAACGCCAGACTTATGAAATCATGGATCCCAAAAAAATTGGTTTAGCGAGCAACACGATTATGCTTGGGAAGTTATCCGGTCGAAATGCTTTTGCGGCGCGTATCAAAAAAATGGGTTTTAATTTGAATCCCGCAGATTTAGATACGGCCTTTGCTAAGTTTAAACAGTTGGCCGATAAGAAAAAATATGTTTTCGATGAAGATTTAGAAGTCTTGCTTCAGGATCAATCTGTGCCTGCCGTAGACACATGGATTTTGAAGTCGATGCGTGTCGTCTCAGAAACCCAAAAGAAAGCGGAGGCTAAGATAGAGCTGATTCGCGACGGCAAGATTTTTAAAGCCGAAGTTGTGGGGGATGGGCCGGTGGATGCTTGCTATAAAGCCGTTGAGAAAATCATTGGCTCTGGCGCAAAGGTTGCGCATTACGGCATTCAAGCGGTGACCGGCGGAATGGACGCGCAAGGGGAAGTGAATGTGAAGCTTCAAATTAGTGGCAAGGAAGTTTCCGGACGTGGAACAAGCACCGATATTATTGAAGCGAGTGTTCGCGCTTATTTGTTTGCGATTAACAAAGTCGCGATGCACGGATTACCAAAACAAAGCGCACAGGCGCTATAACAGTTTTTTTTGCCTCTGAGTTGATTGCGTTTAAACGCAATCAACTCAACCGGCGGAAATCAACTTCAAATTGGAAGCAATGGATCAAAAACTTGATTTGTACGGGATTTTTGGGCATCCGCTGAACCATACATTGTCGCCCGTTTTTCAGGAGGCTGGCTTTGAAAAGGTGGGGCTTCTCGCGCATTATTTAGTTTTTGATTTCAGCGAGCCTGTTTTTAAGAGAACCATGCGCTCGCTTTCAAAACTTCGACTCAAGGGATTTAACCTCACGGTTCCATATAAACAAACCGTTATTCCTTATCTGGATTGGATTACGGATGAAGCGCGTGCCATTGGTGCTGTTAATACAGTTTATCGTTTTGGCAAGAAATGGTATGGAACCAATACCGACGCAGAAGGATTTTGGCTTTCATTACAAAAAGAATGGAAGTGGAAATCAAAAGGAAAAAACGTTCTCATTCTTGGAGCGGGTGGCGCTGCCCGCGCCGTGTTATATGTACTCGCTTCAAAGGGTGTGGTTTCGATTTCGGTATGGAACCGAACTGAATCACGTGCGCAAGAGTTAATCGCATCTTTTTCAAAGCTATTTCCGAAAACAAACTTTTTTTCAACAGCTTTGGAGAAGAAGTCAGATTTGTCCTCCTTTGATTTGATTGTGAACACCACTTCGGTTGGGCTGCATGCAAAGGACAAGATGCTTTTGACCGAAAAAAATATTCCCTCCGCTGCAGCGGGTAAGAAATATTTTGTTGATTTGATTTACAATCCAGCCGAAACAGATTTTTTAAAGTTGGCACGAAAAAAAGGGCACAAGACTTTAAATGGTTTGCCGATGCTCCTTTATCAAGGTGCGCGGGCATTTGAAATTTGGACAGGGAAGAAAGCGCCTGTCCAAATTATGCGCCAAGCTTTAATTCAAGCGGTAAGTCATAAGATTTAAGAGATAAGTTGATGACTTGTCTTATTACTTATCGCTTAAAACTTAATTCTATTTATGATTGAAATGATTGTTTTTATTTACGGCGCCATGATCGGAAGCTTCTTAAATGTG
>Ga0163150_10002848_pt1 | contig 25519 bp, 24 predicted proteins | sample OliLakLV19P2IB_FD_148628 | JGI IMG/M metagenome (GOLD analysis project Ga0163150, IMG submission 148628) | Freshwater microbial mat bacterial communities from Lake Vanda, McMurdo Dry Valleys, Antarctica - Oligotrophic Lake LV.19.P2.IB | ecosystem: Environmental > Aquatic > Freshwater > Lake >...
CGTAAACGTCTCGGTTGTCGGACTGGGAATGTTCGCCGGGTTGTCGAAGCCCGGATCGGTAAACTGGCCGATATTCGTGATCGACAGTTGCGATCCTTCGTCGACCGCTTGATTCGGCGCAACGACCAGCGTCGGCGCCACGTTATTCACTGTAACAGCGAATGTCTGACTGGTGGCGCCGCCATCGTCGTCGGTCACAGTCACCGTGACCGTGTACACACCGTTGTCGGCGTAGGTATGTTGGCCATCGAACGATCCGGCCGTGAGCACACCTGGCGCGCCGGGCACGTCAATCGTCGGCGTGCCGGTGTCGGCTGATGAGCCATCGCCCCAGTTGATCGTGTAGGTAAACGTCTCAGTCGTCGGGCTGGGAACATTCGCGGGGTTGTCGAAGCCTGGATCGGTGAACTGCCCGATGTTGGTGAGAGACAGCAGCGATCCTTCGTCGACTGTCTGATTCGGCACGACCGTGAGCGTCGGCGCGACATTGTTCACGGTGACCGCGAACGTCTGGCTGGCCGTGCCGCCATCGTCGTCGATCAAAGTGACCGTGACGGTGTAAACGCCGTTGTCTGCATACGTGTGCTGACCGTCGAACGAACCGGCGGTGAGGACGCCCGGTGAACCAGGCACATCGATCGTCGGCGTGCCGGTATCGTCTGGCGAGCCATCACCCCAATTGATCGTATAGGTAAACGTCTCAGTCGTCGGGCTGGGGATATTCGCCGGGTTGTCAAATCCGGGATCGGTAAACTGGCCGATGTTGATGATCGACAGCTGCGACCCTTCATCGACGGTCTGATTCGGCGCGACCGTGAGCGTCAGCGCGACGTTATCGACCGTGACCGCAAACGACTGGCTCGCAGAGCCGCCGTCGTCATCGATCACGGTCACCGTGACGGTGTACGTTCCATTGTCGGCGTACGTGTGCTGACCATCGAACGAACCGGCGGTGAGGACGCCGATTGAACCAGGCACATCAATGGTCGGCGTACCGGTATCCACCGACGTTCCATCACCCCAATCGATTGCGTAGGCGAATTTTTCGCTGGTCTCCCCACCGATATTCAGCGGGTTGTTGAATCCGGGATCGGTGAATTGGCCGATGTTGGTGATCGACAGCAACGATCCTTCGTCGATCGTCTGATTTGGCGCGACCGTGAGCGTGGGGGCAACATCGCTCACGGTGACCGCAAACGTTTGGCTATCCGCGCCCCCCTGATCGTCGGTCACGGTTACCGTGACCGTGTAAGCGCCGTTGTCGGCGTATGTGTGTTGCCCATCGAACGATCCTGAGGTGGGCACGTCAGATGAGCCGGGCACGTCTATTGTCGGCGTGCCAGTATCGGCCGGCGTGCCATCGCCCCAATCAATCGTGTAGAGAAACGTGCCGGGGCCTTCATCCGAACCCGGTGCTGTGAACTGGCCGACATCGGTGATTGCCAGTTGTGTCCCTTCGTCAACCGTCTGGTCAGGCGCGACAACCAGGGACAGCGAAGCGACCAGGGCGCTCGACGGGTTGATTTGAACTTGCGCGGCGGCGACGTCGACGGCGGTCGCCGGCGTCGAGTTGAGCGCACCACTCAGAGCGAGCGTGGCCTTTGGTGCCCCTTGTTTGGCAACCGCGGTTTGGAGCGGCGGCACAGCGTCGGTCTTGGTCTCGGCCTTGCCGGTAGTCGAAGGTTCGCTGGAAGTCGGTGCAACCGGTTCCTGGCCGAGAGCGACCGCACCGGCCACGCTTCCCATGCCCGCAGCGACCATCGGCCCAACGCTCAAAACGCGGCGTTCCTCAAGCGGCCGCAAGTAGAGTTGCGGGGCCAGATCCTCAATTCCGCGACGACGGCTGGGAATTCGCCAGCTTTTCTGGAATTTGCGCCAAATTCCAGTAATTTGCCACGGCCGTCGCATACGAGGATTCCTTCACACAATTCCGTTGCCGACCGCCTCGGCAAGAGCCCAAAGGGCAGACGGTCCATTATTTCTAGGCGGGAGTTGCGGTGTCAAACAGAGTCTGGAGTTTGACTAGCGCCGGGCCTCCCCGTTTCATGGACCTTCGAGCTTGCCGAGCCAGAACAAGCCTGGCAAGCAGGGCAGAACATGTCGATTGTAACGAAAATGATCAAGATTCCGGCGCGCCAATGACGAAGAGAAAATCAGGGGGAAATATGGAATGAGGCATGTTGCCGCGGTAGTCGCTGTATTTGCTTGCTGGGCGTGCTCCGGCTGCGCTACGGGAATGACCCGTCCGCAGGGCATGGCCCAGTCGACGTCGGGGCTGAGCCGTTCGGCCGCCTCCGCGCGTCACCAGCGCGTCGCACGCCGCAACAGCGTCGAAAACCCCAACCGGCCCTACGCCCATAACCGTGGCGACGATCCGGAATTCGCCTCTTCGCCCCCGGCCGATCGCTATCCGGCCGCGGTACGCCTGGCGGAATACACCGAAGAGATTCCTCCGCCTCCGCCGGACGCGCTGGAAGCGGTAACGAAGGCTGACGACATCAGCGACCCCGACGCCCTCTCGCGGCGCGTGGTCGACGTGCCCGTGGACATCCGTCCGCAGCAAGGTGAACTGCCCACCGATTTGGCTGCCTCCGCGTTTGCCCGCGACGCTCAAGCCGATGACGAACTGGCCAGTCGGCCCCGTCCGCAAACGGTCGTCGCCTGGACGCCCTGGAAGATTTGCTATCGACCGTTGTACTTCGAAGAGGTTTCGTTGGAGCGGTATGGCTGCAATCTTGGGATCGCGCAACCCGGAATTTCCGCCGCGCATTTCTTTTTCGGCGCAGGGTTGATTCCCTACAAGATCATCAGTCGATTCCCCACGTCGTGCGAGTGCTCCAATGGCTTTAGCCGCTGTGGCGACGCACCGCCGCCGGGATACGAAGATTACCGGATTCACTTGGACGCGGCCGCTGTCGAAGCGGCGATCCTGACCGGCATCGTCCTCAGCCTGCCCTAGGCATCCGCCTAGCGGCTGAATGCTTGGCGCACGAACCTCGCAAATTGCGCCGCGATCGATTGCGAGGCGACCGTGATCTTGGCGCGACCATGCACGCGCGCGAGCAGGTGCGGCGGATCGGTGTCGAACTCCACACGCACCTGATACCAGGTATTCAGGGGATGCGCGGCGCCGCGTGCGTCGGTGCGGGCGGGCAGATCGCGAGCAGCCGCCAATTCACGCGGCATCACCTTCAGATCCAGCTTGGCGATCTCCACGACGCGCCCCGCCAGAACTTCGGTCGGTTGATGGTCGAGCACCATGCGAACCGACTGTCCAATCGCGACCAATTCAATATCGGTCTGCTCGACGTGCAGCACGGCTTCGAAGCGCGCCGGATCGCCAACGAGACACAGCAACGTTCCTCGCTCGAGATACGTTCCCAAATTGCGGTCGATCATCGGCACGTCCGACCAGCTTTCGAGCGAGTCGCCGCTGGGCGCCAAACTCGGGCGATTGGGCGGCGGCAACACGCTGCCCGCGGCCGGAGCGACAATCGACAGCCTCGCGGCATCACGCTCGACCTGTTCGAGCCGCTCGAGGATGTCGGCCAATGCCGCTTTCGCCGCCGGAAGTTGAGCGCCGTCAGCAATGCCCTGCAGACGCTGGGCCTCTAAGTTGTTGAGATAAAGTTGCTGCCGATCACGTTCGGAAGTTAGCCGCGCCACGTCGAGTTGGACTTCGAAGTTGTCGAGTTTGGCCAATAGATCGCCGCGCTTGACCGGCTGGCCAATTCGGGCCGCTTCAACGAGCGTGCCCGGCACCGTCACATAAACCCGCTCGGCTCCCCGATATTCAACCACCAGCGGCGCCGAGACTCGCATCGGCACGTTGAAGAAAGCGATTGCCAATAGCCCCATCAGCAGCAAGCCCCCTGACACAGCGGCACGGGCCCGCACGATGCGCTGCCCGCGCGAAGGATTGCTCGCCAGGCTGACGATTCCCGCCACCAGCGGCCACGCCATGGCACACAGCGTCAGACACGCTAATAGCGCCACCACCGGCACTAGGTGATAAGGTCTCGCGATCTCGCGAAATGCCCAGAAAATAGCGACCACCATGAACCAGCGATACGCTGTTGAGATGATTGCATAGCCCCACAGCAATCGTTGGCGACGAGGCGGCGCGATTCCTTCCTCCGGAAGCACAATTCCCAAACACCACCGCGCCAGCGTGCGGCGTACCGTGGCCGTCGCCTGCGCGGCGAGATTTGGAACTTCCACTAAGTCGGAGAAAATATAGTAGCCGTCGTATCTCAAGAGCGGATTGCCGTTGAACAAGAGGGTGCCCAGCGAACAGACTAGCATCACGTTCAGGCAGAGCGCATTGAACAGTCCCGGCGCGCTATACCACCACAAAAACGTCGCGATCGTGGCCAGCACCATCTCGACATAGATCCCCGCCGCGGCCACGGCGATGCGCTGCCACTTGCTCGGCAGCATCCAGGAATCGGACACATTGCAATAGAGACATGGCACGAAAACCAGCAACAACACGCCAATCTCGTGGCATTCGCCGCCCAGCCGTCGGCACGCAATCGCATGCCCCAACTCGTGCAAGATTTTCGTCACGGCAATCGTCAGGATCAGCCAAGGCAAGTGCGACGCTGAAACGATCTCGCGAAACTCCGGAATCCGAGCACGCAGCGTGTCAAACTGCACTGTCACGAGCAGCGCCGCTGCAGTGGCCAACGCCAGCCAGAAGGTCACACACCAGGACGAGAATAACCAGCCGAACTTGGGTTCGAGCCAATCGAGCAACCGCTGCGGATCGATGCCGCGAAAGCGAATGGCCAAGGGCCCCATGAGCTTTTGATAGAGCTGCCGCCGCCAGCGCTGGTCGCGGCGCACGAGCAATTGTCTGGCCTGGCCGGCGCCTTCAGACAGCACCAGCCCGTGCCGGTGGAGCATCGCCAAGAAGCCGTGCAGGGTTTGTTCGCTCAAGACCCGCGGGGCAAACATCAAGGCAAAGCGGCGCTGAATGTCGGCCATGCTCGCGCGGCCGTCGAGCATCGAGAGAATGGCATATTCTTCTTCACGCAAGTGGAAGTATTGGAGCGTGACCGGGTCCTTGACCGCCCAAAACCGCTCGCCGCCGTGACGCTGCACGCTGAACACCAGATCGGCGCGCATCCGCAATCCGACGGCGCGGCCGCTTGCCGTCAGGTTGTCGACGACCAGGGTCATCAGGGTCACCGATCCTGTTTCGCGTCGCTCGCGGCGTCGATCACCATCGACCCATGAAGTCCCGGCTGGAGCCGCAAATCGGCGTTCTCGATCTCGGCCCAGAACCGAACCTGGCCGTTTACCGGATCGATCTCCGGGCTGACAAAGGCCACCTTGCCCTCGAAGGTTGCCGACGATTGATCGTTCAGTTGCACCGTCAGCTTGACGCCGCGCCCCTGGAGGTTGCCTTGCACCAAGCGGGCATTGAGCAGGCCTTCGGCGCGAAGCCGATCGAGACGCAACATTCGCAAGATCGGCTGGCCCGGCTGCACCCATTCTCCGCGGTGACGATAGACTTCGGCCACGAAGCCAGCCAGCGGGGCGCTAATGCGTCGTTGTAAAATGCTGTACTCGGCCAGTCGCAAATCATTCTCCTTCGATTCGCGCGTGGTCTGCGACAGCTCCCATTCAAGCTGAGCTTCTTCGACTTCCAAACCACCCCGTTGCACCAGCAAGCGAAGCTGGTCCAACTCCGATTGCGTGACGCTTTGCGCGAGTCGCTTTTCAGAATCGACGGCGCGGCGCAGGTCGGTTTGGGCCACTTCGAGCGATTTCTTGGCGTACCGCACTTTCACGTCGCTTTCAGCCGCTCGGCGCGCCGCCATCAACTCTAACTCGGCGCGGCGTTTTTCGATCTGGGCGTCGCCATCCTCGATCTGCGCCAAGGATGCGCCGGCGGCAACGATCTCGCCTTCGTGAACCGCCAGGTTGGCCAACACACCCGGCACGCGCGCCGGCACGTCGACCTGTTCGAGCAGCTTGATGAGCACGGAGGAAACCTGGATTTCCTCGGCACGCAGCGTCGAAGTCAACAGCGATACAGCAGCCACAAGCCAGACAATTCGATAGTTCATGATTTGCCTACCACCACCAATGAGACTGAATGGCTTCGAACAGATCGTGCAGCCACACATAGCCAATCGAACGGCGTCCGCAATGGATCTGAGCAATCACGGTAGCTCCGGGACGCAGGCCTTCCACCTCCTTGCGATCCAACCCGACAGTCACCAGCACCGTCGGTTCCGACTTCTCGTCGAACCTGGTGGACAGCGCCATGTCGGTGATTTTCCCCCGATAAACGGTGCCGGGCTCGGATGTCAATGCAAAGGAAACGTCCAACTCGGCACCTTGTTGTGCGCGCGCCGCCAGGATGTGCCCCGCGCGATAATCTGGCAAGTACAGTTCCAATTCCCAAGGGCCGTCGAGATCGGCCACTGTCAGCAGAGTTTGGCCGCGCTGCACCGGTCTCGCCTCCAGCAATTCCCGAAGGTTCCATGTCAGCGTCTGGCCGTCGAGCGGACTGCGAACCGTCAGTTCGCCACGCTGAGCTTCGAGAATCGCGTGCTGCTCACGCAGCCCCTCGAGCAACTTCTTCAGTTCTTCTTCGTCCGCCGTCAGCTGATGCAAGTTGCGGCGAGCGTCGGGCGCGGACGGCGCGTTCTTCAGGCGTTCGGCTTGCACGGCTGCCAACTTCTTTTCCGCGGTTTGCATTTCACCGACAACGCGACTCAGTTCCAAGTCGAGCTGTGGCTTACGTAATACGACCAACGGATCGCCCTTGCGAATCGTGCGGCCATGATCCACGAGCAACTCGTTTACAACTCCGTCGTCCGAGGCGAACACATCGCGACGGTGCACGGGCTCCAGTTCTCCCCGCACTTCGATATTGAAGTCGGCCGGAATGAGCGCCAAGGCCGCCACGACTAACGCCGCCACAATGGATGCGATCATGGTGCGCGGCAATTGGCGTGCTTCGGCAAGCCAGTGCATCCTGGCGAGCCAGCGTCCCGCTGATGCCAAGGGCATTTGCGAGTGGGTGCGCGCGTTCGCGAGCGCCACTGCGCCGTGGCCGGCCATCGTTGCAGCGCGGGAGCGCAATGAGGCATCGCTAAGCGAGCTCTGAAATTGTTCGATAACGAGCACGCCTAGCACGGCGGGTTTTCCGTGCCCTCGGTCGTCGCTTGGCTCGACGAGCGGCAAGATCGCCAGCACGCGGCTGTGACTTTCGTCGAGATATTCCTGCAAGGGGCGATCGACTTCTTCTGGAAGATCGGCCATGCCGTCGCTGTACCAGAGCGGCTCACACGTGGCGGCAGCACGTTCGGCCAGTCGCTCGAGACGGCGCACCAGTTGGGCGCGCGGTTCTAAAACGTCAACGCCGCTAATCGCCGCGGCTTGGAATTTGGCTCCTCGCTGGACGACAACGCTCACTCGATCGCAGTCGAGTAGCCGGCGTCCTTCGTTGGCGATCACGTACGCCGTATGGTTCAGATCCAAACTCGCATGCACGCGCAGCGCGAACAATTCGAGTTGTCGCCAGGATTGATCGTGACTGCGCAAGTCCGCCAATTCCCGGTTGTGGTCGAAGTCCGCGATCACCTCGACGACCGCGGCGAGCACGCGCAAATAGCCATGGACCTCGGCGGGCGGCACCTTGCCCTGACGCATCAACTCGATCACGCCCGCCTTTCGCAACCCAGCTGGAAACGGAAAAAGAAACAGCGTGCAATCGGTGGCATTGCCGGTCGCCTGGCCCGAGGCAGATTCACTGCCGGGCGGAACCACGCGCGACTGGCGGCTCGAAAGGACTTCGCGGATCAGCGATGCGCGGCCGCTCTGCGCATCGGCAGCGCCACCAGCCTGCGCGGACTCCAGATAGACTTTGCACTCGAGCCGCAGGTCATCGGGTCGCTCCGCCGTCCACAGGGCGCCGCCGCAGGCACCCACTGCTGGCACGAGCCGATCCAACAGCATCCGATAAAAATCGGGCTCGCGCAGCGTCGATTGGGCGGCCTGCGCAAGCTCATCGAGCAGGTCTTCAATCTCGCGCCAGACTGGAGAGGCGCTATCCAACGGGATTGGGGAGGAATGAGAGCTCATAGAGTTCGAGTATAGTCGAGAATTTGCGAAAAGCCGATGAGTTGGGCACCCTCCCGAATGCCGCGCTACGTCACACATTTGGAAGAATTTGCCGGTTACAGTGAGATTTAGGATTGAAGGGACTAGGAAACTGCCGATCCAAGGGCTGCGTGTAAAAGCGCGCCAATGCACAGGTGCTAGCGTCGTCGCCCCAACGGACCGCGCAACGGCAACTGCTCCTGGCATTTTGAGCCGAGCAGGTTCGATAGCTAGCACGGCGGGTTGGCTGGCGAACAAGCGGCTCAAAGCGCGGCAATGGCTTTCTGATTCGCGAAGACCAAGGGTTCCGTCGTCCATCGATGTTCAACACGAAGCCACTACTGCGGCTGCTTTTAGCGGCGCCGGTTCTCTTGTCCGGCTGCCTCGTGGTGCGCCCTCCCTGCGTGATGGACGACGATATCGAACGCTGTCGCACTTTGGCCCGGGCACCATCACCCACGGATTGCGGCGACGTCGAATGCCGCGCACCGCTATCGACAGATACGCCGCTGTTGATCGATGCCAACGCACCTGCGCCGCCCGCCTGGGAACTACCGCTCGAGGAAGTGATTCGACTGGGCTTGGAAAACTCGAAAGTATTGCGTGACTTGGGAGGCAGCGTTTTGCGCACCCCGGCGCTGGCGCAGACCGTTCACGACCCGGCCATCCAGGCCACCGATCCGCGTTTTGGCATGGACGGCGCATTGGCGGCATTCGATGCCCAGGTGACCACGCGGCTGATCTCGCAGCACAACGACCGTGCCTACAACAACTTGTTCCTTGGCGGTGGAGCGTTTCTGTTCCAGCAGGACCTGGACAATTTCGACACCGATATTACGAAGCGGACGGCGACAGGCGCCACGTTTTCGCTGCGTCATCACGTCGATTATGACGCCAACAACGCGCCTGCCAACCGCTTTTACAGCGCCTGGAACACGAACTACGAGGCTTATGCCCGCCAACCTTTGCTGCAAGGCGCAGGCGTCGACTTCAACCGCATTGCGGGACCAAACGGAATGCCAGGCCAGATCAACGGCGTGGTGATTGCCAGGATCAACAATTCGGCGAGCACGGCCGAGTTCGAAATCGCCCTGCGCGACCTAGTGAGCAACCTGGAAAACGCCTATTGGGATCTGTACTACGCCTTCCGCGAACTGGACGCAAAAATCGCGGCTCGCGATGCAAGCCTCAGCACGTGGCGCTTCATTCATGCCAATGTGCAGGAAGGGCGCGGCTATAGCAAGCTGCAAGAGGTGCAGGCGCTGGAGCAGTACTACCGCTTTCAGGAGGACGTGGTCGATGCCCTGGGCGGAAGAAACGTGGATCGCACGCGAACCAACAACGGGAGCAACGGCGGCACGTTTCGCGGCGTCGGCGGACTGCACGCGGCCGAGCGCAAGCTACGGATGTGGATGTCGGTGCCAATCAACGACGGCAAGCTCATTCGTCCGACCGACGAGCCACCCAAGGTCAAGATCGTCTACGATTGGTGTGAGCTGTCGCGCGAGGCCATGGCGCGGCGTCCCGAGCTGCGCCGGCAGCGGGCTCAAATTGAACGAGCCCAAGCGGAACTGGTTGCCAACAAAAATTTTCTGCTACCGCAGTTGGACATCATCGGCCGCTATCGCATGCGCGGATTCGGCCAGGACTGGATGGGCCCACGCGATCCGGGAGATCCTTATGCCAATGCTCTGGCAAATCTGACAACCGGCCAGTTCCAGGAGTGGGAACTAGGACTCGAGTATACGATGCCACTCGGATTTCGCCGCGGCCATGCTGCCGTGCGTAACTCGCAGTTGCGGCTGGCTCGCGAGCGCGTCGTGCTCGAAGACCAGGAGCGGCAGATCATTCACGATCTTTCGGGCGCCTATGCCGACACGCAGCGCGCGTACCTGCTGATGGAACTGGCGTACAATCGCCTGGTGGCTTGCCAAGACCAGTCGCGCCGCGCGCACGATTCGTTCTTCGAACTGGGCGGCAAGGTTTCGCTCGAGCTGGTTCTCGACGCCCGCATCCGCCTGGCCGAGGCCGAAACCGGCTACCACCGCGCGCGCATCGAATATGCTGTGGCGCTGAAAAACATTCACTTCGAAACCGGTTCGTTGTTGGAGCACAACGGCGCGATCCTGGCCGACGCTCCGCGATATTGCCCGCATCGTTCTGCCAATCTTCCCTACATGGGTGCCGACGACTCAGCGCGCATCAATTACGTGCTGGCCCGATCTTCGCGAAGAGCCAACGACGACGAAATCGCACCGGGCCAAGACGGCGACGTGGCGGACGGCCCCTCTCCCTTGAGAGTTCCCGTCGATCGCTAAAGCACGCCCTGGACAAACCGCCTCTGATCGAGTCTTCTACTCGGCCGAACGCTTGTGGCGCCTCCGGTACCAGCAACTCGCCGATATCACGCCCAGCACCGTCAACGCCGCAGTCGACGGCTCCGGCACGATGACGGGCAGAACTTCGAGTGTGTAGGTGCCCACTTCCGCATGCTGGCCTGCGAATGCGCTATCGGGTGCACCGGTGACGCCGATCAGCACGCGGCCCAGCGCATCAGCCTGGCCCGAGAGCGTGGCAGTAGGGTCGAGCGGATTGCTCTGGGTGACCAACACATTCGAACTGTTGAACACGCCGATCATCGCGGGAAAAGTCGCCGCGTCCATTCTGGCAGTGAACTCCTGGAAGGGCTGGAGCCCGACGAACAAGAAGAAATCTCGCGAATCGCCGGTGCCCGGCCCAATGATGTTGTTCAGCGTCACGTTGACGGTGCCGCCGATGCGGCGCGGATCGGAGCTCTCCTCGAGCCAGATATTGTCGACCGTGCCCGGAGCGACATTCTCGAACTCGGGAGACAACGATTCGATGTGGTTGTGCTGGGAGTCAAAGATATCGAATTGATAAGAATAGCTGCCAAATTGGGTCTGCTGGCCAGTGAAATTCACGTCGGGCGCGCCCGTTACGCGAAAGTAAGCCGACCCGTTCGATCGCAATGACATGCCGACCAATTGGCTGGCGTGGCCATTGCCCAAAACGCTGCTGTTGACGTCGCTCGCCAGCAAGGTTTGATAGCGAGAGTCGTCGAACGCACCCAGAATCGTGGCGGGGCGACCAGCGTTTCCGTTCAAATCGTCGCTGACGATCAGTGTTCCGGAAGTTAGCACAGTGGCGGTCCCCGGTGTATTGTTCGTTGCGGGCACGGGGCCGGCTTGGGCCGTGGAGAGCGCGCACAACCAAACGAGTCCAATTGCGTTCGTACGCAGATTTTTGGGCCAGCAGGACATTGAGATCTCGCGATCGACCGACGACGAAAGGATTGCGGTCCTGACATCTGGCATTGCAATTGTGTGCAAGCGCAAGGAGTCAGAGACCAGACTGGTGAAGAACATTGAGGGCCGCGCAGTACACGCGGCACGAGCGACTTCACGCGGAGACAGCGGTTGCCCGGCGGAAGGTCTTGCTCTCAGAGAGATTTCATTAGCGTTCTTCAGAACCCGAGCAGATGAGGAATGGGACACGGACAACTTGCGCCCAATGTGCCATCTGACGAAGAATTTAAGGCAGTGCCGAGTCGAAGTCAAGCGACTCGGCAACTTCCCAGGCCGCGTCGGGCAGCGGAGACGCCTCCGTGACAGTACTCGCATGGGACATGCTATATTTGGCACTGCAGCCGGCAGAGGTAGAAGGCCCGACAATGCCTAGACGCTGAGACGCAGTTGCTCATTATTTGATCATACAAAGGGGGCGCGTGTTTGCCCCAATGGCAAAAATGGCCTGCGCAGCCACGTAACGGCATGATGGATAGAGACGGCACAAAAAATGCGGTGTGACCGGCTGGCGGTTGGCTCGACAGCAAGGCGAATGTCGGCAGCGGTCCACCATTTCTTGAGACGAGACCGCGATGATCCCTCGCATCACTCTGCAACTCCTCGATTCGGCGCAAGGACACCCTCTCCAAACGTGGTCGTTCGAAGACCGGGATTCGATTACCGTAGGCCGCGCCCCTGACAATGACGTGATCTTGGCCGACCCTTACGTATCCCGTTCGCATGCCTATCTGAAGTTTGAGAAAGGTAGCTGGCGTTTGATTTCCCTCAGTTCTCGTTTGATCCAACTTGAGGGTCAGACCTGGAACGAAATCCCGCTGGTGGCGGGAACCGTGTTCCGGCTGGGGCCAACGGGCTGTTATCTGCGGTTTGGCCAGCCGGAAGGCTCGCCAACCAATAGCGCCACGATGTCGTTCGATACGACGTTGGTGCCCCTGTTTGAGATCGACCGCGACAAGATGCAACGCGAGGTCGGCCAGATCGTGGAAGGATCCTACTTCCAGCAGCTCAAGGTCGCTCGGCGGCAACTTCGTGAGCCACGGCAATTGGAACAACCCGATCACTAGGTGGCGGCAGTCTATCTATTTGGTGGCGGTCTATTTGGCGGAAGTGTTGCAAAGTGGGGCCTCGTTTGCCTCCAAATCGAATCTGGGAGCAATAGCTTGGCCAAAATCATCGCAATCCACTCTTTCCGCGGCGGCACCGGCAAATCGAATATCAGCGCCAATCTGGCCGCGCTTGTGGCCGCCTCGGGCAAGCGCGTAGGCATTATCGACACCGACATCCAATCGCCGGGCGTCCACGTCATCTTTAATTTCAACCAGGACCAGGTGAAATACGCCCTGAATGATTTCCTCTGGGGCACCTGCCAGATCGAAGAGGCCGCCTACGACGTCACCTCCACGTTGGGTGTCCCGGAGTCGGTCGACGAGTCGTTGAGGCTCTACCTGATTCCTTCGAGCGTCAAGACGGGCGAGATCGCCCGCGTCTTGCGCGACGGCTATGACGTGGGCCTGCTCAACGACGGCATTCAGCGCGTCGTCGAGAAGTTGAACCTCGACTATCTGTTCATCGACACCCATCCGGGCGTCAACGAAGAGACGCTGCTGTCGATCGCCATTTGCGATCGCTTCTTGCTGATCATGCGTCCAGACAATCAGGATTTTCAAGGCACGGCTGTCACTGTCGAGCTGGCTCGACGACTGGAAGTGCAGGACATGCAGTTGATCGTGAACAAGGTGCCGCAGGGCATCGACCGCGAGATGCTCAAAGGGCAGATCGAAACGATTTATCAGGTGCCGGTGATTGGCCTGTTGCCGCTGAACTCGGACGTGGCGGCGCTGGCCAGCCGCGAACTTTTTTCAACCCGCTATCCGGACCATGCGATCACGCGGGAGCTGCAATCCATGGCCAATAGGATCAGGGCCTGACGCTCGGACCGTTCACGTTCTGCTTTTTTACCGTTCGCACGACCTTCGCAGAGACCCAGACTGTGCCGACCGACGCCGACAGCAAGCACCTCGATGCGCTGATCTCTAAACTCAAGAGCGCCGCCGCGCCCTTTCGCACCACGCTCAACGATCTGCACGCCCGCTATAAGGACGTCAACGACGGCCGAGTGGCCGACTATATACCCGAGCTGGCCAAAGCCGATCCCAAGTGGTTCGGCATTAGCGTCGTGACGGTCGATGGCCAGGTATTCGAGGTGGGCGATATCCAGCAATTGTTCAGCATTCAATCGGTCTCCAAGCCCTTCGTCTTCGGAATGGCGCTAGAGGACCATGGCCGCGCGGAAGTGCTGGCCAAAGTCAGCGTCGAGCCGTCTGGCGAAGCCTTCAATTCGATCGTGCTCGACGAGGTGACGAATCGCCCGTTCAACCCGCTGGTCAACGCCGGCGCCATCGCCACTGCCGACCTGATCGAGGGTCGCGACTTTTCCGAGCGCATCTCGCGGATGCTGGCCATGTTTGGCCGCTACACTGGACGCACCGTCTATGTCGACAATTCGATCTTCATGTCCGAACGCACGACCGGCCACCGCAACCGCGCGATCGGCCACCTGATGCTCAACTTTGGCATGATTAGGGACCGCGTCGAGGAAACGCTCGAGCTTTATTTCCAGCAGTGCGCGCTGTTGGTCAACTGCCACGATCTGGCCGTGATGGCGGCGACACTGGCCAATCGGGGTGTCAACCCGATGACGGGCGAGCGTGCCATCAAACCCGAGTTCGTCAAAGACGTGCTTTCGATCATGCTGTCTTGCGGCATGTACGACTATGCTGGCGAATGGGCCTACCGCGTGGGCTTGCCGGCCAAGAGCGGCGTTGGCGGCGGAATCGTGGCGGTCGTGCCCGGCCAATTCGGCATCGGCATCTTTTCTCCCCCGCTCGACGCCAAGGGCAACAGCGTGCGCGGCGTGCAAGCCTGTCGCGACCTATCCGAGCGCTTTGGCCTCCACGCCTTCGAAGCCGGCTACGAAGGTCCCAGTCTCAAAGACCAGTTCCGCGCCCGCGGGGAAGACCGCAAGTAGCTCTCTCGCAGTTCAGCCCCGAGCTGCAACCTGCGAAGCTCTGTCATCTCACCAATTGACGTCGACCAGGGTCCGACGTCGCGATCAAAAACCGACAGTCTGAGCCTCCCAATTAGGGGAGGCACGGACGCAAAGTCAACCTCGAATAAAATGGAGAAAAATCCAGCGGTCGCTAGACGCCAGGGCTACAATCGTAGCGGCATCGAGTCTGGATCGGCTCTAGGCTCAACCCATAAGGTAAATGTCGGGTAAGAGACAAGACAATAGGCGGGACATGAAGAGACTCACGAGCTTTTGGGTATTCATGGTGGCCGTATGGGTCGTCGGTGTTGCGGCGGGCGATGAGCTGCGGGCGAAGCCGCGATTTCGTAGCTTTTGCTACGACGATTGGCTCTGTGAGTTCATGGTCAATCCCAGCCCGCTGCAGCCGGAGCATCTGGACATGCTCGTAAACGAGGCGAAATTGGGCGGGGCCGACGTCTTCGTGATGAATCCGGCGGGGATGACTACGTCGCATCCGAGCAAAGTCTGGCAGACGATGTGGAAGGCCTACGCCGAAGGCGATCGGGACGCCGCCTTCGGAACGATTCCGAAAGCCGATGTCGCAGACTTCGAGGCCATGCTCCAGGAATTGAAGCGGTTTGCCGACAGCAAAATTGACTACCTGGCCTACACCTTTGCCGCTTGTCGGCGCCGCGGTATCGCCACCGGCGTTTCCATTCGCATGAATGACGTCCACGGCACGACGATGGGCCGCAACTGTCTGGTCAGTGATTTCTGGATTGACCACCCGGAACTCCGCATTCCTGGGAAGGACTTTTCCAACTATGACCGTGCCGAGGTGCGTGAGTATTTTATGAAGTTGATCGCCGAAATGATCGACGACTACGACATCGACGTCCTGGACCTCGACTTCTGGCGCAACCCCTTACTGTTTTCCGGACGATGGCCGGGTCGAGGAGCATGGCGCGACGATGACTGCCTTCGTCCGCGAAGTTCGCGAACGGATTCGGAGCTCGAAGAAGAACATCGCGCTGCTGGTGAAGATCCCGTCGTCGGTGTCGGTCGCGCGGCGCCAGGGCTTTGATATTCGTGCGTGGTCGCGTGAAGGGCTGATCGACGGCGTGATTCTCGGCGGCTATTTGACTTCCGCCTGGAGCGCGTCAGTTCCCGAATTCCGCGCGGCCGTCGGGGACCATGTGGCGATCTACCCGGCCAGCGACATGCATGCGGACGCAAGAGAGAAGCTGCCGCTGCGCTAGATGGGCCTGTTCGCCGACTTGATGCGCGGCTTCGCGTCGGGCCACCTGGCGAATGGTGCTGATGGGATCTACTGGTTCAACTTCGTGGTGGTTCGCGAGGCGAAGATCAAACGCTTCTGCGACAAACCTCCGCACCGCGACTTCACCCGGCCCGAGTTTGAGGCAATCGGCGACTGCAATACGCTCGGGGGGTTGTGGGCCCAACGTCTTGTGGACAATCAGCCGGCAATTTCGCATGACAGTGCTTGATTGTCAGACAGCTCGCGCGCGATGATGGGACGCGGGCAATGCAGCGCGTCCCACCGGGCAGGTACCTCCGCATGGACCGACGAGACGGCCAAGTCCATCATCGATCGCCAACCGGCGACAAGATTGGTCTGTTTCGCGCCCTCCTTCGCGGACGCGGCGATATCTATCCTCGCCGCTTCGAAAGTCGCAGCACCGACAAGGCCGGATATTCTCCCGCCCGTGGCAACGAGTGGGTTCCTGGCGTTTGCGAGAAACCCAGGATCAAGTGCGCTGTCTGTCCGTCACCGACGACGTCTTTCGCTGGCATCTTTCCGGGCAGGATGACACGGGGCACGATTTCGTCATGGGTGCCTACCCCATGCTGCGCGACGAAACTTCTTTCTGGCAACTGACCTGGACAAAGGGGATTGGCAGGAGGATGCGCGAGCCGTTCTTGACACGTGTCATCGCCTGGGCCTGCCAGCAGCGCTGGAGCGCTCTCGAAGCGGCAACGGAGGGCACATTTGGCTGTTTTTCGAAACAGCGATCCCGGCCGCCATGGCACGCAAGCTCGGGGCGCACCTCCTTACCGAGACCATGGAACGACGGCCTGGAATCGGGCTCGATTCCTATGACCGTTTCTTTCCAAATCAAGACACGCTCCCCCAAGGCGGCTTCGGGAATCTAATCGCATTGCCACTACAAAAGGAGCCCCGGGAGCTGGGAAATAGTGTATTCCTCGACGAGCGATTCGAGCCATATGCAGGCCAGTGGGCTTTCCTGTCAACGATATGCAGAATTGGCCGGCCAACCATTGACGAAATCGTATCCACTGCTGAACGGAAGAGCCGAATTGTCGGCGTGCGCTTTGCCGCAGCGGAGGACGACAACGCTGCACCTTGGGCCGCACCTCCCTCCAGGCGCCGAAAGGAGCCTCGGCTGGAAGAGGCGTTGCCAGATTGTCTCGAACTGATCCTGGGCAATCAGATCTACATCGCGAAGGACCAACTATCTCCCGGACTGCGAAATCGCCTAGTTCGTTTGGCGGCGTTCCAAAAATCCCGAGTTTTACAAGGCCCAGGCAATGCGCCTGCCTACCTATGGCAAGCCGCGCATCATCGTCTGCGCCGAGGAACATGAACAACACATCGGCTTACCGCGCGGTTGCCTGGACGACGTGCGAGCACTTCTCTCGGACTTGAGTATCGACGTCGTCTTTCGCGACGAACGTTATTCAGGCAAGCCGTTGGATGTCACGTTTCATGGGCAACTACAGGCCGAGCAGGAGGCTGCGGCAAGGGCCATGCTGGCCCACGACACAGGCGTGTTGTCCGCCACGACCGCCTTTGGAAAGACTGTCGTCGCGGCTTGGTTGATCGCCCAACGAGGCGTCAACACGCTGGTGCTTGTGCATCGCCGGCAATTAGTCGACCAATGGGTGCAACGCTTGATCGCGTTTCTAAACCTACCACCCAAGGCGATCGGCCGAATCGGCGGCGGGCACCGAAAGCCGACGGGCTCACTGGACGTGGCGCTGATCCAAAGCCTGTCGAGAAAAAGCGTCGTGCATGACTTGGTAGGAGATTATGGACATCTGGTGGTGGACGAATGCCACCATTTGTCCGCTCACAGCTTTGAGCGAGTGGCCCGCCAGGCGAAGGCAAAGTTCGTCACGGGTCTGTCCGCCACGATCACTCGCAAAGATGGCCACCATCCGATCATTTTCATACAGTGCGGTCCTGTCCGTCATCGAGTCGATGCCAAGGCACAAGCGGCCGCATGACCCTTTGAGCACACGGTCTATATTCGGCCCACGGACTTTCGCTCGTCAAGCGCTGCGGAAGATGCCAGAGTCCGTTTCCAGGAGTTGTATTCGGAATTGATTGCGGATAAGGCTCGGAATCGGCTTATCTGTGACGAGGTGCTTCAGGCCGTTCAGGAAGGAAGATCGCCATTGATATTGACCGAACGCAATGAACATCTCGATACCCTGGCCGAGCGACTATCAACCGGAGTCCAGCACCTGATCGTACTGCGCGGAGGAATGGGCAGAAAGGAAGTCGGCGCCATCATTGCCCGACTCGCGGCGATCCCCGAGAATGAGCAGAGAGCGCTTCTAGCAACCGGACGATACATCGGCGAAGGATTCGACGACACTCGGCTGGACACGCTGTTTCTCACGCTGCCCGTCTCCTGGCGCGGCACGATTGCACAATACGTAGGCCGATTGCACCGTCTGCACCATCGCAAGCGTGAGGTGCGCGTCTACGACTATGCGGACCTGAACGTGCCCATGCTCGCCCGGATGTTTGATCGACGCTGCCGCGGCTACGAGGCGGTGGGCTACAGGATTCTGCTGCCGGCGAGCGCGGTACCGGGCTGGCCCGCGGACATTCCACTCCCAGTCGATCCCGAGTGGAAAAGCGAATACGCCGCGAGTGTTCGGCGACTCGTCCGCGATGGCGTCTACGCGCCCCTGGCGAATCTGTTTGTGCATGTGTCGCGATCAGTGTCGTCGGATGCCGAGGGCGCTAATCGGGCCCGCAGCGCGAGCGAGGCATTTCTGTACCGTCGCCTGCAATCCCTGTCGGAAACCGCCGGGAGGTTCCGCTTGAATGCCGAATTGCCGATTCCGTTTGACGGACATGGTCAAATGGAAGTTGATCTTCTCTGTGCTGATGCACATGTGGCTGTTGAACTCGATGGCGCGCAGCATCTCGACAGCGCGGATGCCTATCGCCGCGACCGGCGCAAGGACCTGCAGCTGCAGGAAAACGGCTATATGGTGCTGCGGTTCCTCGCCGACGACGTGGGCAACCATTTGGATGCGGTGCTCGACGCGATCCTGCGCGCGCTTTCGCATCGGCGGATTGATTCACGAAACGGTTGCGAGCCATGAAAAGAATCAACGCCTCCCCCTGTCAGACAGGCGGTCTCTACGCCGCATCGCGGCGTGTATTTCGGTGATACCTGCGGAGAGCGATGTGGAGACGCTCGTTGAGGTGTTTTTGCGCGTGCAGCGTATCACAAAGCAGCACTATGAAGATTGGCGATTCGGCTAGAGCGCTTTCTACGCAGGTGACACGGGGTAGCCGCAGTGTCGGAAGTAGTTTCGGCACTGTTGGGGCGGGAAGGCGTCGAGCAGTTGTCCGAGTCGTGACCAGAGCGTGTCGACGGTACGTTCGGCGGCCGATCGCAGCAGCCATTTGAGTTTGCTGAACGCCAGTTCGATCGGATTCTGGTCGGGGCTGTAGGGCGGCAAGTAGATCAACCGCGCACCGGTCTGCTCTATGGCCTGACGCACGCCGGCCGCTTTGTGGCTGCTGAGATTGTCCATCACAACCAGGTCCTCCGATTGCAGCGTGGGCACCAACACCTGCTGGACGTAGGCCAGGAAGGCCTTGCCGTTCATCGCACCGTCGAGCACCATCGGCGCGCTCAGCCCCTCGGCGCGCAAGGCGCCGACGAAGGTCGTCGTCTTCCAATGACCATGCGGCGCATAATCCACCAGTCGCCTGCCGCGCAGACAACGTCCATATTGGCGAACCAGATTGGTCCGCGCGCCACTTTCGTCGATAAAGACCAAGTGGCCGGCACCCCAGCCGAGCCGCTCCATGACCCAAGCGGCGCGACGCTCTTGGACATCGGGCCGCTGTTGCTCCGCAGCATAGATCACTTTTTTTTGAAGGTGATCTGCAATCGCTTCAGGGCCCGCCACACCGTACCCAGCGCCACCTGCGCGCCCAGGGCTTCACGCAACTCTTTGAGCGTTGCGTCCGGACGTTCTTGTACCAACTGCTCCAAGCGGGGCAGTTGATGATCGAGCTTGGTGGCGTGCGACACACGCTGTTGGCGAGCGGCAAAGCTGCCGCTCTGCTGCCGGAATCGCTTGAGCTTGCGCACCCAATCCGGGCTGACACGATATTTCTCGGCCGTCGCCTTCGTCCCCAATCCCTGATCGACATCGGACATGACCCGCACCCGCAGGTCCATCGAATAGGCTTGCATGGCAGTCCCTCCTCGAGGAAAGATCCGCCCGCATTGTGCCCCACACACAGCCGAAAACCAAGAAATCACTAGCGAGCGAGCTAGAACCGTCTCTCAGGTTCTTGTCGACCGATGGATTTTCCCTTCAATCGCTTGCAACCGTTTCAAGTTGTCCCGGTCTCTGGCGAACAACTTGCAAGCATTCTCGTACGAGGCGGTGGTTTTAGTGCAGATCAGGGTGTAGGGCCTGCCCTTTCGCGTCGTGACATGGGTCAGATCGCAACCGCACGCGTCAATCACCTGATGCAGATGCTGGCGACGGTCTTTTGCCAGGGGGAGGCGAAGAACCGACTGGTGAGGGTCGGCCAGGAACTGACTCAATTGCCGGCAGTCGCCACATTTGCACGACAACTTCTCGGTACGGCGAAAATCGGCCGGCAGCGTGGGGGCCCGTGCAGTGCGCTTTTCCAACTCGGTCCGGGAATGTTTCAACCACCGCGAGACGACTCGATTGGGCTTGTTCAGCTTGCGAGGCAACCAGGCTTCTAATGTAAAGATCGCCTTCAGGTGCGCGTCGGTCAGATCATACTTCGCGCTCTGCGACAGCGTGTGATCGATCAGTTGAGCCAATGGTGCCGTCGCCTCAACGGAGATCAGCCCTTTCGTCAGCGCCGTCAAGAGCCCGGCTTGGTCGATCGACTGCACTTTCCAGTCCTCGTCCGGCCAGTCGTCGTCCAGCGCATCGTTATGGGACATGTCGTCCTTTGGACGTTGAAGGTCGATCTTGACCAGGACGGCGACGATGTGTTCTGCCAAATGTCCGCAAAGTCTGAGGCGATCGCTGTCCCGGTCACGGTTCAGGCAGATCACTTCCAGCAAGGTCGCGTTCCGCAAGATCGTCTCCGCCGAGGAGGCATCCATGACGGCGGTCAAGCTTGGCTCGAACGTCAGCCAACCGTGTTGATTGCAAAACGCGGAAAACGACTCGTCGAGCCGGATCTCGCCGTCCTGCGGCATGATTTGATTCAGGAACTGGCGGGCCAGGTCGGGATCGTCCAGTTCCTGAAGCAAGACCAGAAAACGCGAGCGGTCAATGGAATGTTGATTCAAGTACGAAGGACACTGAAACCGCCGCGGCGTCCAGGTCGCGATGATGGCTCTGGCGAATTCCAGGCAGGAAAGTCGCTCGTGTTGCTGGTCGGATTTGCGTGAACGTTTCCATTTCTTGACCATCGATTCCAAGCCGGCGATTGCCGCATCCGTTCCGGCGCCGCACAGAACCTGGAATTGGTTTTTCTGGGGCCAGACGACGATCGCCGCGCGATGGTACCAGCGTTCGAGGGTCATCCCGGCGTTGCCCGTGTACCCTTCGAATTCTTCTCGGCTGATCGTCCAAGTTTTCAGCGGCTGGCTGGAGATTATCTCTTCTTCATCCAGGTCGATCCCTCCCAGCGCGATCCGGTTTCCTTCACGATCCGACCAATGGTCGACGGACAGGCCTTCATCGAAGATATCGCCCATCTCATAACCACTCGGCGCGTTCGTGTCGTGGTCGTCGTTATCTTCTTCCTGGTCTTCGTCGTCGGACCACCGACCGTAGCGTCGCCGGCGCCTATAAGAGTAGTTGTCGTAGTCTCCGCCCTCCGCGCTGCCACTTTGCCAGCGCGTGATCAGCGCCAGGTGGGCCACGCAGCCGGCTTGCTCCGCCGCCTCGAACAGCACGTCGGCCCGCGCACGATCGACGCCCTTGAGCGCGTCGATCTTAAACCCATCCTGCGAGTATTGATGGTTCAGCGCGACGGCGATCTTCTGGACGCCGCCCTTGGGCCAATGGGCGAGCAGTTCGCCGATGGCGGCAACGATCACACGAGTCCGTGGCGCAGTGATCCCCTTCTTGCTCCGCCCTCGCGCGAGCGTCAGGTTATACACCAGGCAGAGACGGTAGCCGTCCTTAACCGGGCGCACTTCATGCTCGCAATCGGCGTAGAAGGCAGCGTAACTGAGTTCGTGGCCGGCCGCCGCGCCGGGGAACGTGATCTCATGCCGCCGCCCTTCGTGCGTGACGATCAACTCGCCGCCCATGTGCCGGGATGGCAATGCAACCACCAACGTGGCCACCATGCCGTCGAGCTTCTCGCCGTCCCGATGCGACAGAAAAAAACTCCCTCTTTCATAGACCAGCAGCTTATAGAGATGGGGAGTCAGCTTCCTCTCTTCCAAGCCGAGCGCCTGTTGCACTTCGCCAGTGATCGACGACACGAGGTCGGCCCACCTGGGATTCGTTAACTTGAAACGATCTGGATCGAGCTCCCACACGCGGCGCACGTTGGCGTCGACCAGCGTCTGTGTCCCCTTGCCGTAGGGTGCCTGCAAGCACTGCTTGATGAGCTTGCGGGCTTGCGCGCTGTCCAACGGCAGCCGGATCGCGCCGATCTTGTCAACTTCCAGCCCCGGCATCGTCAATGGCAGGTCACTGGCAACGCAAACCGATCCGGGACGGTCGACCCGGCCCAACGCCTTGAGCAATTGGCTGCGAAAGTTCGTGGGAGCATTTGTCGTCTTCGCCACCGTTCATGCATCCTGCGAAAGGGTATATCGTGCTATCCGTGTCGCAGCCGCGCGACGACATTTGGAAGTGAGCCTAACGTTTTGCCAGGCCTTCGCAACCGTCGACGGCGTGAGTTCCGCCAACCGCAGCCCATTCATCCATCTTCGCGACAAGCGCGCAGTCGGGCGAGGGGGCGAACGACGATCGATCGAGTCGGTCCAGGAGATCCTACGATTGCAGCAACGGAAGACGGCTGTTTGAACCGGCAGTTCCCCTGCCATATCAATGACTTACGTCGCCGCACGAAAGAAACTCTCCAGAAACCGGTGTCTAGCCTACTGCGAGCCCGCAGAACAAGCCGAGTTGCTAGCCGCTGCCGCTCCCGAGTCGGACGACAAGCAGCCACGTTTGACGGTGGCCGAACTCAAAAAGGAAGTGGGGCGGCGCAAGCTGGAAGTCGAAGCGGAAAAGCACCCGCTGCCAGATGGCCGCTACAGAGTTCTCTATGCCGATCCGCCGTGGAAGTACGCCGACGAACTAATCGAAGGATACGGCGCGGCCGAGCAGGACGGGAAATTCGCGAAACGGAATCAACCTTGCGCGGCTAGCTTGGCCTGGACTTCACGCATGATGTTATCGATCTGATATGGCGCGAGCGCGGTCGGCGTTTTTTGCAGTTTGGAACGCCATTCCGCTAAGGCCGCTCCGTGCCTGTACCGGTTCCCTCTGTTACGAATGTCGGCCACGATCTGCTCGGCGATCGCTTCCATATCGCTCTGCGGCATTACTCGCATAGCTCGCGACTCCAACTTGAAAGCCTGCGGCGGGCCGCTTAACTTCCGATTGAATTCGCCACGTTCTGAAACGATGCCTTGGCGTTGGTGCCAATGGCCCGAACAGCAGCCAAACAGACGACTACGATTAGCGATAACATGACTGCATACTCGACAGCAGTCGGGCCATCCGTAGTACGGGCGAACGACGTTAGTTTGCGAATGAGCCGCTGCATAGCTTACTCCCCGGTGCTGCGTGCAAGCTGTGGAAAAGTCGGCCACACCAAAAAGATAGCTCACAAATGGCAATTAGCTGAAAATGTATGAAGACGGGGCGTCCCAGTGACCCGTTGGGTAGCCGATAGCGACGGGGCACACTCTCAGCGGCCTGTTGGCGTGCGCTGAGTTTAGTTACCTAGATACTCGTCCCTCAGCGAATGCCCAGCCACACGATGCAGACCGCGATGAGCATCACGGCCAGCGCCTGAAGCACAGTAGAGAGCGACCTGCGGAAGCCTATTGGATTAGCCTCTCCGCAACGTGCGCAAGGCCCCGCCTGGAACAACACCGTTTGAAAACATCTTCGGCAGTGCAGTTGGTTCATTGCGGCTTCTCGTCAATCCAATGGACTGTGTGGCGCGGAGTAAACAAAAAGCCCGCTCAGCAAGGGAGAAACTCCGACCGAGCGGGCTTAGAATTTGCCGCAGAGTTAATGCAGAACCCGGGGCAGCAACTAAACTGTAGCTCACGGAATTGAGTGCGGCCTTGCTGGTCCGGCTCGCGAATGCTCACAGCATCTTGCCGACAACGATGAGCATCACACCGATCGCCACAATCATGGCCCGATAGGACTGTTGGAAATCTATCGGGTTGGTCTCGCCGCAGCGCGGGCAAGGGGCTGGCTTGAATGGCACCAATTGAAAGCATGTCCGGCAGTTTTTCATAGCGGCGTCTCGTCAATTCAAAGCAAAAGCCCGCTCGAATGGAAAGGGCACGATCCAATCGAGCGGGCTTGATTGGCCGCCGGAGTAAGGAGCAACGTCCAGCGGCACGAACAAGCTTAGCTCACATTTGCTTCTGCGAACCACGAGCCCGCCGGCCAAGCCGCCGCGGGCTTTTTTCATGCGCTGGGCGAAATCCTTCAGACCGTAGCAACTACGTAGCAATGGAACTCATGCTACGAAAGCGCAACAAAAAAGACTTGCCATAACTTTCGTCACAGCAAGCCTTTATAAATCGGGGCAACAAGACGTCGTTTGAACTTTTTCTGGGGCCATTTTCTGGTTGGAAACAGGTCCACTGGGACATGGCCGTAGCGTGCAACTTTTGAGATTATAGTGCGTTGCAACTCGCCTAGTCCGCGAAAGTGGTGCATGAAAACGACGATCGTGTTTTGAGCTGACGCTCCTCTCTGACCCCTTTGAGTCGCCACCCGCGTTAGGGATGTGGAGGGTGCGAAGCAGTCCGGCTGACGCAAAGCGGCAGTTGGACCGAGCGGTAGCGGAGCCCGGAGCAGCCCGGCCCGCAGGGCAACGCCCTCCTGCGTTTGAAATCTTGCAAATGTGCCAAGGGCCTTCCAGCCCGTCGCGGAAGAATTTTTCGTCAGTTAGTGCGAAGCTTCGCCGGTAAATAGTCGATCTGGCGTGGCCTTGAAAGCTGCATAACCTTGCATCCGTCGGGATCTCTTGATGCCACCTGCACCTCAGGAACCCGTTGTCTGTGATTAGCGACATCAAAGCCGCCTCGTTCTTCTGGACCGCCCTCCGCTCCCCCCTCGACTTGGCTGTAGCAAGGGACTTGGCAAACCGTAGTCGACCGTGCCGCGTAACGCATGGTCCAGAAGCATCGCGTCAATAAACAAGAAACAGTTAGATCAAGCAAACATCTAGCCATGGCCGTTTACTTCAACTCTGCCAGCAACTTCATGAGCACCGACTGTTCCACCGGTTTGACTAAATGCGCATTGAACCCGGCCTCTTTGGACTTTTGACGGTCCTCTTCCTGGCCCAGCCGGTTAGCGCTACAAGAACCATGTCTTGCCCCCAAGGCTGTTCCCGAATCTTGCGGGCAACTTCGTAGCCGTTCAACTTCGGCAAGCCAATATCGAGTAATACTACTTCAGGTTGGAACTTCGCGGCCGCCTCCAGGGCCTCAACGCCGTCGTACGCCGTATGCGTCTCGTTGCCGGTGCATTTCAGCACCATCGCTAGACTGATCGCCGAGTCCCGGTTGTCATCGACAACGAG
>Ga0163150_10002851_pt1 | contig 25500 bp, 18 predicted proteins | sample OliLakLV19P2IB_FD_148628 | JGI IMG/M metagenome (GOLD analysis project Ga0163150, IMG submission 148628) | Freshwater microbial mat bacterial communities from Lake Vanda, McMurdo Dry Valleys, Antarctica - Oligotrophic Lake LV.19.P2.IB | ecosystem: Environmental > Aquatic > Freshwater > Lake >...
GGAAACAAGACAATGCCGAAAAAATGCTGGCGCTTCGAGTCGTCCGCGCCAACAACGACTGGGAGGCCTACTGGCAGAATCCTCGCAAAAAAGCGGCTTGAGGTGTCCGTCACTTTTAATCGCACCCTGCCTCGGTGTCTCTGTGGCTAGCCTGGCTCAATTCAGATATAAGAACCCCGGCAGGCTGAACATTGCCAGAGAGAAGTCACAGAGCGCGGCGGCAGAAGCTTTGTCCAACGTTTCGGGGATCCAGGAGGGCACCGGCACCTCTTCCTTGCGTTCCAGCCGTTCCCGCAACAAGATTGATTGCTGGGACAGGAAGCGAGCAGCGATTTGCGCTTCCCGTGCCGTCGGCTCGCGCCCGGTGGCAAGCCTGAAACCGCGTTGCACCAGAGCGGTTGGATTCCAGCCTTTTTCTTTCAGTAAGCGTCCCGCCAGCACTCGAGCCTGGGCGTTGCTGAAATCACCGTTCAGTAGCTCAAGCGACTGCAGTGCATGGGTGCTTTGCTCGCGCCGGGCACAGGAATTCTGGAGATCGGGAGCATCAAAGGCTTCCATAAAAGGAAGGCGCAAGTTGCGCTTGGCGATGAGGTAAATGGTACGCCGATAATGCTCATTCGGGTCGGCCGTCACGGCCCACTGCTTGGGCTTGTAGAGCTGGTTGACGAGCACCGGTTGCACCGGAACCAGCACGGCGGGCCCTTCAGCTTTCGGGTTGAAATCTCCGGCGACGTTCAGCATTGCGTCGCGCACAGCTTCGGCTTCAATGCGCCGCCGATTGTAGCGCCAGAAGAGGTTGTTACCGGGATCTTTGCTCTGGCCGGAGGCAGACAGCTTTTCTGGTTCGCCCTCGCTGGCAGTTTGGTAGGTGTTCGATAGCACCATCAGCCGGTGCATAGCCTTCGTACTCCATTTCTGTTGAACATACTCACTCGCAAGCCAGTCGAGCAGCTCCGGATGCGTGGGGGGGGATCCCTGCGCCCCGAAATCATTGGGAGTCGCCACAATTCCGCGCCCGAAATGGTAGTGCCAGAGGCGATTCACCATCACCCGGGCCGTCAAAGGATTTTCTGGACTCGCCAACCAATGCGCCAGGGCCAACCGTCGTCCCGTGCTGTTCGAATGATTGTCGTCCTCATACTCGGGAGAGTCATCTGGCAGAAAGAGGCCAGGCACTCGGGGGCCAACACGCTTGCCCTTGCTGGCGTGCATTCCCCGATCCAGAATGTGAATTTGAGGGATATTCTTCCGCTCATCGGCAATACCCCAAACGGCGGGCAGCGGCTCTGGCATGCGTGACTCGATCTCGTCAAGTGCTGCCATCATCGCCTTCTTCCTGTCCTTCAGTTCCTTTACAAATTTACGGCCCGTGGCGTCAACTTTGCTAGCGAGCATGAAATCGGCCTGCGCTGCTAAAGCTTTTTGCTGCCCGTTACGCTGGTCGGACGAAATGGCAAGAGCCTGCCTTTCCTCCTCGCTGAGCTGGCTGCGTTTGGCTTCCAGGAGGCGTTTCTTCCACTCCTTCTCCATGTCAGCCATGGCCTGCTTGACCTGTTCCATCTCAGCTTTCACTGTCTTGGCTTTGATGTCCCAAGCTTTCTGGGCCTCTGAACTGGCCAGTGATGTTGCCTTGAAAACCGCAGGTGCAAAGAACGCTTCAAGACGGTAATAGTCACTTTGCTTGATCGGATCGAAGAGATGGTCGTGACAACGGGCACAGGCCAGAGTTGTGCCCATGAACACGGCGCCCACGGCGTTGGTTTGTTCGGTGAGGACCTCATTGCGATTCATGTCTTCATCCTGGTTGCCGGCATTCGTGCGCCAGGCAGCCAGTCGATTAAAGCCCACAGCAACGAGAGCTTCCTGATCACCTGGCGCCACTTCGTCCCCAGCGAGTTGTTCCAGGATGAAGCGGTCAAATGGCTTGTCGTTGTTGAACGAGTGGATGACGTAATCGCGGTAGCGCCAGGCGTCGGGCCTCAACGTGTCGTATTCGAACCCGTCAGTGTCGGCAAAACGGACCACATCCAGCCAATGTTGCCCCCAGCGCTCGCCGTAGTGAGGGCTGGCGAGCAGACGCTCGACAACATTCGCGTAAGCATTCGGACTGGGATCTTTGACAAAAGCATCAATCTCTTCGGGTGAAGGCGGCAGCCCCGTGAGATCGAAAGTGACTCTTCGCAGCAGCGTAGCGCGGTCGGCAGGCTTGGATGGCATCAGGCCTTCTTTCTCCAACCGGGCCAGAACGAACGCATCGACTGGAGCCTTCACCCAAGCAGTGTTCTCAACTTTGGGGATTTCGGGCCGTTTCGGTGGTTGGTATGCCCAGCGGCCGCGATCCTCGGCCGTGTACTTTTCGAATGGGGCGAGTGGCGCCAGCTTGGCGGGATTCGCCCGTTCTTTCTCTTCAGCCTGCAACAGCCCGGCGAGAGCAACGAGCAGGAGCAGTTGCCCTAAGGCGCGATAGCTACAGTTCAGGCAGAATGTAGACATAAGCCTCTCTTTCGTTCTGGGCTTGGAAGAACTCTTGAAAAGATAGCAAGAGTTGAGCTGAAGGGCAATGATTTCGGGCTGGATTTGCGCCTGGAAAGTACGCGTCTAAAGGATCTTCCGGATCAACGAATCTTCGTTCGGGAAGGTGTGACTCTCTAGTTTTGAATAGATCTTCGTGTCATTCTTGAAAACTTCAAACCGCCCGTCGTTGAAGGGTACCAGTTCGAGCGATTTGATCCGTTTCTTGCCTGCAACCAAGAGCTTCTCCGTCAAACTGACGGCCCGGGGTTCGTAGTTTCACTTCGCGCAATATTCAATTCGGATTTTCATAGTGGCGTAACACTCCAACGAAGACTTCTCATTCATCCATCATAGCGCCTGATGCAACATTCGCAAGATGGCAGACAAGGCGACGATGAGTGCCGCGAGCGCCAGGTTAATGCTCAGCCATTTTTTCCGATTAGCCTGAAACGCCGCCCATTTGGGTCGCGACGAGGTTAGAAAGATTGCAATCAGAAAGACCAAAAGGGCCAGTATGACCTTGATGGTATAGACGATACCGTAGGGGGCGACCGAGGTCTTCCAAAGCAGATGAGTGTTGTAGAGCCCAGACAGGAGTATCCCGCCGATGGCGCCGTGGATGAGTTTTCGCAATCGTCCGGCCAGGCTCTTCATTAGCTGGGATCGAGCTTCATCCTGTATTTCTGCCATCGAAGGGATGAGAACGAGCCGCAAAAACACGGTGGCACCGACGGCGGTGATTACGGAAAAGATGTGAAGCCAGCGCATGAGAAGGTTGACTGCGGTCATTAGGGTTTCCTTAGTGGTCGCGTGTTGAGAACTAAGTCCAAGAACAGATGCCTGAATCCGTGGTTTCTGAATTCTGCCCGCTTCTTGTCATTCCCGCTAAAGCGGGAATCTGGAGTTGGGACATTTTTTAAGTGCGGCGACGTGTCGCCGCTTTCCTTGGGCGCGACGGTGCGAGCAGTGCTCGACACCGCCCATCCAAGGCGGCCTCGTGCGGCCGCATTCCAAGAGACAGATGTCTCGGCCCAGCAAGCCGACGTTTCGTCGTCATTTCGAGGCGACAAGCAACGAAGTGCTTGGTTTCGACAACGAGGTAGCCATAACCACCGCAGACGGCGCAATCGAACCGCCGGCTGGTTGTAAGAACGTTCAATCTTCGCGGGAATGACGGATCAACCCACGGTTGACTAGCGAATGGGCGAGTAGTTCGTTGGTCTCAGGAAACAGCTGTGTATGTTGGAGACGATCTCCGCATCAGAATATCCAGGCATGGCACGCAGCTTAATCCAGTCGGGATGGCTGAGAAACTTGCGCCAATTCTCCTCACGGGCTTCGACGCTATCGTAGGCCAGCATGTAGGTCAGACTCGGCAGCCCGGTGCCAACGACTGTTTGGCCGAAGAACACGGGGAGCAGGCCGGTTTTGCGGAAAATTGTGATTTCTCCCTCTTCAAACATTTTGATCTTTGTCAGAGAAGCTCGCAGGTTGCGGGCTTCATAAACGCGCAACTCAAAGACGCGCGCCGCTCGTCCGGCCTCTTGCGGGGGCACTTCGATGCTCGGCATGGAGGCGAAGGCACGGATCAACCGAGACTCCTTGCGCGCATAGGCAGGCTCTCTGGGTTTGGAGAATTCTTCAAGCGCTTTATTCCAGACGGAGTCTGCGGCCAACTGATCCAGGGCCGTTTCCATGGCTGCCAGCGATGGGTAGGAAGTCAATCCGACCAGCATTGGCATATTGGGGCCGGCCGAAACGTTGAAGAACCCCACCGGGCCAAACCCCAGCCGGTTGCTGACCGGCAGATAAACGTCTTTCAGCAAGGCGTCAAGCCGCGACCGCTCGAAATCGTTACGCAAATGAAAAAATCGTAACTCGAACCAGGCACGGGGGGTGTTCGGCGGGGTAGCAAGGGCTCCAGAGGACACTGCGCCTGCAGCCAAGCTGGACAACACAAACGAGCGGCGTCTCATTGAAGGTCCTCTTTCCGGTGAACGTGAACGCGGCGCTATTCTACTGAAACTCCAAGACATGTCCAGAGTGAAAGCGTTGACTTTGCTTTTTGGTTCAGCCTAACATTTAGGGCTTCGGCTTGCGGGACGGACGCTCTTGAGAGAGCGCCTGGGCCTAGCAGGCTATTGACTTGCTTCTGCACCAAAGGCTTGCGAGTTCGAGCGGAAATTTCGGTAACGATCCTCTGAAATGTTCCGATGAGTCCCACGAACACTCAGCACTTGGGAACGCAGCCCGAACGTGTTGCAATTGAAACTCAACCGGATTCTACCGAATGGCCATTTGTCAGAGTTGTCAAAAGAAGCTGAAGTGGTATCACTTCAAGAGAGAGATTTGTCCTGCCTGCTCTAAGAATTGGAATGGCATGCTGGCGAAGGCTGCCGCTGAAGCGCCTCCCATCACAGGGCCGGCTGCTGAGGCGGACTATCTTGATCTGGGCAGTTTGCTCGATTCGATTCACGTCAAGGAGAGTGTGGCGGTTGACGCGGAGTTCTTTGCCAACGTTTGGGCGCCCAGCGGATATCCCACCCGGTCTTTCGCGGTTTCCCTGGTCATTCACACCTGCATGGTCGGATTGATTTACGGGTTTTCCGGTGTGTCCTTTGGGAAAACGCTTTCGTTCTCACGCGCGGCTCTCGAGCGGGACTACGAGATCACTTACTACCGGCCGCAGGAGTTGCTTCCCAAAATCAACGCCGCCAAGGACGGTCCGAAAGCCCCAGCCGGCAAGAAGCCGGACGTGAAGCCTCCGAAGGGAAGCACCGAGTTCCACCCAAGGCAAACGATACAGTCGTCGCCGTTGCAAGCCGACAACGACAGCCAAACGATTATTCAGCCGAGCGCTCCCCAGCCCTTAAAACAGGAAGTGAAGGTTCCCAACATCGTCATCTGGAACGTGCCCGAGACCAACGTCGAAACACTCCAGATTGCCAGCAAGCAGATCGCTGCGCCAATGATGCAAAAGCCGGACGCAGCCTTGCCGCAGCTCCGTCCTCCGGATGCGGATGCCAAGGACGTGGAGCGAAAACTCTCCGAACTCACTCTGGCCAGAACCGATATTGTCAACATGCAGGCGAAGTTGACTGTGAAAATGGGCACTTCGGCCGAATGGAACATTGCTTCCGACGCCGGGAATCCGGGCCCACTGCTCAACGTTCCGGTGGACAGTGCAGCTCAATTGTCCAACCTCCAGGCCAAGATGACGGCGAAGATGGGCACCTCAGCGGAATGGTCGATCGGGGACGGAACCAGTCCGGGACCAACCGTCAATGTGCCTGTCAGCGGAGCTGGAGCCAACCACTTACGCAACATGATTGTGTTAAGCGCGAACCCTGGACTGCCTGGCACCGGCGGATTGAAGGTCCCGGCCGGAAGCAAGACAGGCGCATTCTCGATGTCTCCAGAAGGCAACCGCGCAGGCTCTCCCGACGGGGTTGATGGTGGCGTCTTAGGGGGTGGAGTCGCTGGGGGTGGAGGTCGGGGAGGCACAGGCAGCGGATTTGGCGGTGGCGGAAATCTTGCGTCGATTCAGATTCCTGGTATGTCGGTGAAGGGCGGCCCCAACACGGGCGCGCCCACCATTGCAGGTCCTGGACGGCGGCCCCGGTCGCCGGGTGGTTTCAGTGACATGCAGACTGTCGACGATCCCGGCGAGTCTTACAACATCACCGTGGTGGAAGGGCGTACGGGTGGCGCGGGACTTGGAGTTTATGGAATCCTTTCTGGCGAGCGCAATTACACGGTCTTCATCCCGATGCCCGCCGGCCGCTGGACGATGCAGTTTTCCGAAATGCCCGACAAACAGTCTGCAAGTTCGGGGGGGCGCCCGGCAGCCACGCCCGTGTCTGGATCACAGGTAACGTTGGCTGCCGGTGATGCCATCATACAGCCTCGGCCGTTGCGCAAAGTCGATCCGGGACGGCCTGAGGATACTGAACTGGCTCAACTCAGAGGGTTAGTGGTGCTGTATGCCGTGATTCGCAAGGACGGCGGCATAGATCGGATTCGTGTGGTACGCAGCCTCAATCCGGTGCTCGATGAGCGTGCCATTGAGGCGCTCAAGCAGTGGAAGTTTAAGCCCGCGCAACTAGCTGAGAACTCCATCGAAGTTCAAGCCCTGTTCGGCATTCCGTTTCGCCCAGTGCGACAGTAGTGCGCTAAGAACGCTTTTCCCCATCTCAAGAACCAGAATAGGATGCGCGCCATCGCGTCCTAAATCTTTCTCGCTTTCCAAAAGAAAATTAAGCCCAACAGCAGCATCACGAAGCCCGTAAGGACGATGCTCGCGTGAAGCCGCGCATCCTTGAATGGGATGGCCAGGGCAGAGCCGATCTTGTCTGACAGCTCTCCATGCCGGCTCAGTCCCGCGAAGCAAAGCAACGCGGCGAAGAACAGCAGAGTGATTCCAATCCACAGCCTGGATTGGGTGAGTTGACGGTTGCGATCCGGGTCACCGGATCTGGGCTTGCGGCAGAGGTTGCTTTGCTTTGCCCCGTAAAGGAAGTAGATCAACAGTCCCACGAAAAGCCAGATGACGAAGCGCACCCAAGTTAACCAGGGCAATTGCGCCATGAGATAAGTGCAGGAAGCCACTCCCAGCAGTGGCACCCATGGAACCCAGGGGCAGCGAAACGGCCGTGGCCGGTTTGGTTCTCGCGCGCGCAGCACGATGACGCCGATGGCCACCAGGATGAAAGCGAACAGCGTGCCAATGTTGGTGAGTTCGACCGCTTCGTTGATGTCCATGAAGCCGGCGAAAGCGGCTACAAAAATGCCCGTCAGAATCGTTGTGACATGCGGCGTGCGGAAACGCGGGTGAACAGCCGCGAAAACTTTCGGTAACAGCCCGTCGCGGGACATGACGAAAAAGATGCGCGGCTGGCCGAGTTGAAACACCAGCAACACAGCGGTCATGGACACCACGGCTCCAAACGAGATGAAGCCAGCCGCCCAATCGAGGTGCACGGCATTTAGAGCGGTGGCTAGCGGTTCGGCTGTTCCCAGTTGTTGGTAAGGAACAATCCCGGTCAGCACGGCGGTGATGAGGATGTACAACACAGTGCAAATTGTCAGCGAGGCGATCATCCCGATCGGCATGTCGCGCTGGGGGTTGCGAGATTCCTCGGCCGTCGTTGAAATCGCGTCAAAGCCAATGTAGGCGAAGAAAATCAGAGCCGCTCCCGTCGCGATGCCCGCCCAGCCGTTCGGAGCAAACGGATGCCAGTTGGCTGGCCTGACGTAAAAAGCGCCGACCGTGATGAAGCCCACCACAACCACCAGCTTGATGAGCACCATGGCTGCATTGAAACGCGCACTCTCCTTGATCCCGATGACCAGCACGACGGTGATGACACCGACGATCAGCATGGCTGGAAGGTTCACCACCAGCGGCACCGAGCCCAGGTGAGGAGCGCTCGCCAGGATTTCCGCGCTGCGATGCGCGGTGCGGTAGTCTGTCGTCAGCCAGCCGGGTAAGTCCATGCCAAATCCGCGCAGTAATTCTTTGAAGTAACCCGACCAGCTCACTGCTACAGCCACGTTGCCGATGGCGTACTCAATGATCAAATCCCAACCGATAATCCACGCAATCAGTTCACCCAGAGTGGCGTAAGCATAGGTGTAGGCACTTCCGGAAACGGGAATCATCGAAGCGAACTCGGCGTAGCACAGAGCGCAAAAGCTACAGGCGATTGCCGTGAGCAGATAGGAAAGCATGAGGGCCGGACCCGCGCCTGGGCGGTCCAGTGTGCCAGCCACGGCCGATCCGGTGGTTGCGAAAATGCCGGCGCCAATGATCGCGCCAATGCCGAGCGCCGTCAGATCTACCGCAGTCAGCGTGCGCTTCAGACGGTGCTCCGGCTGCTCGGCTTCGAGAAGTAGTTGGTCGGGAGGTTTGGTTTGGAGGAGGAAGTTCGGCAAACGGAAGTTCCTGGACGTCAGGCAAGAAAAAGCAGACCGCAAAGACGCGAAGAGCGCGATGGGAAAAACAGCGAACCGCTCCCGTCGAAGTGGGAATCCAGCCAACCGTTCGGGGAGACTAGAAGTAACGAGCGACCTCGTACCGCCGAGACCAGGGAACCGCCAAGGGCGCAAAGAGTGCCAATAGCTTGCCTGATGAAGCCTTCCGTAGAACTACTCGGTCGGCCATCTGGATCTATAAAGTCCTTGATTTGAGTCGCAGGGCGCCAATGCTCAGTGACTCTTTTCGTTCTTGGCGCCTTCGCGGTTCAACCTTCCCTCACACCTTTTCCAACCCAGCAAATTTCTGCACCATCTTTTTCATTCCATGCCCAGGAAAGTTGATGGTGAGTTTTGACTCGTCGCCTTCGCCTTCGCAACGCACGATGTGGCCGACACCAAACTTGGGATGGCGCACGTAGACTCCTTGCTTGAAGCGGTTGCGTTCGACGGGCGGTGACTTCTTTGCCACCGGAGCCAGATCGACCTGTTTGCCGCGCTGCTGGTAGAACTGCTGAATGCTGTCGCGTGAGTTGTAAGTCGGACCGTCGTAAGCGGCTGCTCTGCGGACCAGGCGGCCCGGCGAGATGTCCTCGATCAGTGTTGCAGGAATGTCCGCCAGGAAGCGCGAGCGTTCGGTTTCGTTCGGGCTGTCGCCAAACAGGAATCGCCGGGACAAAGCACGGGTGAGAAACAACTTCTTTTCAGCGCGTGTCATGCCCACATAACAGATGCGCCGCTCTTCCTCAATTTCGGCCTGGCTGCCCAGTGACCGGCTGTGCGGAAAGAGCCCTTCTTCAAGCCCTACCACGAAGACCAGTGGGAACTCCAACCCTTTGGCACTGTGCAAGCTCATCAACGTAACGCGGGCGCGTTCGCTGAAATCGTCGGTATCTGAAATCAGGGCAGCATGATCAAGGAAATCAGACAGCGTCTCGCCGCGGTTTTCAGCATCCAAAGTTGCGTTCACTAGTTCCTTCAGGTTGTCCAACCGCGTCAAAGCTTCTTCGGTGCCATCCGATTCAAGCCATTCCGCGTAGCCTGATTTCTCGATCAGGCTGCGAACGAGTTCTGAGAGCGTGCCCTGGCGCGACTGGTCTAGAAACGCCCGCATCAGGTTGTGGAAATCAGCCAAAGCCTTTAAGGCCCTGGCCGGAAGGCTTTTGGTTTCAATGACGCGTTCCAGCGCTTGCCAAAGAGAAACATTCTGTTGCCGGGCTTCCAGTTCCAGGCTGTCGAGGCTCGTTTTTCCGATGCCACGGGGCGGCGTGTTGATGACGCGCAAGAGGCTGACTGAATCGTTCGGGTTCAGACACGATTTCAGATACGACAGAAGGTCCTTGACCTCGGCCCGCTCGTAGAAGCTGAACCCTCCCACCACGTTATATTTCAGATTGGTGCGCCGGCAGGCTTCTTCAAACAAGCGCGACTGAAAGTTGGTGCGATACAACACCGCCGCTGAGTCGCCGGGGTGTCGCCGCTGGTATTCCTGAATCTGCTGCGCGACGAAAAGCGCTTCGGATTCGGCGTCGGGGGCCTCATAAAGAGTCACTGGATCGCCGCCGGTTCTTTCAGTCCAGAGGGTCTTGCCTTTCCGCGCTTCGTTTTTTGAAACCAGCGAGCCGGAGGCATCCAGAATATTTTTCGTGGAGCGGTAGTTTTGCTCGAGTTTGATAATTCGGGCGTTTGGATAATCCCTCTCGAAGCTCAAGATGTTCTGAATGTCCGCTCCACGCCAGCCGTAGATCGACTGGTCTTCGTCGCCCACGACACAGAGGTTCTGTTGCTTTTCAGTCAGCTGGCGAATCAAGCGGTACTGGGTACGGTTCGTGTCCTGGTATTCGTCCACCATGAGGCAACGATAGTGCACATTCAGTGTTGCCCGAATCGATTCATGCTGGTCGAGGAGTAAAACGGTCTTGAGCAGAAGATCGTCGAAATCCAGCGCGTTGGCGCGCCGCAATTTTTTCTCGTACATTTCATAGACGACGGCAATTTTCTCAGTTTTCGCGTCGTAAGCCTGCTCATAGGCTCCGGTTGGGGCGACACCGTGGTTTTTAGCGTGACTGATGCGCGAAAGAGCGGCGCGAGGCTGAAGCACCTTCTCGTCCAGGCCCAGCTCTTTCAGGCAGCCTTTGACCAGGCTGAGCTGGTCGGCGTCGTCGTAAATAGTGAAATCGTTCCCGTAGCCGATGGCGGAAATGTGGCGGCGCAGCACGCGAACGCAGAAAGAATGAAAAGTGGCGATCAACGGGCTTCCAAGGCGCGTGCGCAACAGGGCGTTCACCCTCTCCTTCATTTGCTGCGCAGCCTTGTTGGTAAAGGTCACCGCCAAAATGCTGTCAGGACGGAGGTTTTGATTCTCGATAAGGTGAGCAATGCGATAGGTGATGACACGCGTCTTTCCGCTGCCGGCGCCAGCTAAGATCAGAACAGGACCTTCCGTGGCACGGACGGCTTCGAGTTGCTGGGGATTAAGTCCTCGATCCAAAGGCATCATGGCGCGGGCATTTTACGGACTCCATTTTCAAAAAGCAATTTGTAAGCAGGCAGCGTGCGGCGTGGCGTTGGGACCTGGGAGCGCGGACGTCCCGTCCGCAACCGACTGCCGTGGGCAGCTTTGGGAATTGGACGTTTTTGCTCCCTCCTCGGCTGAGGAGGGGCGGGCGCTGGCTCGGTCAGCGCCGGGGTGGTGCGATCGTCCGTTGAAGAAAGCTCCAACCACGCGTTTCGTGCCCAAGATTCTAGAACTCGGCACGAAACGCCTGAATGATGGTTCCAGGAACTTCCCACAGACCACCCCCGTGCTGCTGCGCAACCGCTGTCGCTGCGCGGCACTTCCCCTCCTGGTTTCAGGGGAACCATAAAAACGTCCAATCTCGAAACTGCCGTAGGCAGCTCGAAACTCACGACAAACGAACCGTGGGCAGGCGGGAAACCCGCACTGCCAAGTCCTTGCAATCACAGCTCCACCACCAGGCAAATAATTCTAATCTCTGGAATAAGCCTGCCGATCAGCGTTCATATGAGCGTGAGCGTGGAAGGTTCAGCCATTAAACTCGAAGATTTAATTAACAGAGCGGGTGACATGAAAGTGCTGCCATCGGTGGCACGAAAAGTCATGGAGATGGTGGAACGGGACGACGTTTCCGGAAACCAATTAGCCGAGGCCATCTCAAAGGATCAGGCGCTTTCGGCGCACTTGCTGAAGGCCGCCAATTCTGCCCTGTTCGGACTTCCGCGCGAGATTACCACGGTTCTGATGGCCGTCAGCGTCCTGGGCTTCAAGAACACCCGAGACATGACGATCATGGCAGCCACCCGGGGGGTTTACAAGCGATTCGGCATTACCGAAAAAATGCTTTGGACCCATTCTGTCTCGGCGGCGATTGGCGCCAAGACGATCGCCGGCCACTACGCACCCTTCGTGCGCGACGATGCCTTTATCTGCGGCCTACTGCACGATGTGGGCAAGGTCATCTTGAACAACGAGTGTCCTGACCTCTTCGCGCAAGTCATGATGCGAACCTACAACGAAGGTGAGTCGTCCATTCGAGCCGAGAGCGAAGTGTATGGCTACACGCACACCGAGGTCGGCTCGTTGATCACCGCGAAGTGGAACTATCCCAAAGTCATTTCGAGCATCATTCTTCAGCATCATCGCGACGAAGAAACCCGGCCACCGATGGAGGATCTTGGCACGCTCAAGGTTCTGGCCTGTGTGGATCTGTCCAACACGATCTGCAAGCTTCTTGGCGCGGGCTACCGCGCACCCCGCGAGACCCTCGACCTGGTTGATCATCCGGCGATTGGCTTCCTGGATATCCCAACGGCAAGCGCCTCCGAACTTGTGACCGAGCTGCAGGAAGCGTTCGCGAAGGAAGCTGCCTATTGGGTGCACTAAGGGCTCGCCCCAGCCACGTGCCCGTTTCAGCCATTCGCCAGCCCCGTACGTTGCCCTTCAAAGCACTTGCACGCAGGCGATTCTCGATGCCCATCCCTCGCTGAAAATTCGCTCCAAGCCAGCTGCCCGCGCTGATTTGAGGAGAGAGCACGATGAAGGACAACGACAAATCCTCTCCAAGCGACAGCTCAGCGCGTTTGGATGCTTTGTTGTCAGATTTTCTCAACAAGGACATTGTTGAGCCAGCCGAGTCACAACCTTCGTCGCACGCCACCAGCATGCCGCTCGGCGATCGGTTCGCTGATCCGGCGGCGCCACTGAAGCCGCCGGCCGGCGCGCGTACGCCGGCAGCAACCGAGAAGGTGGTTCCAGTAAACCGAACGGAGGTCTGGGAAGCAACCAGCAGGGCGGGACTTCATTCGGAATCATCGGGTCTGGCTAGCCTTGCCGCTGACCAGCTCGAAAGAAATGTGAACTCGATCCTTGGGGCTTCTGCGGCTGCCAGTGGCAAGAAACTCCTGTTCGGTTCACTTGCATTCATTCTGCTGCTCGTGGCAGGACTCTTGATCTGGCAGAGCGGGAGAACCGCTGTTCCACAGCAGTTTTCTGAAGAACCAGCAGTGGCGGTGTCGCCGAGCGAGATTGACGCGCCACCGCCAGCCCAAACTCTTTCAGGCACGGCCAGTGTTTCAGAGGCCCATCCTGGAACTTCCGAAGCGGACGCAGCAAACCCACTAAACAACGGCAGCCACGGCGCACGTTCCTCGGTTGCGGTGCTGGTGCCTGAAGTACCCGCAACTGCGGGCCCGGCTTCAACGGTGAACGGCGTTTTGCGGTCGACAACGTCTAGCGCCGCGAATCTTCGGCAGATGCCAGCTCCGACACTTGGCCGCTCGAACCTGACGCTTGGAGCGATTCAGGACCTGCCATCCTTTCAGCCTGCGCTCCCGCAAGCACCGCTGCCGCTGCCGCCGGATCCGCCAGCCACCGCTGTGAAAGACCTTGTTCCTGATTCAACCCGGATGACGGCTGCGACCCCGGCGGTGCCTCTGACGAAGGTGCAACCCGTTTATCCAGAGTTGGCTCGAAAGTTGAATGTGGCCGGGACTGTCCACGTGGCCATTGTTGTGGATAAGGCAGGAAAGGTGATTTCAGCCAAAGCCGTAGACGGCCCGCCAGTACTGCGAGGATCGGCCGAACTGGCCGTGAAATATTGGCGCTTCAGACCTTCCACCATAAACGGCAAGCCCGTAACTGGCAGCGGAACCGTTCAGTTCTGTTCAGCCTGGATCGGCGCTGAATGAATTCTTGAGTTCCGCTTCCTGATTACCCCAAAGAGGTATCGTGGTCCGTTGGCCAGCGCGGTTCATACGATCTCTCCTTCGTGTGTTCCTTCAGAGACGGACTCAGTTCCGAATCAACATCCGACGCGCTGAGCACGCGTTTCACCGGGGCGAGGCGTATTGGCACCGGATGCTATGTCCCCCAGTCGATTGATATTAAATGGGCCTTACTCGCCGCCTCTGACCACTTCAACCGAGCAGCCGGCGCGGGCGACGACAGCCGCCGAGACACTGCCCAGTAGAAGCCGTCCAATGCCTCTCAGTCCCCTTGCGCCGACAAAAACACAATCGGCTCCCCATTGCTTTGCTTCTTTGATCAGGACTCGTTTGGGATCTCCCTTCTTGATGACGGTAGTAACCGTCAACCCCGAGGCACGTAGCCTCTCCACTGAGCTTTCAACTCGCTTGGACATCCAAGCCCGTTCGTTCGTTGCTCCCCCTTCAACCCACTCCATGGCCGTGGCCATCATGGGATCCAGAGCCGCAACCAAGCGAGCTTCGCTGCCGGCGGGCCACAGGCGCTCAGAGACTGCGCGAACTGCGGTCTCAGCTCCGGCAGAGCCATCCACTCCGATGACGATCCGAACCACGGATTTATCCTCGTCGGTGCCTGTTCGAGCCACACGCACAGAGCAGCGGGTTTCGGTGATTACTTTTTGCGACACGCTCCCAAGCACCAGCTTGCTCAAAGCGGATCGACCATGCGACCCAACTACCACGAGGTCTGGCTTCCATTCATCGGCTTTTTGGATGATGGCCCAGGCTGGCGACTCACCATGCGCTTCGGTGAGTACTTTCCAGCCAGGGAAAACGGTTTGAAGTCGTTCGCTTGCTTTTGCTGCCAACACCCGTGCTTCCTGTACGGCCTGCAAGGCCCGCTTGTGTGCTCTTTTCACGCTGGCGGGCTCTGGAATTGTGCTGTTGGCCTCCGCGGTGGACGTTGGCCAGAGACAGACGTCGGCTACTGAGATGACGATGGCTTCCACGTCGCTCGGCAACCCTGCCTTCTGCAGATCCACCAGGGCGGCATCACCCCCGCTGGAACCATCATAAGCAATCAATACTTTCATCGGTTGGTTCATAATCATCTCCTGAGCAGGGTGCGCTGCGATTTAAGAGCGCCCTGGGATCGTAGGGAAAAGATCTCGCCTGGGAAACTGTACACCCTCCCGGCGGCGAAATCTGGCAATGCCTGCCAAGTCAGATGAGTGCCTCCAGTTCGACTTAGAACAAGTAGAGGATGCTTTCTGACAGGTCTCAGAATTTAGCACGGTAGTCATTTCTTTGTTCGCAAAGTCGTCACAACTTCCCTCCGAACCGAATTTAACCTACCGTCAGTTACGAAGATGCTGCGGTAAAATTCTTGATTTGTGAATTCCGAATCGGACTTGCGTCGAGGATTCAATGAAACCTTGGGTTCAATCCGGCTGGCCCTCATTCCTTATGGACTGACCGCAGCTCCTCGCGCACAGGGAAAGCATCTGGCCGCCTGAACCGTCAAGGCCTTTGACAAGGTCGTTGGGCTATGAAAGAAAACGACGACCGGAGAGGTGGCTTCGTAATTCCTCGTGCGGTAACCTTATTGGCGGGAGACAAATTCCAAAAACTTTGACCCGCTGCTTTGAATCCAGAGAAGCATCGACTTTGTCGCCATTCGAGAACTCCACATGAAGCTGGGGAAGATCGGGCGAAGGCTCAAGAAACAGAGCTTGAATTTTCGTATTTTCTGAATTCGCCGGAGCCCTCGTAAACCTTGTGTTGATCCAGGAATCGAACGGCATCCTCAATCGTCGTGAATTCGTTGAGTTTGCCGTAGAGCGGAATAGCGAGTACTCGTGTAGCGATGCGAGCGAGCCGCTTGTGCCATATCAAAACTCCATTGCCTTCACCACTCGGTCGCCCATCGCGGTTGTCGAAAGGTCGCCTCCCAGATCGGCGGTCCGGTTGGATGGGTCGGACATCACCTGTTCCACAGCGCTTCGAATCAGGTTGGAGCCGCGCCGGGTTTCAGCGTGATTGAACCAGTCGAGCATCATGGCTACAGAAAGGATGGTTGCAATGGGATTGGCAATCCCTTTTCCGGCGATGTCCGGTGCGGAGCCATGAGAAGGCTGGAAGACAGCGTATCTGTCGCCAATGTCTGCAGAGGGCGCCATCCCCATCCCGCCAATCAGCCCCGCCGCCAAGTCGGAAAGAATATCGCCAAACATGTTCTCAGTCACCAGCACGTCGAAGGTTTCCGGCCGCTGCACGAGGTAGAGGCTGGCGGCGTCCACGTAGATTCTGTCGGTTTGCACTGATGGAAACTGCCGAGCCGCTTCGTCAAATACCTTGCGAAAGAACGCCATCGACGGAAGCACATTGGCCTTATCCACCAAAGTCAGATGCCGGCGCCGCGCGACCGCTTGCTCAAATGCGGAGCGAAACAGCCGCTCTGAGCCTTGGCGTGTGATACGCATCGTGTCGGTCACTTCGTGGGCGTCCGGCGGATGCTTCAACAGCCGGGTAGAGAACAGTCCCTCGGTGCTTTCCCTTACGATGACGAAGTCGATCTCACCGGCCTTATATTTCTTCAGTGGTGTGTGGAGTTCATGGTAAAGACGAATCGGTCGCAAGCCACAGTACAGATCGAGTTTCTCGCGGATGTCGATCTGCGGCGTCATTTCCACGCCTTCCGGCCAGCGGATGTCTGGAAGACCCATCGCACCCAGGAGAATGGCATCGTGCTGCTTTAACTTTTCCAGGGTCGCAGGAGGCAGCGGATCGCCATTGCGCAAGTACTCGCCGGCACCCACGGAGTACTCCTGCAATTCGAAGCGCACACCGTTGAGCTTGCTTTCGACGGCCGCGAGAACTTTGAGGCTCTCCCGAATGACTTCAGGCCCGATGCCGTCGCCGGGGAGGACTGCAATCCTGTAAGTAGTCTGATTTGTCATAGGAGAAACTCTGAAGATCGAGGATGGCGGATCGAAAACCAAGACCTCCTTCTATCCTCGATCCTCGATCTTTACTACCTGCCCCTTCGCAGCCGACTGGTAGCACGCTTCAACGGCAGCCACCGTCTTTAGATACTGCTCGCCTTCACTTTCGCAACGCTCGCCGGTCTGCAGACAGGAGATGTAATGATCCTGAGCAGCGCGAATGCTGTCGCCGCGGTAGCCGGCGGACGGCAGCACGTATGGCAGCGCCGTCTCATCTTTCCCGTGCTGTGTCAGGAAGAGCCGTCCGCTCGAACTGGAGCGAATCATGCCTTGATCGCCTTCGATCCGGAAAGATCCCAGGGCCAAACTGGAAGGGACTTTGCCGCTGATGCGGTTGCCGTCAATCAACCCTTGGACGCCGCTGGCGAAAGCAAGTTGAATGATCACGCAATCCTCACCGGCAATCACAGGATTGATCCGCTTCATCTGGCAATAAAGAGAATCGATCTCGCCAGCCAGATAACGGCCAGTATCGAGGTGATGCACCAATGTTTCGTAAACGAGCAGGCGAGGCATCTGCACGAAATAGGGCTGCTGTCTGTAAGGCGATGGCCCAAGCCCGTCACCCATGCGATGACGGAAGGCCAGATGATGCGGCGTGCCCAAAGCGCCGCTGTCCATCACGCGCTTGGTTTCCCTGTACCACGGCTGCCAGCGCCAGTTTTCGTGAATCAAGAGTCTGACTCCGGAGTGCTTGCAGGCGGCTACCATCGCCAGGCAGTCTTGCCAGGAGGGTGCCATCGGTTTTTGGCAAATAACGTGGATGCCTTGGCTGGCGGCCAGTTCGGTGAGGGAAAGGTGCGCCTCGGGCCGGGTGACGATATCGACGAAATCCGGCTTTTCACGGTCTAACATCTCTGCCGCATCGACATCGGCTCGAGGAATATTCCACTTGGCGGCAAACTCGCTGGCGCGGCCCGCCGTCGCATCTGCAACAGCCGCGATCTCAGCCCCAGAGGTGCGGCTCCAGCCTTCCGCGTGAAACTGGGCAAAGTAGCCGGCCCCGATCATCACACCTTTCAGGTTGCGTTCGCTCATACTGAGTGACCTCATGGCGGAAAAGAGACGCAAGGTTATTCGAGCGGTAGTTCCATGTCAAATGAGGGACAGTGAGGTGTTAAGGTCGAAATACGAACGACGAGTTGCGAATGACGAACGACGAAGTGCGAACGACCAACACATGCAAGGCAACTGGTGAATTGCTCTATCTACTGTCATTCCACCTTCGACCTTCGAACTTCGTACTTCGACCTTCGCACTTCACTTCCGCTCTTGAATTTCGAAGTTCCTTCGACTATGGTCAGGCCACTTTTCACTTCGCCTTTAGCAAAGGAGAAAGCTTCATGAAACCACGACTTGCGGAAGGGCTCCTAATTGCCTCCTGTCTGGCATCCGTGTTTTGCTCGCAACCGGCGCCGCCCCCGGCACAGCCCGTGACGCCTCCTGCTCCGCCTTCAGCGGGTTCAGTCGTCGAGAAAGACCCGGCTCTAAAGGCAATTGTTTCCTCGGAAGCCAAAATCGAAAAGCTGGCCGACGGGTTCATCTTCACTGAAGGTCCGATCTGGGTGAAAGAGGGAGGGGAAGGTCTACTCTTTAGCGACATACCGAACAATCGCATCATGAAGTGGACCCTTGACGGAAAGGTAACCGAGTTCCGCAAACCGAGCGGTTACACGGGGCCGCCGGCACCTGAAGGTTCATATGTCGGCTCGAATGGGCTGACTTTGGACAAAGAGGGGCGCCTCGTCATTTGTGAACACGGCGACCGCCGGATGACGCGATTGGAAAAAGACGGCAAACTGACGGTCCTGGCAGACAAGTATCAGGGCAAGCGGCTCAACAGCCCGAACGACGCCGTATATAAGTCTGATGGCAGTCTCTACTTTACCGATCCACCCTATGGACTGTTTGACGAGAAGAAAAAGGAGTTGGATTTCCAAGGCATTTACCGGTTGAGTGCGGATGGCAAACTACAGTTGTGGAATAAGGAACTGAGCCGACCCAACGGGTTGGCGTTTTCTCCGAATGAGAAGACGTTGTATGTGGCAAATTCAGATCCCGAGAAGAAACTCTGGATGGCTTACGACGTCACCGCCAATGGGACGCTGGCCAAGGGGCGCGTTTTTTTCGACGTAACCGCAGAGAAGGAAGATGGCCTTCCGGACGGATTGAAAGTGGATACGCAAGGCAATGTCTATGCGACCGGTCCGGGCGGTATCTGGATTTTCTCTCCCGAGGGCAAGCATCTGGGAACCATCAAGCCCACCGAGGTGCCGGCGAACTGTCACTGGGGCGACGCCGATGGGAAGACGCTCTACATGACGGCCCGCAAGGGACTTTACCGAGTGCGTCTGAGTATTCCCGGAATTCGGCCTTAAGTTTTCCCATTCTGATACCCGGCTTAGAGTCTCAGCCTCAACATAAATCGTCGTCGTCCTCGTCCTCGTAATCGGCTTCTGATCGAGGACGACGACGAGGACGATTCCCAGAAGGTAGGGTGCGGCGCGAAGCGCCAGGGGGTTGGCGGTTCGGCTTTCCTAAACCCACCAGGACAACCCCCCTGAAGGCTTCGCCTTCTTTTCCCCCTTTGTTAAGGGGGAATTTCAAAGGAGACGCCTTATCACATCCTCTGATTCTTCCACACAAGACACGCCCCTGTTTACCTCGCAGTTCTTTCTGCTCTGCGGCTTCACCTTCACCACGTTCATCTCTGCCTTTCTGTTGTTTCCCACAATGCCCTTCCGCATCCTGTCCCTGGGGAAGAGCAAGTCGCAAGCCAGACTCTTCTTGGGGTTCATTACCTATGCCTCTGCTTTTTCGGCTCCCCTGGGGGGCGCACTGGCGGACCGAGTGGGAAAGAAGCCGATTCTGCTGGTTTCCAGCGCCGCTATTCTCGGCTTTAGCTTCGTCTACGCGCAGGCCACCCAGCTTTGGTTGATTCTGCTCACCGCAACGGTTCACGGTGTGTTCGGGTCTGCATTGCTGGCCTCCTCGGCCGCGATGATCATCGGCATCATTCCGGATGCCCGCCGCGCCGAAGCACTGGGCTACTGGGGGTTGGCTAGTACCCTGGCGATTGCAGCGGCGCCTGCCGCTGGATTATGGCTCTTGCAGCGCAGTTGGGACTGGCTCTGCTTCTGCATGGGCAGCCTGGCTGCGAAAATGTTCCTCATTGCGCTCCGGTTTCCGGAGAAGCGCGTCCACCGAAGCGGCGGACTGGAGGGGCTCCTTTCCGCGTCGCTAGTCGGGAAACGAGTGTTCCTCCTTGCCCTGACGCTGTTCCTCTACACGTTTGGCTACGGAGGCATCACCAGCTTTATCCCGCTCTACACGCGCGACTCCGGCGTCCGGCCCGAGGGTCTGTTCTTCTCGATTTTCTCTGTCGTCATCATTGCAACCCGCCCGTTTCTGGGCTGTCTGGCAGACAAGAAAGGGCGAACGCGTGTCATGTTCCCCTGCCTGGCGCTCATCGCCATTGGCATGGGCGTGCTGGCTTTCTCGGCCCGGCTGGCGGAGAATTGATTCATTGAGTCATTGACGATTGAATCATTGAGTATCGTCAATGAATCAATCTGCCTGGCTCCTTGCGGCATGGATTGGGCGGGTGACATAATCACTTCGTCATCTTGAGCCACAGAGGTTCGCATGGAGATCTTGTCTCTCATTGTTGCCCTTGTCGTTGGATTTGTCGTTGCCTGGCTTATCGCCGGGGCGAAACGTGCCCAGGCACTGGCTGAGGCGCAGACGCAAACGCGGGCGGAGATCGCGGCTCTGAAGGAGCGGCTGCAACTGCGCGAGCAAGAGATTGCAGAATTCCGTCCGCGACAAGTTGCCTGGGAAATGAAGGAAACGGCTCTTGAGACAGAACTGTCAGAAATGAAAGCCCGCTGCCGTGAACTCCAGGCGCGGATGGATGAAGAGCAAAAGAACACAGCCGAAAAGATTGCGCATCTGCAAAGCCTCGAAGAACGCCTGAATGGCGTGTTTAAGAGTCTTTCTGCGCAGGCGCTGCAGGAGAACAACGAAGCGTTTTTGCTTCTGGCAAAATCAAGGCTGGAAACATTTCAAGCGGAAGCAAAAGGAGATCTTGAACTGCGCCAGAAAGCAGTCGAGAGTTTGGTCGCCCCGATCAATGACGCGCTGCAGCGCTACGATCAGCAGATCCAGACCCTGGAGAAATCTCGCAACGAAGACTACGGCAGCCTGTCTCAGCAGGTGACGTCGCTCTTGGTTTCACAGCAGAAGCTGGAAAGTGAAACAGGGAAGCTGGTCAAAGCCCTGCGCATGCCGCAGGTGCGCGGACGCTGGGGCGAGTTTCAGTTGCGCAAGGTGGTGGAGCTGGCGGGAATGTCGGCTCACTGCGATTTTACCGAGCAGGAGACAATGAGTTCGGAGGCGGGCAGGCTGCGGCCTGACCTTATTGTCAAGCTGCCTGGAGGGAAGCACATTGTTGTCGATTCCAAGGCTTCGCTGCAGGCCTACCTGGATGCGCTTGAAACCGATAACGAGGACCAGCGCAAATCACTGTTGCTCGATCACGCACGCCAGATTCGCAACCATCTGCAAAGCCTGAGCAGCAAGGCTTACTGGAGCCATTTGAAGGATACGCCTGAATTCGTCATCCTATTCATCCCTGGCGAGTCGTTTTTGAGCGCAGCGGCCGAGCGCGATCCGGAACTTCTGGAAGATGGCGTGAAACAACGGGTGATTTTTGCGACTCCGCTGACGTTGATTGCGCTTTTGCGCGCCGTGGCCTATGGATGGACACAGGAGCGGATCGCCGACAATGCGCGGAAAATCAGCGACCTTGGCAAGGAGCTTTACGACCGGGTGGCGACGCTGACACAGCATTTCCGCGTCCTGGGCCAAAGCCTGGGTAGGAGCGTGAAGGCCTACAATGATGCCGTGGGTTCTCTGGAAGGCCGGGTGCTGACCTCAGCCAGAAAGTTCAAGGAACTCGGTGCGACGCCGCAGAATGAGATTCTGGAGCTTGAACCCATTGACCAGGCGACGCGTGAGATCCAAGCGCCCGAACTGCTGGCCGTTGTGGAGGGTGCCGCTGATAAGGGTTCTTAGAGCTTCTTTCGTGGACCTCTTTCGACAGCGTGAAGACGAATCTCTTCGGGAGGGCGAGGCTCCTGCCCAGCCGTTGTATTTACATGCCAGGAAAACAGGGCTGCTCGGCAGGAGCCTCGCCCTCCCAAGGCAATGGCTATCCTCACAGAGAAAGGAGCCACGCGTGAATCGTCGTCTCTACCTGGTTCTTACGCTGCTGGGATTTTTCGGCGGCGCCTATTCTGCGAAAGAGAAAACTTCGATCATGAAACAAACGACCTGGGAGTTAAACACTGTCGACAATCTGGGAGGCCATCCGACGCAGGTGCTCGGCGCCCCCCGTCTGATAGAGATTTCACAGGGAAAGGCGATGGAGTTCGACGGCCAGCAGGATGGAATCATCGTCGATGCCAACCCGTTGGCGGGAATGGAGCGTTTCACGTTGGAGGTGATCTTTCGTCCCGATGCCGGCGGCCCCAAGGAACAGCGCTTTGTCCATCTTCAAGAGGCCGGCGGCGAAAGTCGCATCCTGATCGAGACCCGCCTCACCGGGGTCAATAGCTGGTTTCTCGACACCTTCATCCGCTCGGGAGAAACCAATCAGACGCTGTACGCCGAGAAGTTTCTGCACCCGGTAGGCGAATGGTTCCAGGCCGCGCTGGTCTTCGATGGCCGCGAGATGCGCCACTACGTCAACGGCATTCAGGAAATGGCAGCGCTCATTCACTACGAGCCGCTAAAGCCAGGCCAGACCTCACTGGGTGTTCGCTTAAACCGCGTCTTTTGGTTCAAAGGCGCCATCCGAAAAGTTCGCTTCACGCATGACGCCTTAGCTCCGGCGAACTTTCTCAAGCCATAAACCCAACGGACCAAAACAGAGTTGGACGGCCGGTCATTGTCGGGACAACGGTCTGTCGGTCCCTTGCCCTTTGAAGCTGACGCCAATCCGGCCTGCCTCGGCGCAGACACCTCTCTTAGGTCGTAACATCACCCGATCCTCCGGCAGTTAGTTTAGAATGCTTGAATTGAAGCCAACTTAACCAAGGAGGCGCTCATTTGAACTTCGATTTCACTGAGGAGCAGTCGGACATCAAGCGGCTGGCCAGGGAGTTTGCGGAATCAGAGATTGCGCCCCATGTTTTGGAGTGGGACGAGGCGCAGACGTTCCCTGTGGATGTGCTGAAGAAGCTGGCTGGCTTGGGTTTCTTGGGAGTGCTGGTTCCGACCGAGCACCAGGGATCGGGCCTCGGCTATGTGGAGTACGTGGCGATCATCGAGGAAATCTCCCGCGTGGATGGAGCCATCGGTTTGAGCGTCGCTGCCCACAATTCGCTTTGCTCCAATCATATTCTTACTTTTGGGACCGAAGCGCAGAAGGCGAAATATCTTCCAAAGTTGGCAACCGGAGAGTGCTTGGGCGCCTGGGGATTGACCGAACCAGAAGCCGGCAGTGATGCCAGCGGAACACAGACCACGGCCGTGCGCGATGGGGATTGCTATATATTGAACGGCTCCAAGACGTTCACCACACATGGAACTTACGGCGATGTGTTTGTGCTCATGGCGGTCACCGACCGGGCCAAGGACAACCGGGGCATTTCTGCGTTCATCGTCGAGAAGGGAACTGCGGGCCTGCGCGCAGGAAAGAAGGAAAACAAACTTGGCTGCCGCGCCAGCGACACTTCCGAGGTGATTCTGGACAGTTGCCGCATTCCTGCCGGGAATTTGCTGGGTATGGAAGGCGAGGGATTCATCAACTGTTTGGAAATTCTCGATGGCGGACGAATTTCGATCGCTGCCCTGGCCGTTGGCATGGCCCAAGGAGCTTTCGAGGCGGCCCTAAAGTATTCGAAGCAGCGCCAGCAGTTCGGGCAGCCGATTGCCGAATTTCAGGCCATCCAGTGGAAGCTGGCAGACATGGCGACCGAGATTGAAGCCGCCCGGCTCCTGACCTATCGCGCTGCAGTGCTGAAGAACCAGAAGAAGCGCTCGACGAAGGAGGCTTCGATGGCCAAGCTGTATGCGAGTGAAATGAGTGTGAGAGTGGCGAACGAAGCCATCCAAATTCACGGCGGCTACGGCTACGTCAAAGAGTATCCCGTCGAGAAGTTTTATCGCGATGCCAAGATCTGCACCATTGGCGAAGGCACGAGCGAAATTCAGCGGCTCGTCATCGCCCGGCAATTGCTGCGATCAACCCTCTGACAATCGCAGTCTTCCAGCTCTTTATTCATGAACCTGATCGACGGAATTTTACAAGCCAACCCGCGAGCCATCGCCCGGGCGATGACCTTGATTGAGAACCGGGATCTGCAGGCGCGGGATATTCTGAAAGCTCTGTTTCCCAGCACAGGGCGGGCTTTGGTGATTGGTGTTACGGGCGCGCCAGGCAGCGGCAAGAGCACTCTGGTGGACAAACTGGCGCAGGAGTTCCGCCGCCAGGGCAAGACGGTCGGGATTGTGGCCGTTGATCCCACCAGCCCATTCAGCGGCGGCGCCATTCTGGCGGACCGCGTCCGAATGAGCGCTCACTACAATGACGAAGGTGTTTTCATCCGCAGTATGGCGACGCGCGGACACCTGGGAGGACTGTCCAGGACAGCAGCCCAGATCGTTTCGGTGCTGGATGCGGCGGGAAAGGACATCATTCTGTTGGAAACCGTCGGCGTGGGTCAGGATGAAATCGAGGTCGTCAAAGTTGCGGACGTGTCGCTGGTGGTGCTGGTGCCCGGAATGGGGGATGACGTCCAAGCGTTGAAGGCCGGCATCATGGAGATCGGCGATGTTTTTGTTCTCAATAAAGCGGACCACCCGCAGGTAGAGCGAGCCGAGAAAGAACTTCAGGCAGCTCTATCCCTGACAGAGCGCTCCGACGGTTGGTCGCCGCTAACAATCCGGACTGTAGCGACTCAGGGCGAAGGGATTCAGAGCCTCATCGGACACATCGAATCGTTTGAACGCTATTGTCAAACCGCGCGTGAGAGAGTGGAACGGCGCAAGGCCAGCGTGGAGCGGGAACTGATGGAGCTTTTGAAGGATGCGCTGCTTGAAAAAGCTACTCGGCAAAACGGCGTTTGCGATAGAATCCACGCCGCCTCGCAGGCCATCAGAGAGCGGCGCCTTGATCCTTACACGGCAGTGGACGACATTGTGAAGGACCTGCTCTGACCTGGGAGCGCGGGCGTCTCGCCCGCCGTGTTCGGATTGCGCATGCCGCTGTTGCGGACGAGAGGTCCACGCTCCCGTGTGCAGGAAGGCTGATGAAGCTCGACCACGTTGGAATTGCTGTTCACTCAATCGAAGACGCTCTCCGCACCTACCAGCAGCGGCTGGGATTTGCGCTCCATGAAATCGTGGTGATTGAGGAACAGCAGGTGCGTGTCGCGGTGTTGCCTGCCGGAGAGAGCCGCATTGAGTTGCTGGAACCCACGGCCTCCGACTCGCCGATTCAAAGGTTTCTGGAAAAGCGCGGCGAAGGCGTTCATCATCTCTGCTTTCAGGTCGAAGACATCCGGCGAAAGATTGAGGAGCTGCAATCCGCCTCGCTGCAGCTGATTTCGATGTCTTCGGAGACAGGATTAAAAGGCCGCAAGATCGCATTTCTGTATCCCAAGTCGACGCATGGGGTGCTCATTGAACTGGTTGAGTGTGAAACCTGAAGCGTGAAACGTGATGCGTGAAACGAGACACGGCGTTCAGTCGTGATCACGTTTCACGCATCGCGTTTCAC
>Ga0163150_10002852_pt1 | contig 25498 bp, 21 predicted proteins | sample OliLakLV19P2IB_FD_148628 | JGI IMG/M metagenome (GOLD analysis project Ga0163150, IMG submission 148628) | Freshwater microbial mat bacterial communities from Lake Vanda, McMurdo Dry Valleys, Antarctica - Oligotrophic Lake LV.19.P2.IB | ecosystem: Environmental > Aquatic > Freshwater > Lake >...
AAAACCGGGTTGGGAGATTGTCACAAATACTTTGAGGACCGAGAGTTAGCGTGGAACCGGCGGGAAGTGTGAAGCTGGGGGGCATGGCGAGGAGGCGGGGGAAAATAATCGCGCAAGTGCGGACGCCAGCGGAATTTCCCTCGAAAAGGTCTTGCACCCCGAATGTGGTTGTGGTACAACCCGTTCTGCTCGCGAGCAAACGAGCGGGTCTTGAGCCACGACGCTCAAGCGAGAGCCAGGGTGCTCCGGTTGGATTGGGTTTTCACTCGAGTCGTACCAGCCTCACAAGCGTGCGTCGTCACGAGTTGTGGGTGGTGGTGATGGCACACGCACCGAGGACGAGGCGAGTTTGTTTCTCGCCCCTGCGCACGCCAAAGCACAGGTCAAACGTTCACAGTTGTTTCCGAAGGAGGTTTCGTAATGGTCCGTATGTCTCAAATGATGACCCTCGCCTGTGCCACGATCATCGTGGCTGGCGGCGCGTCAGCTGCCGTCGATAAGGCCGTTCAGGCCGAAGTGGCGCAGCCCGTGAAGGCCGGCTTGACTCGCGCTCAGATGAGCCTGCGTCAGCGGGTCTCTAACTGGAATGTCTCGGCATCAGTCTTCGGCAGCGAGAGCTGCGACTGCCTCTGGGAGAACGGCGAATGGGACGGCCAGGACGCCCAAGCCTCTCACGAAGGTGGCGCGTTCCCGCAGGGCGTGAAGGCGGCTGACGACTTCTACCTGTGCGAAGGCTTCGTGTACGACCTCGAGTCCATCTGCGGATGGCTCTGCACCGACACGCTGCCCCAGCTTTACAAGGCCCGTCTCGAGCTGTACTCGGACTGCAACGGCCGTCCTGACGAGCTCCTGTACACGTTCAAGAACTCCGTGGTCGCTCCGACCGGTCAGTTCTTCGACGGGTACGAGCTGGTCAAGTACACGTTCACCGTCGCCAACCAGGGCGACCCCAGCCGCGATAACCGCAACGAGCTGGCGTGCATCCGCAACATCGTTCTCAAGGGCGGCACCTACTGGGTCTCCCTCATCGGTATCAGCGATAACCGCTGCATCACGATGCCGAACATGTGCGACAGCAGCTTCTTCGCCACGACCGGCCTGGGCGTGATCAAGGGCTCCGTCGCTCACAAGATCGAAGGCCGCGACACCGGCATGTGGAACCAGTACGACTACAGCGGCCAGGAGTGGGCGCCCCTCGACGAGTGCTGCATCGGCTGCACGGATCTGGCGTTCACCGTCTGCGCCGAGCCCTGCAAGATTCTGATCGACAACGGCTCCGCCGATGCGGTCTTCATCGGCGAAGGTGGCGCCGAGCGTCGCGTCGGTTCTCGTTCGGAGCGTTCGACCAGCCCCAGCCGCAACAGCCGCGCGGCCGACGACTTCGTCGTCAACCCCTGCTTCGATCTGCTCGTTTGCTACATCGAAGGCTGCATCTACAGCAACTGCGTCCCCAGCCAGGACGGCAGCCCCGGCTTCACCGCCTGGTACGACATCTACGATAACGATTGCAAGGAGCCGTCCTACGTCCTCGGCCGCGAGCCGCTGTTCAAGGGCTCGGCCACCTGCATCATCGACCTGGGCTACTCGGTCACGATCGACGGCCGCTCGGGCCTGACCGGCTACCTGGTCCAGTTCCACGATATCGAGAACGTCCGCCTGCCCAAGGGCAAGCAGTACTGGATCTCGCTCAGCGCCGCCGACACCTTCGGCCAGAACGAGCGCGCCTACTTCTGCTACAACGCGGACTGCCGCCGCGATTGCCTCATCCGCTTCAACCCCGGCCACATCCTCGGTGGCCTGCGTTCCGACGGCAACCTCCGCACCCAGTGGGAGAGCGTCGGCCGCGACTTCTCGTTCCTGATCGCCGGCGAGAACGCCGACGAGCTCAACGGCTCGGGTTCGACCCCGGCCTGCGCCTCGGACTTCAACCGAGACGGCAACTCGACCCTCGACGACCTCTTCGCCTTCCTGCAGGCTTGGTTCGCCGGCTGCCCATAATCGGGTAACGACGATCCGGGAGGGACCGGTCGCGTGAACCGCGACCGGCCCCAACCCAAGGTCCACTCTAAGGTCCAGATTCGAAACTCAACGCCCCGGGCACCTTGCTCGGGGCGTTGTCGTTTGCGCTGTTGACGAGAGCGCGCGAGTACAATGCAAGCGAAGCCCGACGGGGCAGGGAGGCTGGCGCGGCGTGCCGAAATCGCTGTTGGAACGTGTGGCCGCCGGCGACCCTGAGGCCGTGGCCTTGTTGACCGACCGCTACGGCGGGTTGGTCTGGTCGCTGGTACGCCGGTTCAGCGCGGGACAGTCAGACGCCGAAGATGCAGTGCAGGAAATCTTTCTTGATCTGTGGCGGAGCGCCGGTCGGTTCGACCCGGGAGTAGCGGGCGAGGCGACGTTCGTGGCGCTGATCGCGCGGCGGAGGTTGATCGACCGGCGGCGAAAGACGATGCGGACGCCCGTGTCGGTCGAATTTTCGGGCGGGCACGCCGCGGCGGTTGCGGAGGGTGCGCAGGAGCGGCTGGAGACCCGCGAGCAGGCGGCGGTTGCGTCGGCGGCGTTGACGGCACTCCGGCCCGAACAGCAGCGGGTGCTTCGGTTGTCGGTCTATCAGGGGTTGTCACACGAGGAGATCGCGGTGGCGACCGGGATGCCGCTGGGGACGGTCAAGACGCACGTTCGGCGCGGGCTGATACGGATGCGGGACTTGCTCGCAGGCAATTCGGCGGAGGCTGGAATCGCGGGGGCAACCCGACGGTCAACAACCGAATGAAGCGGAATCAGTCGCGCAGTATCGGCGGCGTGAGCGCGGCTACTTTCCCGTCGGCATGCACGAGCGTAACGGATCGGCGACGGGCATCGATCGCCTGAACGCGCCATCCGGGCGCGACCTCATCGCCGACTCTGCACAGACGATGGTCGATCATGGCGACCGCCGCCGCATCCCGCCCGACGATCGCCGAGACCCGGACGTTGGCCAGAGCATCGGAGTGTGAAAGGGCGGTAGGCTTAACCGGTGCGTCATAAACAGCGGTCTGTTCCGGCTCGACGGTGGGCACCGGCTCGGGGCTGTCCATGGGCGATGTGAAGTCGTCGGAAACCCGGAACGTGCGCAAGAACTCGATGGCTCTCTTCTGGTCGTGGGTAAGCGGCCTGGCCGCGGCCGGAGCCGGAGTGGCCGGGTCTTCTGTCGGAGCGATGCTGCTGGTCGCGGCGGGCGCGGCCGCGAGGCCGCTGCCACCAAGAAAGCGCGCGGCCTGGACCGCGGCGAGGGGCGCGAGCACCGCGCAGACCCAGATGAACTTGCGTTTGGCCTGTTCGTCGAACTGCGGCATCGTCATTTTTCCTGAGGGACGGAAGCGGCGGAAAGCGCACGAACGGTGGAGACATCGAAAGCGAAGTGCTCGGTTTCGATCCTGGCGCGGATCAACCCTGGTCCGCTGGAGTCGCCGCCCTCGATCTTCACGGAGTGAACGACTGAAAAGCCGATGGCGACGGGAATCTGTTGGAGGAACTCGATGATCTTTGCGTAGGGGGCGGTGACGACCATGGCGTATCCGACGTGCAGGTCGGCGGGCGGCGGGGCGACCGGCGGCGCGCTGGGATCGGTTGCCGCGGCGAGGGGGGTGCTTGGTGGGGCCGCCGGGTTTGCGAAGCCGCGTGCCGCCGGGCCGGAGTCTCCGGTGGGCTGCAGGGAATCGACGCGCACTCCGGCGGTGCTGGCGAGGTCCATCAGCCGTCCGAACAGTTCGGCTTCGTCGCGTGCGGGCTGACTGAGCGATGAGACTTTCTCGGCGGCGAGCCGTGCGGCCGCGATCATGGAGTTGAGTTGATCGGCATTCAGCGCCGACGAGGCATCGTTCGGGCCGGAAATCGCATCGGCTTCGGCTTGGAGCTTCCGCGCGCGGCCCTCGGCGGGGCCGATGAGAAACATCTGAACCGCGCCGCAGACCATCAGGCCGATGGCGAATTCCGCGATCGCTTTGCGGTTGCGTTCGGTGTTCACGGGGTTGCTCCTTCGGCGAGGCCGCGGGAGTTGAAGACGGAACCTTCGGGTTGCGCGAACGAGGGCAATGACGCCGGGAGCGCGAGATTCTCGCCGATGGGCACGGGAACCAGCCCGATGGCGAGCTCGAAGGTTTCGGCATCGCCGCCGCGGACTTTGGCTCGCTGGGTCATCCCGAGCCGGACGGAATCGACGAGCGGCTCCTTGCCGAGTGCTTCGACGAAACGCCGGATTTCGTTGGGCGCGTTGACGGCATCGCCGATGCGGACATACGCCCGGAGAGAGCAGGACGGCGTGGTTCCGGTCGAAGACATGCCGAGGTCGAGAATGCGCATGGACGGGGGCGTGCGCTCGGCGATGACGGCGAGCACCGCGGCCCAATCGGGCGATTGACCCATGGTCGTCGCAATACGGCGGCTCAATGCGGTGGTGGCGGTGCGAGCGGCGAGGGCGCGGTCTTGCACACCGGCGAGGGCATCGGTGCCGGCGGCGCTGGACTTGATGGCCGCGAGCCGCTCCCGTTCTTTCGAGAGCGTGGCGAAGACGGAAACGCCCTGGACGGTCAGAAGCGCCGCGGCGGCCGCGATGCCGGCGATGAGTGCTCGGCGGAGTCCGGTGACGGTCATCTGCCGGGTAGCTTCGTTTCCGAGGAGGCAGACGAGACTCTCGCTGAGCGAGGCGGCGCGAATGGCCAGGCGGTCGCTCGAAGGCGACGGCGAGTCGCTCGGGTTGTCGGGGATGGCGGTATGGACGGGCTGCACGATGCCTGCCTGGCGAGCCAGTACGTCGGCGAGGTTCGGTATGCGGGAACCTTCGCCCGCGAGGCGGAGCGCGACGGCGGAACGCGCGGACTCGCTCAGACCGAATCGAAGGGACTGCTTGATCTCGACCGAAAGCCGCTGGAGCGCGGGTTGGAGGAGCGGGAGTATGCACGCGCCGTCGCATCCGGGAAGATCGGGAAGCGGGGCTTGAGCGCCGGGAATGCCGACCGCGGCGAGCAGGCGACGGGCGGCGGAACGGTCGAGGGTGATGGAAGTTCCATCGCCGCGCGGGCGGACGGGACGGAGCAAGGCTTCGACGAGCGTTTCGGTTCCGGCGGCGATGGTGCGGACGAGCTCGAGCCGCTGCCCGCTGACGACGGCGAGGACCGACTGGTGGGTGCCGATGAAGAGTGTCGCGCCGGTCTGTGCAGCGCCCGATGACATGGCGCACTCCAAGGCGGCGGCGGTCAATGCGGCCTCGGCGGGTGTGACGGACGCGACGCACAGTCCGGCGCTTTGCGCCCAGTGGGTGAGGGCAGCGACGGTTGCATCGGTGTCGGCAGCGCCGATGGCATGAAGCCGAACGGGGGTGCCGTCAGAGTTCGCGGCCGGGCGATCGGCGTGAAGCAGGCGTATGCCGTGGGGGTTGCTGTCGAGAGGGAATGTGACCAGGCTCGAGAGGGCCAGACGGGCGGCCTGCACAGCGCCGGCGCGACCGGCGGCGGCCGGGCAGGAGTGGACGTGGACGAAGCTGCCGGGAACAGAGTAGATGATGGTGGTGGGACAGCCGGCGCAGCCGAGCTGGGAGACGCACTCGTCGAGTTGGGGCTTGAGGTCGTCGAGGGCGCTCTGCCACGGGGACGGCCATTCGGCTTTGTCGAGGACGATGCGCCGGTGGCCGGCGATGGTGCGGCCGCGGCAGACCGCGACCTCGAGGGCCGAAGGCGAGATCTCAACGATGACACGACGTTGTCGCAAACGCAGACCTCCATCACGCTGGCAAGTTGGAGCGGGTCGTGGGACGGCCGGATGGCCAGCGTGATGGGGTATCGTCCGGAAAGCCCTTCGCCTTTCGTGCGAGGGTGATCGGGGGTTCATTGGGCAAATCTTGCCGATCGGTTAGCGGACCGAACCCGGGGCGGGAGTGGGTGCCGGCGCGATAACGGGCACGGCCACGACGATGCGGAATGAACCCGCTACAACGCCGGGCGATCGACCGCCGAAGACGCCTGGCGAGCGAAGTTCCGCGGCGGGAAAGAACACATGTCGCGTCTCCTCGTCGATCGCGATCGTTCGGCCGGAACGCGGTGCGGCCAACGTCTGGATACGAGACAACGTGCCATCCCGAGCGTAACCGAACACCAGGGCCGTGCTATCGCCGTTTGCCACGATGACGAACCGTCCGACCGGGTCAAAGACCAGCCCGTGAGCCTCGGTGCCGACCGAAACGTTCTCCATCAAATGTCCCGAATCCGCGTCGAGCACGGCCATCATTCCGTTTCGGCCAAGCGAAAAAAGCCTGCCGCGTTCGGTGTCGATAGCGAGGTGTGCAGGCCGCGAGCCTCGATCGAGCGCCGCGCGATACAGAATTCGCCGCGTTCCCCCGTCGATCCGCAGCACTTCGTCGCGATCCGACAGCGACACGAAGACATTTCCGCGGCCATCGGCAGCCGCGGAAGAGGGGGTTCCAAGCAAGGGAATGCGGAAATGCGTCGCCGAGTCGCTCGCCGGAAAACCTGTAGCATCACCGCTGCCGCAGTTGAGCACGAACACGTTCTCGGTCATCGGCTCGAACACGACGCACGCGGGATGGTCACCGGCGGCGACCGTGGTGGTCACCTGAAGTGTGCGAAGATCAAAGACGGTGACATCATTGGAATCCCAGTTGCTTATGTAGCCGCGACGAAGCGATGGAGCCAAGCCGATATGGTGCGTGCCCATCGGGGTATCGACGAATCCCACGGGTGAACCCGTGAACGAGTTTACAACCGCCACGCCATCCTCTCGCGGTATGTAAAGCCGGTGTTCCGCGGCATCAACCGCCGGACTGCGCCATTCCCCCTCTCCGCTCGCGACGAAAGCGCCGGAAATCCGATACGCCGGGTGCGGCGGTCGAGGAGCGCTTTCGCCGTGGGTGAAACTCGAGTTGCGAGAGTCGGACACAGTTGCGGAAGGGGAAGACGGCGGTGGAGCGTTTCCCTGGGGCGGGCTTACAGACGGTGCCGCAGGTGTCGGCGGCGAAATCTGAGAGCCGGTGGGCGCGGAGGGCACGGTTCTCTCACCGGCGGCGAGGCCGCGGGATTTGGTGCCGGGGCCACGCTGATCCGCGGTCTCCTTCCGCGGGTCCGCGGGCAGGGCAGGCACGGCTGGAGTCTTCTGAACTGGGCCGGGAGGTGTGCGCGGAGTATTCGGTGTCGGCTCGGCCAGACACACGGCCGCTGCGCACGCAATGATGATCAGGCTCATGGGTACTCCCGAGTGGTGCGGACCTCGGCACCGCGTTCGCTGGATAGACCTCAGGCTCACCGCGTCGGAAGCAGTGGGTCATTGCTCGGGCGGAGCCATGGTCCAAGCGGTAATTTTTGATGAGAACCCGGCAGCGGGCGAGAGTTGAAGGTCGTCGTAGTACACATGGCTCGCGGTGCTTCCGAAAAGGTCGACGGCGGCAATAGCCCCCACCCCGCCCAGTCTGTTCCACGATGCGGCGAACAGCAACTGGTCGTTGTATGAGACCGTTTGTGTTCCGGCATCCAAATCGACCTGAACGGAGATCGGCACCCATGCATCTCGGATCAACGTCAGCACGTTGCCGGTGACACCCCCGACCAGGTTGTCATACACGGTATTGTCCGACAACTGAAAGCGCACCTGGGTGCTCCATGACTTGGGGCCGTTGCTGGCGTATGTATTCATGAGGATCAAGTAGGCGTCGGTGCCGGTCGCGTCGGCCGGGATGTACTGCCATGCGGTATACGTCCACTGGCCGGACGCGGCGGTGTAGAGATGCACGCTATCGCTGGTCGAGAGGATGTCGCACGACCGCCCGCCGGTACGAGCGATCGTGCCGGTTGTGTAAGCCACCACAGCTGCGTTGTCATCCCACGGAAACCAGCCGCCCACGTTGTTCAGCGCGACACCGACCCCATAAAGCTGGAATCCCTCGATAGCCGCTCCGAAATCGCTCACCGAAAACTCGCATCGGGACAGCGTGCCCCCGCCGCGACCCTGCGAGCCGAACTTCCGCCCCGATGAGGCAGGCAGCGGCGTGACGACAAAGTTGGTAGCGCCCAGGAACGGATCGTTGCCGAGAGCACCGTCGGCGGAAATGGAGCCGATCGTGCCGTCGCTGTCACGATCGGTGTTGCTGTAGATCTCCGCGAGTGCCATGTTGACGCCGGCCTCTGCCGCATAGAAGGCTCGCGCTGAGTGGGCATGCTGACCGTTGAGGTCGTGATCGCGGGCCCCCGAGATGACGATGCCGACGACGACGAGCTGGAGCATCACGAGCGCGATGACGACGGCGACGGCGACGGTCCCGCGTCGGGAAGCGGCGGGTCTGACGAGAGTGGGTTTCACGGAGCGGCTCCGGCCATGGTGCAGCGCAGGAAGACCTTGCATTGCACAGTTTCGCTGACACCGTACTTGCTGGTGGTCATTGTGAGTTGCAATCTGCGAACCGGGTCGCAGGCGTCGCCGCTGAGCGAAGGTCCGAGGGCGAGGTCGCTCTCGTCGTAGGCCTGGATTGTCAGCGCCGAGACGTTGTCCAGCAGCGTTCGGGCGGCACCGCCCGTGGTGAGTTGCAGGTTGGTTCCACTGAGCGAAAGGGCCGTGCCGCCTGCCCAGGCGACGGCAGCGGGATCGACCGAATCCAGATATGGCTCGGCGGGCAGGGTAGCCGGACGGATCGGAATGTTGCGGAGTTCGACCGTGATGCGCTCGAACGCGGCCGACATCGAGTTGACGAGTTCGGCGCGGGTGGCGGCGCTGGCATAGCTGTCGGCGGCGGTGAAGATCGACCGAGAGGCGACCACCACCACAATAGAGATGATGGAGATGGTGGCGACGGCTTCGACGAGGGTGAAGGCCCGGGCACCAAGATGGCACACGGGTGGTCGGGTTTGCTGGACCTTGCGCGGGCTCATGGGGTGTAGTCCGTGACGACCGTGGCTATCGAGAACGAGCGGCTGGTTCCGGATGCGCCGGTATAGGTCACGGTGACGGTGACGGTCTTGTAGCCGACACCCGCACCGGTGAGGGTCGCGCCGGTTTCGGCGATGGTGGCGTCGCGGGAGTAACCGGCGAATCCTGGTACGGGCGATTCGGTCGGGTAATTTGCAGAGGTGACGTAGACGTAACCGCGGGTGGCGCTGTGGCGGTCGGCGATGATGTCCTCGAGCTTGGCGGCCGCGAGCCAGCGGGCGCGGGAGTCGAGGACGGGGTTCATGCGCTTCTTCTGCGAGTCGGCGATGGCCAAGAACATCGCGGGCATGGCGACCGACAGGATCACCAGCGAGACGATCGCTTCGATGAGCGTGAAACCGCGATGTGGTGGCCGGATGCGCATGTTTGAGACGCTAGGGCAGAGTCCTTGCAAGCCCGGTTTCGGGCTCTATGGTGACGCTGTTTCCGCCAGAGAGCGTGATGGTGGCGACCGAGGTGAGCGCGGCCTGCGCCTGATCTCTGGGTCGGCCGAGCCAGTCGAAGCCGACTTCGTTGCCGGTTCCACCGCCGATGGCGACCGACGCGATGTCGACGCCGGCGAACTCTCCGGAGGTGAAAGTTTGGCTGAAGGCGCGCCCGGTGGCGGGGTCGGTGGTCGCGGTCGCGCTGGCGCGGCCGGGCAAAGCGAGGGTTTCGTCGAGCATGATGTAGGTGTCGGTGGCTGCGTTGAACGAGACCCAAACGGTGACACCGGTGGCCAGCGCACGCTCGCGGGCGAAGGTGAGGTCGCGTGCGAGGTGTCTGGATGCGACTCGGGCCCTGGTCGCGGCCAGACCGGACATCGCGGGCACGGCGACTCCCGCGAGAATGGCGGTGAGGACAATGACCACGACAAGCTCGATCAATGTAAAACCGCGCCGGAGAGGTCCGTCGCGGTGGTGCGTTGCTGAGGCTTGGGCGTGCATGGTCGAAACGGACGGGATTACCAGGCGTTTTCGGCGATGCCGGAAGTGTTGCTGTTGGCCCAGAACTTGCCTGCGGCGGCGTCGTAGTTCCAGCCCGCGGTGCCGCTGGTCGGGGGAGTAGCGGCCCACGTCGCGGCGACGATCGCGTTGGAGTTGGTGCTGCTGAAGGGGTTGGCCGGCATCATGTCCTGCATGACGGTGCGGTTGGTCTGGATTTGAGTGAGGGTGGGGTAAGCGCCGGCACCGGAGGTCACGATCTGGTTAGCGTACCAGTTGGCGATCGCGGCCCGTGCCGCGCCGAGGGTGCCGCGAACGGCGGATTCCTTGGCTTTGGCCGAATAGTCGAGATACTTAGGAATCGCGACACCGGAGAGGATCGCAAGCACGACGATCACGACCACAAGCTCAATGAGCGTGAAAGCGCGTGCGGCGGGGTGACGAGAGGCGATGAGTGTCATGGGGAGAGTCCTTTCTGCATAGGAACTTCGGACGAATCGGTGGACGACTTGATGATCTCAAATCGACTCGCGGGGGATAGTGGGTTGGGCAGGAGTTATCCCACGAGTTTTACCATGTCCCACATGGGAAGAAAGATTGCCAGTGCGATCACCAGCACGACCCCGGCGATGGCGACGATCATCAACGGCTCGATAACCGTGGCGATGTTCTTGACGAGGTGTCCGGTTTCGCGCTCGTAGTGACGAGAGATGATCGAACACATGCGGGGAAGCTCGGCGGACTGCTCGCCGGCCATGAGCATTCGGCGCGTGAAGCCGGAGATCTCCTTGCACCCATCGAGCACCTCGCTGAGCTTGCCGCCGCGGCGGACCTGTGCGGCCATCGCTTCGGCATCGCGCTGCATGGATGCGCGACCCGACGCTTTACCCGCCAGTTCCAGCGATTCGATCAAGCCGAGCCCGGACGAGACGGAGAGGCCGAGGATGCGGGTAAATCGTGCGATGGCCAGACCGCGGAGAATGTTGCCCAGGTGCGGGACGCGGCCGAGAGCTTGGTCGATTGCCTGTCGCCCGCGCTTGGTGCGGACGGTTTGGCGGTAACCGAAGATCAGTCCGGCGATGCCGAACAGGTAGACGAACCAGTAGCCCTGCATGCTGTTGCCGAGCAGCATGAGGGCTTTGGTGAATGCGGGAAGCTCGACGTGGCGCGACTCGAACATGGCCGCGAACTTGGGAACGACGAACCCGATGAGAAAGACGACCGCCAGTCCGAGGATTGCCGAGACGCAGAGCGGGTACATGAGCGCGCCGCGCACCTGCTTGGACATTTCCTGGCCCCGTTCGAGCGATTCGGAAAGATGCTCGAGGGCTTTGACAAGGTTGCCGCTCTTCTCGGCTGCCCGAACGGTTTCGACGTAGACGTCGCCGAAGGATTCGCGGTTGGCATCGAGTGCGAGGGCGACCTGCTCGCCGGCTTCGATGCGGCGGGCGACATCGGTGACGACATCGCGGAGCCGACTTGGCTTCTCCTGCTCGGCGATTCTGCGCAGGCCTTCGCTGATGGGAATGCGGCTGGAGACCAGCACGCCGAGCTGATAAGTGAAGTGAGCGAGATCCCTGGCATTGATGCGTTTTCCGCCGGCTCGACGGAAACGGCTTCCGGCGTTGGAGCGAAGCGACAACGGCGTGAGGCCCATGGCCGTCACCTTGCGGAACGCCTCGGCTTCGTTGAGGGCGGGCAGGGCACCTCTGTGCCGCGTGCCGGCCTGATCCATGGCGCGATACTCGAAAGTGAGCGCGGTCATGCGGCACGCCTCACTTGCTCGGCGATAGCCGGAAGGCTCGGCGGGGGCTTGAGGGATGCCGGCGGAGCGGTCTCAAGCTCGGTCGCCTGCACCGCGACGATGCGGTTGATCTCTTCGAGCGTGGTGAGGCCGAGCTTGGCCTTGGTCAGCCCATCCTGCCACATGAGTTTCATGCCGTCGGCCACGGCTATGGTCTGGATGGCGGTCGCGGAGTCGCCGCGATCGACGGCCTTTGAGACCGCGGGCGTCATCCGCAGCAGTTCGTAGACACCGACGCGCCCGCGGTATCCACTGCTGCCGCAGCGGCCGCAGCCGGCACCGCGCATCCACTTGACCTCGTCGGGCGCGAGCGCGAAGCGATGAAAGAGCGAGGAATCCGGGGCGTAGGCACGAGCGCAGTCGGGGCAGACGCGACGCACCAGCCGCTGCGCGATCACGGCGAGCAGGGCCGCGTTGATGGCGAAACTGGGACAGTTGAGGTCGCGCAAACGCGGGATCGCACCAGCGGCGTCGTTGGTGTGCAGGCTGGAAAGAACCAGATGGCCGGTGAGCGCGGCCTGCATGGAGATTCGAGCGGTCTCTTCATCGCGGATCTCGCCGACGAAGACCACATCGGGATCCTGGCGGAGAATCGACCGAAGGGCGCTGGCGAAGGTCAGGCCGATTTCGTGGTTGGCCTGTACCTGACGGATCATCGGGAGCCGGATCTCGACGGGGTCCTCGATGGTCATGATGTTGACATCGGGGGCGTTGAGCCGCTTGAGCGCGGTATAGAGCGTGGTCGTCTTGCCCGAGCCGGTCGGGCCGGTGACGAGGATCATTCCGTAGGGGCTTTTGATGATCTGCTCGAGCGCGGCCACCTCGGCCTGGGGGAAGCCGAGGGCAGCGAAGTCGCGAATGTTGGCGGCGCTGCTGAGAAGACGCATCACCACATTTTCGCCGCAGACCGTGGGAATGATGCTGAGGCGAATATCCACAGCGCGGCCGTTATGGGTGAACCGGAATTTGCCGTCCTGGGGCCGTCGCGTCTGCGTCAGATCGAGGTCGGCCATGACCTTGAGCCGCTGAACCAGGCCGCTATGGGCCGAGATGCTCGGACCTTGCAGCGTGCGGAGCGTGCCATCGACGCGGTAGCGAAGGTGCAGGTCGTGCGCGTCGGGGTTGATGTGAATGTCGCTGGCCCCAAGCTCGATGCCCTGCGCAACGATCTGATTGACCGCGGCGACGATCGGCTCTTTGCCGGTGGTGAGGTCTTCCCCGACGATATCGAGGGCCGCGACACCGGCGGTCTTGTCGCCGGTAAGGGCGTAAGCGCGGTCGATGAGCGAGCGGAGCGCCTCGGGCTCGCAAAGCACGGGATCGATGTCGGCCTTCATCAGGGCGCGGAGCTGGTCGACGGCGCGCAGGTCGAGCGGGTTGGCCATTGCCACCGTGACCAGATCGTCGCCGAGGAAGAGCGGAAACGCGCAGAGTTGCTCGGCCGCGGCCTTGGGCAGGCGAAAGGAATTGCTGTAGTCGATGTCGTAGTTGCTGAGGTCGGCGTATGCGTACTCGCTGGTCTCGGCCCGGAAAAGCGCGAGTTGCCGCACTGAGATCAGTCCCTGCGAGGTGAGCGCTTCGGCGAGCCCGACACCATGCTCGGCACCGTGCTTGCGCGCGGCATCGACCTTGGCGCTGTCGAGCGCGCCCGCTTCGAGCATGGCGGCGATCACGAAGTCGTCGGCACCGGTCATGCGGCGGTGCCTCCGGCGAGGGGTTTCATCGCGGAGATGTGGTTGAGCAGACGCTCGACAGTGGTGGGATGCGGGGAGTTCTTGCCCTTGAACGCGACGCCGAGATAGTATTTGGGATCGCGGCTGATCATGGCGGCACGCTGCACCGTGCCCTCGAGCTCGAGCGGAGCGGCATCGGCGAGGTCGATGCGCACCAACACCCGCGTCTGACGGGGGAGAAAGACCAGGCATTGCAGGCCGATGCCGCCGGCGCTGCAATCGACGACGGTGGCCGCCAGCACGCCGGTTCCGTTGCCGGCGGTGCGGGAGAGGGCGACGCGCGCGGGTGAGTCGGCGGTGATGCCGACAACGGCGGGCAGCGCGCAGGTGTATCGCTCGTACTGACGCACAACGAGTTGTTCGGCGGTCTTTTCCATGGCGATGGCGGCGCGCGAGATCGGGCCGGCCAGATGAGTGGCATCGACAGAAAACGCGGGTCGGCTGAGCGAACGGATGGAGAGCGTGCCGAAACGCGGGTCTGATAACGGCTTGAAATCGATGCTTCGAGCGTTCGACTGGATCGTTTGACTTCGGTGGGGAGCCGTGCCATACTCCAGCGATGTTCTTCGCCCCCACGCATCCTTCCCATCACCATCATCACGCCACGACGTGAGCCGGTGCGGGTGCGCTGACGATCCATTGCGATCTTCTCCCGACGCCGGCCCGTGCCGGCGTTTATTGTTTTTGACCTCTTTGATTTCCGGTCGGCGACCGCAGTCTGTTCAGGAGCACCCATTGATTTCCTCCCGCCAAACCGACGACATTCTCCACCTTGCGATTCCCAAAGGGCGGATGCACGAGGGGGTTGTGCGGTTGCTCGGCGATGCGGGGATTCGCGTCTCGTCGGGAAGCGGCGGGCCGGGCAGCGCGCGCGGCTACCGACCATCGATCTCGCTTGCGGGTGTCGAGACCAAGATTCTCAAGCCGCAGAACATCATCGAGATGCTGCACGCGGGGACGCGCGATTTGGGGTTTGCGGGTGCCGACTGGGTAGCCGAGCTGAATGCGGAACTCGTGGAGGTTCTGGATACCGGATTGGACATGGTGCGAATGGTCGCGGGCGCGCCGGGAGGGGTGCTCGAAGAGGGTCGGTTGCCGCGGCGGGCGCTGGTCATCGCGAGCGAATACGAGCGATTGACCAGCCGGTGGATCGAGCGGCGGGGCGCGGGCGACACGTTTGTACGGTCGTATGGCGCGACCGAAGTATTTCCACCGGAGGATGCGGATTGCATCGTGGATATCGCGGCCTCGGGCGCGACACTGGAGGCCAACGGGCTGGTCATCGCCGAAGAGCTCATGCGCTCGTCGACGCGGCTATATGCCAGCCGCGCGGCGATGAAGCACGCGCACAAGCGAGGACGCATCGAAGACATGGCGATGCTGGTGAAATCGGTGCTCGAAGCACGCTTGCGGGTGATGCTGGAGCTGAACGTCTCGAGCGAGAATCTTGATGCGGTGTGCGGCGTGCTGCCATGCATGCGCCGGCCGACGCTGTCGCAGTTGTCGGGAGGCGGCTTTGCGGTGAAGGCCGCGGTGCCGCGCGACCAGCTTCCCACGCTGATCCCGGCGCTGAAGGCCCGTGGGGGCGCGGACATCGTCATCTCACCGATTGCGCAGGTGGTGCCGTGAGGCCGCTGCGAGCATTTGTGCCTGCGCCTGCATTCCGCGTGACGGCGGTGGGTGGGTACCTGCGCCCGGCGCGGGCATCATCGCGGCCGGTCGATCTTCGCCTGGATTCCAACGAAAGTCCGGCGCTGCCGTCGGATGCGCTCGATGGGCTGCGACTTCCGCCGGCCGCGGCGACCCATTATCCCGATGCGGGGTCGCTGGAGCGCGAGCTGGCGGAGCGGCTGGGCATCGATGCCGCGCGGGTGGTCGTCACCGCTGGGGCGGATGATGCGCTGAATCGGATCGCGATGGCGCTGATCGAACCGGGGCGGAATGCGGTGATCACCGCGCCGACGTTTGAGATGATCCCGAGGTATGTGCGTCATGCGGGAGGAGAGGTTCGAGAGGTCGCGTGGATGAGCGGGGCGTTTCCCGTCGATGAGATGATCGCGGCGTCGGATGCCGACACGCGTGCCGCGTTCGTGGTCTCGCCCAACAACCCGACCGGCTCGGTGGCGACGCGGGTGGATGTCGAGCGTTTGCGTGCGGGTCTGCCGGCGACGGCGGCGCTGGTCATCGACGCCGCGTACGAGGAGTTTGCCGATGAAGCGCTCACGGAGTTCGGATTGACGTTGCCGGGGACAGTCGTGACGCGAACATTCTCGAAAGTGATGGGCCTCGCGGGATTGCGGGTGGGCTACGCGGCCGGAGACGAGCGCATCATTGCGTGGCTGCGGCAGGTCGGGCAGCCGTATGCGGTGAGCGGTGTTTCGCTGGAGCTGGTTGGGCGATGGCTCGATCCTCTGCGGCCGCGGTGCGCGGAAGTTGTCGCGCGGGTTCGATCCGAGCGCATCGTACTGGGGGCGCTGCTGCAAAAGCTGGGCGCTGATCCGCTGGCTTCGCAGGCGAACTTTGTTTTGGCGAGGTTCGAGCGCCCCGCAGCGGATGTGGTTGCGCGGGCGCTGGCGGAGCGTGGAATCGCGGTGCGGTCGTTCCCGGCACGGCCGGGGCTCGAGCGGTGCTTGCGGATTACCTGCCCGGCGGAGTCACAGCACTTCGAGAGGCTGTGCGCGGCGCTCGTCGAGGCGTGCTCTGCGAGCGTTACGACCGATCGTGTCTCAGGAGAACCCCTATGACCGCCAACAGAACGTCCGCGATCGAGCGGCAGACGCGCGAAACGAAGATCGAGTGCCAACTGAATATCGATGGACGGGGGAACATCGATGTTCGCACCGGAATCGGTTTTCTCGACCACCTTCTGACGGCGCTGGCCTTGCACGCCGGCCTCGATCTGAAGCTCGAATGTGAGGGCGATCTGCACATCGACGATCACCACACCGCGGAAGATTGCGGAATGGTGCTGGGCCAGGCGCTCGATGCCGCGCTAGGAGACCGGCTGGGCATCGCGAGATTCGGACAGGCCTTCGCTCCGCTGGATGAAGCGCTCGCGCGAGCCGTGGTGGATTTGTGTACGCGACCGGTGGCGATCGTCGACCTGGGCCTGCGCCGCGACAAGCTCGGCGAGTTGTCTTGTGAAAATGTTGCGCATGTGTTGACCACCATGGCGATGTCGGCACGGGTTACGCTGCATGTGGACGTGCTGCGGGGCGACAACGATCACCACCGGGCCGAAGCCGCCTTCAAGGCGCTCGCGCTGGCACTGCGGGGCGCGGCGGCGCGGGGCGGGGGCGACGGGCCGCGTAGCACCAAGGGGAGCCTGTGACCGGAGCGCCAGTACACATTCTCTCGACGGGCGTGGCGAACATCGCATCGGTGGCCGCGGCCATCGAGCGGTGCGGGCGCGCGGCGGTGGTTACCGCGCGTCGCGAAGATGTTGTCGGCGCAGCGCACCTGGTCGTGCCGGGTGTGGGCGCATTCGGCGCGGCCATGGCGCGACTCGAACAACTGCACCTTGTCGAGCCATTGACGGAAAGAGTGCGAAGCGAGCGACCGACGCTGAGCATCTGCCTGGGGATGCAACTGCTGTTCGATTCGAGCGAGGAATCACCGGGCGTTCGCGGGCTGGGCATCATCCCGGGCTGCGTGACTCGGTTTCCAAGGTTGCCGGGGTTGCGCGTGCCGCAACTGGGGTTCAACATGGTCGCGCTGCGCGACGGAGCCACGGCATTCGATTCCGGATACGCGTACTACGCGAACTCCTACCGCGTCGCCGGAGAGACCGTCGCGCCGGGCTGGACGGTGGCCACAACCGATTATGCGGGCTTGTTTCTTGGCGCTGTGTGCTCGTCGACAGGACGCGTAGTCGGGTGTCAGTTTCATCCGGAGTTGTCTGGCAAGTGGGGACACGCGCTGATCTCCCGATGGCTCAATGGCACGGCGGGTTTAGGCCGAGACCGGGGTCCGTCGTTGCTGTCCGCCGGGTCACTGCTCGCAACGCGCGTCGTGCCTTGCCTGGATGTCCGCGACGGCCGGGTCGTGAAGGGGATGAACTTCGTCAACCTGCGGGATGCGGGCGATCCTGCGTCGCTGGCTCGTGCGTATGAGGAGCAGGGTGCGGATGAGCTGGTGATGCTGGATGTGAGCGCCACGGTGCAATCGCGCGCGGCGGCGGCCGCGACGGTGCGGGCGATCCGGCGCGCAATCTCGATCCCGCTGACGGTCGGCGGCGGCGTGCGATCGGTGGAGGATGCAGGGGCGCTGCTCGATGCCGGCGCGGACAAGGTGTCGGTCAACTCGGCGGCGGTTGCGAATCCGGGGTTGATCGACGAGCTGTCGCGGCGGTTCGGGGCACAGTGTGCGGTCGTGGCGATCGACGCGGCGAGCACCAGCGGAACAGCGGGAAGCAGATTTGCGGTATTCACGCACTCTGGCGCGCGCGCGACGGAGCGGGATGCCATCGCATGGGGGGTCGAGGCGCAATCCCGCGGGGCGGGCGAGATCCTCCTCACCTCGATCAACCGGGACGGCACGCAGGAAGGGTACGACCTGCCGCTGCTGCGCGCGGTGTCCGACGCGGTGAGCATCCCGATCATCGCGTCGGGGGGCGCGGGCGAGCCCAGCGATCTGGTGGACGCGATCAAACTCGGGCGAGCCCACGCGGTGCTCGCGGCCGGGATTTTCCACGACGGTCGCTATTCCATTGTTCAAGTCAAGGCCGCGCTCGCCGAAGCGGGGCTGGTCGTGAGACAACAGGGGGCGCAACCGTGTTAGTCCCGAGCATCGACATTCAGAACGGCCACGCGGTGCAGCTGCGTCAGGGCAAGACGCTGGTGATCGACGCGGGCGATCCGCGCCCGATTGCCGAGCGGTTCGCTCCGCTCGGCGAGGTCGCCGTTATCGACCTCGACGCGGCGATGGGCATGGGGAGCAATGCGGACACCATCCGCGATTTGCTGAAGATCGCACGCTGCCGCGTCGGTGGCGGCATTCGCGATGTGGATTCGGCGCGGCGATGGTTGGATGATGGGGCGTGCAAGGTGATTCTCGGCACCGCGGCGCGGGCGGAGGTGCTTTCGCAGTTGCCCCGCTCTCGCGTTATCGCGGCGCTGGATGCGCGCGATGGCGAGATCGTCGTCGAGGGTTGGCAGCGCGGAACCGGTCGGTCGATTCTCCCGCGTATCGCCGAATTGCGCGAACTGGTGTCGGGATTCCTGATTACGTTTGTCGAGATCGAGGGGACGATGGCGGGGTTCGATGCCGCGAGAGCCAAGCCGCTCATCGATGCGGCGCGCATCGGGAGCGGAGCGGGATTCTCGCGGGTCACGATCGCGGGAGGGATCACGACGCCGGGGGATATCGCGGCGCTGGATAAGTTGGGCGCTGATGCCCAGGTCGGCATGGCGATCTATTCCGGCAAGCTCGATCTCGCGGCCGCATTCGCCGCGCCGATGACATCGGACCGGTCCGACGGACTGTGGCCGACCGTCGTGTGCAATGCTTCGGGGGCGGCGCTCGGGCTGGTTTACTCCAGCCTCGAGAGCCTGCAAGCGGCCATCGAAGAGCGCCGCGGCGTGTACTACTCGCGGTCGCGCGGCGGCCTCTGGCGCAAGGGCGAGACATCTGGTGCTTCGCAACGGCTGCTCCGCATCGATGCGGATTGCGACCGCGATTCGCTGCGTTTTACAGTCGAGCAGGCGGGGGCAGGGTTCTGTCATCTCAATATGGCGACGTGTTGGGGCGAACCCCGCGGCCTGCCCGGTCTGGAGAAACGCTTGCGCGAGGCGCTCACCGCCGGGAACGATTCCTCGTACACCGCCCGCCTGGCCCGCGATCCCGGGCTGCTCCGGGCAAAGTTAATGGAAGAGGCCGCGGAGCTTGCCGACGCCCGCGGGCGCGGACACGTCACCGAGGAGGCGGCCGATCTTCTGTATTTCACGTTGGCGCGGCTGGCATCCGCCCAGCCCGGAGGCATTCCTCTCTCTGAAGTAGAAGCCGTTCTCGATCGGCGCGCCATGAAAATCACCCGCCGTTCGGGCGATGCCAAGCCACCCACCACTCCACGGTGATGCCGCCATGCTTCTACTCAAACGCCGAGATCCCGATCAGATTGCCCGCGACCGTCGCGATCCCGTCGATGCCGCGACGCTCGCAGAAGCGAAGTTCATCGTCGATGATGTGCGCGCTCGCGGACGAGCGGCGCTCGTCGAGCACGCCGAGCGGCTGGGCGATCTCAAGCCCGGGCAGGCGGTGGTGGTGGATCGTGCGGGCCTGCGCCGCGCTTTGGAGCAGCTTCCGGCGAGTCAGAGGGTGCTTCTGGAGTCGGCCGCGGAACGGATCAGTGCGTTCGCACGCGCACAGCGGTCGTGCTTGAAGGATTTCGACATGCCCGTCCTCGGCGGAGTTGCGGGCCACCGCGTCGCGCCCGTGGCCCGCGCCGGCTGCTATGCCCCCGGCGGGCGCTTTCCACTTCCATCTTCGGTCTTGATGACCGCGCTCACCGCACGCGCTTCCGGGGTGAGCGAGGTGATCGTGGCCTCGCCGCGACCGGCGCTCGCCACGCTGGCCGCGGCGGCTCTCGCCGATGCCGATGCGTTGCTCGCGGTCGGAGGAGCGCAGGCGATCGCGGCGCTCGCGTATGGAGCGGGCCAAGACCTGCCGCCGGTCGATCTGATCGTCGGCCCCGGCAACCGCTGGGCGACGGCCGCGAAGATGGTCGTCTCCGGAACGGTCGGGATCGACATGCTCGCTGGCCCGAGCGAAGTGCTCATCATCGCGGACGCCGCGGCCGACCCGCGGCTGATTGCCGCCGACCTGCTCGCACAGGCCGAGCACGACGCCGACGCGGTGCCGATGCTCGTGACAAACTCTGGCCTGCTGCTCGACACCGTTGAAGAGGAGCTGGAGCGACAACTGGTCGATTTGCCGACGGCCGCGATCGCGAGGCAAGCGCTCGTCAACGGCTTTGCGGCGGTCGTCGCGACGATCGACAAGGCTATCGAGCTCTCCGACCGCCTTGCCCCCGAGCACCTCGAAATCATGACCGCCGACTCGGAAACGGTCGCCGCTCGATGCAAGAACTATGGAGCCATCTTCATCGGCGCGGCCAGCGCGGAAGTCTTCGGCGACTATGGCCTGGGACCGAACCACGTTCTCCCGACCGCCGGGTGCGCCCGCTTCACCGCGGGGCTGAGCGTGTTCACGTTTCTGCGCTGCCGCACATTTCTGCATGTGAGTCCGGCCAGGGGAGAACTGAATCGACTCGCATCGGAGACGGCGGAGTTTGCGAGATTGGAAGGGCTCGAAGCCCACGCCCGAGCGGCTGCCGCAAGAATCTGCAGGTGAATTAATTTTGAGCGCAAGTTCGTCTGCCCGTGCGGGATATGACCGCGAGCGGTGCGGCACCTGCCAATCGGGCATTGCATCCGATGCCATTGCCGGTATCTTCGCACCTGCGAGGCGGGTGTTTGTCCACCCTTACGGTCGGTGCGAGCGCCGCCAACTGACGAATGCGCATGACACCATCACTCCCCACCGGCCCGGAACTTTCGAGCGTGCATCGACTTGGCGACGATAGATCGGCTACACCGCTGTCCGGTAACGGATCGGCCCCGCCGATCGCTCGATCGGCGAGTCGCACATGAAAACGTCATCATCGTGCGGCGCAATAGCGGACCCGACGACCGAACAACCGCGCCCGTCCAGCCGAAGTTATACACAGCGTCATTGAGGCATCGACCGTCCGCGTTCGATGGTTAGGGTAGCGGATGGCGGCGCGAGCGATCGCACGAGTCAGTCAGGCTCAGGAGGATTTGTTTCCATGACGAAGTTCAACGCTCGCCTGCAACACCGTTCGAAGCTGAACGTCGCGGGGCACAGGTCATCCTCGCTTCTTCGCCGCTGCGGGACCGCCCAGCCGCGGCCGGTCGCGCTCGAAGCCCTCGAGCAGCGGCAGTTGCTCGCCTTTGCCGATCCCGCCACCGCCAATAACCCCATCTGGCACGCCGTCGAAGCGCCATCCGGCTCGATCATTATCGATGGAAAGCTTCGCGCTTCCGAATGGGCGGGAGCTCAGACCATCGTGCGGACGATGGCCTTCGACTCGTACATGCGGGCCACGCTGCGGGCCAAGTACACGCCCGAGGGACTCGTGTTGGCGCTCGACGTGCGGGACCGCAACCTCTGGGCCGATGGCAACGGCGGTGGAAGCGGCGGCCGATGGGAGCACTACAGCGATGACTCGGTCATGTTTTTCTTCGACCCGGCAAACGCCAAGGGCCGGTTTCTGCCCGCATCCGGGCGCATGCTCGCCTTCAATATCGCGGGCATGAACGCACCCGAAACCGGCACCGGCAAGGTGAACCGCTGGCTGTGGGAAAAAGGCGACGGACGCGGCGGCGGCGTGAAGGTCAACGCCGACTTCTCGCTCTCCGCCGGAGTTCGCTGGGCCGTCGATGTCGGACGCCAGAAGATGAACAACAACGTCGGCAACGACACCGGCTGGACCGCCGAGGCGTTTCTGCCCTGGAGCGCGCTGGGCATGACCGGCGCTCCGGCGAATGGCAAGACCATGGGCATGACGTACATGGTGCGCTACGACGACGACGGCGGCCTGCACGTTCCACGCAACATCAAGGACAACGCCGCGATCGCCGACCGCTGGGCCGATCGCGTGCAGTTCGATGCCGACCTGCACGGCGTTTACACCAGTTTCAGCGACGCTTTGTACGGCTGGAACGGGCCGGTCAACTACGCCAGCCTGCAGTTCGTCGATCGCGCAGCGCAGGACGACCCGCGGGCGATTACCAACCTCTCGACCAACCTCGTCACCGGCTATGGCGCCAAGCTCACGTTCCGCGCGCCCGCCGGCTCGCAATCCGGCAAGGGCCACGTCGCGGGGTACGAGATCAGGATCTCCGAGGGGCCCATCGTCACCGAGGAAGACTGGAACGGCGCGACGATCGTCTCCAACAACTTCGTCGCGCACCAGCAGGGCAGGTCGGAAACGCTCCGCATCGGCAAACTGACGCCGAGCACGGTTTACAACATTGCCGTGCGCGGGCGCAACTTCGCGGGACGGCTGGGAGCGATCGCTTCCATCAACCGCGAAACCCAGAGCGACGACTTCGATCTGAGCGGCGGAAATCGCATCATCGTTTCGCCCAATGGCAACTCGCTGATGACCGAAGCCGGCGAGCCGTTCATCATCAACGGCGGCGTCGTGACCATCGGAAACCCCAACTTCAACGGCGTGTACGGCAACGATGTCACCGCCGACGACATCGAGGCGCTGGACGATTACCTCCGCGGCCTGGCGAGCTACGGTGTCAACACGCTGCGGCTCCAGATCGAGCACCTCGCCGGAACGCCGTATTACCCGCTGGAAACCCGCAATCCCGGCGACGCCCAGAGCACGTTCAACCCGCTGATGAGGGATTTCCTCAATCGTGTGATGGAACGCGCAGCCGCCACCGGCGTGAACATTTTCCTGCAGACCTTCAACAACTATGCCTACGCGGCCAACTTCAACCGCACCGTGTTCTCGTCGGCCAACGGCGGCCCCATCTCGAACATGCAGCAGTTTTACACCAGCCGCACCGGCAGCAACAGCGTGCTGGAGATCGCCAAGCGCCGGATGAGGACCATCGCCGACTGGGTGCAGGCAAGTCCGTACGGCCACACCGTGATCGGGGTCGATCTGCTCAACGAATGGGATGGCACCGACTCTCGCCTGGACTACGCGACCGACATGACCAACCGGACCAGGTTCATGGTCGCGCTGGCTGCCGATCTCCACTCGTACGCACCGGCGATCAACATCATGAGCTCGTCGATCCGCGCCGAACCGATCGGTGTCGTGAAGCGAGCGATCTTCTACAGCGATGCCTTCGACATCCTCAACCCGCACTTCTATGTCACCAGCGTGACCAGCCCGGTCTATAACCCGCGCTCCGATACGAGCGTGAAGCCCGCAACGGATTACGCCACGCTGGCCGCGTATTGGATCACCAGTCGCCGCGACGGCCGACCGGTTCAGAACAGCGAGTGGGATGTCGATGCCGGCGCATCCGGCCGCTGGCCGGGCCCGACCGGGGGTCTGTACTACAGCGACGTGCCCAACATGGGCCGCCCCGACCCGGCGAATCCTTACACGCTCGCCGAGGATGAGGCCATCTTCCGCACCGTCAACTGGTCGAGCATCGCCTCGGGGCTGGCGAGCGGCGGGTTGCGCAACGGCGGATTCTCGCTGGCCGCGACGTGGGCGGGATCGGGCGAGAAGACGCTCGGCCCGTATTCGCGCACGATGCGGCGCATCCAGCGGGCCGTCGCCAACTTCGAGCGCGACACCTCGCTCGGGTTCGATTGGACCAACTTCCGTGCCGAGACGCTCGCCGGACGCATCAGCGCAGCCAAGGTCGGGGGTGACTTCCTGCACGCCTTCGGCTCGGCCGATGCCAACCAGGGTCTGGCCTATGTCTTGCGAGATGGATCGCGCAGCACTGGCGACACCCGCGTGACCGGCGCGAAGCTCAAGATCTCCGGCCTTGCGACCGGCGCGCTCTACGACGTGCAGTTGTGGTCGACCGGTCCGAACAACGGCGTGATCGGCACGTTGAGCGGCGTCGGTGTCGTTAACGGCACGGCGACGTTCAATCTGCCGGAGTTCGCGACGGATGTGATGGTCAAGTTCGTCCGCCGTCAGTCCTGAAGCGGCGGAACCGGGGCGTCGATCACGCGGTGATGAACAGCCCCGCGATGCAGCCGGTCATCCAGCAGGCCAGCGCCCCCGCCACCATGGCGCGCGGGCCGATGGCGGCGAAGTCGGATCGACGGCTGGGTGCCAGAGCGCTCAGACCGCCGATCTGGATGGCGATCGACGGCAGGTTGGCGAACCCGCACAGGGCATAGGTCGCCATCTGGCAGCTGCGCGGGCTCATGGTTCCTTGTCTCACCATCTCGGCGAGCGACAGATATGCGACAAATTCCGTGGCGATGATCTGTTGCCCGAGCAGCGAACCGAAGCGGCCGCATTCCGCCCACGGCACGCCGAACGTCCACACCAGCGGCCTCAGCAGTGTTCCCAGAATCCATTGCAGCGTGAACTCGGGCAGCCCCAGGCTCGCCCGCCACGCGGCCACGCGCTCGACCCTGCTCAGCGCCGCCAGCGGAAAGTTGAGCATGGCCAGCAGCGCGACGAAAGCGATCAGCATGGCCGCGACATTGAGGGCCAGCATCAGCCCATCGCTCGCGCCGACCGCGGCCGCATCGACCACGTTGCGGGTGGTGCGCTCGTCGCGGGCGAGCGAGCCGATGGACTCGTCCCTCGGCGTTTCGGTCTCCGGAAGCATGATCTTGGCCATGACCAACCCGGCCGGTGCCGACATGACGCTGGCGCACATCAGGTGCATGGCGAAGCGGATGCGCGATGCGTCATCGTCGCCGCCGAGAATGCCGACGTAGGCGGCCAACACCGAGCCGGCGATGGATGCGAAGCCGCCGACCATGATCGCCATGATCTGCGAGCGGGTCAGGCCCGCGATGTAAGGGCGGATGCAGAGCGGTGCCTCGGTCTGCCCGAGAAAGATGTTGGCGCTGGCCGAGAGCGCCTCGACGCCGGTCGCGCCGAGGGTCCGGCGCAGCACCCACGCGACCCCCGCCACGACGCGCTGCATGACCCCAAGGTGATACAGCACGCCCATCAGCGAGGCGAAGAAAATGATGACTGGCAGCACCTGAACCGCGAACACGAACCCCCACGGACTGGCGGCATCGCCTTTGCCGTTGGTCAGGTTGCCAAAGATGAAGCGCGAGCCTTCGCCCGCGAAGGAGATGACTCTGTTGACGATGGTCGCCAGAATCTCGAAGAGTTGTCGAACCGGGCCGACGCTCAACAACGCCCACGCCAGTACAATCTGCAGGCCGATGCCCGCGCCGACCAGCCGCCAGTTGATTCGGCGACGGTGCGTTGAAAGGAGCCATGCCGTGGCGATGAGCACCGATGCGCCGAGAATGCCGGTGAACTGGTTCATGGTCGGCGGCGATGCTAACAGAAACGGCTGGGCGGG
>Ga0163150_10002853_pt1 | contig 25493 bp, 29 predicted proteins | sample OliLakLV19P2IB_FD_148628 | JGI IMG/M metagenome (GOLD analysis project Ga0163150, IMG submission 148628) | Freshwater microbial mat bacterial communities from Lake Vanda, McMurdo Dry Valleys, Antarctica - Oligotrophic Lake LV.19.P2.IB | ecosystem: Environmental > Aquatic > Freshwater > Lake >...
GGGTGATGGTGGTGGGGGCGGGGTTGGCGCGGTGGCAGACGAAGAGTAAAGCTGTTTGATGACTAGCTTCACGTAGCGTCAATCAACCAATACACTGTGGGTCCCCACAATCCTTGGGTCTAGGCGATGAGCAACTCTTGGAACCGCGAAGAAGTAGAGGCGATTGTCGCGGATTATTTCGACATGCTGACCTTGCAATTAACCGGTCAGCAATACAACAAGACGGAACATCGCCGTCGTCTTCAAAAAATGCTCAAGCAGCGTTCTGAGGGCTCGATTGAGCGCAAGCACCAGAATATCAGTGCGATTCTTATCGGCCTTCATTGCCCATGGATAACTGGCTACAAGCCTTTAGGGAATTTTCAAGCGTTACTGCTTGATGGTGTTGAGGATCGACTTAAAATCAGCCCGATATTTGATCAGGCCGCGCTTGCAGCGGTACAGATGCCGGCGGCTGTTCCAAAAATTACCGATTATTCGAACCTAATGGTTGATGTACCCAAGCTAGTTCAGTCAGCCAAAGAGAAAGTTCCAGCTTATATGGCGGGGGTAGCCAAGAGCGGGGCAAAGCGAGACTACATTGAGAGGGAGTCTCGAAATTCGTCACTTGGTCTCGCGGGTGAAAAATTTATTGTTCAATACGAACGTTGGCGTTTATCTTCTCTGAACGCTGAAAAATTAGCCGCTAAAGTCGAGCATGTTTCGGTGACTCAAGGCGACGGCCTTGGATTTGATGTGCTTTCGTTTGATGTGTCAGGCCGTGAGAGATTTATCGAGGTAAAGACCACCTCTTTTGGCAAAGAAACGCCGTTTTTTATAACACGCAACGAAGTTGGGCTTTCTAAGACGGAAGTGGAGCGCTTTCATATCTATAGATTGTTCGACTTTAGAAAAGACCCGAGAGTGTTTTCATTTCGTGGGCCAGTAGATCGTTATTGCAAACTTGATCCTCTGGTATTCCAAGCACGTTTTTCTTGATTTTTACGGATTTATTGCGTTATCTGAAAATGGTGCTCTATGAAGTTTCCGACGGTGGTTCCGGTATTTATTGGTGGTGAGCAACCAGAGACATGTCGAGCTTGTGGAGCGCGAACAAATTTTATTGTGCTATCGGTAGAACGACAGGTGCATGAATGCCCGAGTTGCAATAACGTGTATTACTTGGATTTTGAGGGGGGAATATGAACCAAGAGGTTTTGACGAGAGGTGATGCTCAACCCGCTTCCCTCCGTTTGCATGAAACGGAATTACCGAACATTTCAGTGGAGTACATGTACAGAGATGCCAGTAACTACAAATCTTTTGAGGTCGTGAGTTTTGCAAATCCACAGCGGATTAGTGCCGCAAAGATTTGGCAGCAAATAAATGAGGCGTTGGAGGGCGTAATGCTGTTTCCCGGGCAGCCTATTTTTAGACCAGAGTGGGTAGGGCTTCCTACGGTGTTCTTGTTTGAGCAGTCGGGATACTCAAGAAGTGATGACGATCATGACTGGCATGAAGTGGTTTCTGTTGAGGAAACGGCGAGTCCGTCGACTTTTGGCGAAAACTCAAATATCAACAATTTTATTGATACATTGCGGCAGGCGCATCTAGCGTCAGTTTGGGGAAGTAAAAGAAAATGAACCACGCCAACCCCAACCGCAGCGCCGAACTCGCCCGCAACGTCGCCGTAGCCCTGCGTTTTAAACAGACTCAGGGCAAGCCCGAAATGCCGCAGATCGAGAAGGAAGTGCTCGCGCCCAATTACGACCGGGTGCGCGGCGGCAATCTGCACCTCGCCAACAATGCCCGCGATCAGGGCTGGCCGCATCCCGCGCTGTATCTGCGCGCAGCATTGCCGGATCGTGTTGATGTGATGGAGCAGGTCATTGCTGACGGGGATCGCGTCGGGCTGCTGTTCCGTGTCACCGGCACGCACACCGGAAATTTTTTCGGCATACCGCCGACCGGCAGACGCATCGACGTTTATGAAGTCGCGCTGCTGCGCATCGTCAACGGCCAGATGGTTGAGGGCTGGTACATGATGGATGAGGCCGAGTTGCTGCGGCAGTTGGGCGCGAAGCTGCCGCTGCGTCCCGACGGCAAACTGATTGCGCCGCCATTTCCGCAGACCGACGATGCCGCGACCTTTTTCAAAAAGTTGGAAGATCAGCCGGTGCTGACTGCACTGGACCGCAACAAGCGCATCGCTGCGCGCACGCGGCTGTCGACGCAGGCCAAGGAGGGGATGGCCGTCGGTCACAAGAACCTGCGCTACGGTTTTGAGCACACGCGCGGCTACAGCAAGGTGCATGGCCATGGCGAACTCAATCTGAATGCGGCTTTCGCCGAGCGGTTTTACGGACTGGACGTGCTGCTGGCGGAGGGCAATCAGGTTTGGGTGCGCTTCAATGTCAACGGCATCCACAACGGCCCGTTCTGCGGCATCGTGCCGACAGGGGCCCGGATGGGTGTGAACGCGGTGGCGATGGTCAATTTTGATGACGAAGGCACGATCACCAGTAGCTGGACCTTTGCCGACGAACTTGGTGTGCTGCTGCAACTGGGCCGGCCGAATCTGCTGCTCGAATAACAAGTCTGGAATAAGCGGGGGTGTTTCTCTGTTCTCAGCGTGAAGTGAAACCATCCACTGGAGGTACGCAATGAACAAGATCAAGACAGGCGTGACCGTAGCCGCAGTATTTCTGGCAATGGGCGCGCAGGCTGCGCAACCCAGTCCCGACATGTCGTTTTTCGTGACCAGCGCGGGTCTCGGCCAGGGCGCCGACCTCGGCGGACTCGCCGGGGCTGACCAGCATTGCCAGCAGCTCGCGACCGCGGCGGGTGCCGGCAAAAAACAGTGGCGCGCCTATCTGAGCACGACGGCCGCCGGCGGCACAGCGGCGGTCAACGCGCGGGATCGCATCGGCAGGGGCCCGTGGCACAACGCCGAAGGCCGGCTGGTCGCGCGAAACGTCGATGAGCTGCATACGCTGAACGGCATTAACCGCATGACGGCCTTGACCGAGAAAAATACCAAGGTCAACGGCCGCGCCGAATCACCGAACATGCATGACATCCTCACCGGTTCCAAGCCGGATGGCACTGTCGCAACCGGTGACAAGGACACCACCTGCGGCAACTGGAGCAAAAGCGGTGAAGGCGCGGCCATCGTCGGTCACCATGACCGCTGGGGCCTGCAGAGTGACGAGCCGGCGCGCTCGTGGAATGCGTCACATCCGTCGCGCGGCTGCAGCCAGGACAATCTGCGCGCCTCGGGCGGCGCGGGCATGTTTTACTGTTTCGCGGCGAATACCCGATAAACGCAGCGCGCATCAAACCGGCCGGGCGTCTATACCCGGCTTTTTTTCGTTCGCACCCCGGGATTTTATGTAAGTTATTGTGTAACTATTCAGTGCGAGCGGAAAGTCAAAAGCTTCCCTCACCCCGCCCTCTGCCGGAGGGAGAGGGAGAAAACCATCGCCGGGGCAAGCAAACACTTGGAATCGAGTAGCACGGGGGTTGCTCCCTCTCCCTCCGGGACAAGGGAACACTGGAAGCGGAGCAGAGGGCGGGGGTGAGGGAAGGTCGCTGAGTTTGCCGCACGCACTGAATAGATACGTTATTGTTTTAATTAATATTTTTATCAGAAGCCAGCAGCGGCCCGTATCCCGTTGAACGGCGTTTCACTCTGCCCGGCATCTGTGCCTGATGGAAGAGATGTGCTCAGTAGCTGGTGGAAGCGGCGGGTGCGGGTTTGCGCTGTTCGGCGATGAAGCTGCGGATTTCGCTGGTCAGCCGCGGGTCGCCCTGAATGCCGGTTTTGCCGGTGTGCGACACGCCTTCGAGCAGCACCAGCTTCATGCCGGGGCGCAGGGTTTTGAGTTCCTGCATGTCCTTCAATGTATGGTCGAGCGTGCCAACGATGCCCATGGTCGGCACCTTGACTGCGGCCATCTGTTCCGACGTCACCGCCTGATCCTTGTAGCCGCGCAGCGATGCCGCGGTCGCCAGTTGGTCGAAATTTTTGTCGGCGCGGCAGGCGGTGATGCGCTGCTGGATTTCTTCTTCGGTCGGCTTCATGCCGGCCGGCGCCTGGCGCATGGCGCGGCTGCGGCTGATGCAGTCACGGGCAATTTCGGCGGCTTCGGTTTCGATGCGCGGGTTGTTGGCTTCTTTCGGCGAGCGGCCTGCGCCGGCAACCTGAACACCTGTCAGGAAGCGTTCCGGGTGCAGGGTCAGCAGTTGCGCAACGGTGCTGCTGCCCAGCGAGAAACCGATGATGTGTGCACGTTGGATTTTCAGCGCGTCGTGGATGCGCACCACGTCCAGTGCCTGTTGCCGGCCGTAGGCGGCGGGATCGTGCGGCGAATCGCTTTTGCCGTGGCCGCGGGCATCAAACGCAATGACGCGGAAATCCTTCGCCAGATTGTCGACCACGCCGCGCGAGGTCCAGCTCTCGAGGTTCGAGGTGCCGCCGTGCAGCAGCACGATGGCGTCGCCCTTGCCGGTGTCGGTATAGCGGATCTTGACGCCGTTGGCGTCGAGGTATTTGTCTTCGAAGGCCAGCGACGGTGCGGCGGCGAAACACAGCAGTAACACGGTGAAGCGGATGACTGGGTTCATGGTCCTCTTCCTTTGGTCGGTTTGTTGTTATTGATTGCGGTTGCAGCTTAGCGAAATCCGCGGTGCATATGCGTGCCCGTGCGGTTTCGCAGCACACTGCCCGCTCAGTGTTCAACCATCAGTTTTTTCAGCAATGCCGGATCGGGATCGAAGCCGAGCCCCGGTCCCTGCGGAATCGCGATGCGCCCATTGCGCGGATTGATCGCATCACCAAACGGTGTCTCGGCAAAATCGCAATAGAACCGTTCGATCCAGACTTCGCGCGACTGCGCCGCGCTGACATGGATGGAGGCGAGCAGCCCCGGACCGAAGTATGCCGAATGCGGCACCACGCGCACGCCGTGGGCTTCGCCCAGCGCAAACACTTTCTGCATTTCGGTGACGCCGCCGACCTTGGTGATGCTGGGCTGAGCGATATCGAGCGCACCGCGTTCGAACAGGCGGTGGAATTCGTTGGCGCTGCCGACGTTTTCACCGCCGGCCACGGCAATGCCGCCCTCGGCGCGCACCCGCGCGATTCCCGCATGGTCTTCCGGCGGCCATACCGGCTCTTCGAGCCATTCCAGATCAAGGTCCTGCAGTTCGCGGCAGATGACGAGCGCCTGGGCGACGGTCCACGGGCAGTTGCAGTCCACCATCAGCGGCACAGTGTTGCCGACAGCGCGGCGTGCGGCGCGGATGATGGCGGGATCGATTTCATGAATCTTGATCAGCTTGTAACCGCGTTGCAGCGCTTCGGCGATGCGCGGTTCCATCGCGGCGGTTTTGCCGTAACGCAGCAGGCTGGCGTAGGCGGGCAGGTCGGCGCGCGGGCTGCCGCCGAGCAATTGATACAGCGGCCGGTTGGCGATCTTGCCGGCAATGTCCCACAGGGCGATGTCGATCGCCGACAGCGCATACATCAGCGGTCCGTTGCGCCCGGCGCCATGGACGGCGCGCGCGAGGTCATGCATCAGCACGGCAATGGCGGTCGGGTCGCGGCCGATGCACAGCGGCGCGAGCATGCGGTCGAGCGCGGTGCGCGTTGCCGGCCACACGCGATGGCCGAAACCTTCGCCCCAGCCGGTGACGCCGGCGTCGGTGTCGACGCGCACCAGCAGCGTTTCCATCGCAGTGCGGGCCTGACCGCCGACCATCGGCGCATCGCCGGTGAGGACCAGCGGCATGCGGTTGACGAAGGTGGTGACGGCGGTGATTTTCATGTTTATCTTTTCTTCAGTTTGTTCAGTCCACCTTCGCGCCGGTGGCTTTGATGATCTTGGCGAATTTCCCGGTTTCCGATTGGATGATGCCGCGAAATTCCTCCGGAGTGCTGGTTACCGCCTCGAGGCCGAGACCGGCATAGCGCTCGCGGACTTCCGGCAGTGCATGGATACGAATAATTTCGGTGTTGAGTTTTGCGACGATGGGACGGGGGGTGCCGTGCCGGGCAAAAACCCCCCAGGAGTTATTGATGGCGTAACCGGTTACGCCGGATTCAGCGACGGTCGGCATTTCGGGCAGCAGTTCGGACCGCTTTGCACTGGTCACCGCGAGCGCCCGCACCTTGCCTGATCTGGCGTGAGGAAGTGCGATCGGCATATCCGAGAACAAGATTTCCAGCCGGCCGCCGAGCAGGTCGTTGAGAGCGAGAATGGTGCCTTTGTACGGTACGTGGACAATGTTCACGCCGGTCATCGTCTTGAACATGACGCCCGCCGGATAGGCGATGGTGCCGGCACCGCCGGAGCCGAAATTGAGAACACCCGGCTTTGCGCGGGCAAGCTGCATCAGTTCCTTTACTGATTTTGCTTCTACGCCGGGATGCACAACCAGCAATTGGGGAGCTGAAGCCACCATGCTGATCGGAGCGAAATCGCGCAGCGTGTCGTAGCTGACCTTGTAGAGGAAGGGGTTGGTCGCGAACTGGCTCATGTTGGCATGGAGCAGCGTGAAGCCGTCGGCCGGCGCGCGCATCGCGAGCTCGGTGCCGATAATGCCGCTGGCGCCGGCGCGGGTGTCGATCACCACCTGCTGGCCCCAGGCTTCGGTCATTTTCTGGCCGATGATGCGGGCGCTGGTGTCGGAGGTGCCGCCGGGATTCCACGGCACGATCATGCGGATCGGTTTGTTGGGATAATTCTGTGCTGCAGCAACTGCCGGCATTGATGACGCAAGGGCGAGACAGAGCAGGCCAGGAACGGCGACGTTTCTCATTGTTCTCCTCCGCGCGGATGGAATACGTTCGGACAAATTGAAACCGGATTCAGGTTAACACTGCGGGCTGTGATGACAGGCTGCAGTTCGTTATATGTGGACCGTGCAGCCCCGTGGGTTCAGCCCGGAAGCAGAGGCACGGCAGTAGCGCAGGGTTCTAAGACGGGGTTGTCAGCCGCGACGCGGCTCGAACGCGAGCTTCACCGCCAGCGCGGCGAGCACGCCGCCCATCCCGGTCCGGTGTCCGGTGTCAGGTTACGGTTGCAGTACACCGGGGTCTTCGCAAATTTTTTGCGCCAGATGCTCGTTGACTTCGTTGTGGCGGGGAATGGAACTGCGTCTGTTCATCGTTGGGTTATGCCACCACGAATGATTGCCGCCTTCCCTGAGCAGCGAACAGCCGTGTGCGGTGAGATGTCGCAGTAAATCCCGACGCTTCATACCGCAATGTTCAGCTCTTCGTAGTCATTGCCTGCAGCGTTACGTGCATCCGCGCGGTTCATTTCCAATGCTTCACCCAGTGTCACGCGCCGGGTTTTCAGCAGTTCGTCGCGTGTAGGTTCCTGGCAGTTGACGCCAGGGACCTCCTCGATCCACCCGATCCACCACCGGCCATCCTGCTTTACAACGGCGGTATAGGTCTGATTCATGGTGATGCCTCCATGCGCGATTACCGTGGTGACGGAGTTATTCCTGTGAGCGAAATGTGGCAGCAGGGCTGGCATCACAACCTGAAATTCTTTTAAGATGCTGTTTTTATTGATATTTTTTACTTTCCATCGCGTAGCATGCGTTCGATGTCCGCCGCCGATTTTTCTTCCCGGGTCAGGCCGTCGGCATCGGGTTTGTCGGGCGCGTAGTCGGTCGGAATGTTGATTTCGATGTTGCTGCTGTCGCGCGCCGGTTTGGCATCGCTGAACGCAGTCACCAGTTGCGGATAAAACACCACCAGCAGCAGCGCGATGAGCTGCACCGCGACAAACGGCATCACGCCTTTGTAGATGTCGGCAGTTTTGATCTGCGGCGGCGCGACGCTGCGCAGGTAGAACAATGAAAAACCGAAGGGCGGTGTCAGGAACGAGGTCTGCAGGTTGATGCCGATCATCACCGCGAACCACACCGGATCGATGCCGAGTTTGGCCGCCACCGGGGCCAGCAGCGGCAGCAGGATGAAAGCGATTTCGAAAAAATCGATGAAAAAGCCGAGCACGAAGATCATCAGGTGCACGACGATCAGGAAACCGACGGCGCCACCGGGCACCAGTGTGAACAGGTGTTCCACCCACAGGTCGCCGTCAACCGCACGGAATACCAGCGCGAATACCGTGGAGCCGATCAGGATGAACATCACGAAACTTGACAGTTTCGTGGTGGCTTCCAGTGCCTCGCGCAGCACTTTCAGGTTCAGCCGGCGTTTGATGGCGGCCAGCACCAGCGCGCCGACCGCGCCCAGTGCGCCGCCTTCCGATGGTGTGGCGATGCCGGCGAAGATCGAGCCCAGCACCAGGATGATCAATACCAGCGGCGGCACCATGACCAGTGCTGCGTGGCGATAGAGCGGTGCGCCGCGCAGGCGGCGGGCCTCCGGCGGCAGCGCCGGTGCGGACGCCGGATGCACCATCGAGGTGATGAACACATAGCCGATCATCAGGATCACCAGCAGCAGTCCCGGCAGCACGGCGCCAGCGTAAATTTCGCCTACCGGCGCGCCGAGCACGTCGGCCAGCACGATCAGCACGATCGAGGGTGGAATGATCTGCGCCAGCGTGCCCGAGGCGCAGATCACGCCGCTGGCGAGCCGCGGCGAATAGTTGTAACGCAGCATGACCGGCAGCGAGATCAGCCCCATCGCGATCACCGAGGCGGCGATGACGCCGGTGGTGGCCGCGAGCAGCGCACCGACGAAGATCACCGCGTAGGCGACGCCGCCGCGCACCGGACCGAACAACTGGCCGACGGCGTCGAGCAGGTCCTCGGCCATGCCGCTGCGCTCGAGTACCAGTCCCATGAAGGTGAAAAACGGGATCGCCAGCAGCAGCGGGTTGGCCATGATGCCGTAGAGGCGCTGCGGCAGCGCCTGCAGCAGTTCCGGCTGCAGCATGCCGAGTTCGAAACCGATGAATGCAAACAGCAGGCCGTTGGCGGCGAGTGCGAAGGCGACCGGGTAACCCAGCAGCAGCAAGGCCGCGAGGCCTGCGAACATCAGCGGCGCCATCAGTTCAAAGGCCATGCTTTACTGGTTCACCGGTCGCTCATCAGCGCAACTCAGTTGCGCAACTTTCTTGATGGTTTCCGACACGCCCTGCAGGATCAGCAGCGCAAAGGCGGCGGGCACGACAAGTTTGATCGGCCATCTGAGCAGGCCGCCGGCGTCGGTGGAGATTTCATTGACGCGGTACGACTCGACAAAAGCGGCCCAGCCGAACCACAGCATGATCGCGCAAACCGGCAGCAGCATGAACACGTGGCCGAAAATGTCGATCCATGCCTGCGCCCGCGGTGAAAGACGTCCGGCGATGAGGTCGATGCGGACATGGGCGTTGTGTTTCAGCGTGTAGCCGGCGGCACCGAGGAACACCAGCGTAAACAGGTACCACTGGATTTCGAGAAAGCCGTTGGAACTCAGGTTGAAGCCGTAACGGGCAACGGCATTGCCGGCGCTGATGAGGATGCAGGCAAGGACCAGCCAGCAAGTGCCGCGGCCGGCATATTCGTTCAGCGTGTCGATGGCGCGTGACAGTGCCAGCAGCAGTTTCATGATCTGGATTCCTCCCTCCCCAGGGCGACATCATAAGGGGAACCTGACGTTTCGCATGATAAAATCCGGGCCCCAGCCGGCAACTCCTGAACAGTCCCAGCCCATGACCATTTTTGACGAAACCCTCGAAACCACCGATCCCGAAATTTTCCGCGTCGTGCAGCAGGAAGCACAGCGCCAGGAAGACCATATCGAGCTGATCGCGTCCGAAAATTACGCCAGCCCGGCCGTGCTGGCCGCGCAGGGTTCGGTGCTGACCAACAAATACGCCGAGGGTTATCCCGGCAAGCGGTATTACGGCGGTTGTGAATATGTTGATATCGCCGAGCAACTGGCGATCGATCGCGCGAAAGAACTGTTCAAGGCCGGTTATGCCAATGTGCAGCCGCACTCCGGCGCCCAGGCCAATGCCGCGGTGTTTCTGGCGACGTTGCAGCCGGGGGATGCCATTCTCGGCATGCGCCTGTCGGACGGCGGCCATCTGACGCATGGTTCCAAGGTCAACATCAGCGGCAAGTATTACAGCGCCGCGTCGTACGGCCTCAATCCGAAAACCCAGGAAATCGATTACGACGAAGTCGCCGAGCTGGCCAAGGTGCGCAAACCCAAGCTGATTATCGCCGGCGCTTCAGCGTATTCGCTGGTCATCGACTGGAAAAAATTCCGCAAGATTGCCGACGACACCGGCGCGCTGCTGATGGCCGACATGGCGCATTACGCCGGTCTGGTCGCCGCAGGTCTGTATCCGAGCCCGGTGGGCATCGCCGATTTTGTCACCACCACCACGCACAAGACGCTGCGCGGCCCGCGCGGCGGGCTGATCCTCGCTGACGCCCGGCACGAAAAAGTGCTGAACTCGGCGGTGTTTCCCGGTTCGCAGGGCGGCCCGCTGATGCATGTGATCGCAGCGAAGGCGGTGGCACTGAAAGAGGCGATGTCGAAGGATTTCCGCAATTACCAGCAGCAGGTGCTTGATAACGCGCGGGTGATGGCGAAGGTCATGCAGGAGCGCAGTTACCGCATTGTTTCCGGCCGCACCGATTGCCACCTGTTTTTGCTCGATCTGCGCGACAAGCCGGTGACCGGCTTGGAAGGCGAGCAGGCGCTGGGCCGCGCCAACATCACGGTCAACAAGAATGCGGTGCCCAACGACACCCGCACGCCGACGGTGACCAGCGGCGTGCGCATCGGCTCCCCGGCGATGACGACGCGCGGCTTCAGGGAACTCGAAGCCGAGCGGCTCGGCCACCTGATCGCCGACGTGCTCGATGCACCGCAGGACGAGGCTGCCATCAGTCGTGTGCGCGGTGAGGTCAAGCTGCTGTGCGACGAATTCCCGGTCTACAAGTGACAGTGATGAACGCGGAGCGATGAGTGATGAGCGAAAAACCAAAATCCCCCGATGTTGAATTCAGTTCCGCACTCATCACTCATCACTCCGCGCTGCCTTTATGAACTGCCCTTTCTGCAAATCGGACGAAACCCAGGTCATCGACTCGCGCGAGAGTGATGACGGGGAGAGTATCCGCCGGCGCCGCAAGTGCGTCTCCTGCAGCAAGCGCTTCACCACGTACGAGACAGTCGAGCTGCGCATGCCGCAGGTGGTCAAGCAGGACGGCAGCCGCGCCGAATTCGACATGGCCAAGCTGCGCACCAGTTTCATGCGCGCCCTGCACAAGCGCCCGGTGCCGACCCCGCTGGTTGACGAGGCGATCGGCGCGCTGACCAACGAACTGCTGTCGCTGGGCGAGCGCGAAGTGCAGGCGCGCCGTGTCGGCGAGATGGTGATGCGCGAGCTGAAAAGGCTCGACGAAGTCGCCTATATCCGTTTTGCCTCGGTCTATCGCAGCTTCCAGGGCGTCGATGATTTCACCGACGCCATCAAGGAAGTGCGCAAGCCGGTCCGCAAGTAAGCTGAAGTCACAATCAGTCGCCCCTTCGGCGATGGTTATTGAGTAATATCAAAAACATGGCAACCTCTTTCAGCGGCATATTGCAGAGGCATGTTTTTTCACTATTGATGTAACTTTCAATAATTTCATGTTTACACCCGACGATTACCGCCACATGGCTTACGCGCTGGAACTCGCAGCGCGCGGCCTGTACACGACCACACCCAACCCGCGCGTCGGTTGCGTGATCGTCAAAAACAACAAGGTGGTCGGTGAGGGCTGGCATGAAAAGGCCGGTGCCGCGCATGCCGAGCCGACTGCTTTGCAGCATGCGCGCAGCAAGGCGGCTGGCTCCACGGTTTACGTGACGCTGGAGCCCTGCGCCCATCACGGCCGCACCCCGCCCTGCGTCGATGCGCTGCTGAAGGCGAAACCGGCGCGGGTGGTGGCTGCCATGCAGGACCCCAATCCGAAAACTGCGGGCAGGGGTTTTGATCAATTGCGCGCCGCCGGCATCCAGGTCGATGTCGGTTTGATGGAAATGGAAGCACGTGAACTGAACATCGGTTTTATTTCACGCATGACCCGCGGCACGCCGTGGGTGCGAATGAAAGTTGCCGCCAGCCTTGACGGCCGTACCGCACTGGCCAACGGCCAGAGCCAGTGGATTACCGGTGTTGAAGCGCGCCGTGACGGCCATGCCTGGCGTGCGCGGGCCTGTGCGGTGCTGACGGGTGTCGGCACGGTCAAGGATGACAATCCGCAACTCACGGTGCGCGACGTGATGACCACCCGCCAGCCGCTGCGGGTGGTGGTGGACAGCAGGATGCAGACGCCGCTGACGGCGAATGTCATCGGACCGGGCACGCTGATTGCTGCGGCCGGGGCGGACGTGCCACGCAGCGTGGCCTTGCGCGCAAAGGGCGCCGAAGTCGTGGTGTTGCCCAACCACGACGGCAAGGTCGAACTGCCGGCGCTGTTGCAGGAACTGGCACGGCGCGGCTGCAATGAAATTCATGTCGAGGCCGGATACAAGCTGAATGGTTCATTGCTCGCCGAAGGTCTGGTCGATGAATTGCTGATTTACATGGCGCCCTGCGTTCTGGGCGACACGGCAAAGGGCATGTTCCATCTGCCACCGCTGGCCAGCCTCGGTGAGCGGCTTAATATGAAGATCACCGATATCCGCCAGCTCGGTGACGATATGCGCGTACGGGCGCGGGTTATCCGGTGAACGGCTGATGTTCACCGGCATTGTCGCAGCCGTCGGTCGTATTGAAAATGTGTCGCCTGCACCGGGCGGTGTACGGCTGCGCATCGCGGGCAACGGACTCGCCATGGATGACGTCGCGTTGGGTGACAGCATCGCGGTCAGCGGCGTGTGCCTGACCGTAGTGGCTTTTGACAAGCTCTGGTTTGAAGCCGAGGTGTCGCAGGCGTCACTGGGTACGGTTGCGGGTTTTGCGCAGGGCGCCGCGGTCAACCTCGAAAAAGCACTGCGTCTGGCCGACCGGCTGGGCGGGCACCTGATGACGGGGCACGTTGACGGCACCGGCACGGTATCGCGCTTCGAGCCGGTGGGGGATAATCGGCGGCTCGTGATTGCCGTGCCGCCGGCGATTGCGCGCTACATCGCGCGCAAGGGCTCGGTGGCGGTGGACGGCGTCAGCCTGACGGTGAATGCGGTCGAAGGTGATACGTTCGAAGTGAACCTGATTGCACACACGCTGGGCACGACGACATTGCAGCAGCTCCAGCCGGGCGTGACGGTTAATCTTGAGGTGGATTTGCTGGCGCGGTATGTTGAGCGCCTGCAGGACGTCGGTTAATGGAAGGTGCAGATGTTTGGTGGACGGTGCTGATGCCATGAGACGCAAGCAAGCCATGGATGTGTTGTCACGGAACAAGCCGGAGTTGGTGCGGCGGTTTGGTGTCGTACGGCTGGCGCTGTTTGGTTCGACGGCACGCGACCGCTCCGGCGATGACAGTGATGTGGACGTGCTGGTCGCATTTGACGGGCCGGCGACTTCTGATCGCTATTTCGGGGTCCAGTTTTTTCTGGAGGATCTGCTGGGACGTCCTGTTGATCTTGTTACCGAAAAAGCATTGCGTCCCGAATTGCGGCCGTTCATAGAGATGGAAGCACTGCATATCTGAGATTCCTGCCCGGGAGCGGGAGTGGCGATTTTACATTGAGGACATGATCGGATGTGCTGAAAAAGTTCTCGCATATACGGCTGGCATGGATCAGGAGAAGTTTGCTGTCAGCGGGCTGAATTACGATGCAACATTGAGGAATCTTGAGCTGATTGACGAGGCTGCGACGCGGATTCCGGAAGCGGTCCGCCGGATGCATCCGGATATTCCCTGGCGTTTGATTATTGCGACCAGAAACCGGCTGATTCATGGTTATATTGGTATCGATAACGATACGTGATGGAGCATCATTCAGACCGACATCCCGTCCTTGCTGCCGCACCTGCGAGAGTTGCAGAAGTAAGGTATTCAACGGCAATCCGGAGCGTAGAAGGCTTTGGAAAGTATCAGGAATAAGAATTGAAATCAGGTAAAGACGATATGGCCATCAGTTCCACTGCCGACATCATTGCCGAGATGTGCGCCGGGCGCATGGTCGTGCTCGTCGACGAGGAAGATCGCGAGAACGAAGGCGATCTGGTCCTCGCCGCTGAATTCGCTACGGCCGAAACCATCAATTTCATGGCGCGTTACGGCCGCGGCCTGATCTGTCTGACGCTGACCGAGGAGCGTTGCCGGCAATTGAACCTGCCGCTGATGGTCAGCAACAACCGTTCGCCGATGGGCACCAATTTCACGCTGTCGATTGAAGCTGCTGAAGGCGTCACCACCGGCATTTCGGCGGCGGACCGTGCGTGCACGGTGCAGGCAGCGATCCGGCCCGATGCCGGTCCGGCCGACATCGTGCAGCCGGGACATATTTTTCCGCTAATGGCGCAGAACGGCGGCACCTTGGTGCGGGCCGGGCATACCGAGGCCGGCTGTGATCTGGCGCGGCTGGCTGGGGTGATGCCGGCGGCGGTGATCTGCGAAATCCTCAAGGACAACGGCGAGATGGCGCGGCTGCCGGACCTGATCGAATTCGCTGCAGAACATAAACTGAAAATCGGCACCATCACCGACCTGATCCAGTACCGCAGCAGTACCGAATCGCTGGTCAAACGCGCGACTGAGCGCGACATCGACACCGCGCACGGCACCTTCCGGCTGGTGGCCTATACCGAGGCGGCAAGCCGGCAGACCCACCTCGCGCTGGTGCGTGGCACATTCACTGCGCGCGACGAAGTGCTGGTGCGGGTACATCAGCCGGTATCGCTGATCGACCTGCTCGACACCGGCGCGACCAGCCACTCGTGGAATCTGCATGACGCGATGGCCACCATTGCGGGTGAAGGTCGCGGCGTGATCGTGTTGCTGCACCGTCAGGAAACCGCGGCGGAATTGCTGGAGCGCGCGCGGCCGCAGCATGAGCGCGGCGGCACGGCAAAAATCGTGCTGCGCAATTACGGCATCGGTGCGCAGATCCTGCGCGACCTCGGCGTGAAAAAGATGCGTGTGCTGGCGCAGCCGCTGCGCATGCCGAGCATGGCGGGTTTTGACCTTGAAGTGACGGGTTATCTGCAGCCGCCGAAAACGGTGAATGGGTGAAGGAGTGAAGGCGTGAAAGGGGACGACAACATGCTGGGCGATATTCTGGAAGCCTGTAATCTCATCGGGAGATGCAGTGCCACGTTCACACATTCACACATTCACACCTTCACGGTCCAGCCATGAGCCGTTACGACGACATCGAAGAACTGGAACCGGAGCACAGGGGCGCGGGCCTGCGCATCGGCATCGTGATGGCGCGTTTCAGCATCGACATCGGCGACGGGCTGCTGTCGAGCTGCACTGCGGCGCTGGTCAAACACGGTGTGGCGAAAAAAGACATGTACATCGTCACCGTGCCCGGCGCGCTGGAAATTCCGCTGGCGCTGAAAGCGATGGCGATCAGCGGCCAGTACGATGCGCTGGTGGCGCTCGGTGCTGTGATTCGCGGCGAAACCTATCACTTCGAAATCGTATCGAACGAGTCCGCGCGCGGTATTGCCGATGTGCAGCTCGAAACCGGTGTGCCGATTGCCAACGGCGTCCTGACCACCGAGAACGACGACCAGGCGGAGGTACGCATGAAACAGAAGGGTCTCGACTGCGCGCTGGCTGCGATCGAGATGGCGCATTTGCTGAAGCACTTCAGGTCGGCCGCTGAAAATATTTAAGTCATTGTTTTTAAACAGTTATTTTTCACGCTTGGCGTGAATGTCTTACCGGAACATCATGAAATCCAGCCGTCGCCGTTCGCGCGAATTCGCCTTGCAGGGCCTCTACCAGTGGCAACTCGCGGGTACCGATCCTCAGACCATCGCCGAGCAACTGAGTGATGCCGAAGGTTTCAACAAGATCGATGGCGAATATTTCCAGCTGCTGCTGCACGGCGCGGTGGCCGGTGCTGTGGAGATGGAGCAACGCATTGCACCTCTGCTCGACCGCGCCTATAAAAGCCTGTCGCCGGTGGAGCGCGGCATTCTGCTGCTGGCCGGTTTTGAATTCGAGAAATGTCCGGAAGTGCCGTACCGCGTGGTGATCAACGAAGCAATTGAACTGGCCAAGTCCTTCGGCGGCACCGACGGCCATAAATATGTAAACGGCGTGCTCGACAAGATGGCGATGCAGTTGCGCGCCACCGAGGTGCAGGCCGGGCGGAATAAGTGAAAATTCCGTGACTCATGGCTGGAACAAGCCTCTGATAAGGCTGTGATGTTTGGGATGGTGATCGACAACCTGCTGATGGAATGAACCATGGAAAAAGTCTATGCAATGGATCCCCGGCTGAAAAAACGCATTTATGCTTTTTATCTGGCCGGTTTTCTCAATCTGGCGCTCGCGCTGTGGGTGCTTTTTTACGGTGGCGAACTTGATCAGGGCGCGCGCACGGTCATGCTGCTGTTCTTCTTCGGCTTCGCCGCGGTGGATTTCTGGTTCCCGACCCAATTGAAAAAGAAATATGCCGAACAACTGGCCGAGTTCAAGCGCATGCAGCGGGAGCAGGCAGTCAACGCCCCTGAAGGACAGCCCAAGCCCTGATTTCGGGTTTGCGGGAGGGGCTGCATCCAAATCCGCATGCCTTGTGTAGTATCGGGCAGCAACCCTGGCACCTGCGCCACCGGGCATGACGACGATGAACACCGAAACCGATGATTTGCCGCTGGATTTCGAAGCAGCACTGTTGCGTTGCGCTCAGGGTGACCAGTACGCCTTGCGCGCCATCTACGAGCGCGAACGGCGCTGGCTGATGGCAACGGTGCTGCGCATCGTACGCCGGCGCGAATTGGCCGAGGAAGTCCTGCATGATGCCTTCCTGCAGATCTGGCGCAAGGCCGGCACGTATAACCCGCGGCTGGGTTCGGCGCGCGGCTGGATTTACACGGTAGTGCGCCACCGCGCACTGAATGCCCTGCGTGCGATCAGCAGCTCACCGGAGCGCGATGATGAGCGGTATGAGGAATTGCTCGAGGCGCATGCGGCCTGGCAATCGGTGGATGACTCCGCGGAAAAACGCGCACTGGCGCAGTGCCTCGAACGCCTGGAAGAACAGCGCCGGCAGTCGGTGCTGCTGGCCTTTGTTGATGGTTATTCCCATGAGCAGGTGGCGGCGCAGCTCGGCGCGCCGCTCGGTACTGTGAAGTCCTGGATCCGCCGTGGCCTGATCGCGTTGAAGGAGTGCCTGTCATGATTCCCGTCGACCCGGTCGAACGCGCGGCCACCGCTGCTGAATACGTGGTCGGCACTTTGTCTTCCGCCGAACATGATGAGGTCGCGCTGGCTTTGCCGCGCGACGCCGGCCTGCAGCAGGAGGTGTATTTCTGGCAGGACAAACTGCTGGCGATGACGCGCATGCTGGTGCCGGTGGAGCCGTCGCCGGCGGTGTGGTCACGCATCGAACAGAGCCTCAAAAAAGTCAGGGCGCACCGCAGTGCCGCGCCGGCACAGCCGTGGTGGGAAGGCCTGACCTTCTGGCGTTTCGGCGCGGCCTTCGCCTCGGTGCTTGCCGTGGTGCTGGCCTTGCAACTGAGGCCGGTCGATGCGCCGGTGCCCGGCACCCGTTATCTTGCCGTGCTGCAAAGCCCGGACAAGCAGGACGCCGGCTGGATCGTCGAGGCTTCTGTCGGCGGCAAGCTGCGCCTGATTCCGCTGGGCACGACCGCGGTAGCGCCGCAAAAAGCACTGCAGTTCTGGACCAAGGCACAGGGTGCCGGCGCGCCGACCTCACTGGGGCTGGTGCCGCCGGACCGGGTGACCGAAATTGACGTGGCCAGCCTGCCGACGCTGGAACGCGAGCAGTTGTTTGAGCTGACACTGGAGCCGGAAACCGGGTCACCGATCGGCCGCCCGACCGGTCCGATCCTGTATGTGGGCCGCACGGTGGTGGCGAAGGCTAACTGAAGTACGGACGAAAACGAACGGGCGGAAACGGACGGGCTGCATCCAGAGCCGTGCCCCGCGGGTAATAATAGGTGAGACGCCGCCATCCGGCAGCTCACCTACCGACACTACTCAAGAGGACACATCATGTTCAAGCCCTTGCTGAAAACAGTATCAATCGCCGTTTTGCTGGCTGCCGGCACCAGCCTTGCCGCCACTGACAATGCTTCCCTCCCGGAACCGGTGCGTGTGCCGGCTGGCCATGCAGTCATGCTGGAAACTCTGGGCGTCGGCGAAATCACCTACGAATGCCGCGAGAAAAAAGACATGGCGGGCGCCTTCGAATGGGCGTTTGTCGTCCCGGTCGCCACGCTGACCGACATGCAGAAAAAAACCGTTGGCAAATACTACGGCGGACCGACCTGGGAAGCCAGCGATGGGTCAAAAGTGACCGGCAAGCAGGTGGCAGTGGCGCCGGCATCCGCGGGTAACATCCCGCTGCAACTGGTCAAGGCTGAGCCGGCAATGGGCAAGGGCGCGATGACCGGCACCAGCTACATCCAGCGCCTCGAGACCAAGGGCGGTGTCGCGCCTGCGGCGGCCTGCAGCATGGCCAACAAGGGTGCGAAGCAGCAGGTTGCGTATCAGGCGAAATACGTGTTCTACAAACAGAAGTAGAACGGAACACGCGCTGGAGCCATCATTGAACAAGGGCCATTGCATGGCCCTTGTTCATTTTGTTTGTTGATCAGGCGCTAACGGGTATCCGCCATGCGCAACAGCCGCGCCGCTTCTTCGGCGCGCGCGTCATCGATTTCCCGCACCACGCTGACCAGATCGACCGGTTTCAGCGTCTGTTCGAAACGCCCGGTCAACTGGACCTCCGGCGTCAGGGCGCCGCTTTCATAGAGCGACCAGATTTCCTTGCCATATTCAGTGGTCAGCAGTTCCGGCGCGTAACGGCCGAAAAAGTTGGTCAGGTTGAGGACGTCGCGTTCCAGCATGCTTTTCGCATGGTTGTTGCCCGCGGCATCGACGGCCTGGGGGAGATCGATGATGACCGGGCCGGCGCTGCCCAGCAGCACGTTGAACTCTGAAAGGTCGGCGTGCACCACGCCGGCGCACAGCATGCGCACCACCTCCACCATCAACGCTTGATGGCAGGTACGGGCTTCATCCGCGCTGAATTCCACGTCATCAAGCCGGGGCGCCGGATCGCCATTGGCGTCGGTCACCAGTTCCATCAGCAACACACCTTCGTGGAAGTTATACGGCAGGGGCACGCGCACGCCTGCGGCGGCGAGACGGTACAGCGCGTCGACCTCGGCGCTTTGCCAGGCCTCTTCCTGGGCTTTGCGCCCGTAACGCGTGCGTTTTTCCATGGCACGGGCGCGGCGGCTGTTTTTGGTCTTGCGGTTTTCGGTGTAATCCACCGCTTGGCGGAAGCTGCGCTTGTTGGCCTCCTTGTAGACCTTGGCGCAGCGGATCTCTTCGCCGCAGCGGACGATGAACACCGCCGCTTCCTTGCCGCTCATCAACTGGCGGATGACGTCATCGACCAGGCCGTCTTCGACCAGGGGCTGGAGTCTTGCGGGGATTTTCATGGAGTGACGGGCCGAACCTGCTGTAGCGGAGCCCTATTATGGGGCTTTGTACCCGTTTGCCGTGCCCGTGTATCAGTGCGCTCCAGCCTGCAGAATCAAACGGTTCAAATGGCCGTGGTTTTCACCAGCCGCGGCGCCGCGACCGGATCGAAATCCACCCAGTCGCCATCACGCCATTCGCCGTCCGCCTCTTCGATATCAGCTGCGCCTTCCCTGCGCAGGGTGGCAATCACCCGCTGTTCATTCAGCGGATCTGCAATGCGCACTGACAGCATGACGCCGCCTGGACGATTATCCGGGGCATGCGCTTTGTCATCGTCATCGCCCAATCCGTGCAGGGCGCCACCCAGTGATCCGACATAAGCGCCGGTTGCAGCAGCGGCGAGCGCGACCACGGGGCCGCCCAAGGCACCGACCGCACCTGCGGTAAGGCCTGCGGCAATGGCCGTGCCCACTGCAGATTTCCCCGCACCTTCTGCACCGGGGTCTGCATCTTCGTCGCCGCCCAGTGCATAGGCATCGTGCTGGCCTGGCGGGTTGTTGTGAAAAATACAGATGTCCGTGGTTTCAATATATTGCCCAAGCAATACCGCGACGGCGTCAGCGCCGTCTTTTGATTGAAATCGTCCTGCGATGATGCGTTCCATTGCATACCCCTTTCGCGCCGCGGCCGCTGACCTGGCCAAGCAGGGAATTTCAGGTTATTGATCAGGGAGGGCCGGTAACCAGAACAGATAATGCTGCGCTCCATCACCATGTTCTGTTCGTTATCGTACGCAAGGTACGGAAACCGCTGCTTGGGCGCTGCTGATGTGGGTGCCACGAAACAGGGTGAAGTCGCGATGGCAGCCTGAGGGGAAAACCACCGATGTCTTGCTGATCCGGGTGAACTCATATGCACCAAATGGACTGAAACGGCGACGTTGCGCCGCGAATTGCGGGTTCAGGGCACAATACGATCCCATATGCCCAGCGAATTCGATCTCATCCGCCACTACTTCACCCACGCCACGCCGCGAACCGTGCTCGGCGTCGGCGACGACGCCGCGCTGATCAGGGCGGGCAAGGGCCAGTTGCTCGCGGTGGCCGCGGACATGCTGGTCGCCGGGCGGCACTTCTTCAAGGACGCCGATGCGGAATCGGTCGGTCACAAGGCGCTGGCGGTGAACCTGTCGGATATGGCGGCAATGGGTGCAACACCGCGCTGGGCGACCATCGGCATCGCCTTGCCGCGCGTCGATGCGCGCTGGGTGGCGGCGTTTGCCAAAGGTTTCATGACGCTGGCGCGCAAACACGGTGTCGACCTGATCGGCGGTGATACCACACGCGGGCCGCTGAACATCTGTGTGCAGATCATCGGTGAGGTGCCGGCGCGTCAGGCCTTGCGCCGTGACGGCGCGAAAATCGGTGACGACATCTGGGTGTCAGGCACGCTGGGTGATGCCGCGCTGGCAGTGGCGGCGAAAACAAAACGCATCAAAATTAAACCCGCCGAACTGAAACCGGCGATGCAGCGCCTTGACCGGCCGCTGCCGCGTGTGGCGCTGGGCCTGGCCTTGCGTGGCGTGGCGCGCAGTGCGATCGATGTGTCGGATGGTCTGGCTGCCGACCTCGGCCATATCTGCGAACGGTCAAAGGTGGCCGCAGTGGTGGCCTTCGAGCGCCTGCCGGTGTCGGCCTTGCTGCGGCGCCATCTGCAATCACCGGTGGCGCAGGCTGCTGTGATTTCCGGTGGTGATGATTACGAATTGTGTTTTACCGCGGCGCCGGCAAAACGGGCGGCGGTTGAACGTGCGGCAGTGCGTGCGCGGGTTAAGGTGACGCGTATCGGTCGCGTGATTCGTGCGCCGGAAGGGGTGTGTAGTGTGGCGGTCGTGGACCGCGACGGATTACCGCTGCCGCTAAGGCAAAAAGGGTTTGACCACTTTGGCGGAAGAAATTAAGTGGAAGAAGTTCGAGGTTTCTGCAGCGAGTGGACGAAATGATTGCCCCTGCAATTTTTCGATAATTTTTGTGTCATCGCCATCGCAGGAATGCGGTCGCGCCTCATCCGCGATCTTATTGCCGGGGTGAATATGATCATTGCAGAGGAGCTGACTTGAGCAGGATTGCTGCGTGTCTTGCGACAGTGTTTTTTGGGGTGTTACAAACCCCGTCGCAGGTTACAGCGGCCTCCGCATAGATGATACGCATTCCTGCGGGCGCTTTTTTCATGGGTAGCGATACCGGGTCCGATGACGAGAGACCCGCGCATACGTTGATGCTGGCGGAGTTTTTAATTGACCGCTTGCCGGTGATTAACCGCCGTTTTGCGGAATTTCTCAACGCTGTCGGCCCTCTCAACTCCCGAGGCGAGCGCCTGTTTGATGTCGATGATCCGGATGCCCGTATCCGCAGAAACATGGGGCAATGGCTGGCAGACCGGGGTTACGAAAAGCATCCCGTTGTTGAGCAAGCGCAGGGCGCAATAACCGAAGGGCATTGCGCCGTATGGATTGACAACTGGTGTAATGCGCCCTGAAAGAAGTCCTCTTGAGAGGCGTTGCGCTTATTACAGGAATTTAAGGGGCCAAGCTCGATATCCAAAGAAGTCAGAGCAAGCCACAAGAAAATATCGAGACCAGTCTCATCAAAAATATATAATAAAAACAATTAGTTATAAGTATATTTCGTAAAATGGCACCGGCTTGCCGAAACCCGCTGTGATCGATACCATGGTCGTCATACGAATACATGATCGATGAGGCTTTATGGAAACGCTGACCATTTCCCCGAAATTCCAGATTGTTATTCCCAAGTCGATACGCGAAGCGATGAAGCTCTCGCCGGGACAGAAGGTGCAGGCTGTCGCCTACCTTGATCGTATCGAGTTGATCCCTGTGAGGCCGATCAAGCGCATGCGCGGATTCCTCAAGGGCATCGATACCGATGTGCCGCGCGACGCGGATCGGGTGTGAACGTTGTCGATTCTTCGGGCTGGCTGGAGTACATGGCCGATGGCCCCAACGCCGGATTTTTTGCACCCGCCGTGCAGGCCACACGCGACTTGATCGTGCCGTCCGTCAGTGTCTACGAGGTTTTCAAGCGCGTGCTGCAGCAACGCGGCGAAAACGCGGCACTGCAGGCCGCAGCCCTGATGCAGCAGGGTCGGGTTGTTGAACTGACAGGGCCTCTGGCACTGGCGGCGGCGCATCTGAGCATCGAACAATCGCTGCCGATGGCCGACAGCATTATGCTGGCGACAGCACGGGCATACGATGCAGTGCTGTGGACGCAGGATGCGGATTTTGCGTCCATAGACGGGGTGAAATATATTGTGAAGAAGAGGTGAAGTCGGCTGGGATATTTGAGCTTTGCCCCTTTGATTCACCTTTGATTCCTACAACAGAAGCCCTTTCCCTTATTCATCATGAACGACCACACCCTGGGGTTCTACAGCACCGCTGATTTACGCGAGGCTGCGCGCCGCCGCCTGCCCAAAGGCCTATTCGAATTCATGGATCGCGGCAACGACGATGAAGTCGCCATGCGTGACAACTGCGCAGTGATGGAAAGCATCAAGCTCAAGCCGCGCGTGCTGAATGATGTTTCCGAACGCAATCAGCAAATCACCCTGTTCGGCAAAACACAGCAGATGCCCGTGATCGTCGCACCCACCGGCTCCGCCGGCCTGGCGTGGTACGAAGGCGAAATCGCGCTGGCACGCGCGGCTCGTGCGCACGGCATCCCGTTCACGCTGGCGCTGGGTTCGATGACCAGGCTCGAACGCGTCGCCGCGGAAGCCGGCGGCAATTTGTGGTTCCAGTTTTATATGTGGCCCGACCGCGCGCAGTCGTATCGCGTGATTGAGCGCGCGCGTGACGCCGGCTTCGAGGCGCTGGTGTTCACGGTGGATACGCCGGTGCCGCCGGGGCGCGAATACAACCTGAAAAACGGCATGACCATTCCGTTCAGGTTCACCACCCGCAACACGCTGGATGTGCTGACGCATCCGCACTGGCTCGCCGGTGTGTGGCTGCGCTACATGCTCACGACCGGCACACCGCGCTACCAGAATTTCCCCGAGGAAACCCAAACCAAAATCACCGCGCTGCCGATGGGGCGCTCGTCCAATTTCTGCCCAAACATTACCTGGGACGATGTCCGCGATCTGCGCCGCATGTGGCCGCACAAGTTGATCGTCAAAGGCATCCAGCACCCGCACGACGCGGTGATGGCGGCGGATTGTGGCGCGGACGCCGTGGTGATCTCCAATCACGGCGGGCGCGTGCTGGACGCCGCACCCGCGCCCATCGTCACGCTGCCGCGCGTTGTGGAAGCCGTGGGCAAGCGCATCACGGTGATCGTCGATAGTGGCTTTCGGCGCGGCGCTGATGTGATCAAGGCGCTGGCGTTGGGCGCGAACGCGGTGATGCTGGGCCGCGCACCGCTGCATGGTGTCGCCGCCGCAGGCGAAGCGGGCGCCGCGCGTGCGCTGCAAATCTATCGCGATGAGATTGACCGCGTGCTGGCGCTGGTGGGTTGCACGCGCCTTGATCAACTCACGCGCGAGCATGTCGATATGAGCCGGCTGCATCACGGAGCTGAGCTGTGAAACTGTGACAACCCGGCAACATACCGCTGCAAGTCACCAGCGTGGAAAATCCCTGGCCCTGGCCCCGTAATCTACGCCAGCGCGATGCCGGTTGCCCGACGGGTAAGAGGCGTTTATCCTCCCTACACTTCCGGCAATGGCCGAATCATGACATCAGGATGAGCTGTTATGACCAAGAAAAAAGAGGGGCAGAGGATGCACCGCTCCGTTGTGAAAACCCGGAAAGAGCGATTGGCCCTGGGCACCAAGGTGCCCGAGATGACCGCGACAAGCCCGCTGGCTGATCCGAACGCAACGAAGAAAGAGTGTAAAAAGTTCTACGAGCGCGAGCTGCGTCGGCTTTATATCGAGCTGGTGAAGATGCAGGAATGGGTCAAGCACGAGGGTAGCAAGCTGGTAGTCATCTTTGAAGGCCGTGATGCCGCGGGCAAAGGCGGCGTCATCAAGCGGATCTCCGCGCCGCTGAATCCGCGCCACTGCCGCGTGGTGGCGCTCGGCACGCCGTCCGACCGCCAGAGGACCCAGTGGTACTTCCAGCGCTACGCTGCGGAATTGCCGGCGGCGGGCGAGATGACCTTGTTCGACCGGTCCTGGTACAACCGCGCCGGCGTCGAGCGCGTGATGGGCTTCTGCGACGACGCCGAATACTGGGAATTCCTGCGGTGTTGTCCTGAATATGAACGCATCCTCGTGCGCTCTGGCATCACGCTTGTGAAATACTGGTTCTCGGTGAGCGACAAGGAACAGGAGCACCGCTTCATGGACCGTATTTCAGATCCGACAAAGCGCTGGAAGCTCTCGCCGATGGATCTTGAAGGGCGCATACGGTGGCAGGCCTACTCCCGCGCCAAGGACGACATGCTGGTCCACACCGATATCGATCAGGCCCGATGGTACGTGGTCAATTCGGATAACAAGAAACGGGCCCATCTGAACTGCATTTCCCACCTCCTGAGTCTGATACCGTACAAAGAAATTCAGCCGGAAAAAATCAAACTCCCCAGACGCAAGCCCGAATTGCGCGAGGGCTACGATCGTCCGCCGCTGGAAATCCAGAATTTTGTTCCCGAGATTTACTGAGTTTCACATCGATCAGGGACCAACGACCGTGACAAATCATGCTCCGATATTCAGCGTAAACGTCGATGCGACGGGCGTCACGATCGAGAAAATCGATCCGGGGCACCAGGGCTATCGCAAAGCGAGCAAAACCGTGATCCGCCGCCAACGCGACGCCATCGAGCTTTTCCGAAAACTGAAGGCAGACTCCAAAGGCTTCAACGGCACCTATTGCTTCAATTTCCTCGACACCGCCAGAACCTTCGCCATGCTGCGTCTGCAGGAGC
>Ga0163150_10002855_pt1 | contig 25485 bp, 21 predicted proteins | sample OliLakLV19P2IB_FD_148628 | JGI IMG/M metagenome (GOLD analysis project Ga0163150, IMG submission 148628) | Freshwater microbial mat bacterial communities from Lake Vanda, McMurdo Dry Valleys, Antarctica - Oligotrophic Lake LV.19.P2.IB | ecosystem: Environmental > Aquatic > Freshwater > Lake >...
TCCGGTCAGGATGTCGAAGGAGAGTTTAGCAAACAGGGGGGGCAGTGAAAATCTGACGATCGAAAGTCGGGAACCTGCCATGAAATCGGGATTGAGTTTGGTGAATTGTCTGGCAGCGGGCCTGGTCGGCCTGGCTGCTTTGTTGTCGTCCGGCTGTGCGTCGGTCCCGGGGTTCCGCGACCGGCCAGTCGATCCCGAAACAAAATACACGTCCAATTCGGATATGTATGCCGTCGATATCCATCCGGCATTTGGCAAAGCGACCCGCTGGGAAGGCCCGATTCTGAAAGGGATGACTGTCCAGTCGGCGCTGGAGGCTTCGGGGGCTCTTGGAAAAATTCGCCATGCGGAAGTCGAGCTGTTCCGGCCTGTTCCCGAAAACGGGACGGTTTTGAAACTGCCCGCCGAATTACAGCCCAACAAACGGATGGTCAAGTACGAACAGGACTATGCCATCCTGCCCGGGGACAGAATTGTCGTTCGCCCGTCCCAGTCCTCCAATCCGCTGGACCAGGTCCTGGACCGGATGCGATAACCCGCGTCTCTATTTGAAAAACCGTTTGACGCCAAGGGCATCGAGATACCGGTTTAGTTCTTTCTTGACTTTTGGCGCCAGAATCACCAGGCCGATCATGTTGGGAAAGACGAGGGCCAGGATCATCGCGTCGGAGAATTTGATCACTGCATTCAGTTTCACCGAAGCTCCGATCACGACAAATGCCAGAAACAGCAGTTTGAAGATCAAATCGGAAGTCGGTGATTTTCCGAACAGATATTTCCAGGACTGCAGCCCGTAATACGACCACGAAATCATGGTCGAAAACGCGAACAGAACAATCGCGATGGTCAGCACGTAAGGGAACCACGAAATGTGCTGGGCAAATGCTGCCGATGTCAGTCCGACTCCACCGAGCACTCCGGAATTATCGATCAGGATGACGTTGTTGTCTGCATCCAGATTTCCATATTTGAACGATTCTCCACCGTCAATATTGAAGAATACGATGACCAGCGCGGTCATGGTACAGATGACTACGGTGTCGATGAACGGCTCCAGCAGAGCGACAATCCCTTCCGATGCGGGATAGCGGGTTTTGACCGCCGAGTGGGCGATAGCTGCGGATCCGGCACCTGCCTCATTGGAAAACGCCGCCCTTTGGAAACCAACCAGAATAACTCCCAGCATCCCGCCAAGACCGGCCTGCGGACTAAAGGCTCCGTCAATGATTTGCTTAAAAGCGGTTCCCACGTGTTCGATATTCAGCAGGATCACGACCAGACAGGCCAATATATAAAGGATGGCCATAAACGGCACGATTTTTTCTGTGACACTGGCAATCCGTTTGATCCCACCGATGATCACTGCGCCGACCAGGAGAGCCATGATCAGGCCCATGATGAAGCCGGAGCTTCCCCCGGTAAATCCGAAAGTCTGTCCAATTTGCTGGGCAGCCTGGTTGGATTGAAAAGCGTTTCCGCCACCGAATGATGCGCCGACGCAAAGAATGGCAAAGACGATCGCAAAGATTTTCCCGACAAATCCGAATCCGAGGCTGGAAAACCCCTTGTGCAGGTAATACATCGGTCCGCCGTAAACCGTGCCGTCAGGACCGAGGTCGCGATATTGCACGCCCAGTGTGCACTCAACGAATTTGGTTGACATACCCAACAGGCCGCAGATGATCATCCAGAAAGTTGCGCCTGGACCGCCGACTGCAATTGCAACGGCAACTCCACCGATGTTGCCAAGTCCAACCGTTCCGGACACTGCGGTTGCCAATGCCTGAAAATGGCTGACTTCACCGTGATGACTTTCATCCCGAATGGTCCGTTTTATGTCGCCATCAACGACGTTGACTGCTGCTTTTATGGTATCCGGATCTGCCCGTTCGATATCATCGTATTTGCCCAGCACAACGTTGATTGCGAGGGGAAACCGGCGAATGTTTACGAAAGCAAAATAGAGCGTAAAGTACGTTGCGCCCAAAACGAGCAAAGCCAGTACGATCGGGATCTGGAAATCCTCTCCCAGAAACGGGATCTTGGTCAGCACAAAGCTTTCCCACCAGTCAGCCACCGGCTTGAAAGCTGCGTCAATTTTTTCGTCCAGTCCCTGGGGTTTCGCAACCGCAGCCGCCTGATCGTCTTGGGGCGACTCCGCCAACATCGCTCCGGGCGAGCAAATGGCCAGCAACAGAAACAGGGTTGACGTCAGAATTTTGCTCATTTTTGTCCAGCTCTTTGGATATCGCGTCAGATTCGGGAAATGGCGAGTTTCGTCGATAGGCAAATTCGGGGCCAATATCGCAGGCCGCGCGGTCAGCAGTATAGCAAGCATTTTTCTGCAACTAACTACCACCGGTGCAGGATTTCCGATGTTTTTTGGAACATTTTGGTCCAGCTATTTGCCGGCAAATCGATAGGATGTGGTGCGTTTTCACGTCCTGCGTCAATCCCGCCCATTGTATTTACACATAATTCACTGTAAAAATTGTGGGTGAATCCAGTTGAGGCTGGGCAACCGAATTCGGGACGAACAACGTGCAATCTTTGAGCGAAAACGACAGAAACTTGTTAAGAATCCTGAGGGATTCCGGGCACCTGTCGGTTCCACAGTTGTGTGAACAGCTCGACGTGACGGCCACGGCTGTGCGGCAAAAGCTGGACCGGTTGGGTGCTGCCGGTCTGCTGGACAGAGTGGAGGTCAGGCGGGGTCGCGGAAGGCCATTGTTCCAGTATGCGGTTTCTTCCCTGGGGATGAGGTCGTTGGGGACCAGCCAGGGAGAATTGGCCGAAATCGTCTGGGATGAATTGCTGCAAATCCGAGACGACGAAATCCGCAACTCATTGTTGTCGAGGATTTCGGACCGGCTCGCGGCGCAGTTTGTGCCGCCCAGAAAGCATTTTGAATCGGAGCCGTTGCAATCGCGACTGGAAGCGGTCGCTGATCAGCTCAAAAGCCGGAACATGCCCGTTTCCGTTGTCGCGGACGAAGAGCGTGGGTTACCCGTTTTGCGTTTTACCGGTTGTCCCTATCCGGACCTTTCCGAAAAAGGACACGACATCTGCGAAATGGAAACCAGGATGCTCAGCCAGATGGCAGGGCACCTTATGCAATTAACCGAATGCAAATGCCACACACCGGATGGCAGTTGCACCTACGCTCCGGTAATTGATTGAAAACAAGAGATCCGTCTGATCAGACCGATCCGGCTGATCTGTCTGAAAATTTTTGGAGAAAAATAAATGATTGATACCCTGGAAGTCAAAGACCTTTGCGTTGAAATCGAAGGCAAGCCAATTCTGCGGGGCGTGAACCTGACCATTCGGCGCGGTGAGACGCATGCCCTGATGGGTCCGAACGGGTCGGGCAAGAGCACATTGGGCCTGGTGATCATGGGTCATCCCGGTTACACGGTAACCAGCGGCGATATTCTGTTGGACGGTGAAAGTCTGCTGGAAAAGGAAGCCGATGAGCGGGCCCGTGCTGGAGTCTTTATGGCATTCCAGAGGCCGGTCGCCATCCCTGGAGTCAAGCTGGCCGATTTTCTCCGTCATGCTGCAACCAACGTCCGCAATCCCAAACGGAAAGAAGGAGAGGAGTTGATGCCAATGCGGGAATTCCGCAAGGAGCTGAAGGATCGCATGAACCAGCTGCAAATGGACAGCGAGTTTGCCCGCCGCTACGTCAACGACGGGTTTTCCGGAGGAGAGATGAAGCGGGCCGAAATCCTGCAGCTTGCCATGTTGCAACCCCGTTTCGCCATTCTGGACGAAACCGACAGCGGCCTGGACGCAGACGCAGTCCGTTTGGCCAGCCAAAGCATCGCGGAAATTGGTGGCAAGGAAATGGGGCTGTTGATCATTACGCACCACGACAAGCTGCTGATTCACAATCCCCCCGATTTCACCCACGTAATTCTGGGCGGAAAAATCGTAGAGACCGGCGGCAAGGAGTTGGCCGAAGAATTGCACACCCAGGGTTACGAACGGATTCGCAATCAGTACCCGGACCTGGCGGCGGTCAACGACGGAGTCGCGGAACCGGCAGCAGTTTAGTTTATTCAAAAGATCGGCCGGATCAGTCAGATCGGACGGATCAGACGGATCATTCAAAAACAGGGAAAAAAGGAAAAACAAATGGCAACCGATATCTCCCAGGAAGAATCCATTGGGGAAATCAACAAGTACGATTTCCGCACCATATCGCCTGCCGTTTTCAAGGCCCGCAAGGGAGTTGACTCAGAGATCGTGGCCCAGATTTCCGAGATGAAAAACGAGCCGGCGTGGATGCGCGAATTCCGGCTGAAAGCACTGGCGATTTTCGAATCGAAACCGATGCCGAAATGGGGTGGCGATATCGCCATCGATTTTCAGGATATTTTCTATTACCTCAAGCCGACCGACAAACAGGGCAAGACCTGGGACGAGGTTCCCAAGGAGATCAAGGAAACGTTTGAGAAGCTTGGTATTCCCGAGGCCGAACGGAAATTCCTGTCAGGTGTGAAGGCCCAGTTCGAGAGCGAAGTCGTTTACGGTTCGCTGAAAGAAGACCTGGCCGAAAAAGGGGTGATCTTTACCGATACTGACACGGCCCTGCGCGAGCACAGCGATTTGCTGCGGGAATATTTCGGAACGATTATTCCGTCCGAGGACAACAAGTTCGCCGCCCTCAATTCGGCGGTCTGGTCGGGTGGGTCGTTTATTTATGTCCCCAAGGGTGTAAAAATCGATTTCCCGTTGCAGGCCTATTTCCGCATCAACGCAGAAAACATGGGGCAGTTCGAACGGACGCTGATCATCGTCGATGAAGGAGCCCAGGTGCATTACGTTGAGGGCTGTACTGCCCCGATGTATTCCAGCGAGAGCCTGCACTCGGCCGTTGTCGAAGTCATCGTCAAGAAGGGGGCCCGCTGCCGTTATACGACGATTCAGAACTGGGCCAACAACATTTACAACCTCGTGACCAAGCGGGCGTTTGCCTACCAGGACGCCGTGATGGAATGGGTTGATGGCAACCTGGGCAGTCATCTGACCATGAAGTACCCAGCCGTTTACATGATGGAGCCGGGTGCACGGGGTGAGATTCTTTCGATCGCGTTTTCCGGCAAGGGCCAGCATCAGGACGCAGGAGCCAAGCTGGTTCATGCGGCACCCAACACCACCGGACAAATCATTTCGAAGAGCATTTCCAAAAACGGTGGCCGCAGCAGTTACCGCGGACTGGCACGGGTCGAAAAAGGAGCCGTGAATTCCAAATGCAGCGTGGTTTGCGATGCACTGATTCTCGATCCGGAGAGCCGCAGTGACACCTATCCGTACATCGAAATCATGGAGCAGGATGTTAGTGTCGGCCACGAGGCGAGCGTTTCCCGGATTGGCGAAGAGCAGTTGTTCTATCTGATGAGCCGGGGGCTGAGCGAAACCGAAGCGAGCACGATGATCGTGAATGGTTTTATCGAGCCGCTGGTCAAGGAACTGCCGATGGAATACGCAGTCGAACTGAACCGGCTGATCCAGTTGCAGATGGAAGGATCTGTTGGATAGAGGGGAAATTGAAGATTGAAGATTGAAGATTGAGAAACTGCGTCCAAAAATCAAGAAGGAACGAATGATATCGACAGCACAAAAACAGACGGCCTTTGACCAGTCCAGTTACGACCGGATTCTGGATTCCGTTTCGGAGCCGGATTGGGCCCGTGACTTGCGGGACCGGTCATGGGAAGCCTTTCAGAGTCTTTCCTGGCCCAGCCAGAAGGACGAAGAATGGATGCGGACAGATGTTCGCGGATTGCGATTGGACCAGTACCAGATCCAGTTGCCTCCAGCCGATGCGTCCATGCCGGATGCGCTGTTGACCGAAGGTGTGGTCCTGGCCGGACGAACAGCGACATTGGATGGCGAGTCGCGAACTGCCGAACTCGATCCGGTGCTGGAAAAAAAAGGAGTCCTGTTTGGTTCGCTTCCCGAATTGCTGAACCGGCATGGTGACCGGCTGAAGCCCTGGTTGATGAACCGGAATTTCGATTCGGGGTATGACCGGTTTGCTGCCATGCACGGTGCTTTTTGGAATTCCGGAACGGTATTGTTCGTTCCGCGTGGGGTCGTTGTGGACCGGCCGTTGCATGTCATGACAGGCATGACCGACGGCGGAGTCGACCTGTCCCATTTGCTGGTTGTACTGGAGGATGGTGCCGAGGCAACGTTGTTGACCGAGATGGCAAGTCCATCGGAAACGGCTGGAGGATTTCACTGTGGTGCTGCCGGGATGATGGTCGGCAACGGTGCCCATTTGCGTCTGGTAACCCTGCAGAACTGGGGCAAGGGTGTCTGGAATTTCGGGCATCAAAAGGCGATCGTCGGCAAAGACGCTTCGATCCAGTGGACAGTGGGGGCGCTCGGCTCGCGGCTGTCCAAGGTTAACCAGCATGTCGAACTGGTTGGCGAACGGGCTGACAGCCGGGTCAACGGCGTCATGTTTACGGAAGACCGGCAGCATCAATCGCTGCATACCTTGCAACATCACCGTGCGCCGGGTTGCCACAGCGATTTTCTGTACAAGGCTGCGCTGCAGGACCGTTCACGAACCGTTTGGCGCGGGATGATCAAGGTCGACAAGGGAGCCCACAAAACTGACGGTTACCAGCGGAATGACAATCTGCTGTTGTCCAGGGCCGCCAGGGCCGATTCGATTCCCGGTCTTGAAATCGAGGCTGATGACGTCCGTTGCACGCATGGCAGTACCAGCGGCCGGGTGGATGAAGAGCTGATTTTCTACGCCCGCGCACGGGGCTTTACCCGGATGGAAGCGATTCAGATGATCGTTACCGGATTTTTCCAGCAGGTGTTTGACCGGGTTACGATTGAATCGGTTCGTGAAGCGTTGGGTCTGGCGATTGCACGGCGCGTGCGCGATTATCAGTAGCAATGCTTCGGAACGAAACAGGGTGCAATGAAATGAACATTCCGAAACCAGGGGCGGAGCACAAGTTGCTGGAGCCGTTTGTCGGAAAATTCCGGTCGCAGGTTTCCATTTTCATGGGTCCCGGTGTGCCGATAAAATCAACCGGCGTCATGACGAATTCCTGGCAGGTCGATGGCTTGTACCTGCATCAGGACTACGTTGGTGATCCTGTGCCGGAGCCGCATTCGGCATTCATAGGTCGGGGATATTGGGGATACAACTTTGGCAAAAAACTTTACGAAGGTTTTTGGATCGACAAGTCTCGTCGCTGATGCAGGTCGAAACAGGGACTGTCGACAAGTCCGGCAAGGTCTGGACGATGACCAGCGAATTGGAACATCCGGTAGAGGGGAAGATGAAGAAACGCTCGGAGATTCGGGTCGTGGACAACGACCATCATTCAATGGAGTCGTACATGACCGGTCCCGATGGCAAAGAGTTTCGAACAATGAATATTCACTACACCCGGGCCTGAATCCCGGAAAAGGACAGGAGCCAATGGGCGATTTTTTGTTTGCAGCCAAAGACGACGAATTGCCCGAAGGTGGGAAGCTGCTGGTCGATGTTGATGGGGAAATGTTGCTGCTGTTCCGGATTGCCGGCGAACTTTTTTGTATTGACGACGTGTGCACCCATGATGGGGGGACGTTGTCGGACGGGGAATACGAGGGCTTTGAAGTCAAATGTCCCCGTCACGGTGCCCGCTTTGACGTGCGTACCGGCCAGGCAATGTGCATGCCCGCCACGCAGCCCACCGGGAAACACGAAACGCGAATGGAAGACGGGCGTATTCTGGTCCGTTTGAGCCGTTAGAATGGTTTTGGGCAATCGCCCATTTGGGAAAGTCTTGTATGGGAGTCATCGCTCATGTCACTGCATGAAGATACGGTTCGGGAACAGCTGAAAAAAGTCATCGATCCGGAGCTGTTTGTCAACATCGTCGATCTGGGGCTGATCTATGTGGTCGATATTGTGCCCAGCCCAACGGCGGCGGACAAATTCGACGTGAACATTGAAATGACAATGACCAGTCCGATGTGCCCGGCCGGTCCGCAGCTGGTTTCCCAGAGCAAGCAATTTGCCGGCGAACTGGACGAGGTTGCTGACGTGCATGTCAAGGTAGTGATGGACCCGCCCTGGACCCAGGACATGATGACCGAGGACGCCCGGGACCAGTTGGGGATTTTTTAGGGGTTCCCTGCGAAATCCGCTGAATGGGGCAAGTTTGCGTTGACGGAACAACGGTGGGCCGTTTCAATGGCGTTTGGCGGGCAACGGTGAGCCGGTCAAAGTTATGAAAAGGGAACAAGCCAATGAGTGCGTCCAGCATTCCGGAAACTGCAGCAGGCCGGCCCGCGACGGATGATCCGTTGAGACTGGTCGATGTCGATCACATCCGCTTTTACGTCGGCAATGCCAAACAGTCTGCCTATTTCTATGCCCAGAGTTTCGGATTTGAGATCGAGCAGATTTCCGATCTGACGACTGGCAGCCGGGATGCTGCGACCTGGCTTCTGACCCAGGGGAACATCCGGTTTCTGTTGACCACAGGCCTGGTGCCTGACCATGTCGCCCAAAAGGAAGTTGGGTTGTATGGAGACGGGATCAAGGATATCTGTTTCACGGTCGATGATTCGGTGAAGGCGTTTGAGACGGCGCTGAAAAATGGTGCTGAGCCGGCTTACGAGCCGCAGGAAGTTTCCGACGAGAAAGGAACGGTGGTTTCATCGGGGATTCGTGCGATGGGCCGGGTGGTCCATTCCTTTGTATCCCGAACTGGCGGATACGAACTGGACAAGGTGAAAAAGGGCGGGCAATTCATGCCCGGATTTCGCCCCGTCGAAGAGATGGCGATCAATGAATACAACCGCAAGAACCAGGTGGGACTGTTCTATGTGGATCATTGCGTGGCCAATGTCGAGCTGGGCAAAATGGATTATTGGGTCGACTGGTATTCGGACGTCCTGGGATTCAGGTTGTTCAAGCATTTTGACGACAAGGATATCAGCACCAAATACTCGGCGCTAATGAGCAAGGTGATGGACAGCGGCCGGGAGTTGATCAAGATCCCGATTAACGAACCGGCAGCCGGTTCCCGCAAGAGCCAGATCGAAGAGTACCTCGACTGGCACAACAACACGGCCGGTATCCAGCACCTGGCTTTGCTGACCAAAGACGAACTGCACACCGTTGGGCGACTTCGGCAACGCGGCGTCGATTTCCTGCGAATTCCGGACGAGTATTACGAAACGGTTTGGGATCGGGTTGGCGAGATCCGCGAAGACGTGGCTGGAGTCAAGGATCTAAGGATTCTGGTCGATCGGGATGACAAGGGTTATCTGCTGCAGATTTTCACCAAGCCGCTGCAGGACCGCCCGACCCTGTTTTTTGAGATTATCTGCCGCCGTGGAAGCGAGTCGTTTGGCAAAGGTAATTTCAAGGCCCTGTTCGAATCGCTGGAGCTGGAGCAGGAAAAACGCGGGAATCTGTAAGCTTCGCTCCCGGAAAAGTGTTGCCAGTTTCCGGATCTAGCCAGCTGCCGGCAAATCCCGTCGCGAAAACCTTAGCGCACCGATCATGGCCAATGACGCCCCAGCGGCGAGCAGTGCGAGATTGGCCAGCAGGGGACCCGCCACGGTTTTCGCCGACACGTGGTTGACCATAAACCAATGCCAGACCGCTCCAGAGTCAGTCTGGCTCGCCTGGATGTGCAATTCTGGTTCGTACAGCGAGAAGACCGTGATCCATCCCAACCAGGCAAGCGAAGGGGTTGCGGCACTGCCGATTTTGAACATCGCAAACAGAAAATAGACCCCAACTGCCAATCCGGTTGCCCTCCATCCGTACCGATCATTTGAAGAGAGCCACGAGGCCATTCCCGCGAAAAAGACGCCGAGGCAGGCAAGATTCACCAGGCCCGGGGCGAAACCGGTCGCGTCCACCACGTCGCGCATGGGAACGAGAATCTGTTTCGGCTCTCCATTGGGGACCGGAATCTTGAATCCGGTCAGCGGAATGTTGAACGAGGGATATTCGGTTTCCTTGATCTGTGTAGTTTGGACAGCCATCCACATGGCCAGCCAGACGACCAGGCAAAGGGTGATCACCCCCAGAATATTGACCGAGAACTGTTGCCAGAAAATGCGTGCTCGCGACACGGGCTGGGCCAGCAGCATTTCCATGGTTCCCCGTCCCAACTCGCCACCAACGACGTCGGCTCCGCGGACCAGCGCCCAGGCGGAAACCAGCATGACCACCATCGGTTCGTCCAGCGTCGTCGCCGTCCGACCCAGGTAGGACACGATCCATTCAAAATCGACCGACGAAAACCGTTCCCAATCTTTGGGTAACAGGTCGATAATCTGGCGGAACCGGCCGCTGTCCAGACGCCCCACAATCCAGACCCGGAAAAAGCTGAATGCAGCCAGAAGTCCGGCGCACCCAAGGAACAGCAACATCGATTCCTGGAGATTCTTTCGAAGCAAGCTGAGGTTCATACCACCTGCTCCACGGGTACCGAGTGGAATTTTTCGTAAACGCTGCGCAGTCCAGCCGGAGCCACTTCGATTTCCTCGACCGGGTTTTGGGCCAGCCAGCGCAGAACCGGATGAATGTCACCAGCCACTTCGATAGTCAACCGGCCGGTTAGCGGATCATGCCGTGCGGAATCAACAAGCGGAAGCAACTCTGTCAGATCGCCTCCTTCGATTCGGGCACGAATGCGGTACATCTTTCGCAAGTCACCCATGGACTGTTCGTGAACCAGTTTTCCCTCACGCAGAATCACGACCCGGTCACAGACTTCCTCGACCTCGCTCAATACGTGGGACGAAAAAACGACTGTGCGACCGTCCCTCCGGATTTCGTCAATGATTTGCAGCAATTGGGTTCGCACCGTCGGATCGAGGTTGGCTGTAGGCTCGTCCAGAATGGTCAGCGGCGCAGGGAGCGACAGGACTGCGGCAAGGGCAAGCTTTTGCCGCATGCCGGTGGACATGAACGCGACCCATCGGGACAGGTCCAGATCCAGTCGTCGGGCCATTCTCAACGCTGCCTGAAAATCGCCATCCGGGCGAATCCCCGAAAAAAACTTCAATACCTGACGCCCGTTCATAGACCTGAACAAACGGACTTCTCCCGGCAAATATGCCACCTGCCGGTGAATCGCAACGCGGTCGCGGTAACAGTCCAGCTCTGAGACGGTGGCATTGCCCGTCGTCGGTTTGAGGTAACCCATCAACAGTCGAAGGAGTGTCGTTTTGCCAGCCCCATTGGGACCCAGCAGCCCAAACACTTCGCCCCGGCGAATTTCCAGCGAACAGCCGGCCAGGGCCCAATGCTGGCGAAACTGTTTGGAAAGCTGGTGGACCGAAACCAGGGATTCAATCATGGGGAGAATCCAGTTGTGGAAAGCGTTTAGGAATTGGTCAAAAATAACTTCGGGGATCCTGGGAGGTTGAGGCTCCTGCCGAAACAGGTTCGCCTCGAAAGTACGTCTCGGCAGGAGCCTCGACTTCGGGGATCCTGGGAGGTTGACGCTCCTGCCGAAACAGGTTCGCCTCGAAAGTACGTCTCGGCAGGAGCCTCGACCTCCCAAATTGGCAAACAAAAGCGGAAGTTGTTCTTGTCCCGGTCTTTAGCGAACGGGAGGTTTGCCCATCAGGCGCCGCAACATTCCGATCTGGCCAGCATGCAGCATTTCGTGGTCTCCCGCAAACAGCAGCGAGCCGTATCGCGTGGCGAAGGCGGAATGCGGCGGCTCCAAAGGCAGGTCCAGCTGGTCTCCATCTAACCCGGGCAACTCCAGTATGAACTGCCGGTGAACCCGGTCAAGCACCGCCAGGATCTCTTCCGAAGGGGGATAGCTTACGGCTCCGGCGACCGGCTGTGTTCCCTTCATGAACTTCTTGCGAAACGCCCCGGACATCAATTCCGAATCCACGTCAGCACGTCCACGCTGGCGAAACAGGCAAAGCCCGTATTGGGCCATCGCCAAATGACCAACTTGCCAGGCAATATGCGAAACCGGCGGTTCGGGCATCCACGTCCAGTCGGCCTGATCCAGCCCGTCCAGCAGCGTCATCAAATAATCCCGTGACGACTGGATGTGCAACCGGGCGATTTCAAGGCGTTCAGAAAGGGCCATCTGCAGTTATTCGATTTCAAAGATTGCTTCGATTTCGACCATCATGTTTACCGGGAGCGAATTCATCCCGACCGCGCTGCGGGCCCCGACCCCCTCGTCCTCACCAAATACCTGGGCGAACAGTTCGCTGCAGCCGTTGATGACGGCCGGGTGCTGATGAAAATCAGCAGTGCACTGAACCATACCCAGTACTTTCAGAACCCGTTTAACGCGGTCCAGGCTCCCCAGCTGTTTGCGGACGGTGGCCAGAATCGCCAGGCCAGTTTGTCTGGCCGCAGCATAGCCTTCCTCCTGGGTTGCCGATTGCCCGACAACTCCGGTATACAGCGTTCCGTCAGGCTTTAATGGCCCGTGCCCGGAAGTAAACAGGAGATTGCCTGTAACGACGGCCGGCTTGTATACGCCAATAGCTTTCGGAGCCGGTGGCAATTCCACGTCCAGCTTTTTCAGTCGCTCTTCGTTACTCACGGTGGGTCCCCCAGCAGTGTTGATGCGAGTCAGGCCGTCCACTTTGGCCGATCGTGGGACCGGATACAAGGTGTGACCCTGATGCCTGGAGGAGATCGCGAACAATCAGTGCTTGAGGTTCGGCAATGGGCGTACTGACAGAATTCCTGCGGTGCCGGATGCTGCGGAATTCATTGTCGGCTGGACCGTTGGGGCTGGCCGGACTGCACCGGCTTTGACAATCGGCAACGGCTCCATGGCCGGACGACGGGAGGAATAACCGGAGTACGTTTGCCCTGGCTGAAAGCCCGGCAGTGGACGGGTTCCCGGAAGGTCGCACGTCGAACAACTCCCGCTTCCGTTATCACAACATTCGGGGCACTGGTTTTTCGGCCAGCATGGTTCCAGGCATTTTCCGGCGCGAACCCGGGCCTTGACTTCCTGGATATCCGGGTAAAAGGCCGAGACGGGGCCCCGGAACTTTTCGCAATGCGTTACGCTTTTCCACTGGATGTACGGCGAGAACCGTTTGTCTTCTTCGCAATCGCAGTTGTAGAACTTTCCCCCGTGCCCGATCCACATTTTGAAAACTTTACCGTTGCTCCAGGGTGTGTCGGGATTGTAGTTGTCGGTCTGGCTGGTCGTGATCGAAAGGCCGGGTGATTGCTGGCACATTCCTGTGGCCGGAATCGAGGTGGCTACCATCAGAACAGCAAGAGTCAGCGCGAATTTTTTCATGGCAGGGTTCAATCGTTGGAGCCTGGGTCGGCCTGGGTTCGGCGCGGAGAGTCGTCTTTCGGATTCTTCGTCCAAACCGCATGCAGTTCTGCGAATTCGAGCGGCGATGGATCGCATATTGCCCGTTTTGCCGTTTTCCCCGGCAGTCTGCAGATTGCGTGACCGGAAAAGTCACATTGGCTGGAACGGATATTTCGCGATGAATCTCCGAAAGCCGACACCAATTGCCGCGTGCAATCGCGAACTTGCTTGCAGAACTTCAGGTCTGGGAGTTAGTGTGAGTGTGGGAGTCGGCCAGACGGTCGCTGGTTCCGGTGAAAACCGGGGCTGGAGGAAAGTCCGGGCTCCGCAGGGCAGAATGGTCGGTAACGCCGACCGGTCGCGAGATCAGGGACAGTGCCACAGAAAGCAAACCGCCGGTCTGGTTCGGCTCTTCGGAGTCGGGTTGGGGGTAAGGGTGAAACGGTGAGGTAAGAGCTCACCAGCGGCGGGGGCGACCCTGTCGGCTTGGTAAACCCCATTCGGAGCAAGGCCAAACAGGGAGCAGCGACGGCCCGTCGCGTTACGACTTCCGGGTAGGCTGCACGAGGTGCCGGGCAACCGGCATCCCAGATAAATGACCGTCTCCGTCGTGGCCAACGGTTACGTCGCAGACAGAACCCGGCTTAACGGCCGACTCCCATTTTTTCGCTTGTTTCGGAATCGTCCGCGAACGTGCCAAACCGGTTTTTCACGGAGCGGGTAGGGTCCGCTGTGCGGACCGAAACCCGTTGTCTAACGCTCGTGGTCCGCACAGCGGACCCTACTTTTTTGTCCTGGAAGGTTCTGGCTCGAGTTCGTCTTTCCACTGCGAGATGGTTTGCAGTGCCGAGATGGGGGTCAGGTGGTTGGTGTCGATGCGGCGGATCTTTTCCAGCAACGGATGGTCGGCGATTTCGAACAGCGTCATCTGGATTTCCGGTTTGCCCCGACCGCTTGCGTTTTGTGCCCGGTCATGGGTTTCGGACGCCGGTTCGGTGTTTTCCAGATTGTCGAGAATCTGTTGGGCGCGGCGGTTGACCCAGTCGGGAACGCCGGCAAGTCTTGCGACATGGATTCCGTAACTCTTGTCCGCCGGGCCGGGGACGATCTTGTGAAGGAAAACAATTTTTTCTTCCCACTCCCGTACACTGACGTTGTAGTTGCGGATTCCTGAAAACGTATCGGCCAGTCGGGTCAGTTCGTGATAGTGGGTTGCAAACAGCGTGCGGCAAGTCGTGTGTTCATGCAGGAATTCGGCGATGGCCCAGGCCAGCGAAACACCGTCGTAAGTGCTGGTCCCCCGGCCGATTTCATCCAGGATCACCAGGCTTCGGCCAGTCGCCGTATTGAGGATCCTCGCCGTTTCGGTCATCTCGACCATAAAAGTACTTTGCCCGCGTGACAGTTCGTCGCTGGCGCCGACACGGGCAAAGATCCGGTCGGCAACGCCGATCCTCGCCGATTTCGCCGGCACGTAACTTCCGATCTGGGCCATCAGCGTGATCAGTGCAACCTGGCGGATGTAAGTGCTCTTCCCGGCCATGTTCGGGCCGGTGATCAGGTGGATCATTCCCGCATCTTCGGACATGGTTGAGTCGTTGGGAACAAATGCTCCGAGTGGCTGGATGATATCGAGGACCGGGTGCCGGCCGGCATCGATTTCCAAAACGGGGGCCGGGTCGAGTTCGGGCCGGCAATATTTTTGGCGAACGGCCAGTTCGGCCAGTCCGGCGTACACATCGATGCAAGCCAGAATTCGTGCGATGCCGATCAGTCGCGGAGCATTTTCGCGGGCCAGTTCGCGTAACTGGTTGAAGATGGTCATTTCAACATCGATTGCCTGCTGGTCGGCGGCGAGGACTTTTTCTTCGTACTCTTTCAGTTCGGGAGTGATGTATCGTTCGACGTTTTTCAGGGTCTGTTTGCGAATGAAACTGTCGGGAACCTTGGCCTGGTGTACGTTGGTGACTTCGAGGTAATACCCAAAGACCTTGTTGAAGCCGACTTTCAGCGATGAGATGCCGGTTTCTTCGCTGATTTTTTGCTGATACCTGGCGATCCACTGTTTGCCGCCCCGGGCGAGGTCGCGCAATTCGTCCAGTTCCCGGGAATAGCCATCCTGGATGAATCCCCCGTTGGCGGTCGTCGGAGGGCAGTCGGGGGCGATGGCCTTTTCCAGTTCATCGCGAAGTCCGGTGCAAAGTTCCAGGTCGGCTTCGAGTTGGGCCAGTTCGCGTGAATCGCGACCGGCCAGTTTCGTTTTGATCCCCGGCAACTCGGCCAGCGTGCGCCCGATCTGGCGAAACTCGCGGGGAGAAGAACGCAAGGTTACGATCCGGGCGATCAGCCTTTCCAGGTCAAAAATCCGCCCCAGCCGCTCGCGCATATCGGAACGGAAGCGGGGATCGCTGACAAATCCGGTGACAGCATCCAGGCGGCGGTTGATGGAGTCGCAGTCGATCAGGGGTTCGGTCAACCACTGACCCAACATGCGGCTTCCCATTGGCGTAGCGCAGAAATCGATGACACCCAGCAGTGAACCATCGCGATTGCCCGACCGTAGAGTGCGGGTTACTTCCAGACTGCGCCAGGTGGCCTGGTCAATTTCCGCGAAACCTTCGGACCGCCAGGCTTGCAGGGTGACCAGATGGTCCAGCGAACCCGATTGTGTTTCACGGAGGTATTCAATGATGGCTCCAGCGGCCGCGATGGCAGGAATATCCCGGTCAGCGAACCCCAGTCCTTCGATGGTTGCCAGCCCGAATTTTTTTTGCACGGTTTCGCGAGATCGTTCGGCGGAGAACGACCACTTCGGACGAAGCGTAACAGATTTGTCCCTTGCCAGTTCCAGATCAACCGGGTCGGGATTCTCGGGCAGCAGGATTTCGCTGGGATTGATTCGTTCCAGCAGATCGATCGCCTGTTGGCGGGAGAGTGTTGCTGCCGCGAAAGCGCCGGTGGAGAGATCGACCCACGAGATGCCAACATTTCTGGGATCGGGAGTTTCGGATTGTCGCGTATCGCTTCGCTGGCTGGTCAGGCAGGCCAGGAAGTTGCTTTGGCCGGGATCGAGGCTGGCCGGATCGGTCACTGTCCCTGGAGAAATCACCTGGGTGATTTCCCGTTTGACAATTCCTTTGGCGGTTTTGGGGTCTTCGACCTGATCGCAGACGGCGACCCTTTTTCCGGCGCGGACAAGTTTGGCGAGGTAGGAGTCGAGTTGATGGTGTGGAAACCCGGCCATCGGAATCGGGTTGTCCGATTTGTCCCGGCTGGTCAGGGTCAGGCCCAGGAGTTTTGCCGCAGCTTTTGCGTCGTCATGGAAAAGTTCGTAAAAATCTCCCATTCGGAACAGCAAAATTGCGTCGGGGCAGGCCGCTTTGGCCCGGTTGTACTGCTGCATCATAGGGGTTGTAGTCATGAATCGAATGTTAACAGCAGACCGGCCCTGGTTGGAGGATATAGCGGCCGTTCAACCGGTTTTTTTCAGCAAAAAACGTGTCGAGTTGTAACGGTTGCGCGAACCAGTCGGGTCGTTGGCAACCTGCCTGTTGCAGCGGTCAGCGGGGCAAATCGGGGAACAATTATCGCCAATGGCAGAATTAAGCGATTGAGACTTGGAGAGCGGCACCCTATATTGGATATTACTCACCCACTCAAGTCGGCCAGGGATCCTGGACAGGCCGGCTTTTCAGCGCCAAGGATTCTGGCACGCCCCGGTTTCAAATGAACGAAAGCCAACACGTGGATTCATTATCAGTACCAGCTACCGCAATCAGTACGCGGATGGCCGAGGAAATGGTTTCCCAAAACCGTTTCGATTTCTGGGGAATACTGGACCGCCGCAAGTGGATCGTTTTTCTGGGTTTGATTACCGGAATTGGCCTGGGAGTCCTGTACTACTACCAGACTCCGATTCTGTACAAGAGCACGGCCAAGATCCGGATTGCACCCCGCAATCCGATCACGATCCAGCTGCACCGGCTGGGTGGTCCAGGCGGAATTCTTCCCAATACCGAAGACATCATGCCGCTGCGCCATGACAAGATTATTGCCGAAGACGTAACGATCCGGACTTGTCTGGAAGGCGAAAAGCAGGACGGTGCGCTGTACAAACTGCCATCGTTCGAAGGCCGGGAAAAAGAAGCGATCATCAAACTGGTCAAGGAACATCTGACCGTTCTTCCGGACAAAGAAGACCCGTACAACTACGAGCTGTCGTATATCTCGACCAACATGAACGATGCGCCGACGATCGTGAACAATATTGTCAAAACGTACCGTCATGACCTGGAAACGCTTTACAAGGACGAGACGGCGAATTCCATCGGGCACCTGAAGCAGATCGCGGACGAGACCGCCAAGGATCTGGAAGAAGTTACCAGGGAAATGGACAAGCTCAACCTGTTGGATACCGTGCCGCGGGTCAACTACATGACCGGGCAGGATATCCACTCCATATCGCTGGAAAACCTCAATCGCTCGATCTCGACTTCGCAGCGCGAGCTGGCCAATCTGACGGCTGATCGTGAAAAGGCGATTCAGGCCCTGGAATTTGGTGGAGACGCCGTCGTAGCCCAGGTTGGCGTGTTGATGCAGCAAAGCCGGATCCAGATCGAACGCGGCACGAGAGATGTCGAGTTTCAGGCGAGCGAAAACGCCCTGCGGCTGGTTATGGAGATTCAGGCCGAACTGGATTCCGCCCGGTTGCAGTTGGGGGCAGGTCATCCCTCGATCCAGTCGCTGGAAACCAGAATGAGGCTGGCCAAGAAAATGATCGAGGACCAGAGGGTGGCCGTGGAGAAAATCAGCGGCACCAATTCAACATCATCCGATCCGGCCCTGATCCTGCAGTATTACATTCAGGGTCTGGACCAGCAAATTGAGATGCATCAGGACCTGCTGAGCAAGGATTTCATCGAATATCAGAAAGCCACAAAAATGGTCCAGGAAGGGCAACGTTTGAGGCAAATCCGGTCGGATCTGGAGGAGCGGAGGCAAATCGTTGCCCACCGGATGGAAGAAGTGGATGCCAAGATTACTGAAATCAGCCCGTCCGGAATCCTGTCTGCGGATTTTCAGCAAAAAGGCTTTGATTTCCGGGAATTGCGTTCGGCCAACAAGGCCGAGATCGTTTGGCCGATATTGCCTGTCGTGCTTGCCCTCGGCGGTATTATCGGAGCGCTGCTGGGATTCGGACTGGGTTGCCTGGTAGACCTGGCGGACAAGACGTTCCATAACCCGGACGAAGTGATTCGCCATCTGGGATTGCCACTAATTGGTCACATTCCGGTCATTGCCCAGGGCAAACGTTACCAGTTGGACGGTTCGCCTATCGATACCGCAGTTTGTGTTCATCACAGACCGCGGAGCCAATCCAGTGAAGCGTTCCGTGCGGTTCGAACGGCATTGTTTTTCAATACCCAGGAACGGAAGAGTTTTGTGATTCAAGTTACCAGCCCGACTCCCGGCGACGGGAAAACCACGATCGCCGCCAACCTGGCGGTTTCGATCGCGCAGTCTGGGAAACGGGTTCTGCTGGTTGATGGTGACATGCGTCGCCCCCGACTCGCTGCCATGTTCAACATCGATTCCAAAGATGGCTTTGCCACCGTTCTCAGTGGTGAATGCATCTGGAAAGACGTCGTGTTTGAATGTGAGGAAATCGAAGGTCTGTCGATATTGCCTTGCGGTGTGAAGCCAAGCAATCCGGCCGAGCTCAGCACTTCACCCCAGGTCAAGCAGCTGATCGAGCAAATGCGTAACGAATACGACTTTGTCGTGATCGATACGCCACCGCTGTTGGCCGTAACGGACCCCTGTCCGATTGCCGCCCGCGTGGACGGCGTGATTCTTTCGATGCGGATCAAAAAGAACGTCCGGATTAGTGCCGAACGGGCTGTCGATATTCTTGGTAACCTTGGTGCCAATGTGGTTGGCGTCGTTGTTAACGGTGTCGGTGCCCAGTCGGGTTACGGCAGCCAGTACACGTATGGTGCCTATCGGGCCGGCTACTCCTACAACGGCTACGGTTCCGGTTATGGTTATGGCTATGGATACGGCCACTACTATGACGACGCGGGGAAGCAGACAGGACGACCGGCCACTGCGGCACGCCGGATAGGCGCGGTTCCGGCCATGCCACGCAACCGGCCGGTGGATGACGACAACGATGTCGATCTTGAGGTCTAGTCACCAGGCAAACCAGATCGAATCCGGGAGAAGCTGATTCTCCGGACAATTCATAAACCCCGGGCATTTGGCCCGGGGCTTTTTTTTGGCCGGAATGACCGGTTTGGGTTTGCCAACTGTTCCTGGGCCAGCAGGTGTCGAGCTAGCAACCTGCTTTCAACACGGGAAATGCCATAGAGACGGCCGTTTTTTTCTGATAGGGTCCGCATCATTTTTCCACGACCGACGGAAGGAACTGCGGCACGTGTCAGGAACGAAAAAATTGAAATCCCGGACTGTTGTCCCAACAACCGTTTTGCTGGTTTGCGGATCGCTTTTGGGCACCATCGGCTGCGCTGAAGGCGTTTTTTGGCGACTTGGCAAGTTCTCTCCCAAAGTCGTGGAACGTTGGGAACAGGAAGAGCAGATTGCCAATTCCGTATTTGAACGCAAGCGGCAAATGGCCCAGACGGCGGCCGAAGCGCGGGCCCAGGGAGGCGACGCCATGAATCAGGCCGCCCGGGAACTTGGTCGGGTCGCTCTGACAGAACCGGTACTGATTAACCGGATTGAGGCCATTCATCAGCTGGCCCGCCTGGATTGTCCGGCAACCTGGGAAGTCCTCCGCCGTGCCATTACCGATCCCGATGAAAAAGTGCGGTTTGCTGTAGTCCAGGCCTGGAAGGCCATGTCGTCGGAACAGGCGGTACCGGAACTCTCCAGAATCCTGGAATCGGACTCCAGTGTCGATGTTCGGCTTGCGACCGTACGGGCGTTGGGCAAGGTACAGGGTGACAACGCTTTGCCAGCGCTTCAAAAAGCCCTTCGCGATGCTGACCCGGCAATCCAGTTGCGGGCGACCGAGTCGTTGGCGTCTGTCACGGGTGAAAACTTTGGTGCTGACGTTCGGGCCTGGTCGGCCTGGCTGGAAAACAGGAATGGCACTACCCGAAACGCTTCGGTTGATTCCGGGCAACCGAACTTGCGTTGAACCCATCCAGAGCGGATGAAACTGGTTTGTCCGACCGCTCGGCGGACGGGACCGTTAACCGGTCCGGTTTCTCTTTTGGTACTTCAGCTCTGGCCGGCCATCGAATCCATCGCGCTGGTTTGCGTGAACGCGAAGTGAAGGTGTGTCAGGTTGTTTTCGCCTGTCATTCAAATTAGATTTGCTGTTTCATCTTTCCGGGTACCCTTGGCGCATTAAATACTGAACGTAATCCATGGCTTCTTCTCGTGACCAGCGTTCAGTTTCATCATATTTCAACGCGGCAATCGGCCTGGCCAGCTCGGTTGAGGCCCAGGCTGTTTTGTTTTTACTGGATTCCGGGCTGGACTGGGCGGATCTTTCGGTGGATTCGCGGACGGTTCCGGTTGTCATCGCAAGTCTGCAGGGGGAAGTAGTTCGGGCTGCCGAAGAGGCTGGCCTGAAGACCATCCGGCTGGAGATTCCGGAGTCTCCGATTTCGGATCGTTTGACGCAAGCGATCCTGCATGCCGTTTCCGAAGAATGGATCAAGCCGGGCGCATCGGTCGTTGCGGTTTACAGCGGATTTGATTCCGAAGGCCTGGATTCGATCAGTGTAATCCGGCTGAATGAAAGGCTCGGAAAACTGACCGCCCGCGATCTGAAAAAACTCGAAACCAGGGTTCCGCTGGATACGCTGAAACTGGTCGTGGACCTGGCCGTGGATATCGGCCGCGAGGGTCGCGAAGGAAAACCGGTTGGGACTGCCTTTATCGTAGGTGACCATCGCAGGGTCCTCGACGAATCCCGCACCAGCGTCTTTGATTTTGTCAAAGGGTATCCACGGCGGGAGCGGAACCTGTCGGATCCCCGGGTTCGCGAATGCGTCAAGGAGATTGCCCAGCTGGACGGTGCGTTTGTTGTTGCTTCGGATGGCACTGTGGAAGCAAGTTGCCGGATTATTGATACCGCGCCGGTCGAATTGACGATGACCACCGGGCTTGGATCACGCCATTTTTCCGCAGCCGCGATCAGCAAGAATACGGAAGCACTGGCGGTTACGGTCAGCGAAACCAGCGGCACCGTTCGTCTGTTTCAGAATGGAGAAGTCGTATTGCGAATCGAACCGTTCCGGCGCGCAATGAAATGGAAAAGTTTCCATGCGGAAAGTTCTCCCCAGCCCGAGTAATGCCAGCCTGGCGGGAAAATGTCAGGTCGATTCCCCTCTCGCCCTTGCGACGACCCACGGCGGAATCCCCAGCGGAACGACGATCAATTCACCGATGAAAACCTTTGCAACACGATGGGTGGCAAACGTTTTGGGGCATTCAATCGTCAGTGTCATTTGCGCGAGAATTGTATTTTCGGCCGGTTGACCCGTGTCGGGATCCAGTCCGGTCGGAACGTCGATGGCAATTCGAAACGCCGCTTGCTGGTTTGCCCATTGGATCGCGGAAGCCATCGGTTCTCGCGGTTCTCCGCGGGCCGATATGCCCAGCATGGCGTCGATAATGACCAGAGACTTGCCGGAACCGGTCAATGGCCAGGATTCGGGCAACCGGTCAGCCTTAATCAAGTCAAGCTTGGGCAAGTCCAGCCGGATCAGGATTTCCAGGTTTGCAGCACAGTCCTGCCTCAAGGTTGAGTGGTCTCCAGCGATCCAGACGGTAACTTGGTGCCCGGTCACGGCCAGTTGCCGGGCGATGACCAGCCCGTCGCCACCATTGTTACCGGTTCCACAAAGGACAACGAAATGGGACTGTGGGAAACGGTTGGCGGCAATTTGAGCGCAGCGGATTCCCACGTTTTCCATCAGGATCAATCCGGACAGGCCCAACTGGTCGATCGCGATGCTGTCCAGTCGTTTGGCCTGGGCGGATGACAGGCACTGGTTGGGTTCGATCGGTATCATTCCGGGTTCGCGATTCAAATGGTTGTTGGCACCAGGTGATCGATTGGATATTATCAGATTGGCCAGTCAACAAGCCGTAATTCTTCAATGTCGGGATCCGGATCTTATGCCTTTGTACGAATTTCAGTGTCCCGCGTGTAAGGACGAATTTGAGTTGCTGGTGCGCAGCGGCGATAGGTCGCCGGCATGCCCGAAATGTCTTTCGGATCAGGTGGAGCGGATGCCCAGCGTAACAGCAGCCCCGCATGGATCCGGTCGCGGTCTGCCGATGGCATCCCCGGCCTCCGGAGGAATGTGTGGCCGGCCGCAATGCAATGCGGGCGGATGCCAGGGGTTGGGCTAGATTCTTGCGTTTTGGGCAGGCCAAAAAAAAGTGCGGCTGCAGACAGAAGTCTGCAGCCGCGAGCCAATCGCCCTCAACATAACGCGATCAAACCTCCAGCCGTACTGGAGCGTGAATGGTCAGGCCTGCCCGAAGGGTGCAGACCGTTGTTTTTAAAAGATGGTAAAGGCCCCGGTCAGCATAAAGGCTGCCTGATGGACCGCTCCCTTGGCACTGATCGGTACCGGATAGCCCAGCCACGGGGCACAGTTGCCTGGGCGATAGTAGCCAAGTGCATACTGGCATTCGTTCGGCGGATGGATCCCCGTCTGGTAGGGCAAGGTTGTCAGGCTGATCAGGAAATGTGCGGCGCTGCGAACTGGTTGCATGAATGGACCATCGGAATGGCCATATCGTTCCAGCTGAATGTCTTCGAAGTAAAGCGGTTTGTGGCAAAGGTTGGAGGCATGCCAGGTCATGGTCTGCGGAGCCCAGCATCGTCCGGAGAACACATCGGTTGAGACAATACAGGAGCTGGGCATCTCCCAAAGTTCGGCAATAGCGGCCAGATCATTTTCACTCAGCTTTGCAACGGAGATTCGTTGAATTCCATTGCCGGTATCGACCAGTGCATAACCACGTTTCAGATCAACCAACGTTCCGCTGCAAACCGGTTGCCCATACAGATCGGTCCAGTCGCGGTAAACCGCCCGACTCCCGTCAGTTGGGGAACCCCTGCGGCTTGGGCTAATGTCCAGTGCCACCGAGGAAATTGGATTGTTCAACAGGAGTTCGCGATATTCTCCACAGTCTCTTTCGATCGACCGGCGATCCACTTGTCCGCCCGGTGGGTCTTGGGCACGGACTTCTTCCTGTTGCCAAACCGGATTGGCGATGCCGCCGAAACTGGCGTCGCGGGCCGGTGTGCGCAACCTGTTTTGCGTCGGGATATTCAGCGGCTGTGCTCCAGGCAATCCTGTGTGGGGATCGGCCAGGGGAACCTGCCGTTGCAAAATGCTACCGTTGGTTTCGTTTTGGTTTTGTGGCCGGCCGACAACGCTTTGCGAGGGCTGGGCCCGACGTTGTTGTGACGCTGGCCGGGTTTCGGGGCGGGCCGGAGTTTGGCTGATCCGGTCAACAGGCGGCAAGGGAACTGCCAGTTCCTGTTCCATTTCCTGGAACGGATCATCGATGGCTTCGGTGGCCGACGCCTGTGCGACCTGCGACCCGTCGAATGGCTGGGGCAATGCCGGTGTCGGCATCTGGCGCAAGACGTTGTCGGGAGCCAGGTGGACCGGGGGCAAAAATACTCCAGTTTGCGGTGCTGGCGTGACCGGCCGGATCTGGGCCACGGTAGACGTCGTGCAGAACCCGGCGATCAACCCGGCGATCAATAGCATGCGACCGGTGCCCGGCAGAATTCCCAATCTGTCCGAAAATATTTTTGCGGATGACCCGACAGGATTACGGAATTGCGAGTCAGAGGTCTCCGTCCGAATACGATTCGGACGTATAGTTCGGTGCTTCCTGCGTAATTGCGATGTCATGCGGATGGCTTTCCCTGACGCTGGCGGCGGAGACCTGAATGAACCGGCCTTCCTTGCGCAGTTGTTCAATTGTTGAGGTGCCACAGTAGCCCATGGCTGCCCTCAGCCCTCCGACCAGCTGATACACATAGTCGGCGAGCGCACCTTTGTGCGGAACCCTTCCTTCAACGCCTTCGGGTACAAGTTTGTCGGGGGATTCGGAGGCCTGGCGATACCGTTCGCTGGAACCTTTTTGCATGGCACCAATCGAACCCATCCCGCGGTACGTCTTGAACGAGCGACCGTGAAACAGGATCAGTTGGCCAGGACTTTCGGTTACTCCGGCAAACAGACCGCCGATCATGACCGAGCTTGCACCGGCAGCAATTGCTTTGGCGATATCGCCGCTATAGCGAACACCACCGTCAGCGATGATGGGTATCCCTGCCGCCTGGGCAGCGATGGCCGCATCATGAATTGCCGTAATCTGGGGAACACCCACGCCACTGACGACCCTTGTGGTGCAGATGGAGCCCGGACCGATCCCGACTTTCACGGCATCCGCACCCGCATCCATCAGCGCCCGGCAGCCCGCTTCGGTGGCCACGTTCCCGGCGATTACATCGATGTCAAACTGTGCCTTGATCTCCCTGACTGTATCGATAACGTTTTTGGAATGTCCGTGGGCACTGTCCACGACCAGCACATCGACTCCTTTGTCGATCAGGCTGGCCACGCGTTCCAGATCGCGAACGCCGACCGCCGCTCCGACCCTGAGCCGTCCCTGTTTGTCTTTGCAGGCATTGGGGAACCGGTTCATCATGTCGATGTCGCGGATCGTAATCAGACCCTTCAGTCTTTTCTTTTCGTCAATCAGTAAAAGTTTCTCCACCTTTTTAGCCGTTAAAATCTTCTCAGCTTGCTCAAGCGTTACGTCCCCCGTAGCCGTTACAAGGTTTTCCCGTGTCATTACTTCGGAAATCCGCTGATCACGATTTTCAAGAAACTTCAGGTCGCGGCGGGTCAGGATCCCCGCTAGCGTGCCATCTGCATGCACGATGGGCACTCCCGAGACGTTGTGCTGCTTCATCACAGCCTGGGCCTCGCCGACCGTTGCACCGGGAGGGAGCGTGACCGGGTCCAGGATAATTCCGTTGGCACTACGTTTGACCTTGTAGACCTCTTCGGTCTGCTCCTGGATCGACATATTCTTGTGAATGATCCCCAGGCCCCCCGATTTCGCCAGGGCGATTGCCATGGCACTTTCGGTC